>Ga0102832_1001620_pt1 | contig 16310 bp, 12 predicted proteins | sample EBPBio282013_DNA_FD_88942 | JGI IMG/M metagenome (GOLD analysis project Ga0102832, IMG submission 88942) | Wastewater treatment Type I Accumulibacter community from EBPR Bioreactor in Madison, WI, USA - Reactor 2_5/28/2013_ DNA (Illumina Assembly) | ecosystem: Engineered > Bioreactor > EBPR >...
TTCTCGGAGGAGAAGCCAAACAGGGTGAGATAGCGCACGCCCATATTGCCGGCGCACTTCACGACCTTTTTGACCGCGTCCGCGCCGCGCTTGTGGCCAGCGGTGCGGGGCAGCCCCCGCGCCTTCGCCCAGCGCCCGTTCCCATCCATGATGATGGCCACATGCAGTGGCGTGCCCGGATCGGGGCGGTCGTTGGCCGGCTGCAGCGGGGCAGGATTGGCGCGCATTCGGGCGATTTTAGACCACTGATTAAACTTGGGTGATTTCCGCTTCTTTATGCTTCAAGGCCTCATCGACCTTGGCGATGTATTGGTCCGTCATCTTCTGGACCTCTTCGGCGTACTTCTTGTGCTCGTCCTGGGAAATGACGTGATCTTTTTCCATCTTCTTGAGGACGTCGTTGCCGTCACGGCGCACGTTGCGGATCGAGACGCGCGCGTGTTCGGCGTATTTGTGCGCGACCTTGGTCAGTTCCTGGCGGCGCTCGGAGGTGAGCGGCGGAATGGGCACGCGGATCAGCGTGCCGTCGGCCATCGGGTTGAGGCCGAGGTTGGCTTCGCGGATCGCCTTCTCGACGGACTTGGCCATGCCCTTGTCCCACACGGAGACCGAGATGAGGCGCGGCTCGGGGACGGACACGGAGGCCACCTGGTTGAGGGGCATCTTGCTGCCATAGGCGTCCACGATGACGGGATCGAGCAGCGCGGCGCTGGCGCGCCCCGTGCGCAGGCCGGAGAATTCCTTCTTGGCGTGCTCGAAGCTGACTTCCATTTTGTGCTGAAGATCTTTTTTCAGGTCTGCGTAGCTTTGGGCCATATCCTCACCCCTCTCCTAATCCTTAAGCCGCCGCCTTGGTGGCGATGACGGTAAAGCGTCCGTGGCCTTGAAGCACGTCGGCGACGGCATTTTCGTTGTGCATATCGAACACGACGATCGGCAGATGATTGTCACGGGCCAGGGCAATGGCGGCCGTGTCCATCACGCGAAGATCGTCGGAAATAACCTTGTCAAAAGTCAGGCGGTCATAGCGCACGGCGCTCGCGTGTTTCTTCGGGTCCTTATCGTAGACCCCATCCACCTGGGTGGCTTTCAGGAGCGCGTCGCAGTTCATTTCGACCGCACGCAAGGCCGCAGCCGTATCGGTGGTAAAGAAGGGATTGCCGGTGCCGGCGGCGAAGATCACCACGCGGCCCTTTTCCATGTGACGGACCGCACGGCGGCGGACATAGGATTCACAGACCTGGGACATGGCGATGGCCGACTGGACGCGGGTCGGAACGCCAATCGCTTCCAGGGCATTCTGGACCGCGAGCGCGTTAATAACGGTTGCGAGCATCCCCATGTAATCGGCGCTGGCCCGGTCCATGCCCTGGGCCGCGCCGGAGATGCCGCGGAAGATATTCCCGCCGCCGATGACGAGGCAGACTTCCTTGCCCATGCCGGTGACGGTCTTGATGTCCCGGGCAAGCTTGGCCACGGTTTCGTTGTGAAGGCCGTACTCGGACGGGCCCATGAGCCCCTCGCCCGAGACTTTCAACATGATGCGTTTGTACGGCAGGGGCGCCATTGCCTCACCTTCCTAACCCTATAAACGAGGGCCTAAGCCCATGAAAAAGGGACGGTTTTGCCGTCCCTTGAAGTCCGGTCCGAGCGCTGGGCTGGCATCATATACCAAACCCAGCGCCCGGGAACGGGGAAGAAAGCGCTTCGTTACTTCGAGCCCGACATGGCGGCGACTTCCGCCGCGAAGTCCGTTTCGCCCTTCTGGATGCCTTCGCCGAGGCCGTAACGGACGAAGCCGGCCAGCTTCACCGGGGTGCCGAGTTCCTTGGCGAGCTTTTCGACCACGGCGCTGATCTTCATCTTGTCGTCCAGGATGTAGGCCTGCTCGAGCAACACCACTTCTTCGTAGTACTTGCGCACGCGGCCCACGAGCATCTTCTCGACGATATCCGCCGGCTTGCCGGACTGGAGGGCCTGATCGCGGTAGATCGACTTTTCGCGTTCGAGCACGGCCGGATCGACGGAGGCGGTATCGAGCGCTTCCGGCTTCGCGGCGGCGACGTGCATGGCGAGCTGCTTGCCGAGTTCGGCGAGCTTGGTCTTATCACCGGTCGATTCCAGCGCGACGAGCACGCCGATCTTGCCGAGACCCGGACGGATCGCGGTGTGGATGTAGGACGACACGACGCCGTCGGACACGGCGATGGCGGCCGCGCGGCGGATGGCCATGTTCTCGCCGATCGTGGCGATGAGGTGCGTGAGCTGTTCGCCGACCGTGCGGCTTTCGCCCGGGTGCGGCTTGCCCTTCAGGGCTTCCAGGTCACCCTTCACTTCGAGCGCGATCTTCGCGGCGCTATCGACGAAGTCCTGGAACAGGACGTTGCGCGCGACGAAGTCGGTTTCGGCATTGATTTCGATCACGGCGCCGGCATTGCCCGCGGTGGCGACGCCAACGAGACCTTCAGCGGCCACGCGGCTCGACTTCTTGGCTGCCTGCGACAGGCCCTTCTTGCGCAACCAATCGATGGCGGCTTCCATATCGCCGTCCGTTGCATTGAGCGCGTTCTTGCAGTCCATCATGCCCGCGCCGGTCTTTTCGCGCAGGTCCTTTACGAGTTGGGCGGTAATAGCAGCCATGGGATCCTCGGGAATATCTTGGGAGCGGCCAAACGCCGCGAAGGTGATCCGCGGAACGAAAATACGGAAAACCGCTTTTCGTTCCGCGGGAAAGTCCGGCGAAAACTAAGCTTCCGCAGCAGCGGCGGCGTCGTCAGCTTCTTTCTTGGCGCTGCGCGAACGCGAACGCGGCTTCTTCACAACGACCGGACCGCCTTCTTCGCCTTCCGGCAGGTTTTCGGTCGGGGCGTTTTCCTGGGCGCCGATGTCAACGCCGGCGGTCTTCATTTCGTCTTTGATGCCCGTGAGCACGGTGTTGGCCACGAGTTCGCAGTACAGCTTGATCGCGCGGATGGCATCGTCGTTGCCCGGGACCGGGTACGTGATGTGGGCGGGATCGGAGTTGCTGTCCAGGATCGCGACGACCGGGATGCCCAGCACGCGCGCTTCATTGACGGCGATGGATTCCTTGTTCGTGTCGATCACGAACAGAATGTCCGGCAGACCGCCCATGTCCTTGATGCCGCCGAGCGAGCGGTTCAGCTTTTCCTGCTCGCGGGCGAGTTCCAGCTGTTCCTTCTTGGTGAGACCATGGAGCTGCTGTTCATCGGCGAGACGGGCTTCGAGGTCCTTCAGGCGCTTGATCGACTGCGAGACGGTCTTCCAGTTGGTGAGCGTACCGCCCAGCCAACGGTGATTGACGAAGTACTGGCCGCAACGCTCGGCGTATTCCTTCACGAGTTCCTGCGCCTGGCGCTTGGTGCCGACGAAGAGCACGCGGCCGCCGGCGGCGGTGACGTCATGGATGGCCTGCATCGCGCGCTGCAGCATCGGGACCGATTGCTGCAGGTCGATGATGTGAACCCCATCGCGCACTCCAAACAGGAATGGCTTCATCTTGGGGTTCCAGCGGCGGGTGTTGTGGCCGAAGTGGGCGCCGGCTTCGATGAGCTGACGCATGGAAAAATCAGGCAGAGCTGCCATGGGATCCTCTTTTTTTCCGGTTGTGCCTCCCCAGGTGGTGGAATCTCCCCCAAAAGGGAGACACCGGAATGGACGTCCGGAACTCCCGAACCGCCCGCACCCAGGTGTGGAATGGGCGGGGGTATAAGGAATTATCCCGCTCATGACAACAGACTTCACCGCCCGTGGCCGTGTGGGCCTGGCGTCATTGGCCGCCGGACTGTGTGGCCGTGTTCGGGCAAAGGCCGTTTTTCAAAGAGAAAGCTTCATATTCTCAATAGGTTGAAACTTTTCCCCGGGAACGCCATTTAAATAGCGGAAGAGATTTCCTAGGATTTCCCCATGCAAATCGATCACAACGCCCTCACCCGTCTGTTCCGCAAAGGCCTTCGCAATATGAAGGGGGCCGACATCGTGCGGGTGGTCCGCCGGTCCAAGGGCCTGCGGCATCTGATCAATGGGCCCCTGGCCGACATGGGCCAGGACGTCAGTGCGTTGTTGGCCATGGTGAAGGACTACAGCAACGGGACATATAAAGAGATGCCGCGCGCGACGGCCCTCGCGGCGGCCTTCGCACTTCTTTATGTGCTGAACCCCTTCGACCTGATGCCGGACTTCATCCCGGGCATCGGCTACGTGGATGATATGTCCATGGTGGCCCTGGTGATCGGTTCGATCCGCCGGGACGTGGCGAACTATGCCCGCTGGCGGCGGTCCCGCGCGGCGATTGCCCGCCGTCTGCGCCTCACGTTTGGGATTGGGCGCCGCCGGGCGTTCGCGGGATAAGGAAAACGTTCTTTCCCATCTGGCGGAATGCGGGGGAGTTTCTGTCCGCGAGGCCGGCAAAATCCCGGATACGTACGCGCCCCACCTCCCTGGACCAGGCCCACGGCCCTTAGATGGCGCCCGTAATGCCCAAGGACAGTGCGATGCCCCAGACGCTTGATAGTTACCGGCTTCGTGCCGCGGAATGCCTCGCCGAGGCGCGCCGTGCACCGCATGAGACCGACAAGGCGATCTTCCTGGAGATGGCCGAGCAGTGGCTGTCTTTGGCCGCGCATGGTGACAAGGCGCCGAATACGTTCGGCGTGCTCGTCGGTTAAGCCTCACTCTTTCAGCGCGGCTTCCGCGAGCCGCTTCCAGTCTTCCGCCACTCTTATCAGACCCTCGCGCGTTTGCGCGTCCTGGGTGCGCGCCGCGCGTTCGAAGGTTTCTTCCGCCCTCCTCCGGTACCAATCGGCCCGTCCCTTCTTGGCTTCATCGAGCGCGGCCTGCGTGGGCGCGAGTGGCGGCAGGATTTCCTCGAACGGCGTGAACCACATTTTGCGAAGCGCGATGAGCCCGAGCACGGGGCCCGGCAAGAGGGTCCACGCGACCTTATCGCCGAGGGCGGCGTGGGCTTTGGTGGCGATGAGGATCGAAATAATCGTGACCGCGAAACCGATGCTGGTTTGCAGGGCGAGCGAGCTGCCGATGAGCGCGGGCGGACAGTGACGGGCGGCGAGCGCGGAGAACTGCGGTGAATCCGCGATGACCGCGCCGCCCCAGACGAGCAGCGCAATGATACGCACCGGAAGCGGCGCGCTGTGCAGCAGCGGATAGATCAGACACATCGCGCCGGAGATGGCGAGCGACGCGCCCGCGACGCGTTCCGATCCGAGACGGCGCGTGATGCCGCCGCCCCAGATGCAGCCGATGCAGCCCACGGCGATGACGGTGAAGGAGATGGCCCAGCCGATTTGCGGATCATCGAAGGGCGTATCCAGGATGGCCGACGCCACGAGCAGCGGCACGATGGTCCAGAAGGCATACAGCTCCCACATGTGACCGAAGTAGGCGAAGGCGGTGGCGCGGAATTTCGGGAGCTTGAAGGCGAGGAAGAAACTGCCGGCGTTGGCCGGTGCGCCCTTGGGCGCAGATGTGGGCGCATCACCGAGCTTGAAGACGAGACCCGCCGCGATGAGCGCGAGTACGGAGGAGACCAGCATCGGCGTCTGCCAGGCGGCGTGACTGCCGAGCGCGCGCACACCCATGGGCAGCGCGGTGCCAAGCGTGAGCATGCCGACGAGAAGGCCCAGCGTTTGCCCGGCTTTGCTGGGCGCCCAGGCGACGGCCATCTTCATGCCGATGGGATAGACGCCCGCGAGCGAGACACCGACGAGCACGCGCAAGATAAGCTGCGTGAACATGGCGTCCGTCGAATAGGCGAAGGCGAGATTGAACAGCGCGCCGAGGGTGGCCGAGAGCGCGAACACGCGCGAGGGACGGAAGCGGTCGGCGAGACCGCCGAAGGAGAACAGCAGCGTGCCGGTGATGAACCCGCCCTGCACCGCCATGGTCATGGCGCCGAGATATTCCGCCGTTCCGCCCGCGACGTTGGCGGAGAACCAGAGGGAGGTGGCGAGCAGCTGCGCGAGCGCGATGAGAGTGGTTTGCGGGGTCATGGGGCGAAAGTCGCCTCGGCTCCGCTTTCCATACCAAGCAAGTCACGCATTCGTAGAGTTCCAATTAGCTCTACAAGCTGCCGGTATCGCTTCGAGTATTTCGTGTGGCTGTCTCGAGATCGCTCGTTCGAAGCGGAGAGAGTTAATTGAACCATTTCTCCCTCACCGCGATGTCAAGCAACCGCGTCGCCCCCGCTCCTACCGCAGATTTTAGATGACTGTCGGCGATTGCAATCAATGGCAGGGGATATTTTTCTAAGTCAGAAGAAACTTTAACTGCCGCATCCACGTCGATTACCTGATCGTCCGGATGCCCATACCGCATCACTCCACCCAGGCCATATAGCAAGCTAAGCGACGGAAGCCCCATTTCCCAATCTCTCCGGTGCCGGCAAATGTCTATTATCGAGTCCATGGCGAACTGTACTTCGGGAATTTCGGGACTTAATGATTCCAAAGTCGCGATAGCAAGTTGATAGCGTGATTCCAACCCCACTCTTGTACCGAGGAACATGCACACGCGAGACCCGAGCAATTTAATCTTTGCCAGGTCCGCCTCATCGATATCAGAGACTGTCTTTTGGCGGCGCGTACGCGCCGTGGAAAGATGCTCAAAATCATCACAGAGATTTTCCCACTCCCGCTCAGTAAGAGAATCCAGGATTGGGTTCAGCCCTTTAGCGAGCTTAACGAGGGTCGCAGTCGTCCCCCATATCCACAACAATAGAATCCATCGCTGCCGATCCTCGGCGTAGCTATTGTCCGTCAGTCGCTCTATCCACCAAGACGGCGCACCGGACTTCAAGCGCGCAAATCGCGTCGCGTTAACTAGATTCGCACACCGTATTAGCTGAGAATCTTCACCTTCAGCTTCCTTAGACCGCACCCCAGCCGCCATGACCGCAATACCGTCAACGGCCGGGCAATCGCCCCAGACTGCTCGAAGCGCCTCGACTAGATCGACCCACAAGCCAATCGATGTAGCCGTAACCGCTGTGGAGGTGTCTAAGAAGCGATCGTAAACTTCAAGTGCATGCTTCTCAGCATCTGAAAGTCCATCGGCTGCAATCCTCGCGGGCTCCACTCCAAATCGGTAACTTAGTGCTGCGCGTACAGAATGTGTTGAGTTGTCGGAAAGAGCCACTTCGTACTGATAGAAGCTCGCCACGGCAGCAAGAAAAGCCAGACGGCCCTTAAGGTGAAGCCCTTGGCGCAAGTATACTGGCAACCTGACTTCATGAAGAAGAACCTGTTGCGCCAGCTCAAAGCGGGCTCCATCCTCTTCCAAGAATTGAAACTGGTATGCGCGCAACAACGCAACTACGGTCTCTCTTGAAAGGTTGGGCGTCGATGCGAAAAGCTCCCTGACATCGGAATTGTGAAAAATTCTTAGCAACGATCCAAATTCAATCCATTGCTTGTGCGATAGCTGTGCTTCGAGCGACCTCCAACGTTCCGTACGCTCCACGACACCCGAATTCTGAATAATCAAACTTGCAAGTCCCCGCTGCTCATCCAATCTCTGCGAAACCACCATTCCATTCCATAGCGCATCAAGAAAATCTCCACGCCCACTTCGATCCGGAAGCGTTGGAAGGCTAGCGGAATCTGTAATTGCGAGCATTTGCCGCAAGTGCGGAGGCTCAACTACAAACGAAATAACTTTTCTTACAGCTGGTTGATATTGGGTGAAGACCCAGTCCGCCAAAAGCATCATCGCAACGCCGCGCGGATGACTAGTGCTCTTATATGGAGGATTTTTTGCAAGCTCGATGAACTCATCAGCAAGCGCAGATATCTCTCCTTTACTAAAACAACCGCCGTAAAATCTCGCCACGTTTAACCAATACGGGTTCCGGACAAGCGCATTGAATCGATCAAGCTTTGTTCCACTCCTCTCATTACCGGCCGGAGAGTAAGGCGCAGTCTCATATAAATGCCGCGCCGCGAAATATTCCCGCAGCGGCTGCACCTCAAACTCATAGGTGTCTTGTACGCGCGAAACTAACGCCCCCACACGTTCGATAATTCCGTTGAATAACTCACCAACGATTGCCGGGTCCTCCCCCTGCGTATCCAAATACAGGAGCAGGATTGCACGCAGCGCACTATGCTCGATGCTGCCGTTCTCACCCGCCTCAGCTGCGGTTTGCAACTTCCACGCCAAATATCTGTGTATGTCGACGAGCAAATCTCGATTATCGCGAACGACGTCGCTCTTTTCGGATTCGCGGCTAAAAAATAAGTCCATATAGGCGTCGTACATCGCGGTCCGTTTCTCCGGAAGAGAAGCTCCGCGGTTATGAATTAGTGAAAGTAAAATGGTTAGCTGCATAGGATTTTTGGCTAAGTACTGCGTGTGCGCTTCCCGCAGTTTTGCTTCAAGAATGCGGCGAAGTTGATCTTGCTCGGCTTCTTTTACGCCTTTCGCCCTCATCCATTTGCCGGTGTAGCTATCGACCTGAGATCGCTCTAGAGGCAACAATTCAAAGTACGTCCATTGTTCACGAGGAAATCGAATTGATTTAGCGAAAGCAGCTGGACGACTAGTGACAATCGTTTGCACCGAATAGCCGCCGGCGCTTAGCAATCGATGCGACCCCTTTGTGATTTCACTGACTAGCTGGCGCCTAAGCTCAACATCAGCAACCTCGTCAAAGCCATCGAGAGCTAGCAGAATGTGACTCGCGCGCGCGACAGCCGTTAAATCGGAGACATTAAAATTATGGCCACCTGAAACGTAGCGCACCTGAGCAGCGAGAAACCCTTCCAATGACTTCGTTTCTTTAACATCTAGCGCCACTGGCTTAGATTGAAATGGATCCGTGCCCGCCATCCATTTCGCAAAGTCGCGCAGGTCAACTCGAAATGGAATCCTCACTTGCGCGTGATGAAACTGCTTCGGCAATTTTGCGAATTCCGCCTGCTTGTTTAGCAAGCGCATTCTCATTACTTGGCAAGTAAACTGGGTAACCGTCGATTTGCCCTGGCCGGGCGCGCCCTCTAATACGATGCGGCTTAATTCTTGAGCCGCGGAGCCCGCAAAAAATTCGGCGGAATTAAGCGCGCTACGCGATGGGCCGGCATATGCGTGTGGAGCATAGTGATGATAGTTGGACTCAAAATCACCGCCCCCTCCATCGCGATTGAGCAATGTGAGACCATCGGGAATTTCAAATGACCGACGCATAGGAAGATCAACAAACAGCTCGGTCATCGTGCTACGCAACTCAGTCTGCTTAAATCGGAGCTCTTGGTCGTCTTCATACTGGACCGTCATATACGCCCGCATCGCTCCACGGCGCCGCTCTTCATCCTCGCCGAGAAGACCGTGAACCAAAGCGTGCAATAGATCGGTAGCCTTCAATACTTCTGGGTAGCTCCACTTTACGCTGGCCGTTCCATCTAGACGTCGATCGAGATCATCCCTCCACCAGCAATGCGCTTCGACAGTGAGTTCTTTTGAGAGCCACTCGTTGAGTCTGTCTATCGATCCGACTCCCGGATGAGCACTGCCTTTAAGATTAGTGAGCAGATAGTACTTCGAGAGCCCCACCAGCTTTAGCTTTTCAATTTTTGCCTTTTCCTTCTTGACTAAGTCTTGAAGGAAGTCCGTTTCAATTCTGGTGTCTGCGGGATTTTTTACATACTTGACCTGAAAAACAACCACGTCCCGGGAAGTGTGCTTGCTTTCTTTCTCTGCCACGGCGTGACGGATAAAAAATGCATCGCGTCCCCCGTCCGGTTGTCCTACAGGAAGGCATTGAGCATCTGGAAAGGCCGCAGTAATTAAGGCTTGGCAAAGCTCTTGGAAGCGCTCGTCGCCGAGCGTCTCATAATGATACATCCTCCCCTCCGATCATGTGAGCCGCGCGGATAAATTACCCCGCGCTCTAAGTTTGCACTGAGTCTTCATCACGACATCTAATATTGAGCTGTGTTCCACTTCGCTCCTAGGCACAACTGTGCGCGACCAACAACATGGCGCTTCACTGAGTAAACCATCCGCACCGCAAATCGGTCTCTCCCCCATCGGCCGCCCCCTTCGCATATGGCGACTAAGAAAACCAATCAGAACTCGCGGATTTCCGCGACGCCGTGCATTTCGCGGAGGCCGGTGAGGGTTTTAGGCTGGATGGCGTAGCGTTCGTTGAGGGCCAGATGGACGAAGTGACCGTTCTGCCGCGTGACGAGGACGATCTTGCCGTTGCCGCGGCCGTCGGCGGTGAGGAGGCCGGAGAGTTCGTGGATGGGGAGATCGTTGGTGACGTGGAGTTCGAGGTTGCGGACACGAGCGGCGGCGGCCTTCTCCAGGTCGTCGACGCGGGTGGTGAGCAGGCGGACTTTGCCATTTTCCAACTGGGCGTCGAGAGTCAGCAACACGGCGGACTCACCATCCAAGAGTTCGCGGCTGGCGGCGAGGACTTCGGAGAACATCATCGCCTCAAACGAACCGGTGGAGTCCTGGAATTTGACGAAGGCGTATTTGTTGCCGCGTTTGCCGATGCGTTCGCGTTTTTCCTGCACGGTGCCGGCCATGCGGATGGGTTTCGCGCACTGATCGGGCGTAAGGTTTTCGAGATCGCGCGCTTTGACGACCTTCAGGGCTTCGAGAGTGCCCGCGTAGGTGTCGAGCGGATGTTCTTTCAGGTAGAAGCCGAAGGCGTCGTGTTCGTGGGCGATCTTCTCGAACTTGCGCCACTCGTTGACCTTGGGGAGCGTGATCTTGCTGTGGCTGTCGTCGCCGCCGAAGAGGCTCACCTGATTTGAGTTGCGTGCGCCGGCGCTGTGCTGGGCGTGGCGCAGCACGATCTCGATGCCGGCGAACAGTTGGCCCCGGTTGGGATGCAGCTCATCGAGCGCGCCGGAGTTCACGAGGTTCTCAAGCAAACGCTTGTTGATGACCGAGGTGTCGAGACGGTTGGCGAAGTCCGAGAGCGACTTGAATTTGCCGTTCTTCCGGCGTTCATCGACCAACGCCTGCATGGCCCCTGCCCCGACGTTCTTCAAGGCGGCGAGCGCATACCGAATGGCGCCGTTCTCGACGCTGAAGGTGACGTCGGAATGGTTCACGTCCGGCGGCAGGATCTCGATCTTGAGGCGGCGCAGTTCGGCGCGGAAATCGCCGAGCTTGTCGGTGTTGTGCATATCGAGGGTCATCGACGCGGCCAGGAACTCGGCCGGGTAGTTCGCTTTGAGATATGCGGTTTGATAGGCGACCAATGCATAGGCCGCCGCGTGCGACTTGTTGAAGCCGTAGCCTGCGAACTTATCAATGGTGTCGAAGATGGTGGACGCGCGGTCGGGCGCGATCTCGCGGAACTTGCCCGCGCCTTCGACGAAGGTGGCGCGCTGCTTGTCCATCTCCGCCTGGATCTTCTTACCCATGGCGCGGCGGAGCAAATCCGCCCCACCGAGCGAGTAACCGGCCAGCACCTGCGCGGCCTGCATCACCTGCTCCTGGTACACAATGATCCCGTAGGTCTCTTTCAGGATCGGTTCCATGGCGGGATGCATATACTCGATGGGTTCGCGGCCGTGTTTGCGGTTCACGAAGCTGTCGATGTTGTCCATCGGACCGGGGCGGTAGAGCGCCACGATGGCGATGAGATCCTCGAACACGTCGGGCTTCAGTTTGCGCAAGACATCGCGCATGCCCGTACTTTCAAGCTGGAACACCCCGGCCGCATCGGCCCGGCTGAGCATGGCGTAGGTGGCTTTATCGTCGAGCGGGATCTTGGAGAGATCGAGGTTGATGTCCCGCTTGCGCAGGAGTTTCACCGCCGTCTCGAGAACGGTCAGAGTCTTCAGCCCGAGGAAGTCGAACTTCACGAGGCCGGCCGGTTCCACCCACTTCATGTTGAACTGAGTGACGGGCATGTCGGACGCGGGATCGCGGTAGAGCGGCACCAGCTCGTCCAGCGGACGGTCGCCGATGACGAGACCGGCCGCGTGAGTGGAGGCGTGGGCGTAGAGGCCTTCGAGCTTGAGCGAGATGTCGATGAGGTGTTTCACCGTGTCGTCGTTGTCGCGCAGGTTCTTGAGTTCTTCCTCGGACTCCAGCGCCTGCTTCAAGGACACCGGATTGGCCGGATTCATCGGAACCATTTTGCAAATCTTGTCGACGAAGCCGAGCGGCATCTCGAGCACGCGGCCGACGCCGCGCAACACGGCGCGCGCTTGTAATTTACCAAACGTAATGATCTGCGCGACGCGGTCGCGGCCATATTCCTTCTGAACGTAGCGGATGACTTCGTCGCGCCGGTCCTGACAGAAGTCGATATCGAAGTCGGGCATCGAGACGCGTTCCGGGTTGAGGAAGCGTTCGAACAGGAGATTGAAGCGCAAGGGATCGAGGTCGGTGATGGTGAGCGACCAGGCAACGACGGAGCCGGCGCCCGACCCACGGCCCGGGCCCACCGGAATATCTTTATCCTTCGCCCACTGGATGAAGTCCGCGACGATCATGAAGTAGCCGGGGAACCCCATCTTCACGATGGTATCCAGCTCGAACTCCAGGCGGTCCTTATAGGTCTTCGTCACCTCGGCGCGCTTCTCGGGCGTCATGTCCGGCGTGAGGACCTGGTTCTCCAGGCGCTTATCCAAACCGTCGCGCGCGAGCTGGCGCAGCGCCTCTTCTTCCGTGCGGTCGCCGGTTTTGGGCGAGCGCGGCAGGATGGGCTTGCGCTCCTCGACCTTGAAGGCGCAGCGCTGGGCGATGACGAGCGTGTTCTGAATCGCTTCGGGGATGTCCTTAAACAGCTTCGCCATCTCCGCCGCGCTCTTGAAACGGTGGTGGGGCGTGAGGCGGCGGCGGTTGTGGACCGAGACGAAAGACTTCTCGGCCATGCAGATGAGCGCGTCGTGAGCCTGGTACATGCCCTCGTCGGCGAAGTAGCAGTCGTTGGTGGCGACGAAGGGGATCTCGAGCGCGTAACCGAGATCGATGAGGCCCGGTTCGATGCGCTCCTCGGCTTTGATGCCGTGGCGCATGAGTTCGATATAGAGACGGTCCGGGAAGATCGCCTTCATCTTGCGGAGCGTCTCTTCGGCTTTGGCGCGCTGGCCGTCGAGGAGATGGCGGCCGACGGTGCCCAAGGGACCGCCCGTGAGCACGATGAGACCTGCGCTGTGCTTCTCGACATCGGCCCAGGAGATCTGGGGCGTCTCGCCGCTTTCGGTTTCGAGGAAGGCTTTGCTGGTGAGCTTCAGGAGGTTGGCATAACCCTTTTCGTTCTGCACCAGGACCACCAGCACATCCGGTTCCGGCAGGCGCGCGCTTTGGCCATGGCCGGGGGTGTTCGTGTCCTCGCGGCGCACGGAAAGCTGGCAACCGATGATGGGCTGCACGCCGTTCTTGGTGCATTCGAGGGAGAATTCCAGCGCGCCGAACAGGTTGCGCGTGTCGGTGAGCGCGACGGCGGGCATCTCGTTGGCGACGCACAGGCCGACGAGTTTGCCGACTTTGATGGCCCCTTCCGACATGGAGTAGGCGGAGTGGACGCGCAGGTGAACGAAGGGGGCGTGGGTCATGGTGCAAACATAGTGGGCGTGGCGGGCTTCGTCACTGATTCTGAGCTTATCCACAACCGTCCCCGCCGGGGATTTCGACGAAAAAGCGTAGTGCGATTTTTGTCGAAATTATCCACAGCCTAAGGGCACGTTTTTTGGTCATCCTTACGCGCGGAAGCACGCGAGGATCCGGAGGTTTTCTGTTGCCTTGTAAACCAGGAAAGAAACACCCCTGGGCTCTCGCCCCTTCGAGGCAAGGGCGACGCCTGAGGTTTGCTAGCGGCGTGAAAAAGCATGCCACACACGCGCGCATGACGCGCCGATGAGGCCGCCGAGCGCGAAGCCGATGTCGGCGCTGCCGGTGAGAAACCCCGCCATGGCGCCAAGGACCGCGCCGCCGCACAAACCCCAAACGAGTTTGCCGGTGAGCGCGATGCGGCGTTCGAGATGCATCATGCGTTCCTCGGCGAGTTCGAGCCAGTGTGGCGGGTTAGCATTGCGCGGCGCGCAAGTGTCGCGGCGTGCGCTATGCGCAATGTCTTCGACACCGGCGACAGCCGGCGACGGGCGACAGTTGTTTAATTCGCCTTGTGTGTCAGCGTGTCGATGCGCTTTGGGGTCCGGCGTCACTCGGCGACACCCAGCGACAGGCACGGCGAATTCGCGGGCGTGCCATGCAGCCCTACATGCCACGCATAGGTGACGCCGATCCGGCGCGCCGCGCCACGCGTTTCCGGCATCAGCGCCTCCTGCCGCACGACACCCAGACGCTCCAGCCGCCGCATATGGCGATACGCGATATCGGCATCGCGGATGCAGCGCGGGCCCGCGTGACAAATCTCGCGCAAGGTGATGGTGCGGTCCGCGTGCGTGCGCTCCAGCCAGAATTGAAGTTGTTCGGTGATCTCCGCTGGCGTTTCCACCGCGGGTGTGAACCGGCTGAGGCGCAAGGCTTCGTCCGCATAGAAACGCGCGAGGGCGATCCCGCGCGCAAGCGCCGCTTCGTCCAGCTCGGTGAGGGTGTCGTCTTCCATGAGCGCGATGACGGCGGCCAGACGCGCGGCGTGTTCGGCGAGATGGTCCGCGAGGAGGCGGATGGGCGCGAAAGCCCCCTCGTCCCGCATGTTGACCTCCACGCCCTGCGCGAATTCAAACCACTGCGACGCGGCGGCTTCGGTGAAGGTGAGGACGCGGCTGTGGGCCGTGGGTTCCGTGAGGCACAGCGCTTTCACGCGGGCGTGGAACGCGGCCAACGCCTCGGGCGGATCGGCGGCGGCCACGGCGTGCCAATCGCGATGGCCGATGTTAGAGGCCGGCGCGGCGACGAGCAGACGTCCGAGCAGGCCGCCGTCGGCGAGATCGGGATCGCTGAGCATGGCTTGGGCATCGCGCGGCGTGGTGACGAGATGGAGCGAAAGGCGCGGATGGTAAGGTTTGGTAAGAACCGAACCGGTTTCGACGCAGCCATCCCACAGCCGCGCGAGGCTGGCGGCCTCGGTGTACCGCGCGCGGCCCGGCGCGAAGACGTGCGCGCTGCGTTCGGCGAAGAGCGCGGACTGAGAACGGAAGCCCCGGAAGCGGTCCGAGGCGCCGGGCGGACGCGGCGCGACAAACAGGCCGAGGCGGCGCGCGGCCTGAAGCTCGACCATGTCGCGCACGGGATCGACCACGGCTTTCGCAAGCGCGCCGCGCCCCTCGCCGGTTGCACTCAGCGTGGCGAGATAACAGGAGACGGGCCGCAGCGCGCCCGTGGGCAAACGCACACCGATGACGCGCTGCGCCGCCATGGCGGCGAGCGTGAGGAGATGATGCGCGGCGAGGACGACGGACGCTTGGGTGCGCGCGGCGATGGCGGTTGCGGCGGCGGAGATAAGCGGGCTGAGGGCGGTGATGGGGAATGCGGGGAGCGCGGTGTCAGGCGGAGCGAAGGGCGCGGAAGCAGACGCGGCGGTTGGGGACAGAGCGGGCTTCGGCACAGGCGCCATTTCGCGAGTCTCCGTTGACAACGAAATGGGGACATTGTATATGTTTTGGGGACATTGTCAATAATTCGCTCATGACACATCTCGCTGGCAAATTAGTTTGCTACCTAAACCAGTCTGGCTCTAACCGTTTAAGTTGTGTAGCCTTCAAAGGGCAATTGGGGAGGGTGCAATGGCAGTTTCTAAGAAAGTAGCCGAGCGCATTCGTACGCAGCTCAAACGCTACCAGACTGTTTTGGCAGACGCCAAAGCGCGCGACATTAGTGAGTCCGACACGGTGACTATACTGGTGGACATGCTTGCCGACGTGTTTGGCTACAACAAATATACCGACGTCACGAAAGAGTTCGCGATCCGCGGCACCTACTGCGATCTTGCGGTCAAAGTAGGCGAGGATCTTCGCTTCTTGATCGAAGCGAAGGCAATTAACGTGGAGCTTCGGGATAACCATGTAAAGCAAGCCATCGATTATGCCGCAAACCATGGGATCGAGTGGGTCGTACTTACAAACGGCGTGACTTGGCAGATTTACAAAGTCCTCTTCCAGCAACCCATCGATAAATCTCTTCTGCTTGAGTGGGATGTACTGAATGCCAATCCGAAGGATGCAAAACTCCTCGACTGCTTAGGAAACCTTACTAATGAAGGATTTACTCAGTCATCGATGAAAGTTTTCTATCAACAACAGCAGGCCGTAAGTCGATTTACACTTGTGGTCTGCCCCCTTTGAAGTGGTCCTCCCTTAGGTATGAATTTCACCAGGAGGATAGGATCAATGGCAAGGAAGCGG
>Ga0102832_1001622_pt1 | contig 16290 bp, 12 predicted proteins | sample EBPBio282013_DNA_FD_88942 | JGI IMG/M metagenome (GOLD analysis project Ga0102832, IMG submission 88942) | Wastewater treatment Type I Accumulibacter community from EBPR Bioreactor in Madison, WI, USA - Reactor 2_5/28/2013_ DNA (Illumina Assembly) | ecosystem: Engineered > Bioreactor > EBPR >...
TTGCCCCACAAACCCGTAAGCCGCTGGACTTGGTACACGCGCCGGACGCGCTGGTGCTGGAAAATGTCAATATTCGCGGCAGCCGCGTACACATCGAAAACCTCAGCCTGCGCCAGAAAGCCGGTGAGGTCATCGGCCTCGCCGGGTTGGATGGCAGCGGGCAGGAACTGATGCTCCGCGCCTGTGTGGGCTTACAAAAAACGGCTGGTGGTCGCGTCCGGCTCAAAAGTGAAGATGTCACCGGTCAGTCGTACCGCGCTTTCCTCGCCAAAGGGGTGGCCTTCGGTGCGGCGGGTCGCTTGGAAGAAGGACTGGTCGAGGGTTTGACGCTCACCGAGCATGTTGCCCTCGCCACCGAAAACGCCACCCTGATTGACTGGACAGCCGCCCATAAGCACTGCGAGGCGCAGATCAAGCTCTACGATGTGCGCGGTCGCCCTGAGAGTATGATCGAACAGCTATCAGGTGGTAATCAACAGCGCGTGTTGATGGCGCTCATGCCTCCGTCCCCCATTTTGCTGGCACTCGAACAACCGACGCGCGGCCTCGATGTCGACTCGGCACGTTGGATTTGGGAGCAGTTGCTCGAACGGCGGGATCGTGGCGCGGCCATCCTCTTTAGCTCGCCGGATTTGGACGAACTCGTAGCCTACAGCGACCGTATTCTGGTCTTCTACGCCGGTCAGTTCTTCGAGATACCGGACGCGGGACGCACCACCATTGACGAAATCGGTCGGCTCATCGGTGGACATTTTGAGGTGCAGCACGCATGAAAGACCAATCCTTACGCACACGCCTCATCTTCGGTGTCGCCCCCATCCTCGTCTCGCTGCTGGTCACGGCGCTGCTGATTATCCTCGTCGGCTCCGACCCCATCGCCGTCGCCTCCAAACTCTGGTCGGGCGCGTTTGCTGATCTCCTTTCCGCTAGCAACGTGGTCAACCTGTGGATACCGCTGACCCTTGCCGCCATCGGCCTCGTCGTCACCTTTACCGCCGGTCTGTGGAACATCGGTGTCGATTGTCAAATTGTGATGGGCGCGGTGTTCGCCTCTGGTGTCGCATTGTATTGGCCGATTCCGCCGCCGTTCCTCGTTCCAGTCGCCATCATCGTCGCCATGATCGGCGGTGCGATTTGGGGGATGTTAGTTGGAGTCCTCAAAGTTTATTTGGGTGTACATGAAATTTTCGGCGGGGTGGCGCTCAACGCCCTCGCTAATGTGATCGCCATCACCATCATTACCGGCCCGTGGAAAGACCCCAGCAACTCGCGCGGCACGGCACCCTTCGCCCTTGATGCACTGCTCACCCCTATTTCGCGGGAAGTCAACGTCAGCTTGCTCGCTTTCTTGATTACGGTCGCGGTCGTCATCATCATCTGGCTTGCCTTACGCGGCACCCGCTGGGGCTTGCAGTTGAAGGCCACCGGTAAAAATGCTCGTTCCGCGCTGCTGCTCGGTGTGCCAACCTCGCGCAGCACCCTCAGCGCCTTCATGCTCTGCGGCCTCATCGCCGGTATCGCCGGAGCGCACCGCGTCCTGTTCACCTTCGGCAACCTGCGCCCGCTGGTTTCCGGCGGCATCGGCTTCTTGGCGCTGCTGGTCGTCCTGCTGGTGTCGATGCGCGTGCTGTGGGTTCCAATCATCGCCTTCATCTTTGCCACGCTGCTCGGTGGCAGCGCCAAACTCAAAATCGACCTGCGCTTGGATGCCTCGCTGGTAGGCGTGATGCAGGATACCGTCGTGTTGGTCGTGCTGCTGTTTAACGGTTTGCGCCAGCGCTTGCAAGACCGCCGCGCCAAAGCCGAAACACCCATACCAATGTCGATCACCGCTACCGTCGATAATCAGCGCGCTATTGGAGATGTGACCGAATGAGTGACGAACTGCTCAATACCCTCAGCAGCATTATCGCCAACGCCACGCCGCTGGTCATCGCTAGTCTCGGCGAAACCATTACCGAGCGCGTTGGTGTGGTTAATCTGTCGCTCGACGGCAGCATCATCCTCTCGGCAATGGTCGGGTTCGCTGCCGCCCTTGCCACCCATAACGCGCTGGCAAAAGCCAATCCCGATCTCGCGCTGGCGGTCGGTTTGTTGGCGGCGATGCTGGTCGGTATGATTATTGCGCTCATCGTCGCGGCGGCAGGTATCGAACTCAAGCAGGATCAGGTTGCCATCGGCTTCATCCTCACGCTGCTCGGCGCACACTTGGCAACCTTCCTCGGCGAGCCGGTTGCCCGTCAGGTCGGCCCGCAGATCATCAAAGCGCCCATTCCCATCTTGCAGGATATTCCGATCCTCGGCCCGATCTTTTTCCGCCAAACCATCCTCGTGTACTTCAGCTATATCTTGGTCATCGGCATCTGGTATTGGCTGTTCCGCACCCGTCAGGGCTTGGCGCTCCGTGCCGTTGGTGAACGCCCGACCACCGCTTTCGCCCGTGGCACGAAGGTCAACCGTACCCGTTATATCTATGTTGCCGTCGGTGGTGCGCTCGTCGGCTTGGCGGGTGCGGCCTATTCCCTCAGCGTCAAAGCGGGCTGGACGACCCCGCCCAGCATGGAAGGGGATGGCTGGATTGCCCTCGCTATCGTCATCTTCGGCGGCTGGCATCCTTTCCGCGTGGTGCTGGGTGCATATCTTTTCGCCGCGCTGCGGGCATTTGCCACCGTCTTTCAGCGGTCGGCGAACCTCGATATTCCGGTCGTCATCCTCAACGGCATCCCGTGGGTGTTGATGATTATCACGCTGGTACTCGTCAGCAGCGGCGCGATTGAACGCCTGCTCCAAGTGCTGCCCAAGCCGGTGCAAAAGTTCTCGCGTAACTTTCTGCGCTCGGATCCACCCGCCGCGCTCGGCACCCGCTTCGACGCTGAATAGTTTCCCCTCCCTGTTACGACGGCTATCAGCGGAGTGAGCCTGCGAACGTGCTGATGTGGGCTAGGGTGGGGTTCTCCCTCTTTTCTCTATCCACTTGGCGTTCTTGGCGACTTGGCGGTTAATCTTCTTCGTCTTGCTCTGTGTCCTCTGTGTCTCTGTGGTTAAATCTCTTTGTATTTCCTCTTGCGTCCTTTGCCCCTTCGCGCCTTTGCGTTAAAAACTCTCCCGTCTTGCTCTGTGCCATTGTGCCCTCTGTGTCTCTGTGGTAAAAATTTTCTCTGCTTTCTCTCTATCCCCTTGGCGCTCTTGGCGATTCGTATTGCCTTTTGCTTTGAACGGTTGCTCTGTGGTTAAATAGGGTCTTCCGCTTTGTCGCTGAGGTTAGCTATGTCCTATCCCCTTCGCCGCTGGCTGATGATCGCGGTGGCCGTCACCGCCGTGTTGATTTCCGCGCTCGACCTGCTGAACCTGCTGCCGGATATAGCCGCCAAACTCACGCCGTTGCTGATCGCAGCGGTCATCGGGTTTATGCTGTCGGAAAGCCGCCAACTGCGCCGGATACGCGCGGCGATCAAGAACAACCCCGCCGCATCCCAAACCACCGCCAAACCCCGCCAGCCCAATAAGAAGCGCCAGCCCAACCCTCAGCCGGAATACCGCGCGATTGCGTGGCATGGCATGACGCTGCGGTCGCATAGTGAAGTGAAGATCGCCAAAGCCCTCGACCGCAAGGGTATCTTGTTCCTCGCTGACCCCAAGATTCGCCTCGATACCGAGAATCACCGCCAAACGCGCGAGGTCGATTTCCTCATCCAGCATAATGGCCGTTGGGGAATCCTTGAAGTCGATGGGCCGCATCACCAACACTCTGCCGCCGCCGACCAGTGGCGCGACAGCCGCTTCTCACAGCACGGCCTCGTCGTCGTGCGCTTCCCCGCCGACCTCTGCTACCGCCAACCGGATACAGTGGTCGAAACTTTCCTGCAAAAGTTGGCAGTCTCACCCCTCCCCGAACCCCCACCAACCGAAACCTAAGCCGTTTTCAAACCAAACGGTAGCACCACACTAAACGGTGGAAACAGAATTGATTACTTTCTCATTGCAAATATGAACCATAAAAGTCTTTAAAGTCCCTCGCCCTGAGGGAGAGGGATTTAGGGTGAGGGCTTAAAATAATCATCCACCACTTAAGGTAGTCCTACCAACCAAACCCTAACTTGCTATTTTAGCCCTTTTGTTCTATAATGATGGTGAGTTTTATCTCGGTATTCTCTTGGCGACTTGGCGGTTTAATGCTTTTTTCTTTTGTCTTTTCTCTGTATTCCTCTGCGTCTCTGCGGTTAAACCGTATTTGCTTTCACTTGCAACTTAAAACTACTCTTTGCGCCTTTGCTTCCTTGCGTCTTTGCGTTTTGTTATGGTGTTTGCGCTTTTGCTTGTTCGGCGAGACTCTCCCGCGCATCCGCCGGACTGCCTGTGGCGGCGGTTACACGGGAGCCATCCGCCATGTTTGTGTCATTTCAGCGCCGCGCTCCCTCACTCCCGCCGACATAAAATCGCACTTCGGCAGATGCACGGGAACTTCCCGCCTGACATTTCAGCGGGAAAATGTGCAAAATGTGCAAAATATGCAACTGTTATAATTTGCTAATATCTCTGCCTTTCTATTAAGCCAACTTCAACAGCCGCCTTTTAACCTTCAACCTTTCACCTTCAACCAACAAAAAAGACCACCCGTTTCCGAATGGCCTTTTCTAGAGTCTACTCCTTCCCTCCCCTGTTACTACGGGGGAGGGCTAGGGAGGGGGTCTATCGCAGCTCCTCCGCCCGTTCCCGCACATCATCAATGAACGGGTAGGCGTAAACGGTGCTCCACGTCAGCACCCAATCGTACTCACGAAAGGCCGCGTCGCGCCGCCCCTGCGCTTGGAGGATCATGCCGCGAATATAATGTCGGGTTCCGGTTTCGCCCGCTGCCAGCGCGGAATTAATCGCGTTCAAGGCCGCTTCGTACTGCTTCAGGGCGAGTGCTGCCTTCGCCTGATACTCATCCGCGATTGGGCGCTGCTCGGTGGGTAAGCCCTCCGCGCTGCTCAATAGGTCAATCGCCTCTTGGTAGGTTTCGGTGTCGTCGGGCTGTGCGCGGTCGATCATGATACGCACCTGTATCAGGTTGATCTGCGCGTCCGGTATCACCCCGCTGCCGAGGAGCGCCGTCGCGTCCCGGCCTGCCGTCGCCCTGTCGCCCGCCTCAAACGCGGCTAACATACGCTGCGCCCGTACTTCGTCATCCTGCGTCAGTTGGTAAATCTTCGAAAGGTCGGTTTGCGCCAGCTTATACTGCTTATTATTCAGGTAAAGTTCCGCCCGCGCCGTCAGCACGTCCACGTTGTCCTCGCCACCGGTCAGCGCTTGCGAGAAGGCTTGTAATGCGAGGTCGTTCTTGCCTTCCGCCCCACGTGCTTGGGCGAGGCTCACGTAACCCTCCACACTGCCGGGGTAGTAGAACAGGTACGCTTGCGAGTAGAGCACGGCTAACCCTGCGTCACCCTCTGCCATCGCGGTCTTAATCCGCAGCTTGTGGGCGCTCTCGGTCGTTGGGTCGATATACAGTGCGAGATACGCCTGATAATCGGCCTTGTCATAGTCCCGCTGGGCGAAGTAAATATCGCCCTTTTCAACGATCAACTGCACATCGCTGATTAACTCCGGCACGGCCAAACCCTGATCGAGGATTTCGAGCGCTTTGGTGTAGTTACTGCTGACCGATGCCGTCCCCGCAATCGTCAGATAAGGCAGGTTGAAGCGTGGCGAGGCTTCGATGGCTTCATTCGCTTGCTGCTCCGCCTCGGCGAAGAAGCTGCCGGACTCGCTGTTCCGCGCTTCGGCAATTGCTTGCTGCCCGAGCAGCAGATTCGTGTAAGCCAGCGCTCCGATGACCACGGCTCGCGTGTCCCGGTCGGTCGTATCCGTCAGCCGTGCTTGGGCATCCAGCATAATTTGCTTGGCCTCGGCATATTCTTTCTCCCCGATGAGCGCCATCGCTGTAAAGTAATAGGGCGCTGGGTCAAAGCTGTTCGCCACGCTCGTGATTTCCGCGCGGAGGGTCGGCAGCGCCTCGGCATACCGTCCCCGGTCGATCAGTTGGATCGAGTCTTGCACACCCTTCGCGAAGGCTGGCGGAAACACGCGCGTCGGTATCGGCGGCGCGACGTTCCCGTTCGGCAGTGCCGGTGGTACCGTCGGGCTGGGCGTAGAGGTCAGGCGAGGTGTTGGTGAAGGCGTAGGCGTATCACCGGGGGTCGGTGTAGCCGTCACCGTAGGCGGTGGTCGCGTCGGGGTGAGCGTCGGTGTTGGGACAAAGACCAACCCGCGCAGTGCTGGCGTATTCCACACGATGCCGTACCCTGCGAGGAACAGCACGATGATGCCAACCGTAATCGCTCCCGCAATCGCCCCGCGCAGTCCCCAAATATCACGTTCACCGGCGCGTCCTTTGGTCTTTTCAACCCATTGGCTCGTCGGGCGCTTGGCGACCAAATCGAGGTAATCGGTCAGCATTTCTTCGGCCTCGGCGCTGACCTGCTGCAAACGGTTCGCATCCGGCACAGGGATGCCGGGGGTTTGCGCGGAAGCCGCGATCTTGGCACGGTTATCCGGTCGCGAGGGCAGTGACGACACCTGACCTGCCAGTTGTTCCCGCGTCATCCCCAGCGACTTCAACGCCTGAATACCCATGTCATTACTGGGGTTAATTTCGAGCAAACGGTTCAGGTAGAACATCTTCTCGCGCTGGTCACGTGCGAGGCTCACCAGCCATAACCACGCCGCTTCGTTTTGTGGCTCGGCTCGCAGCGACTGTTGGAGCAGTTGACGTGCTTCTTCAACCTCTCCCGCCTTGGCGGCTGCAATCCCCCGTTTACGCAGTTCCTTTGCTTGATCGCTTGCCACGTCTGACTACTCCCCATTAAGCGATAATGTCATTTGCATTGTAACCTAAAGCGCCGATTGACGAAATTAAAAACCGGCTGGTTCATCAGCCGGTTTTGTAAACAATCAGATTTGCCAGCGTTTAAGGGGTGTCAACACGGGTGATACGGCCTTCAACTGCTGGTGCGACCGGGCTGTTCGCCTTGATGTAATCACCTAGTACCAAGTCCAACGGACTGCCACCGTCGTAGGGGTTGATAGCGTTTTCGCCGAACACACTGTAGCCGTCCCCACCGCGCCGCATGAAGTCGTTAGTTACGACCGTATAAGTCGCTTCAGGGTCGATGGGCGCATACGTGCCGTCCGCACCTTCAACCTCGACGCTGACAATCCGGCTGCCCGCTTCCTTGCTGCCATCCCATGTGAAGTGTAAACCGGAAACCTGCGGGAAGCGACCCGCGCCGCCTTCGACCTGCGACACGCCGTTTTCCAGCGCGGCAATCACATCCGAACCCTTGAGTTCGAAGTAGGCCGCTACGTTACCGAAGGGCAGTACTGTCAGCACATCACCCTGCGTAACATCCAGCGCCTCCGCAAAGTTCAGGTCTTCGGGGATGTCCCCGCCTACCGGCACGTTCGAACGGATGCCACCACCGTTGGTAATGGCGATTTGTGCGCCGGAGTAGGCACGCAGAGCATCGGTAATCAGATTACCGAGGTTACATTCTTCCACGCGGCAAACGCTGCGGTCGCCCACGAGGAACACGCTCGATTGACCAATAACTTCTGCGGTGAGTTCCGAAATCGGTACGCGCAGTTCATCCACCAGCGCGGTCATGTCAGGGTCAGGCGTAATATAGCGCGAGAGCAGGATCGTATCACCGCTGGCGCTGGTGACCGCGCCTTCAGCGTCCCATGTCACGTTCAGGCGACCGAGATAGCGCAGGCTGCTGCCCGCTTGCACGATATACACATCGTTGCCGTCCTTGTCCGCCACCACGACCGGATACGAACCTTCAGCAGCGGTATAAGCGTTGCTGAGGAGTGTATGGCTGTGACCACCAACGATCACATCGACACCGCTCAGTTCAGCCGCGATTGCTTCATCGACTGATAAGCCGATATGCGTAAGGAGAATAATTTTGTTCACGCCCTGCGCGGTCAGGTCGTCGATAATCGGCTGTACTGTGCCAATCAGGTCGTCGTTAAACTTCACATCCGGGCCGGGGGATGAAAGAATAGCCGTATCCGGCGGGGTGAGGCCGATTACACCAATTTGCTGCCCCCCGACTTCAACAATCGCGTATGGCTTAATCTTCTCGCTCAAATTCGCACCGAAGGTCACATCCGAAGTCACAATTGGGAACTCCAGTGAGTCCACAAACTTAACGAGCGTATCATCACCGTTATCGAATTCGTGGTTGCCGACGGTCATCACATCGTAACCCATCGCGTTCATGATGCGTGCGGCTTCTTCGCCGCGCCACTGTTGGTGGAAAAGTGTCCCTGTAAAGCGGTCGCCGCCGTCCAACAGAAGCGAGTTGCCACCTTCCGCACGAATTTGATTAATAACCGCCATTTGACGGGCAGCACCACCGTCCGTTCCGGCATCCAAACCCGCGTCATAGGGACCGTAAGCACCATGTACGTCGTTGGTGTGCATAATTGTCAGACTAAAAGAATCATCTTGTGCAAAAACGGATGTACTAATGACTGCTGCCGTTCCAAGCAGCACCAAACCTAAACCAAGTTTACGCAGCATACTTCCCTCCATATTCAGATCGTCAGATAAAGATGTCCGATAACGATTTAAAACCCCTCAAATTCTATTTAACGATAGGTCAAGAGAAGGTTTCTAATCCCCTGATGAAGCGGATTACCCTAACGGTCTTATACCGGCGGCCACGGGTAGTTCGGCCCGCCCGGCCCCGGTTGAGGATATTTGCGTGTCCTGAGGAGCGTTTGGATACGGTTTTGGAAAGCGTGAATTTCGCGTTCCGTCACTAACTCGTTCAGTGCTTGTCGGTAGGTACTCTTGGCGTTATCGACTTCGACGCATAAACGTTCAATATCTTCGAGCAAGTTGTCCGCGATGGAGTCACCGGCGTAATCCCACACGACCGTCCGCAGTTTGGGGCTGCTGTTGAAGGTGATTCCGTGGTCGATACCCCACACATGCCCCTGACTATCGACCAAGCAGTGACCCCCTTTACGGTCGGCGTTGTTCACCAGAATGTCAAAAACGCACATGCGTTTCATCTGTGGGATTTTATCGTCGTCGAACTCAAAATAGTTCATTTCAGGGTCGTGGTCGATGAAAAACTGCATCGACCCAAGGCCATGCGGTCCCTGCCGCAGCACCGTCGGCGGGACGATCTGCCAGCCAAGCTGCTCGGAGGTCACGAACGAGGCCACCTCGCGCTTACACAACATCCCATCAGGGAAGTCCCACAGTGGGCGTTCACCCTTTTGCGGCTTATAGACAGCCATGACGCTGGTGTCGTTATGGTTGATCGACAGCAAAAAGGTGTAGTTAGAACTCCAACGCATCATGCCGTGTTCGGATTCCACTTCACCCTTTTGCAAGATTTCGAGTACGGTTTGGCTCGTTAGCCTTTGCGAGTCTGTGTCGTGGTTCGGATTGGTATCCATACGTTATGACCAGTAATAGACTAACCGACCGTTTTGTTTAGGGTCTGCGCGACCAGAGTTTACGACTTCGAGCGCGTGTTCGCAAAGCAGCGCCATCTGGTCACGCTTGCACCACAGCTTGACGACCCCCGGCTCAATTTCACTCAGTTCGTCAACATCCGTGGTCGAAACCAATTCTTGTGCGACCAGCACCACGAGGTCATGGTCTTCGTCGTAGCCCAACCCCATCTGTGCCACTCTGAACACCGGTTCAATCGGTTCGCGCAGATCCATATCCACGCCGGTCAAGTTCACGGGCGGCAAATCGTCGGCATCCGGGTTGCGGCGGTTGAGGTCATCCAGCATTTCGCGGATGGCTTCGCTCAGGGCGCGGGCTTGTTCTTTTTCGATGATGAGCGAGACAAGCTGCCGTCCCTGTCCGCTTTGAAGGTGGAAAATGCGCTGGCCTCGTGGCCCAATTGTGCCTATCGTAATAAAGTCTACCGGGTTGAGTTCGATTTCTTTACCGGTCATATCCTATCTTTCGCTGATAAATCATGCTCATACAACGGTTCGTTAAGCGCTTTTTTCGGCTGCTTTAGCCTGCTTACGTTCCTGTTCCATTTGCAGAACATGCGCCATATCGTTCATGGTTCCAACGTAGGGGCGACCAAATCCTAAAGACAACATGCTGATCGAGGCGGGTGAAACAACAATCCTCTGGAATTCGTCGAGGTGCATCCCTAAAAAGTGTGCCAGCACCATCTTAATAATGTCCGCATGAGAGACAATCGCTATCGTTTCGCGTGGGTGTTTGGTGACTAATGCTTCGACTGCGTTCACCGCGCGGGTTTGCACACCGCGCATGGTTTCGCCGTTCGGGAATTCCGCCCGCGATGGGTACTGCTGTACGACCTGCCACATCTTGCGACCGAGCAGTTTGCTGATCTCCATCCCTTCCCAATCTCCATACCGCACTTCGCCGAGTTCGGTGGTTTGTTGTATTGTCAGGTTTGGATGGTGCTGGCGGATGGCTTCTGCGGTCTCCATTGTACGCTCCAGCGGGCTGGCGTATAAATGGTCAATCGGTGTATCCGCCAATCGTTTACCTAAGGCTGCCGCTTGTGCTTGGCCTTCCTCGTTCAAGTGTACGCCGGGTGTCCAACCAGCGAGTTTGCCGGTCTTCACAAAGTCATTTACCGCATGTCGGATTAGCAGAATTTGGGTCATGCAACGTCTTTAGTTTTGTTAAGTGAGTCTATAGGCATGATAGCATACTTGAATTTAAATGCACACTCTCTTTTAGGGTAGGTTAATCATCGTGGGCGCAGCGCCCAGATCGTCCCACCGCCTAAGCTGACGTATATCCACCCCTCTCGGCTGACGGCCACATCGAACGGGTGATGCTGCCAGAAGCCGCTGGCCTGATAGTGCATCTTTTGCAGGGTGATGCCGCTCCACTGCGGCGAACGCCCCGGCACTTCCGGCAGGATAATGTGCGGCTCGGTAGGCTGCCCGGCCTCATCAAAATCAATCGTGACCAGCGTGAACCCGTTCAACACCGCTTCGTTGCTGGTTCCCCCTAACGTCACCAAGAGCTGCCCTTGTAGATGCGGGAACGCCTCGCCTGTGTATGCCGTGATGCCGAGGGGGTTGCTGTGGGTCGCGAAGGTGAGGGCAGGCGGTACGGCTTGTTCGCAGTCAAAGTCCCCGGCGATGTCCGGCGTGTTGCCCATGCCGATGCAGTAAGGCCAGCCATAATGCCCACCGGTTTCAACACGGTTGAGTTCATCGTTATTCGTGTCCAATGGGAGGTCATCGCGGGCGCTGTCTACCGTCCACAGCACACCCCCGTGGAACATCAGGTCGTTCGGCTGGCGCAGCCCTGTAGCCACTACCTGTTTATCACTGCCGTCGAGCGCGAAACTGAGGATGGTTCCCCGTTCGCCGCCCTGCTGGATACAAGCGTCACATGCCGCGCCAATCCCAACGTAAATACGCTCGTTCTCACCAATGGCGATACCCCCTGTCCAGAAGCCTTCGCCAGCCGGTAAGTCATCCACCAGCGTTTCAAGCTGCGCGTCTGCCCAGCGGTAGATATTTGACCCGCCGGAGATATAGAGGGCATTGTCGTAATAGGCCAAACCGTTTGGCAGCGTCAAACTACGGATGACCACTTCCGGCGCATCTGGCAGTCCGTCATCATCGCTGTCGGTCAGGCGCAGCACCTCGCCGGATAAGGGGCGGGTGGCGTACAAGCTGCCGTCGGGCGCGGGCGCGAGGGATGTGAAAGCGAGTTCACCACCCGTTGCATCATGGATGACCAACTCGGCACAGTAGAACTCGGCATTCACCCACGGCGGGTCGATAAAATGCGGGCGTTGATCGCATTCGGGCAGCGGCGTTTGGGCGAGGCTGACTTGGGAATGAGCGAGCAGCAGAAGCAAGAATGCGCTAGATGAGAGTTGCCGGATGGTTTTCATGTGGTCGGTATTTCGCAAATGTTAACAGTTGATGATGAAAGTCGCTGGAAAATAATCGTCTACTCCCCACCGACTTACTCACGTTCTCTATTATTCTATGATTTCTCAGATGAGAAAGGGCAGTCTTTTTAAGATTCATACACTATAATATTCCCATATTCTGTCTATTTTAGGGTTAGAGGATGAAACTTGGACTCATTGCGGATATACACGGAGATTATGCCGCCCTCCAAACCGTCTTAGATCGGCTGGATAACTATCATCATGTTGATGAGATACTCTGCGCGGGCGACTTGGTAGGGCGCGGGCCGGAGCAAGAAAAGGTCGTTGAGGTGATCCGGCAGCGCAGCATTCCCACAGTGAAAGGTAATCATGACGAGTGGGCGTATGGCTTCGATCTGGCGAATGCGGATTTTCTGGAAGACCTGCCTATCAACTGGCAAAAGCGTTACGATGGTTACAAAGTGTTTATGTGCCACGGCAAGCCCGGTAATAATATCTGGGGATTGTATCGTGACCATGTGTCGAACACGCTGTTGAACATGATGCTGCAATCGCTGGATGCGGATGTGTTGATCGTCGGACATACGCATGTGCCGATGTTCATCAAAGTGGCGAACGGCTGCGTGATTAACCCCGGTTCGCTGTATACCTTTCACAGCACGCGCGTGACTTCTCATACCTATGGAGTATTATCCTTGCCGGACATGCAGTTTGACTTATTTGACCTGATGGCTGACCCTATCAAACCGGTGATGCCATGACGACACCAACCGAAGCACCCAAAGAACATTACACCCGCGAATATTTCGAAAAGTGGAATTACGCGGATCGTCCGTTGGGCAAGTACAGCATGTACTGGTTTGCCCGCCGTTACTACGCCGCGTTGGTGCAGCGTTATGCGCCACCTGCCCAACCGGGTCAGCCCCAGCGTAAACTGCTGGAGATGGGCTGCGGGTTAGGGCATCTGTTGGGCTTGCTGCAAGATGATTTCCACTGCGTCGGTATCGACCTGATCGACTACAGCATCGAGCAAACACTTAAAAATGCGCCGAAGGCCGAAGCGTTCCAGATGAGCGCCGATGACCTGAGCGCCTTCGAGAGTGGCAGCTTTAGCGTGGTGGTCGCGCTGCATCTGGTCGAGCATCTGCCGAACCCTGAAAACACTATTCAGCAGGTTAACCGTATCTTGAAACCCGGTGGGTTATGGTTATTCGCCACCCCGCATCCCGGCTACAGCCTGCGCCGCTTTAAAGACCGCGACAATGATGCCATCGGCAAGGACAAGACGCATATCAATGTGCATCCGCCGGAGCAGTGGCGGGCGTGGTGCGAGCAAAAAGGCTTCGAGTTGGTCAAGCACTTTGGTGACGGCTTGTGGGATGTTCCGTACCTGCCCATACTGCCGAAGATCGTCCAATTCGGGCTGTTCGGGATTCCCGCTTTGGCGCAGGTCGTCACCCGTACGACATTGACACCGCTTTCGATGGGCGTGAACCAAATCGGCATCTTCCGCAAGCGTTAAGCAATACCTATCTATCAATTTGCCTAAAAGCAATCAAACGATTGTTTTGCTTTTAGGCGGAGTTTGTTACAATGCTCAACTCTTGGCAATGTAGATATAGGGTGCATTGTGCATGGCTTTTCGAGTCTCCCCTCAATCGGTTGCGGATTGGCTGCGCTACTTCGAAAAAAGTGACGAGCCACTCAACCGCCTCATGTCGTATGAAAATGACCTTATCGCCCTTCTACAAACAGGGTTGAACCGCGAACACGAATTTCGGCAGACGTTTGAGCTGCTCAAGCATGTTTTCCCCTATTTCGCGTTAAGCCTGTCGCATACCGAACAATGGTCGCGGTTATTGATGGATGCCTTGCTGATGGCGCAGGACATCAAAGATAACGAACTTCAAGTTACGATTTTTCGGTGGTGGGGAGAAGCCTATTTAAAAAGTGGGCAGCACCAACCCGCTAGCAATGCTTTCAGGATCGGTTTAGAGCGTGCGGAATCAGGGGAAATTAATGACATGCTGGTGGCGATGTACACTGGCATTTTTAAGCTGCAATGGTTTGACCTTGAACAAGATGTGACCCAACCGCTGCTTCAACAAGCTCTTGATGCGGCAGCACGTGTGAGAGATCGGGGTTTACGCGCGAACTTATACGATGCGTTGGCTTCGGCCTATACGCGGCTGTCAAAAACGCAGATTGCGCTCGGTTACGGGCAAACGGCCTTTGCATACTGGTATCGGGTAGGCAATCATTCCGGCTTGGGGCGCGCGGCCTATACATTAGCGTCCATCTACATCTATATGACCCAGCTTACAGAGGATAACCGCTTTCTGGATCATGCGATCATATATTTGGAAATCGCCCGTGCTGAACTGGCTCAAACCGACGATGTTTGGCAGTACCCGTTGCTCGCGTATCAACAGGCCGGTATCTACTATCAGCTTGAGGATTATGAGGTGGCTGCGGATTGGTATGAGCAGTCGCTTAAGGAAGCTGTCAATACAAATGCACCGCATTACATTGTCATTGCCCACCACGGATTAGGTTTAGCACAGGCAAAACTGAAATTGTTCACTGCTGGTCGGCGTAACCTGCTGACAGCGCTTAAAAGTTGGGAAACCCTTCATAATAGCTATGAAAAAGGGAGTGTCTTAGTAGGTTTGACTGATCTGGAACTTCACGCGGGTAACTTGGAAAAGTCGCGAGCCTATCTTTATACTGGCCTTGAAGTGGCAAGGTCTGTAATGGATAACGGGATGCGACAATTTTTGACCGACCAGGTTGATGACCTCGAAAGTAAACTTGGCTGATACACAGGCTCACTTATTTGGGTAAATGAGCCTGTATGGTGCTGCCTGCCGCTTAGACGCTAGGCGGTGGGGGCAGCGGTGGGTAAGGACCGGGCTTCTTCATGAGACGGCTCTCCAGTAAGCTCGCGAACGATGCTTACAGCGTCTCATGTTCACCCGTGATGAGTCTGTGTTCAGCGGACAGCTTGAGGACAGCCAACGGACAATTCTTTATTACCAATCATTACAAAACAGGGTGCTGGTATATTGGGCGGTGGGCAAACGACTTGGAAAGCCAGTCGTTTAGACCTATAGTTATTGCCAAGCGCATTCAGCAATCGGTCAGGCGGTGCATAACGTGTTCATAAAAGCCTTGAGTCGCACTCTCATCGGTATCTTGCTCATATCCGTTTTCAGGACTTGGGTTTCGCCTGCTGTTGCACAGAACACGCCGCCTGACTATTCCATTCAACTCATCCAGAACAGTTTTAGCCCCGACTTTAGCGAGACGATTGTCAAATTTGACGTGCTGAATTCGGGCGGCGCTGCGACTGACCCCGCGACCGCGACCTTGAACCTGATTAGCACGGGTGAACAGATCGCTACGGCGACGGTGCCACCGTTGGCAGCTAACGGGCGCTATACGGTGGAATTGGATTTCCCGAATGATCGCTTCGGGCCGAACGCGGTGGAGTCGTTCCGCGCGGCGGTTGGCGTGGATGAGGTCGAGGAAAGTGGCACGCCGTCGATACAGGACAACTTTGCTCGTATTGTCATTACCTTTCCGGCGAACCTACCTCAGCCGGAAGTGACACCCGCTGTCGAGCCGACGACTGAAGCCGGTGGTTCAACGGTGAGTGGTGACGAGAACCTGCTTAACCCGATTCTGTCACAGCTCAATATCGACCCCTCCAAGCCGGAACAACTGGCGCTGTTGACCGGGGTAGTTATCGCGCTGCTGGTGGTGCTTCTACTGCTTTACACCATCTTGCGTCTGTTGTTTACCCGTAAACCGGATTATGGGAATTGGCAGCCGTCCTATGCCAACATGCCGATGGCTGACCCCAACAGTTTGCAGGGGCGGCACCAGCAATGGCAGGCGGTTGCCCAGAACAGCGTGTTGCCGCTGGATGGCGCTGAGGGTGCGCTGCACGTCCGCAAATTGGTGGCAGGGGTGAATGACCAGTATTTATCCGGTTGGCATGTCGAGGCGTTCCAAATCTCGCAGTATGACAAGTATGGGCGCATCAACCGGACGCAGGTGGTTTCGCCCCCGAAGTTGATTAAGCGGCTGGAGTGGGTGGTGCAGCGGTTGGAAAAGCTCACACCGGAGCAGCGAACGCGCCAACTACGGCCTGTTGCCAAAGGCTTGAGCCAGCAGGTTCGTAAGAAGGTGAACGACCGCACGGCTGCGCTGCCGCTGGCGATGGATATTCGGCTGCGGGCGCGGCACGGCGAGGTGCATATCTGGTTCGAGTTATTCCGCCGCCAGTACGGGCAGTGGGTACGCATCGACCGCTGGGAACCGGAGATGATGGTCAGCGGCAAGATGATCTACGAGAACT
>Ga0102832_1001623_pt1 | contig 16286 bp, 16 predicted proteins | sample EBPBio282013_DNA_FD_88942 | JGI IMG/M metagenome (GOLD analysis project Ga0102832, IMG submission 88942) | Wastewater treatment Type I Accumulibacter community from EBPR Bioreactor in Madison, WI, USA - Reactor 2_5/28/2013_ DNA (Illumina Assembly) | ecosystem: Engineered > Bioreactor > EBPR >...
GAACAAGTTCGCTGACGGCAAGCTGACCGATGAGGCAACGGGCAAGTTGCTCGGCGATCTCGGCGCCGCACTGGCGCTGGCCTGCCGTCAGGCCAAGGCGGCCGCCGCCGTCAAGTAAGGCGACGGCGGCAACAGAGTTGCAATGGCCTCTCAATGGAGCGCGCCACTCCAGTGGCGCTCTTCGTTTCGCTCGATAGCGCATGGGGGCCACTGGAGTGGCGCGCTCCATTGCCAGATCATCCTTCGGTCCACGCCGAAGGAACGTTGACCGCGATCGTGTTAGCAAGGAGGAATGGCGTCGAGACTGTCCCTCCTCATCCTGCTGATTGCCGTCACCTGCCTCAGCCAGTTCTACCGCGTGTCGAACAGCGTGATCGCGCCCGACCTGGTGCGCGATCTCGATCTCAGCGCGCGGCAGCTCGGCTGGGCGGGCAGCGCCTTCTTCTTCGCGCTATTCGCGGTGCAGGTGCCGGTCGGCCTGTGGTTCGACCGCTTCGGCGCGCGGCGCACCGTGGCCGCGCTGTCGCTACTGGCGATGCTGGGCTCGATCTGGATCGCGCGCGCCACGGACGCCGCCGATCTCATCGCCGGGCGCACCATCGTGGGCGTGGGCTGCGCTGCCTCGTTCATGTCCGTGGTCTTCCTGTGCTCCCGCTGGTTCGAGCAGGCCAAGCTCGCCACGCGGCTTTCCTGGGTGTTCGCGGCCTCCAACATCGGCACCCTGGCAGCCGCCACGCCGCTCGCCTGGATCGCCGCCACGGTCGGCTGGCGCACGGGCTTTCTGGGCCTCGCCGCGATCACCCTGCTGGTGGCCGTGGGCTTCCTCGTCTTCGTGCGCGACCGGCCGCCCGAATATCGCGGCGCGGAGACCGCCAAGGAATCGCCCGCCCAGATCCTGCGCGGCCTCTGGGAAGTCTGGCGGACGCCCGGCCTCGGCCCCGTACTGTCGATGCACTTCTTCGCCTACGCCACGATGCTCACCGTGCTGGGCGTGTGGGGCGGCCCCTATCTCTACGACGTGCACAAGCTCGACGGCGTGGCGCGCGGCAACGTGCTGCTCGCCATGGGTGTCGCTCAGATCCTGGGTATCCTGGCCTACGGGCCGATGGACCGCGTGCTGCGTTCGCGCAAACGGGTCGTGTTCGGCGGCGCGGCGATCTCGACGGTGCTGCTGGCGATCATGGCCGCGCTGCCCAACCCTCCGCTCTGGCTCGCCGTGACGCTGCTGATCGCCTTCTGCTTCTTCTGCGCCTACGGCACGGTGATCGTGGCGCAGGGCCGCGCGCTGTTCCCCGACCGACTGGCCGGCCGCGGCGTCACCACCGTCAACATGGCGCAGTGTCTCGGCCTCGCCGTGCTCCCGGCCCTCGCGGGGTATGTCGTCGAAGCGTTCGGCGCCGGCGACACCGCCTATCGCTGGGTGTTCGGCATGCTGGCCGCCGGCCTCGTGCTCGGTTCGATCGCTTACGTGCGGGCGCGCGACAGCTTTACCGCGCGCGCGTAAAGTCCGCTCCCGCACGGAGGCACTCATGCTCGCATCGATGCTTCGCGTCACCGCCCTCGTCCTTGCACTGCTCGGCATCGCAGCGGGCGGCGCAATGGCGCAGAACCAGCCGCAGCCACCGCCGCCCCAACGGGTGCCGGCGCCCGATCGTCACGACGCGACGGGACTGAACTTTCCGCCGCAGATCGCCGACGCCAGCAAGTTCGGCTCGACGGATTTTGGCAAGACGGCGGGCAAACCGGAGCTCGGCTATGGCTGGAACTACCGAGTCGGCGACCAGCTCATTGCGACGGTCTATGTCTACGACCTCGGCATGAAGTCGATTCCCGACGGCCCGTCGAGTCCCGTCGTGCGGCAGCAGTTCGAGACGTCGCTGCAGGAGATCTACCAGCTCGCGAAATTCAATCGCTACGAAGACATCAAGACGGCAAAGGAACCGACCGATTGCGCGATCGGTCGCCTGGTCTTTCGCTGCATGACCCTCGCGGCGATCCGCAGCGCCGACCGCAAACACGTCTATTCAGCGCTGATGCTGACCGGCTACCGCAACAACTTCGTGAAGCTGCGCCTCGACTGGTTGGAAGGTTCGGCTACCAGCCAGTCGATGGTCGACCAGTTCACACAGGCGCTGGTCGGCGCGATGATGCGCTGACTACTTCGTTGCTTCCTTGAGGTAGGCGACGAGATCGGCGAGTTGGCCGGCATTCTTGACGCCGTTGTAGAGCATCTTGGTGCCCGGCACCTTGCCCTTGGGATCGCGGCTGTATTCCGCGATGGTCGTATCGTCCCAGACGATGCCCGAATTCTTCATGGCGTCGGAAGACTCGTAGCCGCCGCCGGTGCCTGCCTTGCGGCCGAACAGGCCATGCAGGTTGGGGCCGGTGTGGCTCGTGCCGTCCTTCTCGACCGTGTGACAGGCCTTGCACTGGGTGTTGAAGACGCGCTGGCCCTTGGCCGCGTCGCCTTCGGCCAAGGCAGGCCCCGCCAGCATTGCCGTCCCCACGATGGCCGCCGCGACGGCCCCAGCCCAACGCATCATCACGCTTCTCTCCTGCTCGCGAATTCGTCCTGTGATGTAGGCCGGCGCGGCGCGGCGGCAACGTGCCCCTTGGCCGCACGCGGGGGATCAGGCCGGGTATAATGGTCGCATGACCGGGGACCTGTTCGGCCACGCGCAAAGGGAGACCATCGCCGAGGGCGCGGTGCTGCTGCGCGGCCGGGCGCTGCCCCATGACCAGGCCCTGCTCGACGCCATCGCGGGCATCGAGGCGATCTCGCCGTTTCGGCACATGACGACGCCAGGTGGCTATCGCATGTCGGTGGCGATGACCGGCTGCGGCACCGCGAGCTGGGTCAGCGACCGCTCGGGCTACCGCTACGCTTGCCGCGACCCCGAGACGCGGCAAGCGTGGCCGGCGATGCCCGCCGTCTTCCGCACCCTCGCCGGGACCGCCGCCGCCGAGGCCGGCTTCGCGGCCTTCGATCCCGACGCCTGCCTGGTCAATCGCTACGACCCCGGCACCAAGCTGTCGCTGCACCAGGACAAGGACGAGCGCGACCTGTCACAGCCCGTCGTGTCGGTGTCGCTGGGCCTGCCCGCGGTGTTCCAGTTCGGCGGGCCGCGGCGGGCCGACCGTCCGCGGCGCGTGCCGCTGGCGCACGGCGACGTGGTGGTGTGGGGCGGCCCGGCGCGGCTCGCCTACCACGGCGTGCTGGTGCTGAAGGACGGCACGCACCCGCTGACCGGGGCGCGGCGGTTCAATTTGACGTTCCGGAAGGCGTTGTAGGACGAGACGCGGAAAGGTCCCTCGCTCCGCTCGGGATGACAGGAAGAGCGCTTGGGATGACACGCATTGCCTTGTCATCCCGAGCGCCAGCGAGGGACCCTTCGCTCGTCCGTCTATTCCGCCTTGATCCCCTTCTCCTTGATCAGGGTCGTCCAGCGCGTCTCTTCCTTGTTCATGAACGCCTTGAACTCGGCCGGCGTGGAGGCGCGGATCTCGACGCCCAGCGGCTTGAACTTCTCGATCATCTCCGGCTCGGCGGCGATCTTGGCGATCGCCTTCTGCAGCTTGTCGACGATCGGCTGCGGCGTGCCGGCCGGCACCACCATGCCCTGCCAGAACACCGCCTCGAAGTCCTTCAGCCCGGTCGACTCGACCACCGTCGGGATGTCGGGGAAGGCGGGCGAGCGCTTGAGGCTGGAGATCGCGATCGGGTCCGTGCGCTTGGCGTCGAGCAGCGGCTTGGCCTCGAGCGAAGCCGAGAACATCATCTGCGCCTGGCCTGCGGCGACGTCCTGGCCGGCCTGCGCACCGCCCTTGTAGGGCACGTGCACGAGGTTGATGCCGGCCTGCGACTTCAGGAGTTCGGCGGCGAGGTGGTTGGTCGCACCGATGCCCGAGCTCGCGATGTTGAACTTGCCGGGATTGGCCTTCGCGAGCGCGATCAGGCTCGCCATGTCCTTCGCCGGGAAGTCCTTGTTGACGTGCAGGATGAACGGCGTGAACGACATCAGCGACACGAGCTCGAAGCTCTTGTTCGGGTCGTAGGCGACCTGGCCGGTCAGCGTCGGGTTGATGATCAGCGACGTGCCGCCGGCATAGATCGTGTAGCCGTCGGGCGCCGCCTTGGCGACGTAGTTCGACGCCACCGTGGTCGCCGCGCCGGCGCGGTTGTCGACGATTACCGGCTTGCCCAGCTCGACCGACAGCTTGTCGGCATAGGCGCGCGCCACCGCGTCGTTCACGCCACCCGGCGGGTAGGGCACCACCATCGAGATCGGCTTGGTCGGCCAGTCGGTCTGGGCCATCGCCGCGAGCGGCAGCAGCGCGGTCGCCAGCGCGGCCGCGACGAACGTCGAACGCTTCATGTCTTCCTCCCTGGATCTGTCTTGTCTTATTCGGCGACGAAGAACGGCAACGTCACCTGCTCGTTGACCGGCTCGAAGGCCAGCTTCACCCGCTGCCCGATCTTCAGGCTGTCCGGCGCGACGCCGCGCAGCTGGGCGTTGACGCGCACCCCGGCATCCATGTCGACCAGCGCCACGATGTAGGGCACCGACGCCTTGAAGTAGAAGTTGAACGGGTGGTGGCACACCGTCCAGCTGTGGATCGCCCCGCCGGTCGGCGCCTCGCGGAACGTGCTCTCCATCGAGAAGCAGTGCGGGCAGACCGGCCGCGGGTAGTGGCGGACCTTGCCGCAGCCCGAGCAGTACTGCAGCAGGAAGCGGCCCTCGCGCAGCCCGTCCCAGTAGGGCTGGCTCTCGCGCGTCGGCGTCGGCAGCGGCCGCTCAGGTGCGGGCGCGGCAATCGGTGCGGTGCTCATGCCGCCCTCCTCAGGATGGCGATCGACCCGTCGCCGAGGTCGCCGTAGCCGGTGACGAGGCCCAGCTCGGCATCCTTGACCTGTGCCTTGCCGGCGTCGCGGCGCAGCTGGCGGGTCAGCTCGATGACGTGGTTGAGGCCGACGACGTGGCCCTGGCTCAGCAGGCCGCCGTGGGTGTTGATCGGCAGCTCGCCACCGAGGCGAATGCGGCCGTCCATCACGAACGGCCCGCCCTCGCCGTCCTTGCAGAAGCCCAGGATCTCGAGCTGGCGCAGCACGGTGAAGGTGAAACAGTCGTAGATCTCGGCGAGATCCATGTCCTTCGGCCCGACCCCCGCCATGGCGAAGGCGCGCGGCGCGGCGCGCGTGAGACCGAACTCCAGGATGTCGGGACGCTGCGAGATCGCCGCCGGCGATTCGGGATGACCCTCGGCCACGCCCATGATGGTGACCAGCGGCCTGGCGAGGTCGCGCGCGCGGTCGGCTGCGCTGATCACGACGGCGGCGCCGCCGTCGCTCTCGAGGCTGCAGTCGAACAGGCGGAACGGGTCGGAGATCATGCGCGAGGCATGGTGCTCCTCCACCGTGAGCGGCTTGTTCATCACCACGTTGCCGTTGAGGATCGCGTGCTCGCGCGTCACGACGGCGATCTCGGCCATGTGGCGCGGCGTCGTGCCGTACAGCTCCATGTGGCGGCGCGCGCCCTGGGCGTAGAGCTGGGCCGGCGCGAACAGGCCGATCGGCGCCTCGTGCTCGGCGGTCAGCGCGAACTGCGGGAACTGCTGCAGGCGCGAACTGACGCGCGCCCCGGAGTAGCCGGTGCGGCCGACCGAGATCAGGACGTTGCGGCAGACGCCGGTCGCCACCGCCATCGCGGCGGTCTGGATGGCGGCGACGCAGGTCGCGCCGCCCATCGGCACGAACACCGACAAGGCGAGGTCGGGCAGGCCGAGGTTGGCCACGAAGTCCTCGGCGATGCCGCCGCCCGGGAAGTACGGCACGACGCCGTCGATATCCCGCGGGCTCAGCCCCGCATCGGCGATCGCCGCCAGGCTGGCCTCCATCTGCAGCGCCAGACCGCTCTTCGGCGTGCCGCGCGTGTAGGCCGTCTCGCCGATGCCGCTGATCGCCGCCTTCTCCCGCAGCGGGTGTGACATGTGGTTTCCTCCTGCGAGGCATCGTGCCTCTCCCCCCGGCATCAGGGAAGGGCTAAGCTTGCCGCTCACGCAGGGGGAAGAATGTCGAACAAGGAACTGGTTTCGCTGAGCGCCGTCGAGATGCGCCGCCGCATCGGCACCAAGGAAATTTCGCCGGTCGAATTGCTCGAGGCGTGCCTCGACCACATCGCCGCCGTCAACCCGGCGGTCAACGCAGTGACGGCGATGGCGGTGAAGCGGGCCCGGCAGGAGGCCAAGGCGGCCGAGACGGCGGTGCGCCGCGGCGAGGAACTGCCGCTGCTGCACGGCCTGCCGACCGGCATCAAGGACCTCGAGGAAACCAGGGACCTGCTGACCACCTACGGTTCGCCGCTCTACCGCGACTACGTGCCGAACTACGACAACGTGATGGTGTCGCGCGTGCGCGCCGCGGGCGCCGTCGTGGTCGGCAAGACCAACGTGCCGGAGTTCGGCGCCGGCTCGAACAGCCGCAACCCGGTGTGGGGCGCCACCGGCAACCCGTTCAATCCCAGCCTCAACGCCGGCGGCTCGTCGGGCGGCTCGGCGGCGGCGCTGGCCACCGACATGCTGCCGGTCTGCACCGGCTCGGATACCGGCGGCAGCCTGCGCAACCCGGCCTCGTTCTGCGGCATCGTCGGCTTCCGCCCGTCGCCCGGCATGGTCGCGGTCGAGCGCCGCGCCATGGGCTGGACGCCGATCTCGGTGCTGGGCCCGATGGGCCGTTCGGTCGCCGACCTCTGCCTGCTCTACGCCACCCAGATCGGCCCGGACGACAGCGACCCGCTCTCCTTCCCGGTCGACGGCGCGGCCTTCGCCGAGCCGTGGCCGGTCGATCTCGGCTCGCTGCGAGTGGCCTATACCGAGGACTACGGCGGCGCGCCGGTCGACCCGGAGATCCGCAAGGTATTCCGCGACCGCATCAAGAAGATGAAGCCGCTGTTCGCGCGGCTCGACAAGGTCGATGTCGACTACGGCGAGGCCGACCGCTGCTTCGACGTGATCCGCGCCGTCAACTTCCTGTCGCGCTACCAGAAGGACTACGAGACCAACCGCAAGCTGCTCGGGCCGAACATCATCGCCAACTACGAGCTCGGCGCGAAGATGACGCTCAAGGACTTCGCCTGGGCGCACGGCGAGCAGACCCGGATCTTCCGGGCCTTCCAGGACATCTACAAGGACTACGACCTAGTGATCGGCCCGACCGTCGGCTTCTCGCCGTTCCCGTGGAAGCAGCTCTACATCGACGAGATGAACGGCAAGAAGCTGCGCAACTATTACCATTGGATGGCGACCAAGTACTTCATCACCCTGACCTCGAACCCGGCGGTGTCGCTGCCGTGCGGCGTCGACCACAAGAAGATGCCGTTCGGCCTGCAGGTCGTCGGCCGCTTCCGCGGCGACGGCGAGGTGCTGGGCGCCGCCCACGCCATGGAGCAGGCCTTCAAGGCGATCCCCGGTATGGCGCGGCCGACCCCCGACATGGCCAAGCTGCGCAAGCCGCGGGCCGACCTGAAGTCGATCGTCACCCATCCGCCGAAGCTCAACGCGAAGACGAGCAACGGCCCGGCCCCGGCGGCGCTCTAGCCCGCGTCGCCGACCGCGAGGGGATTGTTCAAGAGAGGAGACTGCCATGCGCAAGGACCAGCACGGCCTCACGCTGTCCACCGATTCGGGCACCGCGGTCGATGCCTTCGACCGCGCCACGCAGTCCTACCTCAAGTACCGCACCGACGCCGGCCGCCACCTGGCGGCCGCGCTCAAGGCCGACCCGGCCTTCGCGCTGGGCCACGTCATGCGCGGCTACTTCGCGATGCTGAGCTACAACCAGGCCAACGTGTCGACCGCCGCCGAGGCGCTGGCCGACGCGCGCGCCCACACGCGGCGCACGACGACCCGCGAGGCCGCCCACATCGAGGCACTGTCGCGCTGGATCGACGGCGAGTCCGACCGCATGCTCGACATCTGGGAAGCCATCGTCGCCGAGCATCCGCACGACGTCCTGGCCTTCCGGCTGCACCACTTCTCCGCCTTCTGGCTGGGCCGGCCGGCGACCATGCAGGCCGCGGTCGAACGCGTCTTCCCGCACTGGAGCGACGAGCTGCCGGGCTGGGGCATGGTGCTGGCCTGCCGCTCGTTCGCCCACGAGGAAGCCGGCAACTACGGGCTGGCCGAGGATTCGGGCCGCCGCGCCATCGAGGTCGACCCGGGCGACCTGTGGGCCGCCCACGCCGTCGCCCACGTGCTGGAGATGCAGGGCCGTCGCGGCGAGGGCATCGACTGGCTGAAGCGGCTGGAGCCCAACTGGGCCGGCGCCGCCAATCTCAAGCACCACCTCTACTGGCACCGCGCGATGTTCCACCTCGAGCGGCGCGAGATCGAGCAGGCGCTGTCGCTTTACGACAACGGCTTCCGCGACCTCAACTCGCAGCTCACGCAGGCGGTGCCGGACCTCTACATCGACGTCCAGAACGCCGCCTCCATGCTGTTCCGGCTGGAGCGCCAGGGCGTCGACGTCGGCGACCGCTGGGTCGAGCTGGCCGACAAGGCCGAGGCGCGGATCGGCGACTGCCTGTCGGCCTTCACCCTGCCGCACTGGATGATGGCGCTGACCGCGACCGGCCGCACCGAGGCGGCCCAGCGCATGCTCGAGGCGATGCGCGCCTTCGGCCGCGGCAACGGCCCGAACGAGCGGCTGGTCGGCCGCGTCGCCCTGCCGGTCTGCGAGGCGCTGGTCGCGCACCGCGCCGGCCAGCATGCCGAGGCGCTGGCGCTGCTGCGCCCGGTGATCGGCGACATGTACCTGCTGGGCGGCAGCCACGCGCAGCAGGACGTGCTGGAGCAGCTCTACCTCGATGCCGCGATGAAGGCCGACAGCGCCGACGACGTCCGCCTGATCCTCGAGCGGGTGGCGGGCCGCCACCCGGTTCCGCCCTCCCGCCGCATCGGCTGGGCCGCGGCGGCGCACTGCCTCCACTAGGACAAAGCACGCACCATTTGTGTCGAGAAAGGCCCATCGCGGGAATACCGCCGACCATGGGATGATTGCCACCGCGAGGGCTGCACCTCGATAGGCCCTGCATAACTCGCTGCGGAAGGCACAATGCGGATCATCCCACCCCAGAGAAAAGATGAGATTCAGCTAAGAATTGACGAAGCACTCAGCGCTCTTAGAAGAGATGGCGAACACATTGTTTTCGAGACGCACGCTGAATTTCTCATTTCGGCGAGCCTTCTACTCAACGAACTATCAATTTCTCGGCAAACGACAGATCGAGAAAAGGAGAAGCTCGTCACTCAAACGTTGCTTGCGATGCGCAGACGCGACAAGCATACCGTCGATGACTTTGAAGTCCTGCTAGCAGAAGCACAATCTGCACTTCTCAAATCACCCAAGAGCAAATTCCACTTTCTAGCCAGCGCGCGTGCCATTCCCAGGCTGGATGGAAGAGCGATTCTCACAGCCAAGATCAGTGGAGTCAGGGTCCAAATAGGTCGGCGCTTCCCCAAGCGAGTAGAGACATCGTTTCGCTCCGGCGACGTTAAGATTGATCTACTGGCTCCCGCGCCCGTTGTTCCGATCTGGGCTACTGTATCTGCTCGTTCCGAACTGGAGGCGGCAGACAAAGCAGTCGCATCAATCAAGGCAGCACTGGGCTGCATCAATCTATTGCTGAACAGCCACGTTGAACGGAGTCACTCGGGACGACCACTTCCTCGCAATACAGTCCGGCTTGTTGGGGACCAAGTTGTCTATCGATCCGACTGGTCCAGATTCGATAATGTCTTCTTCTACGAGGAAGAGGCGGAGAATCCGGAACGGTGGCCAGTCGATCTAGCCCGTAGTCTAGAGCGCAACCGCAAGACGCTAGACCAGATGCTCAATCGATTGAACGATCCAGTTCTTGGCTCTCTATTGTTTGAGGCTATCCAAGATTATCACGAAGCTCTGTGTCGGGTGGACCCAGCGCTTGTGCACTTCCGATTGTGGGGTCTTCTGGAGAGATTGACGAATTCGCAAGCTGATGAGAGCCGCACGACCATAAAGCGAGCTTCATTTCTGTTCTCGCAGACGGAAGTTCTTCGACAACGGCTGAGGCATGTGGCAGACGCACGCCACAAGTTCGTACACCAGCGCGCAAGGGTGCCGTTCTTAGAAAATCTGAGCGACCACTTGAGAAAGTGGAGCGAGGAAATCTTGCTCTACTTGTTCTTAACGAGGCGTAGGTTCCCGAACCTCAACTTCTATTTCAAGTTACTCGACGCTCCGGTCTCACGTACGGAGCTCGAACGAGCAATGAGTGTGCTGAGGGCGGCGAAGACCTTCCTCAAATAGACAACTCGCCTAGAACTACTCGGGAGCAGGTGCATGCTCTTGCGCATCCTCAGGCAATTCCCCGCCGCCTCCGCCGTTGCCGGGCCAGTACCCACAACGGAGGTGCCGTGCGCATCCTGACAGGACTGATCGCCGCCCGCCTGGCCGCCACTACGGTGGCGGGCTGCACCGGCGAGAGCGGCTATCCCGGCAGCTGCGGCTATCCCTCGAGCGCCTACAACCGGGCGCCGGCCTACTACTAGACCAACACGGCGTACAACCGGGGCCAGGTCTACGCGACGCCCTACAACGGCGCCCTCGCCGCGACCCGCTCGCCCTACGTCCCGAACGGCGACTACAACCGCGACGACACTTCCAACCGTCGCGACCGCGACGCCAACGGTGACGGCATACCCGACCGCTGCCGACGCTGACGCGCCATCAACTGATCGCGGCGACGCCGCAAGGCCGACACGAAGCAGCGTCAGCGTCGTGTCGGAAGGCCCCGGAACCGGGCAGCCCCTTCCAGAACGGGTAAAGCGCCATGCGCCGCATCATCGGACCGACCGCCCTCGGCCTGTTGATCATCGCCACCGGGTGCGTCGAGAACACCGGCTATCCGACGACCTACGGCTACCAGCCGCAACCGACCTACTACAGCGCGCGGCCGGTCTACTACCAGGCCCCGGCCTACACCGCGCCGGTCTACTACGGGGCGCCCGCCTACCGGGCGCCCACCGTGTACGTCGCGCAGCCGGCGCCGCCGCCGCACCGGCACCACCGCCATCCCCGGCGGGACTGGGACGACTAACGCTCCCTAGTCCGGCGCCTTGCAGGTGAAGTTGGCCGCGTCGTCGATGCTGCCCGAACCCGAGTAGCGCGCGACCAGCGGGTACGGGCAGAGCGGCCGGGTGCGCACCACCTTGCCCTGCTCCGAGCGCGCCGCCGGGATCGAGACCGGCGCGACGCCGTTCTCGACCCAGTTGATCAGGCTGGTCATCGGGTCGAACTGGTCGGTGCCAACGCCGCCGCGGCAATGGAACATGCCAGGCACCATGAACAGCCGGAAGAACTCCGGCGTGTGTGCGCCGTTGGCCGCGACAGCCTTCAGGTAGTAGTCGATGCCCATCATCGGCGGCAGCGCGGTATCGGCCCAGCCGAAGTACATCAGCAGCTTGCCGCCGCGGCCGCGGAACGGCTGGAGGTCGGGATTGGTGGCATTGAGCAGCACGCGCGCATCGCTGTAGGCCGCGATGTCCTTCGCGTAGTCGAACTTCGACGAGTCGAGCGCCGGGTCGGGCTTGGCGCCCCAGTAGCGCACGAAGCTGTCGCCGTAGGCGTGCTGGATGCCACGGCCGCCGGTCGGCGGGATCAGCCAGCGGCTCCAGCCCATCTCGGTCGTGCCGCCGGGCAGCGCGCTGTTGCCCACCACTTCGGCGCCGACCGGCTGGCCGAAGTGGACCGGCTTGCCGTTCACCGTGAGGCCTTCGTAGATCTTCTTGAGCGCGCCCGACTGGGCGGGCGTCAGGCAGCTCTCGGCATCCTGGCCGGCCGGGCATTGCGCGACGTCGCGCGCCGGGTCGAAGTCGCAGCGCCGCGGATCGTCGATCACGCCGTCCTTCAGCCCGTCCTTCGCGTCGCAACGCGCGTAGGCGGCGTCGGCCACCAGCTTCATCTTGGCCAACGGTACCGGCGTCTCGGTCAGCACCAGCCCGTTCCACAGGCTCTGCGTCACGGTGTCGACGAAGTTGAGCACCGGCGCGCCGGCAACGATGCCGTCGAAGTCCTGCGGGAAGCGCTGGGCGCTGATCAGCGCCTGGCGGCCACCGGTCGAGCAGCCGTCGAAGTACGAGAACGACGCGGCGCGCTGGTAGTAGGCGGCGATGATCCGCTTGGCCTCGACGCTGGACAGGTGGACGCCGCGAAAGGCGTAGTCGACCCGCTTCTGGTAGCTCATGGCGAACGTCGCCAAGGGCTCGGCGGTCGCGTCGTGGCCGGTGTTGGTCTGCGCCGTGGCAAAGCCCTGCTTCAGGGCGTTGGCGCGGATCGCCGGCCGCGGACCGCTGTCGGGCGCCTCGCCGGCATAGCCGCCGTTGCCGTGCATGTAGAAGCGCCGGTTCCAGCTCGACGGCAGGTTCACCTCAAAGCGGATCTCGGGCTGGATCAGGCCGCTGACGCGGCAATGCTCGGGCACGCCATCGGCGGCCGGCACCAGCCGCGCCGACACGATGGTCGTCTCGGCGGTGGCGAGCGACGGCACGGCGGCGCAGGCCATCGCCGCCTGCGTCGAGGCGATGGCGTAGCGCACCGGCGACCTGGCGGCCTCGCTGAAGTTGGCGGCGTTCTGCGCGCCGGCGCTGGCCGGCAGCAGGACAAGCGCCGACAGCGTGGCGCCGATCATGACTGTTCTCATGTCTTCTTCCCCCCGGTCTTCAGCTTGCCCTTGGTCGCGCGGATCTCGGCGTCGTGCTGGCCGAGCGTCGGCGCCGCGCGGCGCACCGCGGCCGGCGTCGCCGACATCTTGAGCGGCACGCCCAGCGTCTTCTGCCGGCCGGCCTTGGCGTGCTCGACCTCGACCACCATGCCGCGGGCGACGATCTGCGGGTCGGCGAACACCTCGTCGTGGTGCAGCACCGGCCCGGCCGGGACACCCTCGGCCTCCAGCGCCGCCAGCCACTCGGCCGAGGTCTTCGTCCTGAGCCGCGCCTGCAGCACCGCGATCAGCGCCTCGTTGTTGCGCACGCGGTCGCCGTTGGTGCGGAAGCGCGGATCGTCGGGCAGGCCGGGTTCGCCGAGCAGCGCGCAGACCTTGCGGAAGAAATTCTGCTGCGCCGCGCCGATGGTGATCCAGCCGTCGGCGGTCTGCAGCACCTGGTAGGGCGACGATCCGCGATGGGCCTGGCCCAGCCGCTCGGGCCGCACGCCGGTCGCGAAGTAGTTGGCCGCCTCGTAGACGCCCAGCGACACCGTCGCCTCGAGCAGCGAGGTCTCGACCCACTGGCCCTCGCCCGTCCGGTTGCGTGCCTGCAGCGCCGCGAGGATGCCGATGGTCAGGTAGAGGCCCGCGCCGACATCGGAGATGGCGAGCGGGATGCGGTGCGGCGGCCCGTCCTTGGGGCCGGTCACCGACATCAGGCCCGACATCGCCTGGATCACCAGGTCGAAGCCGCCCCGCCCGGCATAGGGACCGGTCTGGCCGAAGCCCGAGATCGAGCCCAGCACGAGCCGCGGGTTGCGCGCGTGCAGCGCCTCCCAGCCGATCCCCAGCCGCTTGATCACGCCCGGCCGGAAGTTCTCCAGCACGACGTCGGCGTCGTCGACCATGGTCCAGAAGATCTCGAGGTCGGCGGGGTCCTTGAGGTCGAGCCGGACACCGCGCTTGTTGCGGTTCCACAGCATGAACGGGGCGCCCTCGCCTTCGACGAAGGGCGGCGCGCCACGGATCGAATCGCCCTGCGGGCTCTCGATCTTGATGACGTCGGCGCCGAGGTCGCCCAGCTGCTGGCCGCAGAACGGACCCGAGAGGTGCGTCGTCAGGTCGAGCACCACCACACCGTCGAGAGCGCCAGCCATGTCGAAAATCCAGCCGTTGGAGAGCGAGGTCGGTTAATCTAGGCCCGCATGCCTGCCGCCAACAAACCTTCTCTCGACACCCTGGGTGACATCTTCCGGTTCGCGGTCCGCCGCTTTCGCGCCGCGCGCCTGGCCTACGGGCACGGCACGACCAATGCCCGCGACGAGGCGGCGTTCATGGTGCTGGAGGCGCTGCGCCTGCCGATCGACCGGCTCGATCCGTGGCTCGACCTGCGGCCGACGCCGGCCGAGAAGGCGCGGCTGCTGACGCTGATCGACGCCCGCGTCTCGCTGCGCGTGCCGGCGCCCTACCTGCTGGGCGCCGCCTACATGCACGGCGTGCGGTTCCATTCGGATCGCCGCGCCCTGATCCCGCGCTCGTTCATCGGCGACCTGCTGGCCCAGGGCATCCTGCCGCTCGAGGCGCCGGGCAAGGTGCGGCGCATCCTCGACCTGTGCACCGGCTCGGGCTGCCTCGCCATCCTCGCCGCATTGGCCTTCCCGCGCGCCCGCATCGACGCCACCGACCTGTCGAAGGGCGCGCTGGCGCTCGCCCGGCGCAACGTCGCCAGTCATCGCCTCGGCGACCGCATCGCGCTGCACCACGGCGATCTCTTCTCGGCGCTGAAGGGCCGCACCTACGACCTGATCCTCAGCAACCCGCCCTACGTCGATGGCCGCGGCATGAAGGGACTGCCGCCGGAGTTCCGCCACGAGCCGCGGCTGGCGCTGGCGGCCGGCGCCGACGGGCTCGACCTCGTGCGCCGCATCCTCGCCGAGGCGCCGCGCCACCTCGCCCCGAACGGCGCGCTGGTCTGCGAGATCGGGCGCGGCCGGGCGCCGCTCGAAAAGGCGTACCCGGACCTGCCGTTCCTGTGGCTCGACACCGAGCTCAGTTCCGGCGAGGTCTTCTGGATCGCGCGCCGCGACCTCGTGAAGCGCTGACCTAGGCGGCGTCGCCGAGGCAGATGCCGAGGCCGCGCGCGGTGCGCACCAGCGTGCCGTCGGGATCGACGGTGCGCGAGCGGCCGACCACGCTCGCCAGCGGCACGTCGACGACCTGGCGGTTCTGCCACGCCACCATGCGGTCGGCCTTGCCCTCGGCCAGCAGGTCGACGGCACGCACGCCGAGCGCCGAGGCGAGCAGCCGGTCCTCGGCCGTCGGCATGGCGCCGCGCTGCACATGCCCCAGCACCGTCGCCCGCGCCTCCGCGCCCGTGGCTTTGACCAGCCGCTTGGCCAGCCAGTCGCCCACGCCGCGGTCGGGCGCGTCGGTAGCAGGGTCGGCCGCCTCGTCCGACTGGCCGGCCGCCTCGGCGACGACGACCAGCGCAGAGGTCCGGCCGGCTGCCCGCAGGCGGGCGATGCGGCTTACAACCCGCTCCAGGTGCCAGCGAACCTCGGGGATCAGAACGACGTCCGCACCGCCCGCGATCGCGGCCGCAATGGCGATATGGCCGGCGTCGCGCCCCATTACCTCCAGCACCATCGTGCGCTCGTGGCTGGCGCCGGTGGGCTGCAGGCGATCCAGCGCCTCCGTGGCGATGGCGACCGCCGTCGAGTAGCCGACGGCGCGTTCCGTGTGGTCGACATCGTTGTCGATGGTCTTCGGGACTCCGACGAAGGGAATGCCCGATGGCGCCAGGAGACGGCGCAGGATCGCCAGGCTGCCGTCGCCTCCCACGCCGATCAGACCTTCGAGTCCCAGCAGCTTCAGACCCTCCACCATCTCGCCCGAGCGATCCTTCTTGCTGCCGTCCGGCATGGGAAAGGCGAAGGGATCGCCGCGATTGGTGCTGCCGAGGAACGTGCCGCCCTGGCGGGCAAGCGCTGCATCCAGCCGCGCCGGATCGAGAGTCACCGCGTCGACGGGACGCTCGAGCAGGCCGAGCGTTCCATAACGCAAACCGACCGTCGTCCAGCCATAGCCAAGCTGGGCGCGCAGGGCGACCGCCCGTATCGTGGCGTTGAGGCCGGCGCAGTCGCCGCCGCTCGTGAGAATGCCGATTCGCTTGGTCATCAAGATACTCCTGCGTACTACGGGCTACCGACCGGCGGACAGCTTGAACGGTTCAATCAATCTTGAACTCCATCGTTGCAGCATCAAGATGGCACCCATGAAGGAACACTACCGGACTTTCGCAGGCTACAACGCCTGGGCCAACCGCCGTCTGTACGCGGCGGCGGCGCAACTGCCCCCCGGCGGCGTGTTGCTGGCGCCTGATAAGTACGGGGGGTACCTGATCTACCGGTTTGACGGAAGCCGGAAGGTGTTCTTCGACGGACGGAGTGACTACTACGGGGCGTTCCTGAAAGAGTACGTGGATATGGTGGAGGTGCGGCCCGGTTGGGAGGCGGTTTTCAACCGGTATGGGTTCACGCACGCCCTGTT
>Ga0102832_1001624_pt1 | contig 16282 bp, 16 predicted proteins | sample EBPBio282013_DNA_FD_88942 | JGI IMG/M metagenome (GOLD analysis project Ga0102832, IMG submission 88942) | Wastewater treatment Type I Accumulibacter community from EBPR Bioreactor in Madison, WI, USA - Reactor 2_5/28/2013_ DNA (Illumina Assembly) | ecosystem: Engineered > Bioreactor > EBPR >...
ATCGCGGCATCGTCCGATCTCGAGGCCGTGACGCCGGCGTCTCTCGGCGTCGTGACCTTCGCCGTCCGAGGCGTCGACGGGCCGGCCCACGCCGAGGTGGCCGCGCGCATCACCGAGGACGGCTTCGCCGCGATGACGTCCACCGTCCTGCGCGGCCCGCGGGTGCTGCGCCTGTGCACCATCAACCCCCGCACCACCACCGCCGACCTCGACGCGACCCTCGACCTCGTCGTCCGCACCGCCTCCGACCTCCGCGAGTGATCGCTTTGGATGGGTGAGCGACGTCTATAGGCGTCGCTCACCCATCCAGAGCGGATCGCCTGGACGGCGTAGGCCGGGGGAAGGGGCTGACCTGGTCGGGGGCGTGGGGCACGATGGGCGGGTCCCCGTCGCGGGTGGCGGCCACCGCCCGCGGCCTGCCCGGCACGATCGGTACCCCATGACCTCGAGGCTCGACGACGTCCGCAACCGCGCGGCGCTGTCCGAGATCGCGTGGCTCGCGCCGTCGATGACGCTGCTGTTCGTCATGTTCGCGACCTACGACGTCGCGTCGCACCCGCAGGCCGAGCGAGGCTGGCGGCTGGCCACGAGCCTCATCCCGATCGGGGTGCTCGGCGCGACGGCGGTGCTGCGCCGCCAGCGGCGGATCCCGCCGGGCCGCGCGGGCTGGGTGGTGGCCGCGGGGTCGCTCGCGGTGTCGGTGTCGCTCGTGATCACGGTGCACCTGTCGGGCCTGCCGTCCGACGTCGCGTACCTGCTCATGATGGTGGTGCTCAACGGCGCCGCCGCGCTCACCGGAGCTCAGTTCCTCGCCGCGCAGAGCGTGCCGGTGATCGGCGCCACCGCGCTGCTCACCGCGCAGAGCGGGATCGTCGCCGAGGTCAACGTCGTCGACTGGCTCGTCGTGCTTCTCGTGGCCCTGGTCTCCTCGATCGCTCTGCATGTCGCACGCGCGCGCGGCTTCGAGGAGCTCGCGCAGATGCAGGACCTGGTCGAGCAGCGCGCCGCCACCGATCCGCTGACGGGCCTGGGCACCCGCCGGGCCTTCGACCGCGCTTTCGACGACGTCCGCGCCCGGGCCACGGCGGCCGAGCGCGACGTGCTGCTGGTGTTCGTCGACGTCGACGGGCTCAAGCAGGTCAACGACGGGCTCGGGCACGACGCCGGCGATCTCGTCCTCCTCGCCGTCACCCGGGCCATGCGCAAGGCCGCACGGCCCGACGACGTCCTCATCCGGTGGGGCGGCGACGAGTTCGCAGTCCTCGGCATCGGCGGCCCGGACGACGCCAAGGCCCTGGAGGAGGCGCTCGTGCAGCGCATCGAGGCGTTCAACCCGCTGCACGGCGAGTGGCCCGGCCTGGTGTCCACCGGCGCCGCGACCGTCTGCCCGGCCGAGGCCGACCGCGAGGAGCTCGTGTCGGCGGCGGACGCCGACATGTACGCCCGTCGCCGTCGCCGTCGCGGCCTGCCCGAGCAGCGGTCCGGCGTCGACCGCCGCCGCGCCGACGCCCACGAGGACGCCTGACCCGATATGGAGGGGTGTCGCGGCGGTAGAGCGACGCGTCACCCCTCCAGATCGGTCTGTTAACAACGTGTTTCGTTGGTCCCGGCTTCGGGTGCGCCCGGTGGCGAGGGGAGCGGCGTTCGGCAGGATGGGTCCGTGACCGACCTGCTGGCCCTCACCGCCGACCTGCCGCTGCGGCATCTCGCGGCGGGCGAGGTGCTCATCGACGAGGGGGCCGACGGCGGCACGCTCTACGTCCTGGCGTCGGGCACGTGCGCGATCGAGCGCGACGGCGTCGTGTTCGCCAGCGTCGGGCACCCGGGCGCCGTCTTCGGCGAGATGGCCGTCGTCCTCGGCAAGCCGGCCACGGCCACGGTTCGCGCGCAGACCGACGTCGACGTGCGCGTCGTCGACGACGGCGAGGCGTTCCTGACCGAGCGGCCCGGCGCCGCGCTCGCGATCCTGCGGATGACCGCCACCCGGCTGGACGGGCTCACGCAGTACCTCGTCGACGTCAAGCAGCAGTTCGTCGGGCTCGACGGCCACCTCGGGATGGTGGGTCAGATCCTCGACACCCTCGTGAACCACCAGGCGCCGGCCACCCGCTCCGGCAGCAGCCGCGACCCGGAAGGCGACCACATCCACTGACGGCGGCGCTGCTGCTGTCGATGTGGACGTGGGAGGGCTCGCGCCGATGCGGATCCTGGCTGTCTCGGATCTGCACTACCGGCTGCCGCACTACGACTGGCTGACCAAGGCCGCTGACGGTGTCGACGTCGTGGCGATCGTGGGCGACCTCGCCGACGTCGTGAGCCCCGTGCCGATCGACGTCCAGGCGGTGGTGCTCGACGAGTACCTCGGCCGGCTCGGCGAGAAGGCGCGGGTGCTCGCGGCGTCCGGCAACCACGACCTCGACGGGCCGGGCGAGCACGGCGAGCAGGTGTCGCGCTGGCTGCGCTCGGCGGCGCGCGAGAACGTGCACGTCGACGGCACCTCGATCGACGTCGACGGCACCCGGTTCACCATCTGCCCGTGGTGGGACGGCCCGGTCACCAAGGACGAGATCGGTGCCCAGCTCGCAGCGGCGTCGACCGACCGCCCGGAGCGTTGGGTGTGGCTCTACCACTCGCCGCCGGCCGGCACGGTGCTCTGCCGCGACGGCCGTCGCGAGTTCCCGGACCACGACCTCGCCGCGTGGATCGAGCAGTACCAGCCCGACGTCGTCCTCTGCGGTCACATCCACCAGGCGCCGTGGATCGACGGCGGGTCCTGGCACGACCGCATCGGGCGCACGGTCGTGTTCAACGCCGGCAAGCAGCCCGGCCCGGTGCCCCCGCACATCACCCTCGACCTCGACGCCGGCACCGCCGACTGGTTCGGCGTCTACGAATCGCAGTCCATCCAGCTCTGACAAGCCCGCTTTGGATGGGTGAACGACGTCTATGGGCGTCGTTCACCCATCCAGAGCGGGTCCTTGGCGGGGGGTGAGGAGGAGGGCGGCGGCGTCGTCGTCGAGGGCCCCGCCGTGGCGCTGCTCCATGTCGTCGGCGAGGCGACGGAGGTAGGCCTCCTCCGAGAGCGGGTCGTCGGCGCGCTCGGCGAGCAGCGAGACGAAGCTGTCGAACCCCACGCGCTCCGGCGATGTCGGCTCGCTGCGGCCCTCGTAGAAGCCGTCGGTGAGCAGCAGCAGCGACCAGCGCTCGGGCAGCTCGATGCTGCGGACCGTCGCGAGCGCCTCGGGCAGGACGCCGAGCGGCGGGTCGCCGGTGGGCAGCGCCTCGACGGTCGGCGTCAGCAGGATGGGCGGCGGGTGGCCGAGCAGCACGTAGTGCAGCGTCCGCGACTCGACGTCGAGCCGGCCTGCGACCGCCGTCACGAACAGGTCCTCGCTCGGACGCCGCTCGCGCACGACGTAGTCGAGGACGCGCACCCATTCCTCGAGCGACGTCGAGGGCAGCGACGCCGCCCCGACCCACGCGGATCGCAGCATCGCCCCCAGCGCCGCCTGCTCGGGGCCGTGGCCGGACACGTCGCCGACGAGGAACGACATCGTGTCGGCGTCGTCGTGCACGACGTCCAGGAAGTCGCCGCCGAGCAGCAGGTGCCGGGTGCCGGGGCGGTACTCGCTGCGGACGACGACGCTGCCGCCGTCGGGCAGCCGCACCGGCAGCAGCCCGGCCTGCAGACGGCGTCCGAGGTTCTGCGCCTCCTGCTGCGCGAGCCGTCGGCGGACGACGGTCTTGGCGATCGCGACCTGGTCGGCGAACCGGTCGAGCGCCGACAGGTACGCGGCGTCGGGGAGGGCTCGCTCGTCGCTCCAGCCGAGGCCGATGTAGGCGACGACCTCGCCCGCGACGCGCAGCGGGGTGGACGTCCCGACGCTGGTGCCGGAGCGCTGCAGCACCGGCTGCGCCTGGGTGAACCGCGCGAGGCCGGAGCGGTCGACCCACCCCGTGCGGCTCGTGGTCGTGGCCGGCGCCGTCTGCTCGAACGCCGAACGCGGCAGCCGCGCACCGATGGGGACGGCGTCGTCGCTGGACTCCCGTGCGAGCAGCACGCAGTCGTCGCCGTCGACCTGCCAGTACGACGCCGAGTCGCTGCCGAACAGGTCGCGGGCGATGCGGCACGTGGCCGCCGCGACGGTCGGGATGTCGGCCGCCTCGGTGAGCGTGGGCAGGCGGTCGAGCATCGCGGTCACGATCTCCTGCGCCGCCTGCTGCTGCTCCGCGAGCGCGAGCGCCACCTCGCGCTGCGCCAGCTGCTCGTCGCGCCGGGCGCGCAGGAAGGCGAGGGCGACGGCGAGCAGCGAGCCGACGACGAGCGCGCCGAAGCGCAGCCGCATGTCTGCGGTATCGAACAGGCCCTGCCATGCCTCGATCGCGCCGACCAGGACGGCCACGGCGCCGACGATCGCGGTGGCGGCACCGCCCGCGATGAGGGCGGTGCCCATGACGGGGACGAGCAGAACGGCGACGGGGAAGCTGCTGCCCTCGCCGAGCTCGCGGACGATGACGGCGGCGATGGCGACGCCGATGAGGCCGAGGAGCAGCCGGACGCGGTCGCGCCGAAGGGAGGCCGCGAGGCCCGCCCCCTGCACGTCGTCGCGCACCCGATCCCCTCTCCTGCCCGAGAGGGACCAACCTAAGCCCCGCCGGCGCGGACCCGGACCATCTTGATCTTGTCCTTACCTCGGCTGGCTGGCGGCCCCGCGAACCTCGCACGCGGTGCCCGCCCGCCTCCGGTGCACGCGCTCAGCAACCGGACGCGGGTGACTCGAGTCGGCAACGTCGTCGCAGCCGTGCCGGCCATGGCCGCCCCGCGGTGGGGCCCCGCCCGGGCTTTCAGGGGCGGGCGCGGTCTGGCAGGCTCGCCGCCATGACCGAGCCCTCCTACGGTGTCCGCTCCTCCGTCGCCGAGCTGCGGCGCGTCGCCGTCCGCCGTCCGCTCACCGGCGGGACCGACGTCGTCGCGCAGTACGAGGCCGCGCACTGGCAGACGCCCGACCTCGACCGCCTCGCCGACCAGCACGCCGGCTTCGTGGCCACGCTGCGCTCGCTCGGCTCCGACGTCGTCGAGCTCGACCCTGTCGCGGGCCTGCCCGATGCCGTCTTCGTCTACGACCCCGTCTTCGTGGGGCCGTCGGGCTCGATCGAGCTGCAGGCCGCGAAGGTGGCGCGCCAGGGCGAGGCGAAGCACCTCATCGAGGGGCTCGAGCTCGCGGGAGTGCCGACGATCGGCCGCCTCGTCGGTGACGCGACGGCGGATGCCGGCGACATGTTCTGGCTCGACGACTCGACCGTGGCGATCGGTCGGAGCTACCGCACCAACGAGGCGGCGGTCGAGCAGCTGCGCGGGATCCTCGCGGGCGACGGCGTCGGCGTCGAGGTGTTCGACGTCCCCCACGACATGGGCCCCGAGTACTGCCTGCACCTGATGTCGGTGATCTCGCCGGTGCGCGACGACCTCGCCGTCGTCTACGAGAAGCTCGCGCCCGTCGCGATGCTGCGCTCGCTCGCGCGCCGTGGCATCGAGTGGGTCACCGCCGACGACGACGAGTACGTGACGCTGGGCTGCAACATCCTCGCGGTGCGCCCCGGCGTCGTCGTCATGGGCCAGCGCAACACCCGCACCGCCGACAAGCTGCGCGAGCGCGGCGTCGAGGTGCACACCTTCGACAGCGAGCAGTCCGACAAGGGCGAGGGCGGCCCCACCTGCATGACCCGCCCCATCGCCCGAGGCTGACACGCGTCCTAGAGGTGGTGGTCCGCCCAGGTGGCGAGGGTGCGGGCGTGGTCACGGACCGAGTCGATCCAGCTGTGCAGGGCGTGCTCGTCGGCGTCATCGCTGACCAGCTTCACCAGGCGCACGGGGACGTCGGCCGCGCGGCAGGCCGCCGCCACGGCGTAGCCCTCCATGTCCACGAGGTCGGCCTTGGCGGCCAGGGCATCGCGGGTGGGGCCGCCCTGGACAAAGACGTCGCCGGTCGCGAGCGTGGCGCCGTGGCCGAGCACGATCGGCGGGCCGAAGCTGATCCCGGTGGTGCGCTCGATGGCCTCGTCGGCGAAGTCGTGCTGGATCACCGTGCCGACCTCGTGGACGCCGTCGAGACCGTGCCGCAGGCCGCCCGCGGTGCCGATGTTGACGACGACGGAGGGGCGCGCGACCGCGAGCAGGCTCGACACCGCCACCGCCGCGCGCACCTTGCCGACGCCGGTGATGAGCAGGGGCAGCCGGTCGCCGAGCTCGCCGGCCTCGAGGTCGAGGGCGACGACGAGCAGCGGGTCCGACTCGCGGACGGTGCCATGAAGCTTCACGGCACCATCCTGCGACGATCAGGGGGTGACCACCGCGCCCGACCCCCGCATGCCCGACATGCCCGCCGACGCTGACCGCAGCCGCGGCCGCTACCTGCACCTCGACGACGGCCGTCCTGTCGGAGTCGAGGAGCGCTACGTGGCGGGCGAGGTCGGCGAGGGCATCCGGGTGCGGTCGATCCGTGTGGCGGCCAACCCCGCATCGCGGCTCGAGACCGACCTGCGCCTCTCGGCGTCGGGCGCGTCGGCCGTCGTCCGCTGGACCGGTTCCGGCGACGGCGTGGTGCGCGATGCCTCGCTCGAGGCGACGTGGCTCGACGGCGCGGTGGAGGTGCGCCGCACCGTCGAGGGGACGACGTCGGATCCGTTCGTCGTCGAAGGCCGGCTTCTCCTGCCGGGTCTCGTGCTCGCGGGGACGGCGGGGCCCGGTGCGGCGCTGGGACTGCTCGTCGATCCGCGCGACGCCGACGCGCTGCTGGTCCCCACGCCCTGCGTCGTCGAGGTCGAGGACCTCGGCGAGGACCCCGTCGAGCTCGGCGGGCGGCTGGTGGTGGGACGACGTCAGCGCCGCACCTTCGTGGGCCTCGACCTGCCCGTGGTCGAGGACGTCGTCGATGCCGGGGGCCTCCTGCTGCGCCGCACCGTCGGCACCTTCGAGGCCCGCCTCGCCGAGGCCACCGGCCCCTGGCCCGCCCCCGCCACCTGGCCCCGCCTCACCGAGACCCCCCGCTGAGACTGCTCACCTGTGCGTTCAAGGCCCCGTCAAGGCAAGGTGATCAGTCTGAGCGAGGGCGCTACTCGGGGTCGGCGTCGGGGTCGAGGGGCTCGCGCTCGGCTAGGGCCGCGAGCCGGCGGTTGACGAAGAAGCCGACGACGATGCCGGTGCCGTTGGCCGCCCAGTGCAGCGCTGCGGGCGGGAACAGCGAGCCGGTCCAGAGCCGCAGCAGCGCGAACCCGACGCCGGAGAGCCCGGTGAACAGCACGGTCGAGCCGACGGTCACCAGCTTGTGGCCGGTCGCCTCCTGGTGCGCCTCGTGCATCTCGAGCGCGGGCAGGATGTGCCAGAGGCCGAACAGGATCGACGTCCCGACGACGGCCCACAGGGTGCTCCACTGCTGCACCATCAGCCCGAGCAGCACGCCGCGGAACGCGAACTCCTCGATGAGCACCGTGCCCAGCGGGATGTCGAGCAGCACCTTGCGCGTGGTCTGCAGGCCGTCGGCGTCGGCGTGGCGCTCGTCGGCGAAGAACTTGTGGAACCACGGGATCCCGCCGGCGATGCCGATGACTGCGCCGACGGCCAGGATGATCCCGCCGGCCCACAGCAGGCCGGTGAGCCAGGTCGAGCGCCCGAGGCCCAGCTCGGTCCAGGTGAGGCTGTGCTGCCAGGCGATGAAGACCAGGCACACCGTCGTGGCGATGGCCGCAGTGACGTAGGGGGCCCCCTCGACCCGGCGAGTGAGTAGCTGGAACCCGACCATCGCGATGACGACGCCGACGAGGGCGCCGAGGTCACCCAGCAGGAGTGACGCGGCCACGACTCCGACGACCAGGATGAGACCACCGGCGGTGCGGCTGGCCACGTTCACGGGGGTTGCGGTCCTTTCCTGGGCCGGGTGGCACTACCGTCGCATGCGAGCGCCATCGATGGAGGGGAGACGCTGTGTCGCGCCACGAGATCCTCGGGCCCGGCAACCAGGCCGGGATCGTGATCGCCGCAGGCAGTGTGCCGACGACGTTCACGCGGTCGCTGTCGGAACGGACCTGGATCGACCAGGGCATCATCACCGGCCTGACGGTCGGCTCCCACTACCTGCTCACCGTGGTCACGCAGGACATCATCGACGCCGGCGGCAACGCCCTGTCGACCGCCCTGCCGCTGCCGGAGAGCTGGACCGACGAGACCCGTCGCCGCTTCGCCACGTGGCTGCTCGACGCCGCAGCGATCCCCGCCGGCTTCGGCGTCGCCGCCGCCATCGGCTTCAGCGACGAGGACGACCCGCTCATGCCGTCGATCGCGCGCCAGGTGGCGTGGCGCTTCGGCATCACCGGCCTCGCCGGCACGGCGCTCGGCGCCACGCAGCTCGGCCAGACCTGGCTCGACAACGCCGTCGGCGCCGAGGGGCGGATCTCGCGCATCCCGGCGTCGATCCCTGTCGGCCTCGCGCTCGCCGGCTACATCGAGAAGGTGCGTCAGAACGAGACGCCGGCCGAGCACGGCACCGACCCGGCGGCGATGAGCTCGCTCGCGGGCCTCGGCGCGGGTCTCGGGGTGGTCGCGGTCCTGGCCGGTGTCGCGGCGGGCGAGCAGTGGCTGGCCCGCGAGCTCGGCTCGGTGGGCAGCCGTGTTCTGCCCGGCTCCGAGGCCACCTGGCGACGGTTCGTGCACGTGCTGGCGCTCGGCGGCATGGCCTACGGCACCACGAAGCTGTGGGGCACGGCGATGCGCAAGATCGAGTCCGGCACGACGACGTACGAGGACGGCATGGACGACGCCATCGCCGGCGTCTGGACCAACCCGATGGTGTCGGGCGACCCTCAGTCGCTCGTCTCGTGGGAGTCGCTCGGCCGCGAGGGACGCCGGCACTCCGTCACCTACGTCCGGGCCGAGCCGCCGCCCGCCGACCTCAAGGTGCTGCTGCCCGGTGCGGAGGACCACCCCCGCCCCGAGCTGTCGATCCCGACGGTGATGGGCAAGCCCGCGAAGGCGTGGCCGATCCAGGTGTTCATCGGTCTCGACGCCTCGCCCGACCCCGCGGAGCGGGTCGAGCTCGCGCTCGCCGAGATGGACCGCACCGACGCCTGGTCGCGCAGCCTCATCATGCTGGTCTCGCCGACCGGCACCGGCTACGTCAACTACGTCGCCATCGCGGCCGCGCAGTACATGACGCTCGGCGACATGGCCTCGGTGACGCTGCAGTACTCCAAGCGCCCGTCGCCCCTCTCGCTCGGCAAGGTGCACGACGCGCAGATCCAGAACCGCCTGCTGTGGCTGCGGATCCTGCAGCGGCTGCGCGACATCCCGAAGGACAAGCGGCCCAAGGTCGTCATCTTCGGCGAGTCGCTCGGCGCGCACACGAGCCAGGCCGTGCTCGAGGGCTGGGGCACCATGGGCGCCGAGGCGCTCGGCATCGACAACGGCCTGTGGATCGGCACCCCGGCCGCGAGCGGCTGGCGCCACGAGCTCATGGACAAGAAGCGCATCGACGTCGACCACAGCATCGTGGCGGTGGTGAACGACTACGAGCAGTTCCTCGCCCTCGGCGAGGAGGAGAAGGAGCGCAAGCGCTTCGTCCTGCTCTCGCACGACAACGACGGCGTGACCAAGTTCGAGGCCAGCCTCATCACCCGGCGGCCGTCGTGGCTGGGGCCGAACCGGCCCAAGGTCGAGGAGATCCCCGACCGCTCGCCGCGCGGCATCCCGTCGTCCATGCGCTGGCGCCCGATCACGACGTTCTTCCAGACGCTCATCGACATGAAGAACGCGCAGATCCCCGGCTCGTACCGCGCCTGGGCGCACGACTACCGCGAGGACCTGCCCGACTTCATCCGCGACGTCTACAACCTCGACTGCAGCGACGAGGACCTCGAGAAGATCAAGGTCGCCTGCCGCCAGCGCGAGGAGTTCCGCGAGGCGATCTTCAAGTAGGCCGTGCTGATCGCCCCTCCAAGCCCGCCTCCTTCGTCGGCGGGCGTCGGGGCATGGCTCGCCTCGGTCGTCCGCCCCTGCTCGCTGCGCTCGCCGGTGTCGGCCCGTTCGGCCCGGGGCCTCGCTGCGCATCGGCCCCGGCCCTCCGTGCCTCCGGGGCGGACGAGTGCGGCGCGCTTCGCGCGCGGGCGAGCAGTGGGGCGGTCTTCGCTCCGCTCCGCCGCGTCGTGTGGCTGGCTTGGTCTGGCGGGGCGGCCGATCGGGCCCAGCTCGCTGGCGCTCGCGGTCGGCCGGCTCGGGCCGCTCGCCTGGCGGCTCGCGGCCGTCGCCGTCCTCCGGGCCCGCCCGTCCGCTGCCTTCCGTGGTCCCGTTGGTGATCGAAGGGTGCGGGGCGCGACGGGTGCTGACCTCCGGCACCGGCGCGCAGGCGCGGGGCCAGGCGTGGGAGGTCGCTACAGCGGGACGACGGCGTGCTCGCGGGCGCTGGTCGCTGCGGCGTCGAGCACTCGCAGGACGGCCACTGCCTCGCGGGGGTCGACCGGCAGCGGGCTGCCGGCGCGGACGGCGGCGGCGAAGGCCGGGTAGAAGGTGTCCCAGCGGCCGCGCTCGGTCGCCACGACCTCCCGCTCGATGCCGCGCACGATGTGCCCCCACGTCTCGACCGGCTCGATGCCCCAGGCGTCGCCCTCGGACGCCGGCGTGCGGCCCGAGCGCAGCGCATCCTCCTGCCCGTCGACGCCTCCGACGACGTAGGCGCCCTCGCGGCCGAGCACGCGGAACCGCCGCGAGATGTCGCCGCTCGTGGTGTTGGCGTAGAGGTGCGATACGACGCCGTCGGCATGGGTCAGCAGGATCGCGAGGTCGTCCTCAGCCGCTGCGCCGGGACGCCGGATGAAGGACTCGGCGTAGACCGACGTGACCGGCCCGAACAGCACGAGCGCCTGGTCGACGAGGTGGGTGCCCAGGTCGAGCCGGACGCCGCCGCCCTCCTCCGGTGGCAGCCCGCTGCGCCACCACACCCGCGGCTGGCCGGGAGCCCAGCGCTCGAACCGCGACTCGAACCGGAAGATCTCGCCGAGCTTGCCGGAGGCCAGCACCTCGCGCAGCGTCAGGAAGTCGGAGTCCCAGCGCCGGTTCTGGTATGTCGTCAGCAGCAGGCCCGCGGCCTCGGCCTTGGCCACGGTGGCCTCGGCGGTGGCCGCGTCGACGGCGAGCGGCTTGTCGCAGACGACGTGCAGCCCCAGCTCGAGCGCGGCCTCGGTCACCTCGGTGTGCGTGCCGGTCGTCGACGACACGGCGACCGCCTCGGCGCCGACGTCCTTGAGCGCCTGCAGCGAGTCGACGGCCGCGACGCCCGGGTGGTCCTCGGCCAGCTGCGTGCGCCGGTCGGCGTCGCGGGTCAGGACGCCGACGAGCGCGCACTCGGGCGCGGACGCGATGAGCGGGGCGTGGAAGGCGCGGCCGCCGAGGCCGTAGCCCACCAGGCCGATGCGGACGGGGTCGCTCACGGGGGTCCTTCCGGTCGGGGCTCCCACTCTGCCGTGCCGGCGCGGCCCGCGGGGCGTGGGACGTCCCACCGCTCCGAGGCACTGTCGGAGGCGGGGCCGACGATGGTGGCCCGCGACGCGGCCACGGGGGTTGCTCGGTGCGGACCCGACCCCGTCATGCCCGGAGGACCCCGTGACCCAGCCCGCACCCGCTGCCGACGACCGCATGGTCGAGCGCATCTCCGCCCTGCTCGCCAAGGCGGAGAGCACCGATTCCGAGCACGAGCGCGAGGCGCTCATGGCCAAGGCCCAGCAGCTCGCCGCCCGCCACAGCATCGACCTCGCCCTGGCCGCGGACCGGGAGGGCCGCACCGACCAGCAGCCCGTCGTCGAGCGCATCGTCTTCGACGGCGACCACCGCAACCGCAACCTGAAGAAGCACCTGGTGCTGCTCATGAGCGCCGTCGCCCGTGCCAACGACGTCCGGATGGACGTCCTCAACCGGGCCGACGGCGTGGTGCTGTACGGCTACCCGTCCGATGTCCGCATGGCCCAGGCGATCTGGGCGTCGCTCGCGCTGCAGATGGCGTCGGCGTCAGCGGCATGGATGCGCACCGGCGCCTGGCGCCGGCAGACCATGGTGCGTCACGACCGCTGGGGCCCGGAGGCCGTGCCGATGGATGCACGGGTCGCGCGGCGCTCGTTCTACGAGGGCTTCGTCCACCGGATCGGCGAGCGGCTGCGCGAGGCCCGCGAGTCGGTCGAGCGCGACGCCGTGCGCGACGACGCCGTCCGGCCTGGCGCCGGGGCTGGGGCTGGTGCTGGCACTGCGCTGGTCCTGGCCGGCAAGCGCGGCCGGATCGCCGACTTCTACGCCGAGCAGTCCCGCGCCCGCGGCACCTGGCGGCCGACCGGCTCCGGCGCGCTCGCACCGGAGGCCTCGCGGGCGGGCCGGGATGCCGCGTCGCGGGCGCGGCTGGGCACCGAGCACGAGGTCCGCGCCGGACGCAGGTCGCTGCCGGCCTGAGCTGTCCGGGCGGGCGCACCGCGGTCGGATCCACCCCGCGCCGTCGGGTACCCTTTCGGGGCCGGAAGCGGGCGCCTGTGCGCCTGGCCCGGCGCTGGAGGCGTCGCCTAGTCCGGTCGATGGCGCCCGCCTGCTAAGCGGGTTGGGGTCTCAAAGCCCCTCGCGGGTTCAAATCCCGCCGCCTCCGCTCCAACGCCTGTGGGCACCCCGCCAGGGGTGCCCACAGGCGTTTGGAGCGGAGGCCGCACAGGATTTGGGAGGAGCCACTTGCGCCGAAGGCGCCGCACAGCGACGGTTCCCGCCGCCTCCGCAGATGTGACAAGGGCACTCCCTGACGGGAGTGCCCTTGTCACATCTGCGGAGGCTCCTTCGGATGTGGGAGGAGTCAGGCGTCGGTGCCCTCCGCCGCGCAGCGGCCCGACCGAGCACCGACCTCGCGACGACGGTTCCCGCCGCCTCCGCGTTGGTGATGTCTCAGGACATCGGAATGGTCCGGACCCTCAGCGCCAGGGTTCGGGCCATTCGTCTGCAGGTGCCGCCTGTCCTGGATCAGGCGGGGTTCATCGCCATGATCTGGATGAGGTTGCCGCACGTGTCGTCGAGCACCGCGGTGGTGACCGGGCCCATCGACGTCGGCGGCTGGGTGAACCGGACGCCGAGGCCGACGAGGCGGTCGTGCTCGGCCTCGACGTCGTCGACCGAGAAGGACGTGAACGGGATCCCGTCCTCGACCAGCGCTGCCTTGAACGGCTGCGCGGCCGGATGCGAGTCGGGCTCGAGGACGAGCTCGACGCCGTCGGCGTCCTGAGGCGACACGACGGTGAGCCAGGCGTGCTCGCCCATCGGGATGTTGTGCTTCACGGAGAAGCCGAGAACGTCGGTGTAGAACGCGAGCGCCTTGGCCTGGTCGTCGACCAGGACGCTGGTGAGCGTGATCCTCATGCGGGGTCCTTCTTGTGCGGGCGCAGCCATCGGTCGGCGAGGTGCTGCAGCGGCTCGGTCTCGACGTGGTGGAACTTGTAGCGGCCCTCGCGACGGGTGCGGACGAGGCCCGCGTCGACCAGGACGTCGATGTGCTGGGAGACGGCCTGCCGGCTGGAGGCGAGCTGGTGCTTGGTGGCCAGCCGCGCGCAGAGCTCGAACAACGTCTGGCCGTCCCGCTCGGTGAGCTCGTCGAGGATCGCCCGCCGGGTCGGGTCGGCGAGCGCCTTGAAGACGTCTCCCACGCCGTGACCATAGGCAAGTGTGTACTTGCCTGTCAACGCTGCCCGGTGACGGGTCCGCTCGGGCGAGAGGTCAGGACTCGCAGCCCCAGCCGTCGCCGTCGGCGTCGAGGCGGTGGTAGTCCGGGCCGGTGATCCGGATGGGCTTGTACGCCGCGGGGATCTGCGAGCAGTCGATGTCGGGGTTGGACGCCGACACCGGCGTGTTGGCGCGGGTGGCCCAGCTGCTCGACGTCGTCGGGGCCGACGTCGTGGTGCACGAGTAGTTGGCGTAGCGGGAGTCGGTGTAGCGGTACTTCGCCTGGCGCGGGTGCCACTGGTAGCCGTCCTTGCCGTCGTACCGCGCGCGCGAGCCGGCCATGATCTGGCGGTTGGCGATGTCGACGCCGGCCCGGTCTACGTAGCGCAGGTGCCGGCCGTAGCGGTCGCGGTCGTTCACGCTGGCCGGGTTGCCGAGGCGCACCCACGTGCCGACGGGCGCGAGCTTCTTCGCCAGGTTCGTCGCGCGCACCGAACCGCAGCGGCCGACCTCCGGGGTGTCGACGCCGATGAGGCGGACCGTGCCGCGGCTGGTGACGACGGTGTCGCCGTCGCTCCAGCGGATGACCTTCGCCGTGGTCCACGTGACGGTGGAGCTGGCTGCCTGCGACGACGGGGCGACGACCACGCCCATCACCAGGGCCGCGGACGCGGCGACGGACACGAGCGCGGCGAGCATGCGGCGCGGCACAGCGGATCAACCCCTTGCTGGACGCCGCGCACCCCCGTGGCCGCGGCCTCTCGACCTTCTCACGGGTGGGACGCCGATGAGCGTGCTCGCGTTGCGCTGCGGTCACGCTCGGGAGCCGAATCACCCGTTCGATCCATAGCGAGCGGCTCTTCGCGTGCGATGGGGGAGGTGTGCCGCGGGGATGCGGCGACCGACTTCCGAGGGGAGGGCGGCCGAATCATGGATGAGAAGGCTTCGCCCGGAGTAACGCTCCACTACACAGGTCCGCGCGAGCATGCGGCTCGGGCCTACCGGCGTGCGCAGGAGAAGGGCCTGCACGTGCACAGCCGGCGCACGTCCAGCCGTACCGGAACCTTCACCGCCGTCCTGGCCACCCATTGCGGGTGGAGCCACGTGCTCGAGCTCATGGAGGACCTCGCCGCGTGCGGGCCCGAGCTCGACCTCGTCGGGGCGGAGGGCGCATCGTGGACCGGGATCTGATCCGCGCCGCTGTCCCGCCCGTCTTCGCCGCCTGCGTCATCGCCCTGATCCTCGGCGGCCTCGAACCGGACGAGGTCCCGGCCCATCCGCCCGATCCGGCGGCGACCCAGCACCCCTGACGTCCCTGCCTGCGCCGTTCTTTGGAGGGGATCGGCGCGGAGGGGCAGGGCGCGCCGGGACGGCCCGTGGCTGAGGGCCGTCCCGGCGCGATTTCGTCATCCTGCGGGGGACCGGCTAGACTCTCCGAGCCTTCGGCACGCGCCCGTAGCTCAATGGATAGAGCATCTGACTACGGATCAGAAGGTTAGAGGTTCGAGTCCTCTCGGGCGCGCCAGAGTCACCGCAGGTCAGGGCCGGTCTCCTCACTCACGAGGGACCGGTTCTTGATCATTTTCAGGCCATGTCAGCTATGGCGTCAGCTATGGAGTTCGCGGAGCGAACGAAAACATCGACGGTTCTTGCCTGCGTGACGGTGTCGGGACCGCACATTCTGCGGTGTCTCGTCCGGCCGATTCTGGCGTGGTAGCCCGTGCCGCCGGCCGGTCAGCGATCGACGTCGGCGAGGAGTTCGGGGCCGGTCGGACCGGTGGAGCGCCTGCCGGGCGCAGTGTCGTCGAGGCGCCGTTGGGTGAGCTCGCTCAAGAGTCGGACGCGGGCGGTGAGCTGACGCAGCTCGGGTCGTCGTCGTTGTCGTGGCGGCAGCGCGCGGATCGTGTCGGCCATGGCGGCGGGGGCCTGCTGAGCCAGGGTGAGCACCCACTCGCGCACCTGGTCGGGATCGACGCCGAGAGCGGTGGCGAAGCCGGTCCAGTGGCGCCCGCTTACGTCGCCGAAGCTGCGCTCGCCACCGAGGGACATCGCGGCACGGGGGAAGCGCAGTCGGCCGTCGCGCGCGGCGGTGAGCCCGGACGCGACGTCGTAGAGCGCGGCGAGCTGCAGGGCAGAGCCGGCGAGCATCACGGAGTAATTCTTCGCGTGCGCGTCGGGTGCGCCGAGCAGGTAGTTCGCGATGACCGCGCGACCGAACTCGTCGACGGCCGCGGGGCCGGAGGCGTCGCGCAGCAGCCGCGCGATGCGTGCGATGCCCGGGCCACGATCGCTCTCGTGTTTGCGAGACGGGTCCAGGGCGAGCGCCTGGCAGAGGTCCTCCTGGTGGATGCGTTCCCAGCGGCTGTCGCGCTCGCGCCGGTCGAACCGGGTGACGACGATGGCCGGCTGGTCCTCGAACTCGACGTAGAGGGTGGACGCGACGCGCAGGCCGAGGGCCGCGGTCGCGCGCATCGACACGTGCTCGATGAGTGCCTGACTCGGGATGGTGCCGATGCCGGGCTTCACGATGTGCGTCGAGGGCTCGGCGCCATGGGCGAT
>Ga0102832_1001627_pt1 | contig 16263 bp, 17 predicted proteins | sample EBPBio282013_DNA_FD_88942 | JGI IMG/M metagenome (GOLD analysis project Ga0102832, IMG submission 88942) | Wastewater treatment Type I Accumulibacter community from EBPR Bioreactor in Madison, WI, USA - Reactor 2_5/28/2013_ DNA (Illumina Assembly) | ecosystem: Engineered > Bioreactor > EBPR >...
AGGACGGTTCAGGAAGTAAAGGTTGAGGGATGACGGCAGTTGATTTGTTGGGTTACGCAGCGTCTAGTGTGATCGTGATCTCGCTGCTGATGAAGTCCGTGCTGAAGCTGCGGATGATCGGCCTTGTGGGCGGGATGCTGTTCTTCGTGTATGGGCTGCTGCTCGGCTCGATACCGGTTGCCGGATTGAACCTCGTCAATATGTGCATCAACATCTACTTCATCCGGCAGATGCTGACGGCGAAGTCATATTTCAAGCTGCTGGAAGTGGACCGCAAGTCGAGCTACGTTACCAGTTTCATCGAATTCTACCAGCACGACATTAGCAAATTCTTCCCGACGTTCCAGTATCGCCCTGACCGCGCCGACATGGTGTACTTGATCCTACGCGATTTACAGCCCGTGGGGTTGTTCGTGATGGAGCGGGATGCGAGCGGACGGGCGCTGGTGAAGCTGGATTATGTGATCCCCGGCTACCGCGATTTGAAAGCGGGACAGTTCCTCTACGGCGAGTTGGAACGGCTGCTGCCCGCGAAGCAGATCAAGACGTTGTACAGCGTGCCGGGGGATGAGCAGCACCAACGCTACCTGAAGCGGATGGGCTTCACGGCGCAGGGCGGCGAGGGCAAGATCAAGCTGTACGTGCGGGAGATGGGGTAAGCGAGATATAAACCGCTAGGGTATGTTGCAAGTTGAACAGCCCGTCTAGTTAAGGGATGGGGTATCTCATTCGGTCGGTGAGCGGCTGGCGGCGATAAAGTCACATTAAGTCCTTCTCTGCTGACGAACGGGCTAGACATTAAGAATGACATTTCGGATGGTTGAGCATTAGTGAGGTATTAGATCATGGATACCAAAACACTTGAACAAGAAATATTGTCAGAAGTGCGAAAGCTCGATATTGCGATGCAAACACATCTGCTAGAGATTGTGAAGGGACTGACGAACACCTCACGCATTATTGGCGAGCCGGGGTGGAAGGTTATCGAGGCTGCACGCCAAGTCAATATCAGTCCAGAGGATTTGCAGTTAATGGAAGCCGCAATCGAGGAATGGTGCGAACGAGTAGACGATTTCCCAGAGGTTGATTTCGATGGTTGATTATCTTTTGGATACAAAGGTTGTGACCTTGAAACAGCAACTTGGTACGGAAAGGTCGCGCAGCGGTTACGGGCTAAAGGTCGCCCCATACCGCAGAATGATATGTGGATCGCGGCAATTGCACTACGATACGATTTAACCTTGATGACCAAAGACGAGCATTTTAACGAAGTCGAAGGACTGAAGGTGCAGAGGTGGTAATGCTGGCGTATGCGGGTAAAGATGTGCCGCAAGTGGTTAGTTAAGTGAGTAACGAGGAGTAGATAACGATGGTCATGAACATCCTCAGCATCAATGAGATCGTATCCGACCCGAAGGTGCGAAGTGGACGGCCTGTCATTCGGGGAACGGGTATTACCGTAATGACGATTGTTTTCGCGCACACAACCGGGGACAAGCTGACGCTCGAACAAATTGCCGAAGACTATCGTTTGCCTTTCGGGCAAGTATTAGCTGCAATGGCCTATTACTATCTGCATCAGGAAGAAATGGATGCCCAAGCACAACGCGAAAGTGAAGAGACAACGTTACTGCTCGCGGAACTCGAACGTCAAGGCAAGTTGACACGACATGACTAAACTGCGGTTTTATATGGATGAGAATATCAACCCAGAAGTCGCGGTTCAACTTGCTCGAATTGGTATTGAGGTCGTAACAGTACGAGATTTGGAATTACTCGGCGATAGTGATACCAACCATCTAAAACGTGATACTGAAATGGGTTTTGTATTATGTACTCAAGACAGCGACTTTTTGCAGATGCACAGTGAAGATAACCATCACAGCGGAATTGCATTTGGTCAACATTATGGGGCGACTGTTGGCGGCTGGGTAAAAGCACTACGGAAACTCTACGAGACAAAACCGGCGGAAGACGTAATTGGACAGGTTGAATATCTGTCTGTGAAATAGGATAAAGACTACATGACGACACGCACGAATGAATTGACCTACACCAACCGGCGCTTTTTGGACGCGATTGAAGATCATGTGGTGATCTACGACGGCGCGACCGGCACCAACATTCAAAAGTTGAACCTCAAGCCGGAAGATTACGGTGGCGAGAAGTACAACGGCTTAAACGAGCATCTGGTGCTGGCGAAGCCGGAAGTGCTGGAAAACCTGCACGCCTCGTTCTTCGCGGTGGGCAGCGAGGCGGTGGAAACCTGCACCTTCCGCGGCAACCGGATGACGCTGGGCGAGTTCGGCCTTTCCGACAAGACGCTGGAGATCAACCGTAAAGCGGCACAGATCGCGCGGCAGGTGGCGGACAAGTTCGAGCGCGAGACAGGCATCCCACGCTTCGTTTCGGGCAGCATGGGGCCGACGGGCAAGCTGCCGAGCGGCAACGACCCCGACTTGAGCAACATCACCTTCGAAGAACTGGCGGCGGTGTTTTATGAACAGGCGCAGGGCTTGGTGGAAGGCGGCGTGGATGTGCTGCTGATCGAAACCAGCCAAGACATCCTTGAGGTGAAGGCGGCGATTGTGGGCATCAACCGCTACTTCGCGGATGCCAAGGTGCGTGTGCCGATTCAGTGCCAGATCACGCTCGACGTAAGCGGGCGTATGCTGTTCGGCACGGACATCGCGGCGGCGCTGGCGACCCTCGAAGCGCTGCCGATTGACGTGATCGGTATCAACTGCTCGACGGGGCCGGAATACATGCGTGAGCCAATTCAATACTTGGTGGAACACAGCAGCCTGCCGATCAGCGTGCTGCCGAACGCCGGTTTGCCGATCAACGTGGACGGCGAGGCGGTGTACCCGATGGAACCCGCGCCGTTCAGCGCCATGATCGCCGAGTTCACGCGCTGGGGTGTGAGCGTCGTGGGTGGCTGCTGCGGCTCGACGGCGGAACATATCGACCATATTTACCGCGAGGTACACGGGCATTCGTACCAAGAGTATCTTGAACAGCACAAACCCCACCCCCAGCCCCTCCCCGAACACAGGGAGGGGGGTAAGAGTATCTTGACGCTGCACAATGGGGGGACATCCGCGCCGCCAGACGTGAGCAAGCTCGATGCGCTGGTGGAGAAAGTCGCGCCGAAGCAGCGCGAAATTCAACACGAGGCGGTGGCTTCCAGCGGGATGACGGCGACCCCGATGATCCAGAACCCCGGCCCGACGCTGATCGGCGAGCGCGTGAACAGCCAAGGCAGCCGCAAGGTGAAGCAGCTTCTATTGGCCGACGATTACGAGAGCCTTGTGCAAATCGCAGTTGACCAAGTGAACAGCGGCGCACATATGCTGGACATCTGCGTGGCACTGACGGAACGTGCCGACGAAAAAGCGCAGATGGAAAAGGTCATCAAGAAGCTGTCGATGGCAGTGACCGTGCCGCTGATTATCGACACGACCGAAGTGGACGTGGCCGAGGCGGCGCTGGCGCTGTATCCGGGGCGCGGCATCGTTAACGGCAACAACCTCGAAAATGGGCGGGAACGCATCGACAAGGTGCTGCCGATTGTTAAGAAGCACGGCGCGGCAGTATTGAGCATGACGATTGACGAAGACGGTATGGCGCACACCCGCGAGAAGAAATATGAAATCGCCAAGCGCATTACCGACATCGCCGTGAGCGAGTACGGGCTGAAGCCGGAAGACCTGATCTACGACACGCTGACCTTCCCGCTGACGACCGGACAGGAAGACCTGCGGAATGACGCGGTCGAAACCATCGAGGGCATCCGCCTGATTAAACAGAACATCCCCGGTGTAATGACCGCGCTGGGTGTGAGCAACGTCAGCTTCGGCGTGACACCAGCCGCGCGCGGCGTGTTGAACAGCGTGTTCCTGTATCACGCGGTACAGGCGGGGTTGGACATGGCGATTGTCAATCCGGCACACATCACGCCCTACGCCGAAATCCCTGAGGAACAGCGGAAGATCGCCAACGACGTGATTTTCAACACCGACCAAGACGCGCTGCCGCGTTTCATCCAATATTTCGAACAGAACGCAGTACAAAGTTCAGCGAAGGAAGTGGAAGACCCGACAGCCAGTATGACCAGTGAACAGGCGCTGCACTGGCAAATCGTCCACCGCAAGAAGGAAGGCGTAGAAGCACTGATTGACGACAGCCTGACACGGCAGGATGCGGTCGGCGTGTTGAACAACGTACTGCTGCCCGCCATGAAAGAAGTCGGCGACAAGTTCGGTTCGGGTGAGCTGATCCTGCCGTTCGTGCTGCAAAGCGCGGAAACGATGAAGAAATCGGTGGCGTACCTCGAAACGTTCATGGATAAAGTGGAAGGCACGACCAAAGGGACGATTGTGCTGGCAACAGTCTACGGCGATGTGCATGACATCGGCAAGAACCTCGTCAAAACAATTTTGAGCAACAACGGCTATACGGTACATGACCTCGGCAAACAGGTTCCCGCCAACACGATCATCGAGAAGGCGCAGGAATTCCAAGCCGACGCGATTGGCCTGAGCGCCCTATTGGTCAGCACGTCGAAGCAGATGCCGATCATCGTGAATGAACTGGCGCGGCGCGGATTGAAGTATCCGGTGATTATCGGCGGCGCGGCCATCAACCGGCGCTTTGGTCGGCGCATCCTGTTCCTTGACGAAACCCAACAGCCGTATGAACCGGGTGTGTTTTACTGCAAGGATGCCTTCGAGGGTCTGTCGGTCATGGACAACCTAACCGGCGACACACATGGAACGTTCTTGCAGCAGGTGATTACCGAGGCGTATGAGGAAATCGGCAAGGTGCGCCCGGCCAAGCGCCAACGGTCGAACAAGACCAGCGATGTGAAGCCCGCGCCGAGCATTCCGAAGCCGCCGTTCTGGGGCGCAAAGACGATCTACGACATGCCGCTGGAAGTGGTGTTCAAGTACCTGCACAAGCCGGAACTCTACCGCCTGTCGTGGGGGGCGACCAACACCCACGGCGAGGAATGGACGAAGCTCGAAAAGGAGTTTGAGGCACGGTTGGAGAAAATGCAGCGGGAAGCCCTGCGCGATAAAATCCTGCGCCCACAAGCCGTCTATGGGTACTTCCCTGCCAACCGTGACGGTGACGATGTGGTGATCTGGGATTGGCAGCTATTCGCCAACGCCAACGGTGAAGCCCCGGAAAAGCGTGAGGTGGCACGTTTCTCGTTCCCGCGCCAGAACAACGGCGAATACCTGTGCCTCGCGGATTACTATGCGCCTATCGACAGCGGTGTGGTAGACACCGTGGCGCTGCAAGTGGTGACGGTCGGTGAGGCGGCGAGTGAAGCGTTTGAGAAGCTGCAAAAGGCCGACAACTACAGCGAGGCGTACTTCTTCCACGGGCTGGCGGTGCAAACGGCAGAAGCGACCGCCAACTACGTCAACCGCGTGGTGGTCAACCAGCAGATGGGCATCCCGAACAATCAGGGTAAGCGCTACTCGTGGGGGTATCCGGCCTGCCCCGACCTCGACGACCACAAGCTGGTGTGGGGGTTGATGCCGCAGATCGAGACGGACATCGGCGTGAGCCTGACCGAGAGCTTCCAGCTTGTGCCGGAACAAAGCACGGCGGCGATTGTCGTCCACCATCCCGACGCGAAGTATTTCAGCGTGGGCAGCATCGACCGGACAGCGCAAATTTTGGGCGAGGGGTAAGCAATTCGACAGAATAGGGTCTTTTAGAGAGGCGCGATATGAATCTCTGGAACCGATTACTGAAGTGTGCTGAAAAAGTCGGCATCGACGATGACTTGATTTATGTTGCGTTCAGAGGTGATTTAGTTGCTTCTCAATCCCTAATTGAAAAACTCAAATCATTATCGTCTACGGAACGATGGCGTGAAGCGTTGATTGACCGTTTTATAGATAACATCAACTATGATGATACTGAACGAGCATCCGTACTGCTTGAGCTTCTAGTTGACTTTCCTAGTGATTATGTCCGTTCGGGTGCGTTTTATAATCTGGGTGTTTTTCTCGGTGATAAGAGAGCGTTGACCTATTTTCAGAAGCTTAGTGAACATGCCGATGGCTTAACCGCCTTCAATGCACGGCTAGCGATTAAGAAGCTCACAAGTAACTAAAACGTCAGCGATTTAAATCGTGCCACGTAGATTTTAAGGTCTAAACAGTTTAGTTTTGTGAGGTGTAACGATGGTAACGAACATCACGTCCTTGCAACAAGCGGAACGCGAACGTTTATACGGTGGCAAGATCGTTGCAGAGAACGCTGCCTACGAAGATTACCTGCGCGGTGAATACGGTACCCATGCCGAATGGGTTAATGGAGTGGTAATTGAGATGTCGCCAATTGAAGAATCACATGACGCGCTGTCACGCTTTGGGTCGGCGATGTTCGACACCTACCTCGAACTGACAACCGGAGGGCGGGTGTTGCAAGACCCGATGGTGATGAAACCAGCGCCACACTTACCGGGCCGCCAGCCTGATCTACAAGTCTTACTGCCCGACCGTATGCACTTATTAAGACCAACGGAGGTCGCAGGTGCAGCAAATCTGGTCGTCGAAATTGTCTCTCAGGAAAGTATTAAGCGTGACCGTGGTGATAAATTTGAGGAATACGAGCAAGGTGGTGTTGAGGAATATTGGATTGTCGACCGCATCCATAAAGAAGCGTTGTTCTATGTGCGGGGCGAAGATGGGCTATTCCGCAGCCGTTTACCCGTTGACGGCGTATACACTTCGCATGTTTTACCACGCTTGCATATCAATGTGAGTATCTTCTGGCAAGACTCCATACCGAGTACACGCGAAGCTGTAAAAATGGTCGAAGCCATGCTGAAAGAGGGGTAAATGGCAGAAGAAGAACCGAAATCACTCGCGAGTTTGCGTGAAGCACCCTGCCCAATTTGCTCTGGCATGTCGTTCACATGGGGCATCACAGTAGGCGAAAGCCCCAACCAGCGCCTGTATACCCGACCGGAAGGACTCGGCTGGGGTGAAGGGCGCGAGCTGCGGACACGCGAGTGTGATACCTGCGGCAACGTACAGTTATTCACGGTTCGTTATGACCGTACCGAAGGACAAAGCACATGACAACGACACCCAACCGTGAAAGCGGCAACCCGCAGGAAAAGCCCTGCCCGATTTGTTCCGGCAGCAGCTATGAATGGGGTACACCGGGGAGCAGCAATGGCGTGTATTATGTGCCGCCGGGAAGTATGTTCGGCTTCGGCAGCGGCGAGGGATTGTGGGCGCGGAAATGCTTAAACTGCGGCAACGTGCAGTTGTTCAGCAAATCGACCTACAACCCGCCACTTGACCTGCAATAACGGCGATGAACGAGCGACAATCGCCGGGGTGCAGACGCATGGTCATCGGCAGCGCAGCCGTGCTGCTGGTGATGGTGCTGTGCGTGGTCGTGACGACGCTGGCACTCGATGGCACGTGCCTCGCCGATATGGAACCGCGCTTGCCCCGCTACCCGAACGCCACCGTCGTGCTGGAGCAGCACAACTTCCTGACACAGTTCGGGATGGGCGAGTCGGTGCTGATGTTACACACGGATGACGAGGTGGCGACGGTGCGCGATTGGTACGGGCGCACAATGGGCGCGATCTACAGCGATTTGCAGAAGGAAAACGTCCGCACGTTCGGCAAGACCAATTACACGGTCGGGCAGTCCGAAACAGGCAGCGGGACGCAGATTATTTTATACGGCAGATGTGGGAGTTAACGTTTAATGTCTTTACATGAATTCATCAAAGCGATGCCGAAGGTTGAACTGCATGTTCATCTCCAAGGCGCAACGCAGCCCGAAACATGGTTAGAACTTTCGCAGCGGAATAATGTGCCGCTGCCCGCCAAGACAATTGAGGAAATGCGCGACTGGTTCGTCTTTACTGACTTCGCGCACTTCATCCAAATTTACATGAAGGTCAGCGCGACCGTCCGCAGCGCTGATGACATCGAGTTTATGGCGCGGGAGTTCCTGCGCGGGCAGGCGGCACAAAACATCCAGTACACCGAGATCACCTACACGCCGCACATCCATTACACGCTGGCGGGGATCGAAGGCAAAGACCAGTTGGAAGCCCTGCTGCGGGCGCGGGAGTGGGCGAAGAAAACCCACGATGTTGACTGCGGCTACATTCTCGACATCTCGCGCAACGTGACCGCCGAGGAAGGCTTATGGACGGCTGACCTCGCCATCAGCGGCATGAACCGCGGCGTGGTGGCGCTGGGCTTGGGCGGGCCGGAAGTTGGTCACCCGCCGGAGAAACACGCTATCTCGTTCCAGAAGGCACACGCAGCGGGGCTGACCGTTATCCTGCACGCGGGTGAAACCGAGGGGCCAGCCAGCATCTGGGGCGCGATTGAGCAGGGTACAGCGCGGATTGGTCACGGGGTACGGGCGATTGAAGACGCGAAGTTGATGGCACACCTGCGCGAGACGCAGATTCCACTGGAAGTCAGCCCGACGAGCAACATCTGTTTGGGCGTGTTCCCCAGCATGAAAGAACACCCGCTGCCACGCTTAATCGCCGAGGGGTTGTACGTGACGCTCAACTCCGACGACCCACCGATGTTTAACACCACACTAACGAACGAGTTTATCACGGCGGCGGATGTGTTCGGCATGGATGCCGACACGCTGATCCAACTGACGTACAACGCCATCCGCGTCAGCCGCCTGCCGAATGCTGAGAAAGCGGCACTAGAAGCCAAGTTCAAGCACGAGATCGAGTTGTTGAAGGCGACGAGTTAGTAGGAAGCTGTCCGGTAAACGATATGAACGACTTATAATGGTCGTAAGGTAAAAGATGGAGTGCAAGAATGGCTACTCATACAACAATTGAACTTGAGCAAATTCTGCCGCCAGAAGTTTACGAGCGTTTGCAAGCCGAAGCCACGCGCTTACAGGCCAGTTTGAGCGACGTTGTGCGCGAAGCGATTGAGGAATACCTCGATATTCCTGATGACGAGGATTACGAGGATACGCCGGACGAGCAAATCATCGCGGATATTCGGCAAGGTTTGCATGAGGCACTCACAGGACAGACCATTCCAGCCGATGAAGCGATGGCTTTAATCCGAAAGCAGATCGCTGATGAACAAGATTAGGATCGAATTTTCGAACCAATTCTTAAAAGAACTTCGGCGAATTGTTCGCAAATATCCTCAAGCGGCTAATGAAGTTGATGCCCTACTTGAGCAGCTAAAGCAAGGAGAACGTCCGGGCGACAAAATCCCAAACGCGGGATATGACGTTCAAAAAGTGCGTTTAAAGAATCCTTCGGCAAATAGAGGGAAACGCGGCGGATTACGTGCAATATACTATTTTCAGCTTGCCGAGCAAATTACTATGATTGCAATCTATTCCAAAACGGAACAGGAAGACATTTCCATAGAAGTTATCCGTCAAATCATTGATGAGTATTCATCAACTTCAAAACCTGACAAATCAGAGTGAGTACTAAACTGCTATGACACACCTCTCTTTCCGCGAACGGCTACAACAGGCGCAGCCCATCCTCGGCGACGGGGCGATGGGGACGCTGCTGCACCAGCACGGCGTACCGATTACCACCTGTTTCGACGAACTGAACCTGACGCACCCCGAACAGGTGGAGCGCATCCACAAAGGCTATTTGGAGGCGGGGTCAGAACTGATCGAAACCAACACCTTCGGCGCGAACCGCTACAAGCTGGCGAAGCACGGGTTGGAAGGCAAAGTCACCGCGATCAACCGTGCCGCCGTCGAACTGGCGAAGCGCGTCATCGCCGACAGTGGCAAACCCGCTTACCTCGCGGGGTCGGTCGGGCCGCTGGGTGTGCGGCTCAAACCGTTCGGTCGGGTGAAGGCCGAAGAAGCGCGTGCCGCCTTTGGTGAGCAGATCAAGGCACTGGCAGAAGCCGGTGTTGATGTCATCCTGATGGAAACCTTCAGCGACCAGATGGAACTGCTGGAAGCGCTGGCTGCCGCCCGTGAAGCCGCGCCGGATTTGCCCGTTATCTGCCACATGACCTTCGGGCAGGATGACCGCACCCTGCTCGGCGACCTGCCCACACAGGTCGCGCGTCAGCTTAACGAGGCCGGCGCGGATGTCATCGGCGTGAACTGCGGCGGCGGCCCCCAGCAGTTGTCGCGCATCCTACAGGCGATGCACCAAGCCGTCCCTGCCGCCACCCTTTCGGCGATGCCCAACGCGGGCTTCCCCGAATCGGTCGGCGAACGCATGATGTATCCGGCGACCGAGGAATACTTCGCGGATTATGCGCTGACGTTTAAGGCCATCGGCGCGAAGGTCATCGGCGGCTGCTGCGGCACGACTCCCGCCCATATCGCAGCCATGCGGTCGGCGCTGGATAACCCCGCGCTGCCGCTGCCACACATCCAGATGCAAGACCCCGGCGGGGATGACCTGCTTGCCGTACCCGAACGCCCGACCGAACTGGCGCAAAGGCTGGCGCGGGGACAGTTCGTCATCACTGTCGAAATGGCTCCGCTGCGGAGCTTCGTCCCCCAAAAGCTGCTGGCCGCCGCCCAACTGCTCAAGGAAGCCGGCGCGGATATGGTTAACGTGGCGGACAGCCCCACCGCGCGGATGCGAATGAGTCCGTGGGCGCTGTGCCACTTCCTGCAAACGCGGGTCCATATGGAAACGGTGCTGCACTTCCCCACGCGCGGGCGTAACCTGCTGCGTGTTCAGGGCGACCTGCTGGCGGCACACGCGATGGGCTTGCGGAACTTATTCGTGGTGATGGGCGACCCGACCAAAATCGGTGATTACCCCGAAGCGATGGATAACTACGATGTCGCTCCCTCGGCGCTGATCGGCATCATCAAGCACAAAATGAACACCGGAACCGACCAAGCGGGCAACAGCATCGGGCAGCCGACGACCTTCACCGTGGGCTGTGCGCTGAATATGTTCGCGGCTGATCTTGACCGCGAGATCGGTACGCTGGTCAAGAAGCTGGAAAACGGGGCGGACTTCGCGCTGGGGCAAGCGGTATTCGAGCCGCACCGTATTGAGGTGTTCCATAAACGCTACCGTGAAATGACGGGCGAGGACTTCAAGCTGCCGGTGCTGATGGGGTTGATGCCCCTGTACAGCATCCGACATGCACGCTTCCTACACAACGAAATCCCCGGTGTCAGCATCCCCGACTCGCTGATGGAACGGATGGACAAAGCCGGTGAACACGCGGCGCAAGAAGGCGTGAAGATTGCCCAAGAACTGCTGCGCGACATTCGCGGCATGGTCAGCGGCGCATATATCATTCCGGCCTTTGGGCGCTACGAACTGGTCGCCGATGTCATCGACGCGGTTCCGGTGGGATAACGGCTCCAAAGTCAAAAAATTCGGCAAACTGCACATAAAGCGACTCTCGATTGAGGGTCGTTTTGTTTCTCATGGTAGCATGGTAGTAGAGGCCGTTCCTAAGTGACTTGTAAATCTGCCGATGGTCACTTCACCAATGGCCTAAGGCATTGGAGGCTTGTATGGGTTATTTGATTCAGTGGGACAATACCGATAAAACGGTGGTCTTGCAGCAGTACACAGGTGAAGCCGGCAAAGAAGACCTTTACCACCTTGCCGAAGAATCCGCCAACATGCTCAACGGTGTCTCGCATACAGTTCACCTGATTATTGACGAACGGACGATCAAATTGAGTCTCAGCTCGGTCGATATGAAATACCTCGAAATGCATGTGCCGCCCAACCAAGGTGCGGTCGTCATGCTGGTCGAGAAGAACAGCCTACCGTATAAGCAGTGGATACAAACGTTGGGTAAATCAAGAGCGCCAAAAGCCTTTGATAAGCCGTTTTTCGCCGCAACACTCGAAGAAGCGCGGGAACTGTTACACCAATTATTTGGCGTACGCTATCCATAATATAGAAATAAAAGAGGGGCGATCACATATCGCCCCTCATAAACCTCACTCAAGTTGCATGGCTAAGTGCGGACGGCCACTCGCCCACCCCGGTAGCGGCGGAACTCGTACTTGAAGGTGCGGGTAAGCGCGAACTGGATGAGGATACCCAGCACCGCCAGCACCAGCGTCCACACCGGATCGAGGCCGAGCGCGAGCGTCATCATCTGTGCGCCAACCAGCGACGACACCAAGATCAGGAACTCGAACGACAGCCCCAGCAGGATAAGACCACCGATGATACCGCCGATTGCCAGCGCCCACGGCGAAACCGGCTGCAATTCGAGCATGGTTGCGAGGCCGTTGGTCAGCAGGATACCGAAGTGCAGACCGATGAAGAACACCGCCACATAATAAAGGAACCAACTGAGCAGCGCACCGATCAACCCGCCGACAACCAGTACGATGATATTAATGGCGACATCGTTGGAAGCGACCAGCGAAGTCGCAATCGTCGCGCCGACAATCGCCCCTGCGATTACAATCACGAATTCATACACGCGCCAGCCCGCCACCAGCAACACCAGCGCCACGATCACCATCACCACGCGGGTGACGGTCGACTGCGGCGTTTGCGTTAGGCGGTCGAAGAAGCCGGTGATGGTATCAGTTGTCATCTCAGCCGCCTGCATCGTCTGTTCAACCAGTGGAACAGGCGTGGGGTCAGCCGACTGAGCAGCGGCATGGTGGACAACGACGAAATTGAGCGCGACAAGGACAAACGCTGCGAGGATTAGCCAATAACTCCGGTGGATAACCTTTCCTTCAGACATGGTGATGCTCCTATCTCATTCGCTTCATGTTCTGATTTGCATTATAGGAAAGTTCAAAACGCCGTACATGCGTTAGCTTTCCTATTATGAGATGGGTGAGACGGGGAACTTGCGTTGAATATTAGAGATATTTATCACAAATCATCCTTTTGACTATTCGTGATCTAACCAACCGGATGATCTTGAATATGGTAAGTTGCCCCATTACTCAGTGTGGATACCGGGCTACAGTGGAAACATGGATCGTGATAGACAAAACGTCATTATCAGCAAGAAGCAGAAGGAGCTAAAAATGGCGAATTACAACCGATCACAGAATGAGAATGATTGGGGCAGCGAAAGCCGCAACAACAATGATTACGACTATGAAAACGAGCGTAACTATGTTGAACGCCGCCGCAATCAAACCTCGAACCGCAGCTTTGACTACGACAATGACAATGATCGCATGAGAAATCGCGGTGGGCAGTCGTTCGGTAATCAGGACTACGACCGCCAGAACTTTGGTAGCGGTCGCCGGGGGGATACGGACTGGGACTTTGACCAGAACCGCAATCGTGGCAGCAACTGGGGCAACGAAAACCAAAACGACCGTGGCTACGGCTCGTCGCAGGGGAATTATGGGCGCTCCGGCTCATCGTCGCAGGGCAGCGACTATGGTCGCTTCCGTGATCGCGGCTTCCGCGCTGGCGGCAACTCCGATTACTACGGGCGTGACCGTGGCTATACCGGCTCGGACTTCCAACAGGATTTCGGCGGGCCAAACTCGGAAAGTTATGACTATGGTCGCCGCAGCGGTTGGGGCGAAAATGACTCCAGCTATGGGCGCGGCGGTAATGATTACAACCGGGGTAACTCCGGTGGTCAGGGTAATTGGAGCCAACAGTCTGGCAGCAGCATGGGCCAGCGCGGCCAATATTACGGGCGTGGGCCGCAGGGCTACCAGCGTTCGGATGATCGCATCCGCGAGGATATCAACGACCGCCTGACATGGCACGGCGATGTCGACGCGACGATGATCAACGTTACCGTTAATAAGGGTGAAGTCACCCTTGAAGGAACCGTCCCGCACCGCCACCAGAAGCGGATGGCAGAAGATATTGCGGAACAGGTACAGGGTGTAAACGACGTTCAAAACCGTCTGCGCGTCCAAAGCGCCTCGGACGAGGGCAATTCGGGCGGCAGCACTGGTAGGAGCAGCAGCGGGAACAAACGCTCGACAACCGCTGGTTCAACTGCCAAGAAGGCCAATGAACGTGAGACCGACAAATCCACGAGTATGAGCAGCCAACTCCAAAACGGCTCGATGCGGGAACGCACAAATTAGCCCTCCGTTTTGAAAATGAAGCCGGACACCTTTTCAGATGTCCGGCTTTTTGTTGTCCAGTTCCTTAAAAGGCTAAATACAGGAGTTGCCTAAAAACCGTAAGCAGTCGTACATTAAAGGGTATGGTGAGAACAGCGTATGAGAATGGTTTGGAATACGCTTGCGGTTTGGTACATTCTCCCAATTGATGTTAAGCTAAAATTGAACCGGTTGACACACAGTAGAGCGAACAACGCTTATGGCATCTCAAAATTTGTCCGGCTCGACGCTTGGGAAATATGAACTACGCCAAGTCATTGGTGTGGGGGGTATGGCCTCGGTTTATCAGGCACACCAATCCAACCTTGACCGTTTGGTCGCCGTCAAAATCCTCAGTCAGGCGCTGACCAACGAGCCGGGTTACGCAGAACGCTTTAACCGCGAGGCGAAAACAGCCGCCTCGCTCGAACACCCGAACATCGTTCCTGTTTATGACTACGGCACGCACGAGCAGATCACCTATGTGGTCATGCGCCTGCTGACGGGCGGCACGGTTGGCGAACGACTGCACCACCAGCAGCAGAACGGCCTTGAGCTGCCCTCCCTCAGCGAAGTCAGCCAATTGCTGCGGCAGGTCGCCAGCGCCCTCGACTACGCCCACAGCCTCGGCGTGATCCACCGCGACATTAAACCCAGCAATATCATGTTCGACAACCGGGGAACGCCCTACGTGGTAGACTTCGGTATCGCCAAGCTGCTGGAAGGCTCGGCGAACATGACCAGCACCGGCATGGTGATGGGTACACCCGCCTATATGGCCCCCGAACAGTGGCGCGGCGACAAAATTTCTGCCGCGACCGACCAGTATGCGATGGGCGTACTGATGTACATCCTGCTCACCGGTCGCCAGCCATTTGAAGCGCCCACGCCCTACGCGCTGATGCTCAAGCATATGAACGACATTCCTCTGTCGCCTTCTGCCATCCGCGAGGATATTCCCATCGGTGTCGCAGCCGTCATCGAACGCTCGATCAGCAAACAAGCCGAAGACCGCTACCCGAACATGCTCGAATTTGCCGACGATCTCAGCCGCGCGGTGCGGGATGCGGGTGAGAGCAAAACGGGCTTCTTTACCGTGAATATGGGCAAAGGTGGCGAGGCAGTCTCACTCACCCCTAGCCGCCAAACCAAAGCGCCAACCAACCCACCCGCGCAGCATACACCAACCGGCACGGGCGCAGGCACGATGGATGACGACGCGCGGACGGAAGTCGTGCTGCCTCGGACAGGCGCGAACGTCGCCGAGCCGCAGCCTGAACCATCCGTCAAATCGACCAAAGGCACGACCGTCAAAACCATCCCGCCCTATACCGGCAGTGGTGGCAGCGGCAGCCAGAATGTGTACGACACCTCCGGTCAGCCGCCCGCCGCTGGCAAGCGCCCCGGCATCGCCGTATTCGGTGTCGTCGGCGCGGTCGTGGTCATCGCCCTCATCGCCTTCTTCATCTCGCGTGGCGGTGGCGATGGCACACCAACCCCAACCGCGACTTCGGCGGCGGTCGTCGTTTCCGCGTCAGATACACCCTCGGACGAAGCCACGACTGTCGGCGCGACCAACACGTCCGAAGCAGTCGTTGTTTCCGCCTCGGATACACCTGCGGTAATCGCACAAGTCGCGACCGATGCTGCTGGGAAAGGTCAGTTGACGTATGAAGCCATCGTAGATACACCTGCGGTAATCGCACAGGTCGCGACCGATACCGTCGAACCCACCGCCACCGATGTGCCGCCAACCGCGACAGACACGGCGACCGACGCACCGACCACAACCCCCACCAACACCGCGACCGACGCACCAACCAGCACGCCGACCGCGACCAATACCGACCTACCAACCCTCACGCCCACGCCCGCCACGCCCGTCGCCCTGATGCGGCGGCAGTTGACCGTGCGACAGGGGCCGGGTTCGCAGTATCCGGCGCTGACCACCTTAGCAGCGGGTATCGAGGTCGAAATCTTGGGCATCAGCGACGACGGCGCGTGGTTCCAAATCCTGTTGGATGACGGCACCCTCGGCTGGCTGCCCACCTCGTCACCGTTGATTACCACTGCGGGTAACATCTTCGACCTGCCGGAAGCCGATCCGCCGACCGTTACACCGACCAACACGCCGGAGCCATCGGACACACCGACCAGCACCAATACACCAACCGCGACCACCGTGTTCACGGC
>Ga0102832_1001631_pt1 | contig 16250 bp, 14 predicted proteins | sample EBPBio282013_DNA_FD_88942 | JGI IMG/M metagenome (GOLD analysis project Ga0102832, IMG submission 88942) | Wastewater treatment Type I Accumulibacter community from EBPR Bioreactor in Madison, WI, USA - Reactor 2_5/28/2013_ DNA (Illumina Assembly) | ecosystem: Engineered > Bioreactor > EBPR >...
CTGCGCACCGGCCGCGACGTCGCGATCGGCGCGCTGCTCGGCGCCGACGAGTTCGGCTTCGCCACCGCGCCGCTGATTGCGGCCGGCTGCATCATGATGCGCAAGTGCCACCTCAACACCTGCCCGGTCGGCGTGGCGACCCAGGACCCGGTGCTGCGCAAGCGCTTCACCGGCCAGCCCGAGCACGTCATCAACTTCTTCTTCTTCGTCGCCGAGGAGCTGCGCCAGATCATGGCCAAGCTCGGCTTCCGGACGCTGAACGAGATGATCGGCCGGGTCGACCGGCTCGACATGCGCCGCGCCGTCGACCACTGGAAGGCGGGCGGCGTCGACCTCACGAAGCTGCTGCACGTCGCGCCGGCCCGCGAGGGCGTCGCGATCTGGAACAGCGAGCGCCAGGACCATGGCCTCGACAAGGCGCTGGACCATCGCCTGATCGAGGCGGCGCAGCCGGCGCTGGAGAAGGGCCAGCCGGTGCAGATCGAGCTGCCGGTCGGCAACGTCAACCGCACCGTCGGCGCCATGCTGTCGGGCGAGGTGGCGCGCCGCTACGGCCATGCCGGCCTGCCCGAGGACACGATCTCGATCCGGCTCGCCGGCACGGCGGGCCAGAGCTTCGGCGCCTTCCTCGCGCACGGCGTGTCGCTGGAACTGACCGGCGACGGCAACGACTACGTCGGCAAGGGCCTGTCGGGCGGCCGCGTCGTGGTGCGCCTGCCGGCCGGGTCGAAGCGCGACCCGCTCGACAACATCATCGTCGGCAATACCGTGCTGTACGGCGCGATCGGCGGCGAGGCCTACTTCCAGGGCGTCGCGGGCGAGCGCTTCGCGGTGCGCAACTCGGGCGCCGTCGCGGTGGTCGAGGGCACCGGCGACCATGGCTGCGAGTACATGACGGGCGGCGTCGTCGTGGTGCTGGGCGAGACCGGCCGCAACTTCGCCGCCGGCATGTCGGGCGGCGTGGCCTACGTCTACGATCCCAAGGCGCGCTTCCGCGACCTGTGCAACCCGGCGATGGTCGAGCTCGAGCCGATCGCCGCGGCGTCGGCCGACAAGGATGCGCCGGGCCGGCCGCTGCAACGCGCGCCCGGCGCCGACGACAACGGCATGGGCGACATGCTGGCGTTCGATGCCGAGCGCCTGCGCATCCTGGTCGAGCGGCACCTGCTGCACACCGGCAGCGCCCGCGCCCGCGAGCTGCTGGACGACTGGGACAAGGCGCTCAGGAGCTTCATCAAGGTGATGCCCCGGGACTACAAGCGCGCGCTCCTGCAGGCGCGCGAGCGGGCGGCGGCCAAGGCCGTCGCCGCCGAGTAGAACCGGGAAAGACAGAGGGGGAGTAGAAAGCCATGGGTCTGCCCACCGGCTTCCTGGAGATCGAGCGCAAGGACCGTTCCTACGAGAAGGTCGAGGCGCGTCTCAAGCACTGGAACGAGTTCCTGCTGCCGCTGGCGCCGCAGGAGGTATCGACCCAGGCGTCGCGCTGCATGGATTGCGGCATTCCGTTCTGCCACAACGGCTGCCCGGTCAATAACCTGATCCCGGACTGGAACGAGCTGGTGCGCCGCGGCCGCTGGCAGGAAGCGCTCGAGTCGCTGCACTCGACCAACAACTTCCCGGAGTTCACCGGCCGCGTCTGCCCGGCGCCGTGCGAAGCTTCGTGCACGCTGAACATCGACGACAACCCGGTGACCATCAAGTCGATCGAGTGCTCGATCGTCGATCGTGGCTGGGACGAGGGCTGGATCGCGCCGCAGGTGCCGGCGCGCAAGACCGGCAAGCGCGTCGCCGTCGTCGGGTCGGGCCCGGCCGGCCTCGCCTGCGCCCAGCAGCTGGCGCGCGCCGGCCATGCCGTGACGCTGTTCGAGAAGAACGACCGGGTCGGTGGCCTGCTGCGCTACGGCATCCCCGACTTCAAGATGGAGAAGCGGCTGATCGACCGGCGCATGCGCCAGATGGAGGCCGAGGGCGTCGAGTTCCGCACCGGCGTCGAGGTCGGCCAGACGCTGTCGATCAAGTCGCTGCTGGAGGGCTACGACGCCGTCGCCCTGACCGGCGGCGCCGAGCACCCGCGCGACCTCGAGGTGCCGGGCCGGATGTTCGACGGCATCCACTTCGCGATGGATTTCCTGGTCCAGCAGAACAAGCGCGTCGCCGGCGACGACGAGGCCCGCGCCGCGCCGCGCGGCACGATCAACGCCAAGGGCAAGCACGTCGTGGTGATCGGCGGCGGCGATACCGGCTCGGACTGCGTCGGCACGTCGAACCGCCATGGCGCCGCCTCGGTGACCCAGCTCGAAGTCATGCCCGAGCCGCCGCTGCGCGAGAACAAGGCGATGACCTGGCCGGACTGGCCGCTGAAGATGCGCACCTCGTCGTCGCACGAGGAAGGCGCGGCGCGCGACTTCGCCGTGCTGACCAAGCGGGCGGTCGGCGACAACGGCCGCGTGCGGGCGCTGGAATGCGTGCGCGTCGAGTGGGTCAAGGGCGCCGACGGCCGCGTCGCGATGAAGGAGGTCGAGGGCAGCACGTTCGAGCTCAAGGCCGACCTCGTGCTGCTGGCGATGGGCTTCATCGGCCCCCGCAAGCCCGGCATGGTCGAGCAGTCGGGCGTGGCGCTCGACCCGCGCGGCAACGTCGCCGCCAACGTCACCGACTACCGGACCAGCGTGCCGCGCCTGTTCGCCGCCGGCGACATGCGCCGCGGCCAGTCGCTGGTGGTGTGGGCGATCCGCGAGGGCCGCCAGTGCGCCCGCGCGATCGACGAGAGCCTGATGGGGACGACGACGCTGCCCCGCTAGGAGGGCCCCGATGAAGCTGCTTCTCGTCCAGGGCGCCAACATGGAGTGGCTGGGCAAGCGCCAGCCCGAGCTGTACGGCACGACCACCGCGGCCGAGCTGGACGCGATGCTGCTGGCGCGGGCGCACGAGCTCGGCGTCGACCTCGAGATCGTCTACACCAACGTCGAGGGCGAGGCGGTGTCGGCGATCTACCGCGCCATGCGCGCCGGCCTCGACGGCCTGCTGTTCAACCCGGCCGGCTTCCTGCACGCCGGCTACGCGCTGCGCGACACGCTGCGCTCGATCGACGTGCCGGCGATCGAGATCCACATGACCAACATCGAGAAGCGCGGATTCGGCTCGATCACCGCCGAGGCCGCGGTCGGCTCGATCGCCGGCTTCGGCGTCGACTCCTACCGCCTCGCGCTCGACGCGATGGTACGGCGGCTCGGCAGCTGAAAGGTCCCTCGCTGCGCTCGGGATGACAAGGGATAGGGCTGTCATCCCGAGCGTAGCGAGGGACCCTTCCGTCTTTCTCCTCTCCCCCGCAGGGGGAGAGGCTGGGTGAGGGGTCAGTCCGGCGACACGCCGAAGCGGCGTTGCCAGAAGTCGCGGCTGCGGCGCTCGCCGATGTCGCAGCCCAGTTCGTATTCCGGGCGCACGAAGCGCGTGTAGTCGGCGGCCTCGCGCGCGGCGCGGCGGGTACCATTGCTCTGCGCGAGCTGCGTGCCGTCGGGCAGGGGGCCCAGCCCGATATCGTGGTCGGCGCGCGGCGCGAAGTCGGGGTCGCGGTCGGCGACCTCCTGCAGGAGCTTCTTGCGCACCGCGCGGGGGAAGTCCTCGAAGCTGGTCGCCACCTCGACGAACGAGCGCGGGCCGCCGGTGACGCAGGCAAGGTAGTACTTGTCGAGGTCGGACTCGGCGGGGAAGCCGAACGGGTTGGGCCGGTCGTTCATGATCGGCAGGCCGTTGATGACGATGCGCTCCTTCAGCGCCTCGTGGCGCTGGTCGGTCACCAGCCCGCCGTCGTTGTTCGAACCGTCGCCCGAGATGTCGAGCACCTTGCGCTCGGCCTCGAACGGGCCGCGGGCGAACAGCGGGATGGCGTAGCGGATCGCGCCGCTGATCGAGGTCCGGCGCGAGATCGAGATCGGCGCCTCCGCCAGGCGCTCGGTGAAGTCGCGGATCGCGGCCTCCGAGTCGAGCACCATCCAGTCGACCAGCAGGCGCTGGATGTAGGAATCCGACCACTCGTAGTAGGCGACCGCGATGCGGCCGTGGCTGCCGCCCAGGATCGCCTTGACGATCACCGGGTCGCGGAACGCCCGCACGTAGCCGTCGCGCTGCAGGCGGGCCTCGTCGGGATCGATGCTGCCCGAGATGTCGATGGCCAGCGCCAGCGCGAGGTCGACCGCCGGGCGGTCCTGCGCCGTCGCCGGGAGGCGGCCGAGCAGGGCCACGCCCGTTCCCACCAGGAGGAGGGCGGCGAGACGCATCAGCTTGGCCATCCGGCACCTCCGCGCGATCGATGCTGGGAACGACGCAATAACCATACCGCCCATGCATCGGCGCGGCCAGCCGCACACTGGACTCCGGGCGGCGGCGACCGCTAGCCTCCGCCAACAAGAAAACCCGGAGGACGTGCATGGACTTGGCCCTCAGCCCGCAGGACGAAGCCTTTCGCGACGAGGTGCGGCGCTTCCTGGCCGAGAGCCTGACCGAGGACCTGCGCGAGGCCGGGCGCAAGACCGCCGGTGTCTTCGCCGACTTCGCCGCCGGCCTGCGCTGGCACAAGGTGCTGGCCGGTCGCGGCTGGTCGGCGCCGACCTGGCCGAAGGAGTATGGCGGCACCGGCTGGAACGCCACGCAGCGCTACATCTTCGCCCGCGAGTGCATCGCCGCCGACGCGCCGCGCATCTTCTCGATGGGCATCCGCATGGTCGGGCCGGTGATCCAGAAGTTCGGTACGCCGGAACAGAAGGCCAAGTACCTGCCGGGCATCGTCTCGGGCGACATCGTGTTCTGCCAGGGCTACTCCGAGCCGGGCTCGGGCTCCGACCTCGCCAGCCTGAAGACGCGGGCGGTGCGGGACGGCGACGACTACGTGATCGACGGTACCAAGATCTGGACGACCGGTGCGCACGTCGCCAACCACATGTTCTGCCTGGTGCGGACCTCCAGCGAGGGCAAGCCGCAGGAGGGCATCTCCTTCGTGCTGCTCGATTCGATGGACCTGCCCGGCCTGTCGGTGAAGCCGATCGTCACCCTGGCCGGCGACCACGAGGTCAACCAGGTGTTCTTCGACGGCGTGCGCACGCCGGTCGCCAACCGGATCGGGCCCGAGAACGACGGCTGGACGGTCGCCAAGTACCTGCTGGAGTTCGAGCGCGGCGGCGATGCCTACACGCCCAACCTCTATGCCCGCATCGAGGACGTGCGCCGGATCGCCCGCGAGGAGGCGGCGGACGGCGCCGGCCGGCTGATCGACGACCGCGGGTTCGCCGAGCGGCTGGCCGAGGCCGAGATGGCGGCACAGGCGCTCGAGATGATCGAGATGCAGGTGCTGTCCGACCTCAGCCGCGGCCGCAACCCTGGCGCGATATCGTCGGCGATGAAGATCCGCGGCAGCGAGACCCTGCAGATGCTCGACCACCTCGGCGTCGAGGCGCTGGCCTGGTACGCCGCGCCGTTCGAACCGGAGGCGCGGGAACTGGGCCACAACGAACCGACCGTCACGCCGGAGTGGGGCATCACCGCCTTGCCGCTGTACCTCAACAACCGGGCCGCGACGATCTATGCCGGGTCCAACGAGATCCAGCGCAACATCATCGCCAAGGCGGTTTTGGGACTGTGAGTGCAGGTTCATGGCAACTGCACGGAGACAATCGATAACAACCGTCGCTAGCGGACGCCTTAATTTTGAATTAATGATGCAGTTGTATGTGGGGTAACCGCCGGGCTGTGGGAGCTGCGGTGGACTTGGGTTCTATCCGGAAGAGACGATGGACGGTCGGGCACTACTCATGCCTTCGACGATCGGCGATTCCTTGGCGCGCCGAGCTGCGAGTGATCCGCACTCGCTAGCTCTCGTCTGCGCCGGGCTGCCGCCCCTGTCGTTCGGTGACCTCGACCAGCTGGTGCGCCGGCTGGGCGAACAGCTGCGCCAGGCCGGGCTCGACGCCGGGTCGCGTATCGCGATCGCCCTGCCGCGCGGCCCCGAGGCGGCGCTGCTCAGCCTCGCCATCTGCTGCGTCGGCACGGTCCTGCCGATCAACCCGACGCTGACCGCCAACGAACTGGCCGAGGAACTGCGGCTGACCAAGCCGGACGCCCTGATCCTGCCCGGCTGGGAGCCGGTGCCGGCCTGGGTCGCCGAGTCCGGGCTCGACTTCGGCCTGTTCCAGGTGTCGGCCGCGACCACGTCGCTGCCCGAGATCGCGCTGACCCAGCGGGCGCCGGTGGCGCGCACGGCGGCCGGCAGCAAGGCCACCGCGCGGTCGGTGTGCGCGATCTTCCGCACCTCGGGCACCACCGGGGTCGCCAAGCGCGTGCCGGTGACGCACGAGAACCTGATCGAGATGGCGCGCAAGATGGAGCGCTGGCTGCAGCTCGGCCCGGCCGACCGTTCGGCCTGCGTCATGCCGATCTATTACAACGCCGGCTTCAAGGCGACGCTGGTCGTGCCGCTGCTGATCGGCTGCAGCGTGGCGATGCCGAAGACGGCGGGCCCGCAGGACTTCCCGTCCTGGGTGATGGAGCTCAAGCCGACCTGGCTGACGGCGGCCCCGGCCTTCCTGCAGGCGGTGCTCGACAAGCTGCGGGACCTGCCCGAGGGCGAGCCGCGGCACGGCCTGCGCTTCATCCTGTCGACCGCCTCGTACCTGCCCGACGCGCTGCGCACGGCGCTGCAGGCGAGGGCCGGCGTGCCGGTGATGGAATTCTACGGCCTGTGCGAGTCCGGCATGATGACCGGTCCGCGCCTGCCGCCCGACGTCGCCAAGCCCGGTACGGTCGGCCGCATCCCGGCCGGCGAGCTCGAGATCCGCGGCGAGGACGGCCTGCCGCTCGGGCCCGGGCGGGTCGGCCAGATCTGGCTGACCGGTCCCAGCCTGATGCCGGGCTACCTGCAGACCATCGACGAGGCGCCGTCGGGGCTGGTCGACGGCTGGCTGAACACCGGCGACCTCGGCAAGGTCGATGCCGACGGCGACCTCACGGTGGTTGGCCGCACCAAGGAGATCATCAATCGCGGCGGCGAGAAGGTCTCGCCCTACGACGTCGAGAAGGAGCTGCTGCGCCATCCCGCGGTGCGCGAGGCGGCGGCGTTCGGCGTGCCGCACCCGCGGCTGGGCGAGAGCGTGGCGGCCGCGGTGGTGCTGCACGACGGGGCGACGGCGACGCCGTCCGAGCTGATCGAGTTCCTGCACGACCGGCTGGCGCCGTTCCAGATGCCGCGCCAGGTCCAGGTGCTGGACGAGCTGCCGCGCGGCAACACCGGCAAGATCTCGCGGCCCAGGCTGGCCGAGGCCTTCGCCGGCCACGAGCGGTCCGGCCCGTCGCCCGACGAGCCGCTGCAGATCCAGATCGCCGAGATCTGGCAGCGGCTGCTCAAGCGCGACGACATCGGCGTCGACGAGGACTTCTTCGATGCCGGCGGCGACTCGCTGCAGGCCAACGAGATGCTGCTCGAGCTCGAGGAGCAGACCCACCAGCCGATCGCGCCCGAGCAGATCAAGGCCGAGCTGACGATTCGCAACCTGGTCGAGGCGCTGGTGTCGCCGATCGCGGCGTCCGGCCAGCTCGTGACCAAGGCGCGCGATGGCGTCGGCCGGCCGCTGTTCGTCTGCCACGGCGACTATGACGGCTGGGGCTTCTACGCCCGCCGGCTGGCCGACCGGCTGGAGCACCGCGGCCCGGTCTACCTGCTGCACCCGAACTACGATGCCACCGGCGAGCTCGACACCATGCAGTCGATGGCCAGCCGCTACATCCCCGAGCTGCTGGCGCTGCAGCCGGACGGCGCCTTCCAGCTGGTCGGCTACTGCCACGGCGGCCTGACCGCCTGGGAAGTGGCGCACCAGCTCGAGGCGGCGGGCCGGACGGTCGAGAGCCTGCTGATGATCGACACCTTCTCGATCAACGCCCGGCGGACCGTGCGCGGCATCGCCCGCGCGCTCGGCATGGTCGGCAACCTCGCCCCGACCGGGCTGGCGGACAAGGTCCGCTCGCGCGGCATGCCGGTGGTTTGGGGCGGCACGCGGCGGCTGCTGCAGAGGGACAAGTCGATCCTGTGGCGCGCCGCCAAGCGCCTCTACAAGGGCAAGCCGGGGTCGTTCGAGTCGCTGCGCGGCTCGTACTACCTGGCGATGGCGAACTACCTGCCGCCGCGGCTCAAGGCGCGGGTCACCGTGGTGCTGAGCGACGAGTACGCGGCCAAGGTCGAGTACGCCGCCGAGGCGTGGCGCGGCCTCGCCCCGCGGGTCGACCGCCAGCAGGTGCCGGGCAAGCACAACACCTGCATCACCACCCATGTCGGGCCGCTGGCCGCCGTCCTGAACCGCCACCTCTCGGCCTCGACCGGCGCCTGACGCGCCGCGTCGCGGACCGTCCCGTCAAAGACCCTTGTATCGAAGCGGGTACGACCTCACATAGGGCGGGTCATGCCCGATCCCTATTCCGTTCTTGGCGTTGCGCGGACCGCGTCCGACGACGACATCCGCAAGGCGTTCCGCGCCCTCGCCAAGAAGCACCATCCCGACCTCAATCCCGGCGACAAGGCGGCCGAAGCCAAGTTCAAGGAGATCACGCAGGCCAACGACATCCTGTCCGACCCCGACAAGCGGCGTCGCTTCGATGCCGGTGAGATCGACGGCACCGGCCAGGAGATGCCGCCACGCGGCTTCTACCGCGACCAGGCCGGCGGTTTCGGCGGCGCCAAGTACGAGCGCGCCGGGCCGCACGAATCCTTCGTCGACATGGGCGGCGTGTTCTCCGAGATGTTCGGCCAGCGCGGCGGCGGCCAGGGCGGCCGCTTCCACTTCACCGACGGCGACGCCATGGGCGGGGGCTTCGACATGGGCAGCCTGCCCGTCACCTACAGCCTGCGCATTCCCTTCCTGGTCGCGGCGCGCGGCGGCAAGCAGCGCGTCAACCTGCCGGGCGGCAAGACGCTCGACATCGACATCCCGGAAGGCGCGACCGACGGCCAGACCCTACGCCTCAAGGGGCAGGGCATGCCGGGCCGCGACGGCCGTCCGCCGGGCGACGCCTACGTCGAACTGCACGTCGAGCCGCACGCCTTCTTCGAGCCGCGCGACAACGACATCCATGTCGAGCTGCCGGTGACCCCGACCGAGGCGGTGCTGGGCGGCAAGATCAAGGTGCCGACGGTCGGCGGGCCGGTGATGCTGAACGTGCCGGCCGGGTCGAACACCGGGACGTCGCTGCGCCTCAAGGGCCGCGGCCTGCTCGACCGCAAGTCGGGCCAGCGCGGCGACCAGTACGTCAAGCTGAAGGTCGTGATGCCCGAGACGCCCGACCCGGCGCTGAAGGAGTTCCTGGAGAAGTGGGAGGCCGGCAAGGCCTACGACCCGCGCCAGTCGATGGAGCAGTTCACATGACGACGCTGGAGGAACTGCTGCGGGTCAACGGCCGGCTGACCGCCGTCCATGTCGAGCGCTGGGTGGCGCGCGGCCTGCTGCGGCCGAGCGCCGACGGCGAACACTGGGTGTTCGAACCGGTCGACGTGGCGCGCGCCTGCCTGCTGGCCGATCTGACCGACGAGATGGGTTTCGACGAGGAGTCGATGGAGACCGTGGTCGACCTGCTCGACCAGGTCCACACGCTGCGCCGCCAGCTGCACCGGCTGGGCCTCGCGATCGGCCGCCAGCCGGCCGAGACCCGCGAGGCCATCGCCGCGGCGTTGCAGGATCTCGCGGAGGGGTAGAAAGCGAAAGGTCCCTCGCTGCGCTCGGGATGACGAGAAATGGCTGTCATCCCGAGCGCCGCGAGGGACCTTTGTCTCATTCCGGCTCGACGCCCGCGCGCTTCACGGCGTCGCCCCAGGCGGCGCAGCCGGTGCGCATGATCTCGGCGAGCTCGGCCGAGGTCGTGCCGGTGGCCAGCAGCCCCATGTCGAGCAGCTTCTCCTTGCCCTCGGGCGTCTGCACCAGCTTGCGGATCTCCGCGCTCATCCGGTCGACGATGTCCTTGGGCGTGCCGGCGGGGGCGAGGATGGCGTTCCAGCCGACCAGGTCGATCTTGTAGCCGGCCTGCTCGAAGGTCGGCACGTCGGGCAGGCGCGGCCAGCGCACCGTCGAGGTGACGGCGAGCGGCGTCAGCTTGCCCGAGAAGATCGCCGGGCCGCCGGCGGCGAGGTCCTGGATGGTCATCGGGATGTGGCCGGCCAGCGTGTCCTGGATCGCGGGACCGGCGCCCTTGTAGGGCACGTGGGTCATTTCGAGCTTCTCGGCCTGGTTCAGCATCTCGCCCCAGATGTGCGACGACGAGCCGGTGCCGAACGACGCGAAGCTGACCTTGCCCTTGCGCTGGCGCGCCCACTCGACGAAGTCCTTCACCGACTTCAGGCCGAGCGACGGCGGCACCACCATGGCGAGCGGCGCGAGGCCGTGCTGGGTCACCGGCACGAAGTCCTTGAAGCCGTCGTAGGGCAGCTTCTTGTAGACGAACGGGTTGATGCACATCATCGACGAGTTGACGTACAGGAACGTGTAGCCGTCCGGCGCGGCGTTCTTGGCGATCTCGGCGCCGACCATGCCCTGCGCGCCGGGCTTGTTCTCGACGATCACCTGCTGGCCCAGCACCGCCGACAGCTTGTCGGCGAAGTAGCGCGACACGACGTCGGTCTGGCCGGCCGGCGGGTAGGGCGCGATCAGGCGGATCGGCTTGCTGGGCCAGGCCTGCGCGAAGGCATTGCCGGCCAGCAGCACCAGGCCGCCCGCGAGGACGGCCAGCATCTTCTTCTTCATGTTGCTTCCTCCCTTTTGCCCGACGGTAGCCGAGCGATCAGGGAGTGGCCAGCGACCTCCACGCGGCCGCCACCGCCGCCGTGCCGGCCGGGGTGGCGATCATCGCGAGGTGGCCCTGGCCCGGCACCACGGTCACGGCGATGCGCGGGTTGACCTGCTTCATCAGCGGGACGAACTGGTCGGCGTGGAACAGCTCGTCGTCGGCGCCGACCACGATCCGGGTCGGCCGGTCGATGCGGGCCAGCACGGCGCGCCAGTCGAGGCCGAGCTGCAGGCTCATCAGCAGGCGGAAGGAATAGACCGGCGTGCGCCGGTCGTCGGCCGGGGCGTCGGTGGCGTAGTGGATGACCGGCAGGCCCTCGAAGGCGGTCAGGCCGAAGCGGTGCAGGATCGACAGGCCGACGATGCGCGGGATGGCGACGTCGGCCCAGCCGCCGGAGCCCGGCTTGTTGGTCGGCGAATCGTTGGCGATGAACGGCGAGATCGCGAGGTAGTCGTCGAACAGCGCGGCCTGCGGGCCACCGGCGATGCGCAGCACGAGGCCGCCACCCGCCGAAAAGCCGGCCAGCGTGCGCCGGAGGCCGGGCTTGTCGAGGCCCAGCGCCTTCACGATGTCGGCGAGGTCGTCGTCGAGCTGGCCGAGGTAGGAAACGTCGCCGTTGCGCGTCCCGCTGCCGCCATGGCCGCGCAGCGCGATGGCGTAGACGGTGGCGCCGGCCGCCTGCAGCGCCCGCGCGGACTGCAGCATCTCCATGCTCGACCCGGTCGAGCCATGGACCAGCACCACCGCGCGGTCGGGTTGCCCGGGATAGAGCCGGTAGTTCAGGCGGGCGCCGTCGCGCGCCGTGACGCTCTGCAGCGCCGGCAGCTGGTCCCACGGGAAGGCCTCGATGCCGGGGATCGAGTTGCCGGCCGCGAGGACGGGCGGCTTGCCCGGCGCGTGGAGGCCGATCGCGGCGGCGAGGCCGATCACGACCAGGACGGGGAACAGGAGGAACAGGCGCAGGAGCCAGCGACGCATGCCGCCACTCTACCCCCGCTCAGGCGGCGCGTCGCCCCAGTGCGGTCACGTCCGCGAGGACGGCCTTGATCGAGTCGGCGCTGCGCGAGCCGAGGCTGCCGACGATGGTGTCGCGCACCGGCCGGTAGCCGACGAAGCCCAGGATGTTGCGCTTGAGGGTCTTCACGCCGTGGGCCCGGTAGAACCAGCGATAGACCAGCGCCGGCATGCCCATGGTGACGATGACGCGCGCCGAGCGGCCCGTGAGATGCATGACCGGGAAGCCCTTCGGCCGGTAGCTGAAGGCGAAGCCCGGCCGCAGCGCCTGCTCGAGGAACCCCTTGAGCAGGGCCGGCATGTCGCCCAGCCACAGCGGGAAGACCACGACGAGGTGCTGCGCCCACAGGATCTGCTGCTGGGCCGCGGCGATGGCGGGCGGCGGCGCCTCGGTCTCGAAGCTGGCCTGCGAGCGCAGCAGCGGGAAGTCGAGGGTGGCGATGTCGAGCCGGCGGACGTCGTGGCCGGCCGCGCGCGCGCCCTCGGCGTAGGCGTCGGCCAGGGCCTGGCACAGGCCGCGATGGTCGGGGTCCGGGTGTCCGTTGAGGACGAGCACGGTGCGCGACATGGCTCTTCATGTCGCGCCGGGCAGGGCGTCGCCTTGATTCAGATCAGGCGAGCCGGATGGGGATCTTCAGGTAGTGCGTGCCGTTGTCCTCGGCCGGCGGCAGGTTGCCGGCGCGGATGTTGACCTGCACCGAGGGCAGCAGCAGGACCGGCGCGGCGAGCGTCGCGTCGCGCTTCTGGCGCAGGGCCACGAAGGCGGCCTCGTCGATGCCGTCGCGGACATGGAGGTTGGCCGCGCGCTGCGCGGCCACGGTGGTCTCCCACGCGTAGCGGTCGCGGCCCGGCGCCTTGTAGTCGTGGCACATGAACAGGCGGGTCTCGGGCGGCAGCGCCAGCAGGCGGCGGATCGAGCGGTAGAGCGCGGCGGCGTCGCCGCCCGGGAAGTCGCAGCGCGCGGTGCCGTAGTCGGGCATGAAGATCGTGTCGCCGACGAACACCGCGTCGCCCAGCCGGTAGGCGACGTCGGCCGGCGTGTGGCCGGGCAGGTGCATGACCTCGATGGTGAGGCTGCCCAGCGGCAGGCGGTCGCCGTCGCGCACCAGCCGGTCGAACTCGCGGCCGTCGATGCTGACGTCGGCGGCGTTGAACACGCCGCGGAAGATCTTCTGCACGTCGCGGATGTGCTCGCCGATCACGACCTTGGCGCCGGTCTTCGCCCGCAGGTGGGGCGCGGCGGTCAGGTGGTCGGCATGGGCGTGGGTCTCGAGGATCCAGTCGAGCGTCAGCCCGCGCTCGGCCAGCCGGGCCAGCAGCCGGTCCGCCGAGACGGTCGAGAGCCGGCCGGACTTCGGGTCGTAGTCGCGCACCGGGTCGACGATGGCGGCGCGGCCGGTGGCCGGGTCGGCCAGCAGGTATGTTACGGTGAAGGTCGGTTCGTCGAAGAAGGCTTCGATCTGGACGGCGGTCATGGCGGACGCTCCCGGTTGGACCTTGACGGATATATTAGTTATTACTAAATGAGCAAGGACTAATATGAAGAAGCCCGCTTCCCGTTCCGCCCCGCGCGACCTGCGCGCCCGCGCCGGCGATGTCGCCGACGTGCTGGCGGCGCTGTCGAACGACCGGCGGCTGCTGGTCCTCTGCACCCTGGTGGAGGAGGGCGAGGCGACGGTGAACGGGCTGGCCGAGGCGGTCGGCCTGTCGCAGTCGGCCCTGTCACAGCACCTCGCCAAGCTCAGGGCGGAGGACATCGTCACCTACCGGCGCGACGGCCAGACGCTGTGGTACCGCGTCGCCGACAAGCGGATCGAAGGCCTGCTGGCCACGCTGCACCGGCTCTACTGCCAGGACTGACCCTCTCTGAAAGGAAACCTTCCCATGTCGCTGCCCATCATCGATGTCGCCCGCGCCCGTGCCCTGATCGACCAGGGCGCCGTCCTCGTCGACATCCGCGAGGCCGACGAGCATGCCCGCGAGCGCGTGCCCGGCGCCCGCCACAACCCGCTGTCGCGCCTCGCCCCGGTCGACGCGCCGGCCGGCGCGGCGGTGATCTTCCACTGCCGGTCGGGCGCCCGCACGGCCGCCAACGCCACCCGTCTGGCCGACGCGGCGGGCTGCGACGCCTACCTGCTCGAAGGCGGCATCGACGCCTGGAAGCGGGCGGGCCTGCCGCTCGCCACGCCGCCCCGCTCGGTGCGCCAGCCGATCGAGATCATGCGCCAGGTCCAGATCACGGCCGGCAGCCTCGTCCTGCTGGGCGTCATCCTGGGCTTCGCGGTGTCGCCCAAGTTCTTCGCCCTGTCGGGCTTCATCGGCGCCGGCCTGACCTTCGCCGGCATCAGCGGCTGGTGCGGCATGGCCAAGGTGCTGGCGCTGATGCCGTGGAACCGCGCCGCCGCCCGCGCGATGGGCGTCTAGTCGATGCCCCTGTCGATGGAGCTGCTGGCGCTGGCTTCCGGCAGCCTGGTCGGGCTGGTGCTCGGCCTGATCGGCGGCGGCGGCTCGATCCTCGCCGTGCCGCTGCTGGTCTACGTCGTCGGCGTCGCGCCGCACGCGGCGATCGGCGCGGCGGCCCTCGCCGTGTCGCTGAACGCGCTGGTCAACCTCGCCCTGCACGCCCGCCACGCCCCGGTGCGCTGGCTGTGCGCCATCGTCTTCAGCGCGGCCGGCGTCGCCGGCGCGCTGCTCGGCGCGGAGTTCGGCAAGGCGGTCGATGGCCAGAAGCTGCTGGCCCTGTTCGGCGTCCTGATGATCGTGGTCGGGCTGCTTATGCTGCGGCCGAAGCCGCATGCCGACGAGCCCTCGCCGTGGCTGGGCCGCGAGACCGCCCGCCGCCTGGTGCCGCGCCTCGCCGTGGCCGGCCTCGCGGTCGGCCTGATGTCCGGCTTCTTCGGGATCGGCGGCGGCTTCCTGATCGTGCCCGGCCTGATGTGGGCGGCCGACATGGACGTGAGCGACGCGACCAGCGCCTCGCTGGTGGGCGTCGCGGCGTTCGGCGCCGCGTCGGCATCGAGCTACGCGTGGTCGGGCCTGATCGACTGGCCGGTCGCGGGCCTGCTGGTGGCCGGCGGTCTGGTCGGCGCGCTGGTGGGCAGCCGCGCCAACGCCGCGCTGTCGCACGACAAGGCGCTGCTCGGCCGCATCTTCGCGGGTTTCGTGATCGTCGCCGGGCTCTACGTCGCCGGCCGCGGGGCGCTGACGCTGTTCGCCTGAAGCGCCTGCCAGACCTTCTGGGCGGTGATCGGCATGTCGATGTGGCGCACGCCCAGCGGGCGCAGCGCGTCGAGCACGGCGTTGGCGACCGCCGCCGGCGCGCCGTTGATCGACAGCTCGCCGACCCCCTTGAGGCCCAGCATGTTGTTGGGCGACGGCGTCTCGATGGTCGCGACGGCGATCGACGGCACGTCGCCGGCGCGCGGCAGGGCATAGTCCATCAGCGTCGCCGACAGGAGCTGGCCCTCGTCGTCGTAGACCGCCTCTTCCATCAGGGCGTTGCCGAGGCCGTGGACGATGCCGCCGTGCAGCTGGCCGGCCAGCAGGCGCGGGTTGACCACGACGCCGCAGTCGCCGACCTCGACGAGGCGGTCGATCCGCACCGCGCCGGTCTCGGGATCGACCTCGGCCTCGCAGACCATCACCGCCGTCGGGAACGATTCGATCTTGTCGGCGAACAGCGCGTCGCCCTCGAACGGCTTCGCCTCGGCCAGGGCGAACAGCCCGACCCGGCGGTCGGTGCCGACCACCTCGAAGACGCCGTCGCGGTAGGCGATGTCGGCCGCGGCGGCCTCCAGCCGCTCGGCTGCGAGGTCGCGGCCGCGCGCGATCACCACGTCGGCGGCGCGGGTCAGCGTGGTGCCGCTGATGATCGTCGACGAGGAGCCGCCGGTGCCGCCGCCGCGCGGGATAGTGCGGCTGTCGCCCTGGCGGACCTCGATCCGGTCGACCGGCACGCCGAGCGCCGCCGACAGGACCTGCGCGAACACCGTCTCGTGGCCCTGGCCCTGGCTCTGCGTGCCGACGCGGGCGACCAGCCGGTCGGGCCGGACCTCGATCACCGCGTGCTCGTCGGCGATACCGCCGGTGCCGTGCAGGTGGCAGGCGAGACCCAGGCCGCGCCGCAGGCCGGCCGCCTCGCTGGCGGCGCGGCGGGCGCCGAAGCCCGCGACGTCGGCGGTCGCCAGCGCGGTCTCGAACAGGCGCCGGCAGTCGGCGGCGTCGTAGGTGTAGCCGCTGGCCGCCGCGTAGGGCATCTCGTCCAGCCCTAGCAGGTTGAGGCGGCGCAGATCGGCCGGGTCACGGCCGGTCTCGTGGGCGGCGAGGTCGACCAGGCGCTCGAGCAGGAACAGCGCCTCGGGCTTGCCGGCGCCGCGGATCGCGTCGACCGGCACGGTGTTGCTGAAGGCGCAGTCGAAGTCGAC
>Ga0102832_1001634_pt1 | contig 16200 bp, 13 predicted proteins | sample EBPBio282013_DNA_FD_88942 | JGI IMG/M metagenome (GOLD analysis project Ga0102832, IMG submission 88942) | Wastewater treatment Type I Accumulibacter community from EBPR Bioreactor in Madison, WI, USA - Reactor 2_5/28/2013_ DNA (Illumina Assembly) | ecosystem: Engineered > Bioreactor > EBPR >...
TGACCAGTGGCTCGCCCGCCACCTGCGTCCGGACGCACCCGGTCTGGCGCGGGCGGTCAACGAGCAGTTGGCCCAGGTGCTGTCGCAGGCGGCGGTGCGCACCGAGACGTACGTCACGATCGTCGCCCCCGAGGCCAGGCTGGCCAGACAGGCCAAGGAGTTCGGACGGGGCGTGGACGCCCGGGCCCGGGCGATGCTGATGCTCGCTGGCGAAGTCGAGACGCATCTGCGCGCCGGACTGCGGGTCACCGACGTCGAGTGGCTCACCTCACCCAAGCTCGCCGCCGCGGTCCGGACGGGCTTCGCACCCGGCGACCGCGCCGGCATCGTCGAGGCCCTCGCCGCCCGCGACACCGACCCTGCCATCAACGCCGACGTGCCGTGGGCGCAGGCCGGGCCGTCCGGCGCCGACCAGGTGGTGCGGCACTACTCCCACGACGCCTGGAACTCGATCTCCGCCACCGTGAAGCTGCCCGCGCGCGGCGCGGTGATCGGCGCACTCGCCCCCGTCCTGGTGCCCACCGAACCGGGCGAGCGCCGCAGCCTGATGGTCGCCTTCCCGATCCTGGCCGCCTCCCTGGCCGACCGGCAGACCGCCAACGCCGAATGGGCCGCCGACATGGGCGAATCCCTGCGAGCCAAGGCCGGCATGAAGACCCGCGCCCGCGACCAGCAGGCCACCGCCCGCACCCGCGCCCTGGACGCCAAACTGGCCTCCGGACACGCGCTGGTCCGTCCCTACGCGGTCGCCACCGTGACCGCCCCGAAGACCGTCCGGATCGCCGAGTACGGACGCCGCCTGGACGCCGCGATCCGCCGCGCCGGGTTCGCACCGCTGCGACTCGACCTCGCCCAGGACTCCGGCTTCGCCGCCTCCACCATCCCGCTCGGGCTGTCCCTCACCCGGAAGGTCGAAGGAGCATGACACGCAACCGCCGCACGCCCAACACGAACGCCCAGCCGCCCGCTGCGCAGCCCCTGTTCGGCTATCCCTGTGACGACCCCGAACCCGGCCAGGTCACCATCTCGGAGCTGCACGCCGACCCGTCCCAGCCCCACGGCTTCACCCGCTACCTGCACGCGGACGACCCGGACCAGTGGCCCGATGGCTAGCCGAACCAGCAACACCGCCGCCCGGACGGGCAGAGGAGTCGACCGGCTGCTGGCCGACTTCGGGCACCAACTCCCCACCGTTCCCCAACCGCCCGTCCGGGAACGGGAACCGAGGTTGTTCCCACCCGTGCCGCGCCGCGGCGACCGCAAACCACTGCGGGGCTGGTCGGCGGCGTCCGCTCCGGTGTCGGTGTGGCGGATGACCGCCGACCAGGCGCCGGTGCTGTGGCCGCTGGTCGCCGCACCCGGCCTGCCACCGCGCGGAGCCCAGATGGGGATCGACTACTTCTCCGGCGCGTCGATGTACGCCGACCCGAACGGCTGGGTGCTCGACCCGACGATCCCGGTGTCCAACCCGAACATCTTCATGTTCGGCAAGCCCGGGCAGGGCAAGTCCGCCACGGTGAAGGCGTTCTGCCTGCGGATGATGGGGTTCGGCTACCGCACCCTGATCGTCGGCGACCCCAAGGACGAGTACGAACCGCTGTGCCGGGCACTCGGCGTCCAGCCCATCGCCATCGGCCAGGGCCTCGCCGCCCGGATCAACCCGCTGGCCTTCGGGCCGCTCGGCGTCGGCTGGGATTCCCTCGACCGGGACGAGGCGCAACGCCGCGCGGGGATCGTGTTCTCCCGCTGGCTCACCCTCATCCGCGGCCTGGTCGGGTCGCAGAAGGTCGGCGACCGTCCGGTCCCGTTCGGACCCAGCGAGGAAGCCGTCGTCGACACCGCCCTGAAGACCCTGACTGGCCACGCCGCCGGCAACACCGCGCTCACCGAGGCCACCATCCCGCAGCTGTGGCAGGCCCTCGACAGCCCCGACCCCGCGCTGATCGAGCAGTGCCACTACGCGTCCCGGCAGCACTTCCTGGACTCCACCAGGCTGCTGCGCGACGCGCTCGGCATCCTCGTCTACGGCACCCTGCGCGGACTGTTCGACGACCACACCACCATCGACCTCGACTGGTCCGCCCCGATCCAGTCGCTGTCGCTGTCCCGGCTCGAAGGGCTGGGCGACGAGGCGATCGGCATGGCCCTGCTGTGTCTCAACTCGTGGGGCAGGGCGATGCGGGAGACCGCGCAGCCCGGCGACATGAGGATCGTGGTCCGCGACGAATCGTGGAAGCAACTCCGGCTCGGCATCGAAGCGGTGAAGTCGTTCGACGCCGACCTACGGTTGAGCAGGCGGGACGGCGACATCCAGTTCGCGATCGCCCACAAACCCTCCGACCTGCTCACCGCCGGGGACGCCGGCTCGCAGGCGTCCGCGATCGCCAAGGACATGCTGCACCTGGCCGACACCAAGATCCTGCTCGGCCAGGACGCCGCAGTCGCCGACGAACTCGAACACCTTCTCGGACTCGGCCCGATCGCCCGCGACATCGTCACCGACTGGGCCCGCCAGGCACCCGGACGCGCCCTGTGGGTGGTCGGCGAGCGGATGGCGAAAGTCGCCACCTGGCTGCACCCCGCCGAAGCGTCGCTGGCCTGGACCAACACCCGCCTGGAAGGAGCGCTGCCATGAAGTGGCTCGCGCTGGCGCTCGTCCCGGTGCTGATCTTCCTGCTCGGCGTCCCGATCCTGCTCATCACGACGGCGGCGGCGTTCGTCACCCCGGCGGTGGCCGAACAGATCCGCATCGACCCGTGTTCGGCGTACGCCAGCCACGTCACCACCGCGGTGCCCGGCGCCGCCGAGGACGGGGCCGGGTTCGACCTCCCTCGTCCTGGAACACCCAGGCAGCAGTCCCTGACCAGCCCCGCCCAGGCCATCCCCGCCCGGATCAAGACCCTCTATCTGGCGGCAGCCGCCCGGTACCAGGTTCCGTGGGAGTTGCTCGCCGGCATCGGCATGGCCGAGACCCGCCACGGACGCAACAACCGCACCAGTTCGGCCGGCGCCCAGGGCCTGATGCAGTTCCTGCCCGGCACGTTCGCCAGCTACGGCGTGGACGGCGATGGGGACGGGCGCCGCAGCATCCACAGCGACGCCGACAGCGTGTTCTCGGCAGCGAACTACCTGGTCCACTCCGGGGTCAAGGACGGCCAGGCAGGAGCGATTCGGGCGCTGTGGGCGTACAACCGGTCCGTCGCCTACCGCAACGACGTGCTGTTCTACGCGGCCTCCTATGCCGGCGACGGCGCTCCTGTCGTGGCGACGGGCGACCCGACCGAGTGCCTCCCGGGCGTTGGCGACTTGCCCGATTACGACGACACCTGCCCGGCGTCCGGCTCAGCTGCCGAACATGGCATGCAGGCGACCGCACGCCACGGGCTGCGCTGCGTCAAGCAAGCCTTCCCCGCTATCCGCAGCATGGGCGGACGCCGGTCGAGTTCGTCACCGACGTGCCGCTTCTCCGACCACTGCGCCGGGCTGGCCGTCGACTTCATGATCCCGAAGTGGAACACGGCGGCTGGAAACCGGTTCGGGTGGCAGGTCGCCCGCTGGGTTCAGGCCCACGCCAGGCAACTGCGCGTGAAGTACATCATCTGGGACGCCGAGAAATGGAACCCGGCGGTGAGCAACAGGTGGAGGCCCTACCGCCACCCCTACGGCAACACCAACCCGACGCTGGCGCACCGTGACCACGTTCACGTCAGCTTCTACCCCGGTCAGTGAGGTGACGACCATGCAGACCGAACGACGCACCACCCCCTATCCCTTCACCTGGGAGGTCCCCGCCGGAGTCGTCACCGTCGTGGCGGTGCTGCTCGTGGCTGGCGTTCACTTCGGACGCGGCCTGGCGAACTGGATGGCCGGCGCGGGCTGGCACTGGCCCGGGACCGTGTCCCTCGTCACGTCCGTCCCCGAGGTGCTGGCCGGTGACGCGACCGCCGGCCTCGTCCCATCCCTGGCGACCGCGGCCAGCGGTGCCGCCGTGCTCGGCTGGGTCGTCGCGGTGGAGGTGTTCGTGCTGATCGTCGGCACCGCTGTTGGCGCCTGGCTCCTGCGGCGCTGGGGGCCCGGACGACTCAAGGGCATGGCTACCGTTTCCGAGGCGGAAGCCTCCCTCGGCTTGTCCCGGTTGCGTCGCGTCCGCCGGATCATCCGTCCCGATCTGTATCCGGCCAGGCGGGCTCGATCATGAGCCGCACCGAGCACCTGGGCCGGCTCGGCCAACGACTCACCGTGACCGGCCGAATCCGAACCCTGACCCGACTCGACCGCTCCAGCAACGGACGCCCAGACCCCGTCCTGATCGTCCTGGACGTCGGACTGGCCCGGGTGAAGATCGTCACCGTCGCCAGCTGGGCGCGCCAGTGCCGCTGCGGCGACCGGATCACGGTGGCCGGCACCGTAACCGCGCACACCCGCTGGCACGGCACCAACCAGACCGTCCTCGCCCGGGTCGTCCAGGTGGACGCCCGGTACCCAGCGACCGAGCCGGACTGGGAACTGGTGAACCCGACGGAGTCAGGACCGCGCCCGTTCCCCGGCAGGCCCACGCACTGGCCCAAACGCACCAGCCGTCGCAGACCCGACCACCGACCCGATCGACAAGGAGAATCGCGATGACCGAGAACTTCGACCCGCTGCAGGTGCACATCACCGGTCCCGGCGATATCACCCAGCTCATCCCCTACATGATCGGCTTCACCCCCGAGGAGTCGCTGGTCATCACCGTCATCGACAACGGCAGGGTCGCCCTGACCGCCCGCACCGACCTCGCCGACGTCCAGCAGCCCGCGCGTGCCGAAGCGCTGCTGGACCGGATGTGGCCCGGTTCCCCGACGTCGACGCACTCCTGGCCGCCTACACCACCGACCAGCCGGCCGGCTGGGCACTCCTGGAACGGTGCGCCAACCACCTGCCGGTTGGTCGAGTCGTCGAAGCGCTGGTCGTCGACGGCGACACCTGGCACCAGGCGGATGGCACGTCCGGGCCCGCCGACCGCTACGGACCGCTGGCCGCCGAAGCCAGCTTCCACGGCCTGGAACGACTCCCCACCCGCAACGAACTGGTCGCCTCCTTCGCCAGCGCACCCGACACCGACGAACTCACCACCCACGTCGCCGCCGCCCTCGACGCCCTGCCTCCGGCCAGCGACACCACCGCCGTGATCGGACGAATGGGAGACCTGATCCGCCACCACCTGCCCGCCACCGACCCTCACGCGACCATGACTCTGGACGTGCGCGACGCCGTTGAACTGGCGGTCCTTGCCCAACACGGGGACGCCCGGCAGGTCGCCCTGCTGTCCCTGACCCGCAACGACGCCCGCCGCCACCTGGCGATGTGGCGTACGGTCGTCAACACCGTCCCCGAGTACGGTGCCGAAGCGCCCCTGTTCCTGGCCGGCATGGCCGCCTGGGTCGCCGGCGAAGGCGCCGCGGCCAGCATTGCCCTCGAACGCATCGGCCAGACCGGCAGGCCAGGCGGCTACCCACCAGCCCGGATCCTCGACGCCCTGATCGACCAAGTGGTCCCGCCGTCGGCGTGGGAGACCCTGCGCGCCGACGGACTGAAGGACGCCCAACCCGCCATCAGCGACGCCGTCCAGAAGATCCACTCTCCAGCTGTGTGGGAGACCGTCACCCGACACCCGCTGCCACAACACCGGCCACCCGGCGTGACGCCGCCGGCTCCGGGGATCGCGATCTGAGGAGGACCCATGAGAACCCGCTCCCACTTCGACCCGACCCAGATCGGCTGGCGCATCGGCAAAGCCCACGAACCCAGGGGAGGCGACCTGTGGTGCCCCTGGGACCGCACCGCCGGCGTCATCGGACCTCAAGGTTCCGGCAAGACCCTCGACCTGCTCACCCCCGCCCTGCTCGGTGCCCCTGGGGCCGCGCTTGTCACCCTGACCAAGGTCGACGACCTGCTGCTCACCATCGGCGCACGCTCGGGCGGGGACCGGCCGGTCGCCGTGCTCGACCCGTTCGGGCTCGCGCCCGGTCTCCCCGAACTCGTCTGGGACCCCATCGCCGGCTGCGCCGACCCGATCACCGCCGAACGCCGCGCCAAGGCGTTCGGCGCCGGCACCGTCCACACCATCTCGAACAACTCCGAAGGCGGTGCGACGTCCCGGTTCTATGTCGCCGAGGCCGCCAAGGTCTTGCAGTGCTACCTGCACGCCGCCGCCCTCACCGGCCAGAACCTCGACGCCGTGCTCCGCTGGGTCGCCAACCCCCAAGCCACCAACGAGCCCGGCGAGATCCTGCTCGACCACCCCCGGGCCGCGAAGTTCTGGCACGGCCTGCTCCAGGGCGCGATCACCGGCGACGACCGCACCGTCGCCAACACCGTCGTCACCCTCCAGCAAGCCATGGCGCTGTTCTTCCAGCCCGACATCCGCCGCCGCTGCGTCCCGGGCCCGGGCCGTCCCGCCACCGACATCGCCGACATCATCGCCCGCCGTGGGACGCTGTACCTGCTCGGACGCGAAGACCCCTACGCGTCCGCCTCACCCCTGATGACCGCGCTCGCCGAGCACATCCTCGACACCGGCCTGGTGCTCGCCAACCGCAGCCCATGGGGCCGGCTGTGCCCGCCGATGCTCGCCTGCCTCGACGAGTTGCCGTCCACCGCACCCCTGCCGACCCTGCGAACCAGGCTCGCTAACGAACGCGCCCTCGGGATCTCGTTCATCTACGCCGCCCAGACCTGGCGGCAACTCGCGGCCATCTTCGGCGACACCGAAGCCCGCGCCCTCTACGGCCTCACCAACGTCGTCATCGTGTTCGGCGGTGGTAAGGACATCGGCTTCAACAAGGAGATCTCCGACCTCGTCGGCACGACCCGCGTCCCCCGCACCACCTGGCAGTTCGGACGTGGCGGAGGCCGATCCACCTCGGGAGACGACATGCTCATCCTCCGCCCTGAGGAAGTCCGGCAGCTTCCCGAGCGCCAGGCGCTGGTGATTGCGGAGAACACCAGGCCGATCATCGCCAAGCTCACGCGCTCCATAGATGGACGAGCCGGACGCCACCTACTCGCCCAGCAGCGCAACACCTGCCGGGGGCTCGTCGATGAAGGTCGGGCAGCATGACTGCCCGTCCGCCTGCCCTGCGGTTCCCCATGCCGGACGGCCCTGAACTCAAGGCGGCGTACAACGACCTCAGGATCGCCGCTCAAGGTGACCAGGAAACCAAGCGAAGGCTCGGCGACCAGGCCCTACTGCCTCGCCCCTGGGATCCACCCACCTGCCGCGACCCCCACCTGCGCGAGGAACTGTGGAAGTGGCTCGACGACGTCGTGACGTGGTTCAACTCCGAGTATGTGTGGGACCCCAGCGCCGGCATGATCCCGCCCTGCTGGCCGCATCACCCCCACCTCGTCCACGAGATCGCCTGCTTCGCCGACCAACGCCGACGCGCTGGCCTCGACACCAGCAGCAACATGCTCGAAGAGTGGCACCGCTACACAGTCCCGAGCTTCCTCGATCGCCTCAAGGAACGCACGGGGCGTCACTGCGACGAACACCACCAGGCTTGGCCCGCCCGGACGCGATTCGCCCGGTACGTCTCGGAACCGGCAGTAGCCGACCGCCAGCAGGTGCTCCAGCCCGACGGCGCGGGCAGCCGCCGGAACGCTTGCGACCGCCAGAAGGACTGGCGCTTGGAGGACGAAGACGGGAACGCCATTGACCCTGCGACTGGCGAGATTGCGTGATCGACCCACGCGCTGTCCGCAGAGATCACTGGTCCTCATGGTCTACTTCCATGCCTCCGCGCTCGCTGGCGACACCCTCGACGCCGTCCTGCGCTGGTTGGCTAACCCGCTCGAGTCACCCGAGCCCGCCGAGATCCTGCTCACCCACCCCGCCGCAGTGACCCACTGGCACGGACCTCTCCAAGGAGTACTCACCGGCGACGACCGGACCGCCGGCAACACCGTCACCGCCATCCAGCAAGCCATGGCGCTGTTCTTCCACCCCGACATCCGCCGCCGCTGTGTCCGGTCCCGGCCGGCCCGCCACGAACGTCGCTGACCTGATCGCTCGCCACGGCACCATCTACGTGCTTGGCCGCGAAGGCCCCTACGCGCGTCCGCGTCGCCGCTGATGACAGCCGCCGCCGAAGGCATCCTCGACACCGCGCTGGCTGCTGCCAACCACAGCCCTTGGGGCAGACTCTGCCCTGCCTCGACGAACTGCCGTCCATCGCACCGCTGCCGACTCTGCGCACGCGCATGGCCAACGAACGCGCCCTCGGCGTCAGCTTCATCTGGGCCGCGCCGACCAGAGCCCAACTCGTCACCATCTTCGTCGGCTTCGTCCGTATCGTCCGCATCACCACCTGGCAAGGGCAAGCCGCTTCCTGAGCGCGGACGCGGCCCAGACAAGAAGGCAAGGGTTCGGCGCGGACGCCGCAGGACTGTTCTCAGCGAGACACAGGGACGAGCAGCCACGCGGGCTGAGGTTGATCATGTCTGACGGACAGGCCATCGACCCCCAGAAGGGAGAGATCCTGCTCCTAGCGATGAGCACGCCGAGGGTGGTCTGCATCGAGAGGCAACCGCAATCTCCTAGTTAGGCAACTCAGGTGCGTTCGTGCTCTAGCCCAAGCACGATCCGCAGATCGGCAGTCAGATCCCGGTTGTCGACAGGGACGGACAATCTGCCTCGATAGACCTTGTGATGGTCGCGGGCCGTGATCTCCCAGGTGCCGCGCACGATCTCCGTCTCCGACATGGCGGGAACAGTCAGTGTCAGATCCCCGTCGTCACACCGGTCGGTCTCGTTGGGGCGCAGGTCTCCGACGTTGAAGGTGATGTCCACCGAACCCGAGTTGTGCCAGTCGACTCGGCTCGGCCGAAATGCCGCGGGATTCGCTGCGATTGAGCGTCCGAGGTAGGAGGCATCGAAGTGGCCCGTTCTGAGCAGGGAGTTTGGCGTCGGACCCCACTTCCGCGGGGGCGATGGCAAACCCAGATCCTCTGGGCTGTCCGCTTCCCCATCCAGCTCTCCCTCGAAGCCATGAACGTCGCCTTCGAGGTGTATCTTCAGCTGAACGTCATGGAAGTACGTCTCCACCCGGTTCGCCAGCTGGATCGTGACTGGTTGGAGCTTGGCCGCAACCAGCTTAAGGACGGCAGCAGTCCACCCCTCTCGAATCTTCTTCTCCCAGGCGTCGATCTCGGCCTTGTACTCGGCCTCGGTCCGCTTCTCGGGTTCATCGGGGAACATCGGAATCTTGGCAGTGAGCGCAGCCAGGTTCCCGAGCTTTCCGGTGTTCACGAACAGGTCGAGCTCGTCCGCCTTGCGAGAATCTCCTTTGCCTGAGGGGTCGATCTCAACTGGCGTTTCAGGAGTGGGATCAGGCTTCGGTTTGGGTTTGGATGCTTCCAGCGTGTCAAGCAGCCGCGTCCGCACGGCGTCGATGTAGTCGTCGCAGGGTTGGTCGAAGTCGACACTGAGCCGTTTGACGTCCCCGGTGATGCTCACGTCAAAGTCAACGTCCAGTGCCACTGATGCACCGCGAGCAAACAACTGCTTCAGTTCGTCGGCCTTCGCGAGATGGGTTGATCCGTCCGATCGGACGTAAACTGCCCCGTTCTGAAGCCCACCACCACCATCCTTCTGGCAGATGAAGGGCGGCTGACCCAGGGTCGGCGGGTCGACTATGAGGAGCAGGACATCGTTCTGCGAGCCTGGCACAGGTACACGCACAAGATCCCACCGTGGTCCATCAGCACCGATGAACGGCGCTACCGCATTCTCAATGTCGAGTGCCTCGATTGGTGGGATGCCTGCCAGGGATCCGGAAGACGCGCCGATCACCATCACGGCGCAGCCCTCAAACGCAGTGGCCGCTTTGTCGGGCATTCGGTTACCTGCACCTAGGACGAACTTCGCAAGTTTCGCGCGGTCGCCTGGGTCGGTAAGGTCCAGCGTACTCTTCACTTCGAGGTAGTGCCGCTCAATGCGATCGTCTGGGCTCGCGACAATGGCATCGACGAGTGCACTGGCTGTCAGCTCACCCCTGGGAGCGCGGGTCGTCTCAATCTTGGGCGTGGACTTCTTGGCCATGGCCTACTCCTCAACATCCAGGGTTGCGGCCTGGTTCCCGGCTTCGACGACCCTCTGGGTTTCCCGCAGTAGCCAGTCCCAACTGTGGATACTGATCTGCTCTTGCTCCGCGAGGCGCCTACGAGCGGGCTCGCGCTCAGCTGAAGGGTCAGCACGGCCAATGATGACCAGCCCCGGAACTCGATTGGTTAGTCCCACGAGGTGGTGCTGATCCTGCGCGTAGGCGACATTCCTCGTGAGCCACTCGCGCCAGTCCTGGATCTGGTTGACGGCGTGTTGGACCGCCTGGCGAAGCCTGCCCTTCTTGGTCAGCAGTTCGTGGCGTGGAGCTTCAAGCTCCACAGCCACCCACTCGGGCCCTTGGCTGGTCACCCCAAGAACCAGGAAGTCGGTGACGAACTCGGAGCCGAGTCGCTTCTGAGGGATCACGTAGGTTGCCCAATGGCCCCGCACGAGCGAAGCCAGCAGCTCGGGATACCGCTCGATGAGCTCCTGGTAAGGCGCCTCATCTGACTCTCCTGCCTCAAGTAGGTCCTCCAGCTCCCGCAAGGCTTCTGGCGAAGGATGACGGCTCCGCACCTGATACTCAGCCAAGTGCGCCAAGTGAATAGAACCGGCAGCGTGACTGACCCGTGCATTTCGAATCCGAGCGTCAATCTCAAAGGCGAGCTTGGTGCAGTCGGCCGATCCATCGTTGCGGGCGGCCACCTTCAGGTAGTTCGGCCACGACCGCTTACCGAGACCACCCGCCATATAGACCTTGCCGTTGTCACCAATGCTCGAGATGACCATCAGCTCGTTGGGTGCATCGAACCGACTGACCACATCACCCACACGGGGCTTCAGGTCTCGCAGGCCTAGCACCGTCAGAAGCATGAAGCGGGACTCCCACCAGGCCGATACCTCTGTCCTTGAGCCGATCTCGAGCTCGCCCGGATCTGAGGCTCCAACCCGAGCCTCCAGGTCGCGGAACTCATCTGGTAGCTCGAATCCGCTCGTAACCCTCTGGAGAAGGACCGGCGCCAGGTGCGCTCGAATGCGTTCAGCCGCAACTGGAGCTGGTACGTCTCCAATCTCAATGCCAAGGGAGTCCGCAACCGCGCGCTGCTCGTCGGTTGGCCCAGATGCGAGTCGCTCTAGACGCGCAGCTACTTCCTCCCAGCGATCGGTCACGGTCAGTCCCTCCCGTTCGAGCCCAGCCCGTAGAACCGCTCGAAGAAGGCACTCAGCTTCTCGAGCACTCGCTGCTTCTTCTCGCCGTGGCCGCCGTCAGCCGCGAAGCGCGACACTGGCGGGAGCACCCTGGTAATGGCCGTTCCACCTGTCTGGATCGCTCCGTCGCGGAAGGCTGCCTCGATGAAGCTGCGGGTCTCGTCTGGCTTGAGGTTCTCGTCGCGGATGATCGCGTCCAACTCCGCGGTGCGACGCTGAGCCACGTAGGCGGCCCACTCTTCGTCGATGTCGCCGGTGGCCGACACCCGGTCGACGAAGGCCTCGATGAGGTCCTTCTTGTTTCGCAGGGTTGGGCTGGCATCGATGGCGTGGGTGATGTCCGCCCGGATCTCCTTGTCCTCGCCATCGCCGTGCGCTTGGCGGTACTTCTGGACGAGCATCAGGATGTAGTCGATATTGATCTCGACCTGCTTGATCAGCTCGATCTCGAAGACGATGTCGTCGAGGATCGACTCCTTGTCGCCGTCCTTGTCCTTGCGGACCTCGGCGTAGATGTTGAGGTACTGGCTGCGATAGTCCTGGCTCTGGCGCTCGGTCAGGATCTCCTGCCCAGCGAAGTCGTCGAACGAGACCAGGATATTGAACAGCCGCAGGATCTGGCCGTATAGCGTGATGAAGTCCTTCTGAGCCTGCTCGCCGAGCAACGAGTCGGTGATCTGGTCGAGCGGGAACCGATTGACCAGATCGAACACCTTCTCGGCATATTCGGCGTAGTACTCGGCGTACGGCTTGAGCAGCACAACGCCGGCTGCTTCCTTATTGCCGAACAGTGCGATCGCGTCGTTCGTCTCATCCTCAAGGTCGCGGAAGCTGACGATGTTGCCGTAGGTCTTGACCGAGTTCAAGATGCGGTTGGTGCGCGAGTAGGCCTGGATGAGGCCATGGCTGCGCAGGTTCTTGTCGACCCAGAGCGTGTTCAGGGTCGTGGCGTCGAAGCCGGTCAGGAACATGTTGACCACGATGACCAGGTCGATCTGCTGGTTCTTCAGCCGAAGCGACAGGTCCTTGTAGTAGTTCTCGAACTTGTCGCTCGAGGTGTCGTAGTTGGTGCCGAACATTGCGTTGTAGTCGCCAATGGCAGCCTCAAGGAAGTCGCGCGACGACTTGTCAAGGCCACCGGTATCGAAGCCCTCTTCGTCGAGGTAGTCGTCGCCCTCAGCCTCGTTGGCGGCGTAGGAGTAGATGATGCCGACCTTGAGCTTCTTGTCCGGCGTCAAGTGTTCCTGCTGGTTCTGGAAGCGGGCATAGTACCGCTTGGCAGCCTCGATCGAGGCAGTCGCGAACAGGGAATTGAAGCCGTGGACCCGGGCTGCCATCTTGACCTCGTTGGCACGGTTCCGACCAAGCGCCACCTCGCCGACGTTGGCGACGACCGAGTGGACGTAGCCCTGGCTCCGCCTGGTCTTCTGGGCGAAGTGGTCGAGGATGTAGTCGACAATCTGGCGCACTCGCTCGGGCGCGAGTAGAGCCTTCTCGGTATCGATGGCTGAGACCTGCTTGTCCGTGATGTGCGCCGGCAGCTTGATGGTGTTGACGTAGTCGATGCGGAACGGCAGGACGTTCTTGTCGCGGATGGCGTCCACAATCGTGTAGGTGTGCAGCTTCTCCCCAAAGGCCTGCTCGGTGGTCTTGAGCTGGGGGTTGCCACCGCTGCCCGCGTTGGCCGCGAAGATTGGCGTTCCAGTGAAGCCGAAGAGGTTGTACCGCTTGAAGGCCTTGGTGATCGCCGAGTGCATCTCGCCGAACTGCGATCGGTGACACTCGTCAAAGATGATGACGACGTGACCGTCGTAGATCGAGTGGCCCTTGTTGGCCGCAACGAAGGTCGCCAGCTTCTGGATGGTCGTGATGATGATCTTGGCGTTGCTGTTCTCGAGCTGGCGCTTGAGCACCGCGGTTGAGGTGTTAGAGTTGGCGGCGCCCTTCTCGAAGCGGTCGTACTCACGCATGGTCTGGTAGTCCAGGTCCTTGCGATCGACCACGAACAGCACCTTGTCGACGCTCGGCAGGCGTGCGGCCAGCTGCGCGGCCTTGAAGCTGGTCAGAGTCTTGCCCGAACCAGTGGTGTGCCAGACGTAACCGCCAGCCTCGACCGTTCCGAGCCTCTTGTAGTTGGTGGCGATGTCGATGCGGCTCAGGATCCGCTCGGTCGCGGCGATCTGGTACGGCCGCATGACCAGAAGCATCCGGTCCGTGGCGCTGCCGCCAGCGGCCAGGACGCAGTACCTGATCAGGATGTTGAGCAGCGTGTGCCGAGCGAAGAAGGTCTTGGCGAACGAGGTCAGATCCTGGATCGGCTTGTTGGTCGCATCCGCCCACCACGATGTGAACTCGAACGAGTTGCTGGTCTTCTTGACCTTCTTGTTGCCGGCCGTGTCCGCGACGTGCTGCCGCCGGGTGGTGTTGCTGTAGTACTTGGTCAGCGTGCCGTTGCTGATCACGAAGAGCTGGACATAGTCGAAGAGTCCGGAGCCCGCCCAGAAGCTGTCTCGCTGGTAGCGGTTGATCTGGTTGAACGCCTCACGGATGTCAACGCCACGGCGCTTCAGCTCGATGTGAACCATCGGGAGGCCATTGACCAGGACGGTCACGTCGTAGCGGTTGGCATGCCTGGCGCCACGCTGGCCCCCGCTGATCTCGTACTGGTTGATGACCTGGAGCCGGTTGTTGTGGATGTTGGTCTTGTCGAGCAGCCAGATGTTCTTAGTTGTGCCGTCGTCGCGCTTCAGGTTCTGGACGTAGTCCTCTTGGATGCGGATGGTCTTCTCAGCAACACCTTCGTTGGCGCCGGCGATCTTCTGCGTGAAGAGCTGCTCCCACTCGGTGTCGCTGAACTTGGTGCTATTCAGGATCTCGAGTTGAGTGCGGAGATTGGCGATGAGCTCGGCCTCGGAGTGGATAGGTAGGTACTCATAGGCCTGGGACTGCAGGAGCTTGATGAACTCCTTCTCCGACTCGGCCTCGGACTGGTAGCCGGTGGCTGTGGCGGCGTCGGGCGTGTACTCGGCGACAACCGTGCTCTCGGCGCTGACAGCGATGGGTTCGTAGTGCTTGGGCTCGCTCATGACACGAGCTCCTCGAAGGTCAGCAGCCTGTCGCGATAGTACTGGTACTGCTTGCGACGGGCGGCGATCTCGACCTCAAGTTCCGCAACTAGCTGAGCAAAGGCGTCCAGGATCCGCACAACCTCGAGTTGTGACTCCAGCGGCGGAAGCTCGATCGTGAACGACTCGAACTGATCCTCTTTCCAGCGGCGACGGCTCTTGGTTGCCCCAGTTGTCTCCGCCGCAACGGTCCTGACTGTCGCAGGATCCTGGAACCTGAGGTAAAGCCACTCGGGCGAAACCTTGGCCGCGTCCAGGTCATAGACCGGGAACTCGCTGGACACCACACCGTCGGCAAGACCTGGAGTGACCAGGCCGAACGCGCCCTCAGTCACGAACATCCGGTTGTAGATGAACTGGCGGGGCCTAACTCGATAGAGGGTTTTGCCCTTGATTGTCCGACCTGTCTTGGGCTCCCGCGCAAAGGCGCCTTCGCCGTACCACTTGACGCCCAGGTTGGTGTAGGTGTCGTCCGACTGCACACGAAGAGGACTTACGAACCTCGCCGCCACACTTCCGAGCGACACGAGTTCGGTTCCGTCTGGCCAGAACTTAGGTACATGGTGGGGCCAGAGGAGCCGATCTCGGTAAGTCATGAACTGGCGCCGACGCGCTCGCAACTCTGCCCCTAGCTCGACGTCGAGTTCCGTGAACAGATCCAGTACCCGAACAATCTCCCTCTGCACCTCGATCGGGGGCACGGGAATTCGTAACCTCTCGAGTCCGCGACTGGAGAGTCGCTTCACCTTCGCACGCGTGACGTAAGTCTCCTTGGGCTTGTTGAAGGCCTCGGACTGCATGTAGTAGACGACGTACTTCGGATCGAGATGAGAGCGGAAGATGAAGCAGTCATCGTGGACGGCGACTCGTTCCGAGCCAAGCCACGCAACCGACTTCCCAACGTCCTCGACCGTCTCCCCGACCGCTGCGATGATTACGTCGTTCGTCTCGGCGAATCGCAGGGTCGGAGCCAGCTCGGAGCGGAGGTGTGTAAGTGCTTGCGACGCGGCCACGCCATAGTGTGTGTAGATCTCGCCGTAGTGGATGCTGGGAAGCCCGTCGTCTGCTGTGTCAGCCTTGGTGAAGCGGCGACCGCGCATGAAGGAGCCCACGTCCCCAAGGGGAAGAACCGGAACGCCCGAGGGAGCAAGCTCGGCGAGTAGTGCGCCGACACGAGTCACGACGCACCCTCCAAGTCAGCGACGATCTCGTCAATGGCTGCTCGGAGGGCTTGCTGGCGTGCAACGGATGCCGCGATCTCGTCATTGAGCGACGCGATGTCCACTGTCTCGCGCCGGTTCTCGACTTCAACGTACGAGGACACCGCCATGACGTAGTCACGATCGGCGATCCGTTCGCTCGGCACGAGTGCGGCGAAGTGTCCGGAGTCCTGTCGTGCCACATACGCGTCCAGGATCCGTTGCTGGTGAGCCGCGGTGAGCTTGTTCTTGTTGCTCTCGCGCACGGACTCGCTGGTTGCGTCGATGAACAGGACCGAGTTGTCCTGCTTCGACTTCTTAAGGACGATGATGCAGGTTGCGATGGTTGTGCCGAAGAAGAGATCTGGAGGAAGTTGAATCACGGCGTCCACATAGTTGTTGTCGATCAGGAACTTGCGGATCTTCAGCTCGGCGCCGCCTCGGAACAAGACACCAGGGAACTCGACTATCGCGGCCGTACCGTTCACTGCCAGCCAACTGAGCATGTGCATCGTGAAGGCGAGGTCTGCGTAGCCCTTGGGTGCGAGGACGCCCGCCGGTGCGTAGCGTGGGTCGTTAA
>Ga0102832_1001636_pt1 | contig 16174 bp, 12 predicted proteins | sample EBPBio282013_DNA_FD_88942 | JGI IMG/M metagenome (GOLD analysis project Ga0102832, IMG submission 88942) | Wastewater treatment Type I Accumulibacter community from EBPR Bioreactor in Madison, WI, USA - Reactor 2_5/28/2013_ DNA (Illumina Assembly) | ecosystem: Engineered > Bioreactor > EBPR >...
AAAAGAAAAAAAATAAATCTTAAATGAAATACATGAATTTGCAAAGATAATACAATCAAATTGAGGAATAATTTTTTTCATTTGCCTTCTTCATTGTTAAGGAATGATGGCTGACCTGTTTGAGCCAAAAGTCTTTGCCAAGCTCTGTTTGATTTTTGAACTCTGTTTGGTTTGCCCAAGGCTGAAATTGGAATCATTGCAGGGGTTCCATTAATGTGTCCGACTGTAAAGTTAGTGTATCCAGCCATGGCTCCATGGACTGCACTTGAAGCCAAGTGAGCGCAAAGCTTTCTGTCATATGAATTAGCTGGGACTGTTCTGATCATGTAAGCGGGATCGATGTATTTAAGTGTGCTCATGATAAAAGTATTTGGATTGACTGGTTTGGTTTATCTTTCACCATTTTCAAAGGCCTTGAGTTATCTTTCATACTCTTCTCTTTCTTGTTTGGCTCTTTCATCACAATATTTGGGGATTCTCTTCTTCAAAAATTCACCAATGTCCTAAGTAAAGATAAAAATTTACAGGAAGTTTTACATTATTTGAAGCATCTCTAACAACACCTTCTTGGAGTTGTTTAGCATCTCTTGCGGCTTCACCTGCACCTTCGGCAACAACGATAACCAAATGCTTTTTTATTTTTAATTGTTGATAAACGTATTCAAGAACACCAAATTTACCTTCGAGATCTGAATAAAATAAAAAGTTACCGAATTCAAATTCTGGAATAAGACAGACATCAACATCTCGACTGCTGTTCGTAGCTTACATGGCGATAAATCCTGCATTTCTACCCATCAATCTGACCAAACCCATACCGTAATCAACACCAATACTCTCAACATAAGCTGAACGAATGGCCTTAATACTTTCAGAAACTGCAGTCTCAAAACCAAAAGATTTGTCAATAATTGGGATGTCATTATCGATGGTTTTTGGAATACCGACAACACAGATTTCAAGGCCTCTTTTGGTCATTTATTCGCAGAGGACACTAATTCCTCGATGTGTTCCATCACCTCCAATAATATAAACGTGATTGATTCCTTTTTTAAGAAGAGAGTCCAAAATTTTGCTTTCATCACCAGTAAGTTGATCTTATGGAACTCTTTCATTTTCAGGTTTGGCATTGTTTCTTTTAATTTTTTCTTTCAAACTGTCAAAGCCTCCTCTTGAGCTTCCCAATGTTGTTCCTCCTTCATATTGAAGTTCTCTAACTCTGGATAAGTCGAGCTTCTCCCAATATTATTCACCTGAGTAAAAACCTTTGTATCCAAAGTGGATACCCCAAACTTATTTACAGCCATAAGTGATGGTCAAAGTTACGAAAATTTCTCTAATAACAACATTGAGGCCAGGACATAATCCACCACAAGTAACGATGGCTGCCTTGACTTCAGAAGGTTTGAAATGCAAAAACTTTCTTGGACCTGCTAAAAGCCATTTTCTAGATTCTGCCAATTCTTTATCATTATCAAACAAGTTTTTTTACAAAACATATGAGCCTTTGTAAATAAATGCTTCTTCAGGAAGGAAACCTTGGCCTCCAAAGATACTCCTGTGAGCATTAGAGCCGATAAGTGGTGATTTAATATGTGGGATTTGTTTAAGATTCTGTTTTTATTTATAAAATTACGAGCAATTGAATGAGATGAGGGACTTTTTCAATTGTACATGCGGGATGGTAGAGAAATTTGACTTCATCCAAAAGAGGGTGTTCTGAATGTATGATGTCCTTGGGAATCATGTATTTTCTATCATAAACTAAATTGATTAAATCGGTACTGATTTGTCTGGTTGAAGTATCGAATCTGATTGAAGGAGGAAGAATCGAGGCATTAACTTCTTTTGTTTTTTAAACTTTTTTATTGTTCTTATTGCGTAAGTATTGGATCAAGTTGTAACAAATGGAGGCAGCTCCAATACAAACCAATTCTTATTTATGGTCTTTAATTATTTGAACAATGCTTGTTTATGACATCTTATATGATTCGCTTCTTTTTTATATTTTATGATTTTTTGTATAAGGATTTAAAAGCTTTCATTAAAAACAAATCTTTATTTTTCTAACAAAAATTAATCTTTTGATAAAAAATTGAAAAAATGTACCAATTCAAAACCTTTAAGAGTAGCTTATTGATAAAGGATTTTACTTATCTTTTTTAAACTCACTCTTAAAGGTTATTTACTTTTCTTTATTATTTTTTTTTACCATCATTAGAAATCCATTTTTCTGTCCTTATATGTAGTCAACAGAAATAGTCGCATTATTGCCTTTAATATTGCAAAGTCCATTAAATTAACCATTTTTAAGGTCACCAGCGATATTCCAACCTTTCTGATGGAAAGAACCTTCTTTTAGTTCATCATTACAGAATTTACCTTTGAAACTTTATCCTGATGAGAAAGTAATTTATCCTGAACCTTATCGACAATCATTTATGAAGTTTCCTTTATAAATGCTTCCATCTTTATATGTATACACTCCATAACCTTACTTCTTGCCTTCAATAAACTAGCCTTCGTATGACTACCCATTCGAGTACTTTATTTTACCCATTCCATGAGGTAAATTGTTTTTGAACTCTCCAATTATGTGAAAATCTTTAGTCTTAAACTCTCCCATTCCATTTAATTAAGAATTCTTGAACTGACCTTTTAAATAGTCACTGTTTTTGTAAACTAGGTTGCCATCGCCTTCATACTGATCATTTTTAAACGATCCTTGATATTAATTTTAATGTTATCTTGTTGCGTAAATATATCTCCCTTTGCCCTCCCTCAAACCTTGGACGAGTTACCCTTAATAAATACTTTGGTCTTGGTAAATTATTTTTCCATTTCCATTCGGCTTACCTTTTAGGAAATCAGAAATTATTGTGATGCCATTAAACTGATCAACGAGTTTTCCTTTTCCATGAAATTGCCCATTTAAAAATTCCCCTTCATATAAAGAGCCATTTGCAAACTTATAAACCCCTTGTCCAGTTATTTAGCTTCCATTTTTGAGATCTCCAAAATAAGTGTCTCCATATTTGTAAAGAAGTTCGCCCTTGACCATGTTAGAATTATAACGAATTTGAATAGAGTTTAAAAATTAAAAAAAGTGTTTTAAAGTTGAGGTTCAATTTTAGGTGGAAAATCAATTAAGTCATAATTATATTTTAATTTAGGAAATTGGTTCAATTGAGGAGATCAAGTAAAGAATCTGTAATCAGTTACCAAGAAAATAGCCAAAAAATAAAAGAAATTAATTAAATAAATAATGAAGTCATTGTTTAACATTATTTATAAACACAAAAAACAAAATATCTTTCTTTTCATGGAGGGAAAAAGAACCAACGAATCACTCGGTCCTACCATCACCGAAACTGTCAGACTCGGCCAAAATTTCACACTCAAACCGAAACCCGAATTTATTTAATACAGGTACTCATAATGATGAACTTAGAAATAAAATGTTTGAAAGCATCAAGCAAAGAATAAAAGATGTTTACGAAAAGATCGAAAAACCTTAAATCACTGTCACTGTAATTCATTTGATTTACTCAGCTTAAAGACGGAAAGGAAATTAAAGGTCAAGCTTTTGTTACTACTCCTCTTACCATTGCCAAAGGAATTTCAAAAAACCTTGCTGAAGGATGTGTTGCTGCCAGCGTTAAATACACCAAAAGATATGATTCCCCATTGGGCCAAGGAGTTTCAAGTGCTGAAGCCGAAGATGGAGAACATCATGGTGGCGATTTCGAACTTATCGATTTAACAAGACCTTTGGAAGGCGATTGTATCCTTGAATTGATTAATTTTGATAACAAGCTCGGTAAGGAAGTTTTTTGGCATTCAAGTGCACATTTGTTGGGTCAAACCTTATAAAATTTATATGGAGCTTGGCTTTGTCACGGACCTCCACTTTAATCAGGTTTCTTCTATGACTCTTTTATGGGAAATTACAAAGTTTCTCAAGCTGATTACGAAAAAATCGAAAAGGAAATCAAGAAGTATGCTCAAGAAAAGCAACCATATGAAAGAATTTTGTTGACTAAAGAAGAAGCTTTGGAAATGTTCAAATATAACCCATTCAAGCTTCAACTTATTAAAAGCAAAATCCCAGATAATGGATTGACTTCTGCTTACAGATGCGGAAATTTGATTGATCTTTGTACAGGACCTCACTTACCATCCGCTGACAAGATCAAAGGTTTCAAAGTCACCAAGAACTCATCAGCTTATTGGTTGGGTAACAAGAACAATGACGACTTACAAAGAGTTTACGCAGTTGCTTTCCCTAAACAATCCTAACTTGACGAGTACATTAAAATTCAAGAAGAGTTGGCCAAGAGAGATCACAGAAACATTGGTCCTCAACAACAATTGTTTAACTTCACTGAATTATCTCCAGGTTGTGCCTTATTCGAAGCTCATGGTACTGTTATTTATAACAGATTAATTGAATTGATGAGATCTGAGTATAAATTGAGAGGATACAATGAAGTCATCAGTCCAAATATTTACAACTCTGAACTTTGGATGAAGAGTGGTCATTATTTCAAGTACAAGGAAAATATTTTCTTCATTTAAGATTAAGGTGAAGAGCATGGACTTAAACCAATGAACTGTCCTGGCCATTGTATCATGTTTGACCTCCATCAAAAATCCTACAGAGACCTTCCAATCAGAATGGCTGATTTTGGTGTTCTCCACAGAAATGAATTGAAGGGTGCTTTGACAGGACTTACCAGAGTCAGAAGATTCCAACAGGATGATGCTCACATTTTCTGCATGCCCGATCAAATCGAAGTGGAAATCCTTGGAGTTCTTGACTTCATTGATTACATTTACTCTGTCTTTGGCTTCGAATACAAAATCGAACTTTCAACCAGACCTGAGAAATATTTGGGTAAACTTGAAGATTGGGAAGTTGCCGAATCTCAACTTAAAAACGCTCTCGACAAGTTCGGAAAAGAATACAAAATCAACTAAGGAGATGGAGCTTTCTATGGCCCAAAAATCGATTTTAAACTTTTTGATACTTTCGGAAGACAACATCAATGTGGAACCTGTCAACTTGACTTCCAACTTCCAGTTAGATTCAACCTTCAATACAGAGCTAAATAAGTTAAAGAAGAAAAACCCGAATAAGAAAAGGAAGATAAAAAGAAAAAATAAAAAGTCAAATTGACTCCAGAAGAAATTGAACAAAGAAAGAAATAGGCTGCTGAAAAGAAGAAGGATAAGAAATAAGAACCAAAGGAATAAAAGAAGTAATAAAAAATCGATGAAGTTAGAAATTAAGACAGATGTGAACATTTACATCGAAAACATTCATGCCATACTGTCCATGACAACGGCAATAAAAATCTCGATATGGCTGCCCTTGAAGAAAGTATTTTTTTAAATAATTTTAGAATACAACGTTGTCGGTACCTTGAAGAATGGTTTCGCAAGACCAGTTATTATTCACAGAGCTATTTTTGGATCTTTAGAAAGATTCATTGCCATTTTGTGTGAACAAACTGGAGGTAAATGGGACTTCTGGCTTTCTCCAAGACAAATCCAACTCATTCCAATTGGAAAAGAAGCCAAATAATTTGCTGATCAAATTTACAACACTTTGATTCTTAACAACTACAGCGTGAACATTGATAACTCTGGAGATCAATTGGCCAAGAAGGTCAGAAACGCTCAACTTGAAGGATACAACTTCATTGGTGTGATTGGTCCAGAATAATGCAAAAACAACCAAATCAACTTGAGAAAGAGAGATCAAGAAGAACCAATCGGTAAATTTGACGTTGCTGGATTGTTACAAATGTTCTCAGAATTGAGACCACCAAAGAGCAAGAAGAGAATCGAAATTGAAGGAAAGGCATTTAAACTCTGAACAAATGATTAAAAAAATCTTTATTTCTGATTTACTCTTTATTGTATCGAATTTATTAAATTGGCCAAATTTAAATAATTTAAAAGAATTCATAAAATATTAAAAGCAAGAGAATTAATAAAAAATCAACAGATTTTTGTATCTTAATAAATTAGAAATAAATCATAATCATCTCATGAATAATTTTTCATTTTGAGTGAATGTTGAGATTTTAGAAATTCTGGTCCAGTACGATTTCAATTGTTGGATATAATGTTTTGTCTTGGTTTATTGATCAAGGTGTTAGAATACTTAAAGAGCAGATTCAACGATAGTTTTCCATTGAACTTCATGATAGGTGAGTAAAAACTGATTTTTAAGTAATTCGAGAATTTAAAGCCATGCAAATCGACATTTTGGTTACTCCTAAAGAACTTATCTGATAAATTATTCTTCTGCTTTAAATAACTACAAAAATTCGTTCAAAACATCTCCCATTTTAAATAATAAGTGTCTCTAAATACCTTATGTTTCTATCATTATGTTCTCCTATGGTTCTGGTAAGGTTATTTATCCTTAAGTGAAAAATTCCCAAGTGTCAGAAAGTTAATCTGTAGTCAATGTCTTTAACTCCTTTTAAAATTTTAAAGATTCGCTGAAATTTTTCACCCTTTCTCTCAGAACAAAAGTGTGAACATTATTATTAGGAATTTGTTTTTGGGCGATTACAGGGAGCACTCTTTTTAAAAGCCATCGGTAGTAAATCCATGGTGCTTCTTAATTAGGGTTAAGGAAGATAGCTGTCTTTATTTTTTACAGCTCTTAATCAAACAGCGCCTTAGGCATTCCATATTTAGCTATCTATCTTTTAGTTACTTCGTCTACATTACTGTCTTTAAGGAGTGAGGAGTATTTGAGTGGGATATATTTGGACCTGAAATGGTAAGGGCTGAAGTTGAAGGGATTGGATTTAATTTTTTCTTCAGTAAATGATAATTCCTCATCAATTTTGAATTCGACAGAGTTGATCCAATTTCTGTAATTCCAGACATGGAAATTCTTTTCATCTTTCATCAATAACATTTTGCAAAGTTGTTTTTCCTCATTCACGATTGATTTATTAAGCTTGTATATTTTTTGAACCAACCATTGTCTGAAGCTCCATAATGTGTATGATTTTGGGTCTTATTTTATTAATTTAGTAACCAATTTTATTTCATTTACGAGAATCTTACCTTGTTTTGGAAGATCTTGAACGTTAAAAGTCAAGGCTCTTTCTAAAAGCTCTCTCCTGAAGTTAAAAATTGTAGGAATGTCAGAGCAAAGTTGCATTAATAATCCTGTGAATTCCATGTACTTTGGAAGATCTTCATTTGAAAACTATTTGTTTCTGATTTGGAAAAAGTCGGCTAACTTTGCATTAATTTTATTTGAGAGTTCTTACTCTTACTTGAGTTACTTTTAAGTTTTGATGATCTTTTATTTTTTCTTTCCGTGGATCATTTTTACTTGCTTAAATATTTGTCAATCAATACAAAAATCTTTTTAAAATACAAATGTAAAATCTGATTTGCGTATTTTATTTTTGGGATTTAAATGAGAAATTATTAATTTTAAGTTAAAGTTAAAAAAATAAGAAATGCAAAGATCGATGATGGACTCAAGATTCAGGTCACTTGATGATGAAGTTACAAAAATAGAAAGCGGAGGACTTTTTAGCAGATAAAAGTGTATGTAGCTTGTAAGGTAAGAGTTTGATTAAGTGAAGGAAAGTGTTCGATATGTACGATGACAATAAAGATGGTGTTTTGGAGACAATAACAGCAGGAAAGATGTTGATGGATTTGTACCGATCAATGAACAAGGAATTCCATCCAACAGCGACAGATATTGCTTCATTTGCAAGAATATTTGACAGGGAGAACAAGGGTAAGATTACCTTTGACGATATGACAAAATTCGCATTGAAATATTACTGCAATGAGGATTACTGATATGTAAGGTGATATGTTTTCATTCTGTCATGATGATTGAATTTTTATTGTATAAAAAGGAAATAAATAAATTTTTTGAATAAAATAAAAATTAATGTAAGAGATAAATGATTTTAGGGGCAATATTCATAATTTTTGATAAAAAAGTTGATTTTTTGAGGGTATGAATTCGTAGATAGACCATAGGAGTATATAGATTTGTAGATAGTAAAAAAATTAGATTTAGATGATTAAATAAATTTGGTAAATCTTTTGGATAATGTTAATGATTAAAAATTAGAGTATTTAAAGTCGAATAAATAAGATTTGGTGGGATTTGGATAATAATTAAAGATTTAAATATTGAGATGAGCAACAATTAATAGGTTCCAGTCAACAATATTTAGTAGGCTCCAGCTAATAACAATTAGTCGGTTCCAGTCGAGCATAATGAAGAGGTTCAAGACAATAATAATTAAGAGGTTGCTGCAGAGAATAATTCCGATAGTAATGAAGAGCAAAGAGATGATAAGAATCTTGGCAATGTTAATTAACAAAATGATAATGACAATAACAATTTTCAATAACAAAACGGCGATAATGAACAACAAAATGCCTCAGCGCCAGTTAACAATGAGATGTAACTCTAAAATCAATAGCAATAACAATAAAAACCAATCTAATAATAAGTGCAACCCAACAATAGTCACAATGTCCCTATCTAACAATAGCATCCATTATAATAACAACAACACCAATAGTAATAAGAGTAAGGCTAACTCCCCGAATCTATTCACAACGAATAACAATAACATCAATCAAATAACAATCTCCAATAATAAAAAGACAAAGACTCTTACATTAACAGACTCTAAATTTATTTAAATAAGGTCAAAACTGACCTCAACAACAAATCTCTTCAATACTAACAGCTTTATGAAGACAATAAAAAGACCAAATAAACCCTCAAAAAAATCAGATTCGATTTCTTATCATCAAAACAACAACTCTCCACTCTCAATCAACAAAAATCTTAACTCTAAAAATAAAAATAAATCCTTACCAAATCCAACACCCACCTAAATTAACAACTCCAAACTTACAAATAAGCTGGTGACATTAACTTCTACAAAAATAAAATCGTTTAACTTTAAAAATTACTCCAAGTACAAAAAAAATAACTCCAAATGAAAAGCACCATGATTGATTAAAAAGATTAATTGGAATCTTCTCTGAAAGGTAGTGACAAAAGTAAAATACAAATCTTAAAACTCATCGAAAAGTATGAAACTTAAAACAGAATACTCGCCTAAAAACACGCACGAATAACCCTCATTAATACCCAACTCTAAAATGCTAACAAATCCCAATAATTAACGATCCAATAACTTAAAATTACCTCAGCTTAAAATGCCTAAACTTTAGCTTTAGAAAAATAAAAAGTACTCCAACTTTAATAACAACTCAAAAATAACGAACACTAATTCCAAAAGAAATTCAAACAGCTTGAAGAAAACCTTTAACAACTCATCGCTAACAAACAAAGTCAAAAACTCTCTGATTAGTCATTGACCTTCTCATCCAAAAATATCATCAAAAGTCCATAAGAACTTTATGGAATCAAAATCCTAACTCCGATCGAAGAGAGGAATCTCATTATGAGAGAATACATTGATCTCTAAATTAAACATCAATCCCTAACTCAAGAACTCAACAATCTAAGAGAAAGGCATTACAATACCTTAAGATAAACCAAAAATATCGCAGCCACTCATGTCCCTAAAAAAGACTTCTCTTAATTGTATAAAAAATATGCCAAACTTAGAAAGTGCTTATAAAGTTCTCTCATTAACGAAGAAAATCTTAGAAAAGAACTTCTCAGAATCACTCAAAATAATGATTCAAACATTTCTTAAGAAAATGCAGCATAAAACCTATCAAAAGGTCAGGCATAAAGCCAAGCATTTTCAAAATATAAATCATTAGTCCTCGAAGAGCCTTAAAATTAAGTCAATAAAATCGAAAAGATTATCTAAAAGTCAACAGATTCTCAAAAACAACTTTTCACAATGAAACAACAATTATAAACAAAACAAAAACTTATCAGAACGTAAAAGCTTATCAAATAAAAAGATTAAAAAATTATTTACCTTGAAAAATAAAACTAAAAATCTAAAAATTTTATCCAACTTTATGACACAGAACTCACATACAAAAATAACGAAATTTAACTTTTAAGAAAAGCTTATCAATAAACTCTTGAAAAAATTTTCAATTTGGAGAAAGATTCCATTTCTAAAGCCGAGCAACAAAAATTAAATGCTTTGATCGAATAAAACAAAATGGTCAATCAGATTCTTTAAATTAAAAATATTCAAGCCTTAAAGTAAAATGCAATTTTAAAGAGCGAAAAACAAAACCTAACTGAGTTGTATAATGATCTTAAAAATATGTATGAAGATCTCCTCAGCAGAGAACCACAAAGTCAATTGCAACAAGAACAGCGTCATGAAGAAAAATAAAGATCTGCCATGGAAATTGAGCACAATAAGCCTTGCAAATAATGTCTTGAAAGATAATAAAAGTTGAAAAGTTTGACTTTCTCACAAGTTTAAACTCAAACTGAAGGATTGTCTGAAATTTACTTCAAGTAAATTAAAGAACTTCTGACCGTTTTAAGAAAATTCCCCAAAAAAGTCGATAGCATCACAGGTGTCCTCTAAGCCGAAAAATCAACAATCCATGAAGTGAAAAAACGTTATGATCAAGTAATGGAAGCATATGGAGCCAAATATCGTCAACTTGAGTAAGAAAAGAAATCAAACGATCAATGGAGACTTAAACAAAAAGATTAAATCCGTTAATAATTCCAATAAATAAGAGAAATGCTGTTAAATGAAAGATTGGTAACTGCTCTTCGAAAAGCTAAATCTCTTATCGAGTATTATTAATAAAATGCCCCTGAGGCCGAAGGAGAATAAAATATTGAGGAAGGCGAAGAATAAGAAGGAAATTAAAAACCTAATCCTGAAGCTGAACCAATTGATGAATAAAAATAAAAAGCATGAAAATAGTTTATTGCGCATCAAATTTATACAAATTAAAATTATTTTAAATTCTCCATTTTTTTAAAAGTCACGATTTAACCTTAAAATAAAATTTAAAAATTTCCGACATTAAAAGTTATGAAAAATGTTGAAATCAAACAAAACATGACTTTGGATTGTCCGAAAAAGTAAGATTACGTTTTATTCTTTTAAAGGCGGATTCGGCAGCTTTGGATAACTCGTTAGCTTCATTGAATCCTACTGTCCTTCTAATCGTATCTTCTAAATTATTGAGATATACAGAGTTCTCCAACATATCTTAAATTTCTTCCTAACGCATTTTTATTTCGTGATCATATCTTATTTAAGCGTCTAGAAGGGCTTGGTCCTTTTGCCAAAAAGGCAGTTTCTATAAACCTGGGAGGTCAGGTCTTCTGGACAGAATTTCTTATTTTATTTCGTTTTTTTTGTGCTAAAGAAGTGAAAGTACATAATCCTGATGTTATTTGATTCTTTAGTCTTTGTTATTTTTGAGTTTAGTAAATTTGTCTTGAATTCTAGTAAGTCCGAAAATTTATTCTTAATTTTTTTGTTATCTTTTTTTGACTCCTTCAAGCGCGGCTCGACTTTATTTGAGAGTCTGTGTAAGAATGTTGTCAAAATAATCTTTGATTTTTTGTTATTTATTGTTCAGTTCTCTGTCTAAAGAACGAGAACAGTTGTTAATTTGCTACTGAACTTTTTTAGCCACTTTTGGAGCTATTTGTTACAGAAACTCTTCTGATTTGAGAGAAACGACGTATTTGCAGACATCTTAGCCGTATTGTTCACTAATGTAACCCAAAGGGTCTGAAGTGCAAGTTCCCATATTTAAATAACTATGAAAAATAAATTATAAGTATTTTTTATTCTATCAGGATTAATTGGCTGTTTTTCTGTAATTAAATATCCCAAAAAGTAATCATGTTTTTTTTCTCTACGTTTTTGAAAGGGGAATATTTGATCGGCTGAAACTGAGTAAATAAAATTTTTGTCAAGGTAAATTTTGAAGATCAACGGTCAGGCATGAATACAGGTTTTGGGACAAAGTTTGCGCTGCTTTAGGATGTCGATATTTGATACCAATCTTTCACATAAGAGTCATAATCCAGATTTTCACTCCAATTGATCAAATCACTGATTTCTTTATCCAGCTCTTCATCTTACAGATCAAACTCTTTTTAGTTAAATTTTTTAATCATTTATTGTTTTTCTTACTACAACTTTCTTACCAGTTATTAACCTTCATCATTTTCTTCGGCTTTTTATAAATTCTCGATAAGCTTGACTTATTATTGCTGGTCAGTGTTCTGTTTATACAAATGTTTCAACCATTTCAATTTTGCCTTCTTTATTGGAAAAAATTACTAAACGTTGTTTTTTGTAGTATTTTTCATTTCTTAACTCTTTCTTATGATGGTAAAAATGCACCTTCTTTGCAGAATATAGCTACACGTAGTCTGTCTTTATGAACATTTTGTGGGAGATCTTTTTTGAAGTAAACAAAAAATTACCGGTCGCCAACCATTATTATCATTTCTCAAATACCAGCCCTCACTTTCGTACTACTTTTTATGTGTCTGATAAGTTGAAAAAGATATTTTTTATTGCACAGTTGGTTATCTGGGAAGAGAAGAGTAATCTCTTGGAGCGAAGGCGTTAATATCGCAAACTTTTGTTTTCGAAAATATTTTGTAGTAAATATTGGGCGGAAAAGTATCTCCTCCCAGTCTGAATCTAACATGACAGTCAACTGAAGCCTAAAGAAGTTTAGACTCTGAGGGATTAATTCCTTTCAACAATTTTGCAGGATTGCCCCTTTAATATAAAAGGTAATGAATACTTGCATTTAAACATGATGATGTCTCTGTAATATTTGTAAATTTTTCTATTTGTGTAAGACCTCCATAGTCTCTGAATTCTTTCCGCTGCGTTTTATTATTTTTGTTATTTCAATGAGGGTTACATTTTTTTTTATTTTTCCTATTTTACACTTTTTATTTTTCAAATTTCGCTTAATTTGTATAACTAATTTTAATTTTAAAGAAAAAAATTCAAACGAAGAATTTTATTTTAACTTGATTTTAAGACTGAACTGAATATTATTTTCTTACGAGGGTTAATCATTACTGGCTCATTAAAATAATACTTATGGCAGATAAAGTAGCTCCTCCCAATTTTTAGAAAAAAACTTAAATTTTAATGATTTTATACTTCAACTAAATTGTATTTAAAGATAATTTTTTGAAAGATTAAAATAATTTTTCTTTGAATTTTATATTCTAAAATCTTTTGAAATGAAAGGTTCAGGATTTCCTGGTCTCAAGCCAATCAATAAGCAACAAGGATTATCTTTGCATCAATTGTCAAAATGGAATCAACAGCTCGATAATGACAGACTTAAAACCTTTCATGATCAATAAGACATTGTAATAATACATTAATTATGCAGAAAAAATAGAAAAAAATTGCCAAGTAGAGTTCTGTGTATCTTAATAATTCAATACAACAAATTTAAGATGAGGCGAAATAGATTTCAAGGCAAATCGAGTAAGAAAAAACAAAACATGTAATTATTTTTTTAAAAGATAGGAACAACTTAATATTATTGTGAAAAAGTTGTAATAAGAAATTTACTCATAGAAACTTGAGAAGTATGAAGATGTCATAAACAATAAATAAACGGATGAATTTTAAGAGCAGAAAAAGATTTAGAAAGAAAAGTAAAAGAAGCTTTAGAAAATATTAGTGAAACTGAATTCATCGGATTTCTAAATATCAAAGAAAATTGATACGATTCGTTCTTTAAAGAAAGAAAGGGGCATACACTCAAATTTGTTTAATAAAATTTAACGCGAGTACTTTGATGTCGAGTTTTACTACAAACAACTTTTGATTTAAAGGACTCTTCAAGAAAAAAACCTGTAACATCTTCTTACATAATTTAACAAAGTCTATCATTAGTCCAATAGTTCTGCCTTAAAAATTGAAAGTTTAAATTCTTAAAAGAAACAAAATTTAGTTCAAAGCCAAATAACGAAATCATAATAAAAGTCAAATTCCAAAGTGCCTTAACTAAACTTTTCCCGATAAAGAGAGGTAAACTTTACTTAAGGTCTAAAAACAAAGAAATAAATTGATCAGTCAAAAAGAAACGCTGAGGAAAGCATGAAAATACAATACAAAAGGAAAGTAAATCACATATTGAACGATTTTTAATGTAACAATTTCGCTGAGTTTATGAAAAAAGACATCCACTAAATCAGTAGAAAACAAGAATAAGTTTTGTCATAAGTTAATAATCGTTATGAAGATATTTGCAAAATGAAAGATGATATTAAATAATTAGAAATCGAAATCAATGAGAAGAGGAAAATTCGTGATAAGAACAAAAATAAAGGTAAATCAAACATGCTAACTAAAGTAACGAAATTATAGTAAGAAATATCCAAGCATAAGTAATAAATTTTACAGTACGAAGATCAATTCTACTCAATTCTTTCAAAATTAATAAGTTAAAAAGACAAATAATTCTAACAAAAAGATGAATTATTTTTGTAAAGAATTCAAACCAAACAAAATCATGCTTAAAATTTTTCCTAAAATATTTAATTACTCAAATAAGCAATCACATATTTTAACGATAAAATTCTTTAAACCCAATTTTCTAACATAAATCCAATAAAAAGATCAAACAGATCAAATCCGACACAAAAGTCATCATCTTAATCACTCAAAAATAGAAAATCATCGATAATTAAGCCATAAAGAATCACTAAAAAGATGTAAACTTAAATTTCCTAAAATTAAAATCAATCAACTCGAAACTCTTAATGTCTGAATTAAATCTTTACAAAGTATCAAAACGATTCTGAAAAACCAGGAAAGGCTTAAAAATTCGATACTGTAACTTTATTGACGGAGAAATAATTCATGATTGAAAGCAAAAGACTAATTTCTTAAGCAAGTAAAAAGAAAAGCCAATTTGGAAAATAAGCTCAGACTGTTAAAAAATGATAAAATTATTTTAATTTGTTACTTGGAAGATTCCTTTAATTTTAATTGCCCCACACGTATTTTCAAGTTTTATTTCTCTTACATGTATTTTTTAAATCAAGTCAATAAGACTTTGATTTGGTTTATTAATTTATTTTTATGAAAATAAATTTAATTTAACATTATTTTAACTGCATTAAAGGATAAATCAGGTATAATTTTAGTAAATTTTTATAATTTCACAATGAAACTTAACGACTAGAAAGTTTCTTTAACCTTAGTGTCTGATAGAAAAGTGATGAAGTAAATTAAGAAGTTCAACTCCAAAGGATATTTTCATCAAATTGAGCCTTACGATGGTTAATACCTGAAAATCAAACACGAAGCTTACCAAAAACATCGACATCCCGAAGAAAAGTAAAATTATGTGTACAACCTTCTTCCTCAAAGAAACCGTATTGGATTTTATGAAATGAAAGGCTGTCATCATATTTAAGAGACTCAGAACTTTATCAAAAAGAGAAGAACACTCAAAACTGTCAACTACATAAATTAAGGCAGTCAACTTCAAGAGTCAAAGTTCAAAAACCAATCAAGTTAAAAATCTGTTGAATGTCTTTTCAATAAATACATGAAAAGAAAGTAAAGACTTAAAACAAAAAGTGAAAGAACTTTAGTCTCCATTTTTTTATAAATAAAATATCATTCGAACTCAGTTCAATCAAATAGTCGTCAAATTTCACATCACAGTTTTAAAACAAGTTAAGGAGATTCGAGGATTTTAAGCCTTTAAAACAAAAAGTCTCTAAAAGTTAAATATCTGAAAAAAACCTAGTAGTCTTAAAAATAAAATATGACGATAATTGCTGCTTATCGAGGAAAAATTAAGTCCCGTAAAAACAGAATAACAACGATTGAATGAAAATTAGAAATTTGACTTTAATAAAATAAAATTAAAAAATGTGGAATCATTTGCATAGGATTTTTTATTAGTTAAATTTCAGGAAAAAACAAAGATTATAAAATATCATTTTTTAGTAGAATTTCAGGCGAATAGAATGTTGTATGACTTTTTTTATGGCTTTACTGGATCATAGTATTGAGGTCCCAAGTCTTTACTTTTCTCCTATTCGTATTTGAAGCGAGAATCTTTACTCACTTACATCCATCCTAATTTTTTACCTGCACTTTTCTATACGAATTTGCTTTTATATGATCCAGTCCTTTTTTATGTCTTATTTTTTTTATCTCTTGATTTA
>Ga0102832_1001637_pt1 | contig 16160 bp, 12 predicted proteins | sample EBPBio282013_DNA_FD_88942 | JGI IMG/M metagenome (GOLD analysis project Ga0102832, IMG submission 88942) | Wastewater treatment Type I Accumulibacter community from EBPR Bioreactor in Madison, WI, USA - Reactor 2_5/28/2013_ DNA (Illumina Assembly) | ecosystem: Engineered > Bioreactor > EBPR >...
TGCTCGAGCAAATTATCAGCGCTGCTTCCGACCGTGATGCGCGGAGTTCCTTGCAGGAATGGAGTCAGGCTGAACTCAACCAGACTCCTGTCTATCGAACGGTGTCGTCATCAGGCCCCGACCATCAGAAGGAATTCTTGGTCGAAGTGTTAATCGGTGGCGTGGCGGCGGGGCAGGGTGTTGGGCGCAGCAAGCAGGCGGGCGCACAAGCTGCCGCGCGTTCAGCTCTCGACAACATCAAAGAGAATAGGCTGCGTTTTGCTTCGGACTAGTGGTCGCTTACTGCGCCCCTTGTATCGACACCTTAACCACCGCCATCCGGTGATCGGAGGCGTTCGTGTTAATCGTATTCACACCAATGGGTATCAGCGAACGCTGCCACAACCATAAGTAGTCAAATTGCACTTTCGGGTAGCCGGTACGCCACAAGGTCGCCGAGAAATCAGATGGCAAACCTGTACCGGCGAAGGGATCGATAAACCCTGCCGCTCGCATTTGGTCACCTATAGGCGAGTCGGGAATATTGTTGAACGTTCCTCCGACCAATAAACGCCCGACCTTGTCGTTGGCGAAGCGTGAGTTCAGCAGGCCAAATATCTCGTTAAGCTGAAGCTGCTGATCTTGCTGTTGTTCATCAACGCTGCGGTCATCGGTCGCCTCAAGCAGGTATTCAAGCCGCGTGTTGTAAAGGGTAATCACACCTTCATCTGGCTGAATTTGAATGCGCTGAACGCCCGTTTGGCTGCCGTTGCTGGTCAGCAAAATGCCCTCGTCGTTGACGATTTCAACCCGCGAAAGCACCGCGAGTCCCTGTAAACCTTCGTTCGTGGGGAAGAACCGCGCACCCATGCGGAGCCGCCTTGCCAGCCACAAAACCTCATCTACCCCGTAGCTCGTCAGTCGCCCGATTTCTGCCTGTTGAATGAGGACGACATCCGCGCCACTTTGCTGGATCGTTCTGGCGATACCTTCAAGGTCAAACGCGAAAAACTCGTTAAATCCCGCGTGGATGTTATAAGTTCCAATCACAACGCCGTCTAACGGTGTTTGCTCAGTATCGCGCACACCTTGAATGACAGGTGGGCGAACGGCTGAAGCCACGCCCAAACTCGCGCCAACAGCCACCAACAGCCCGAAGAATGTTTGCCAGCGGCTGCCACCAGTCCACGGAATCCGTCGCCGTGTTTGTACCATTGGCAGCGCCGCCAAGAAGATGCTGAGGAGTAAAACGCCTAATCCCATGCCGCGGAATGCCCGCAAGAACGGCGGCACGTAAGGGTTCAAAAAGGCTAGGTCAGGCGACATATTTTGTACGTAGCCGTAATCGTAGGTGAAGTTATCAGCTAACGTCAGAACCGCGAATACCAGCACCGCCGCCACAAGCCATAATCCCGTAAATTGGCGCTCTTTTTCGCCGCGTGGGCGTACCAGCCACCACCACAGCAAACTTGCCGCGAACTGCGCCAGTACCAGCGCAACCCCCGCAATAATCCCTTGGAAGCGTGTCCCAAAGACAATCATCAACGCCAGCAAGAGCATCCAGAGCCAGCCACGGGCGTTCTGGTCAAATAACCCGACAAAGCTGCTCGCTTGCTGCCGTACCCACGGGATTATAGGCAGCAGGGTTGCGAGGGTCACAAATGGCGCGAGCGTTGTGTAATCGTACGATGCGCGTCCGGCGATGGTGTTGGGCAGCCCCAACAATGCCAGTTCGAGAAATAGAAGTCCGCCCAAACCGATGCCGCCCCAGATGGGCATCAATCCGTAGTTGGGCATAACCTCGCTTTGTTCGGCTTTTTGCTGTCGTCCCTGACCAACCGTGGTAATCACCGTCAACACAATGAGCAGGGCGGATAAGGCCAATTGAACATTCAGGTAATCAGGCGACCATGAAGGGTCAAGCGTATTGCCGATTGCTCGGAAGATCTGATCCGCCCCGATGCCGAGGACAAATAAGTAAGGTAGTGCCTGTGCGCGGAAGCGGACTAGCATCGCGATATAAACGAGGCTGCCACCAAACACCATCGACGCGGCGATCAGTGGGGTGATCGTCGTTCCTGCGATCATCAACACGCGCCCTGCTGCGATGAGGGCTGCCGCGATAATCGTCAGCCATCGGGTGCGTCCTAAAATCAACGCCAGCAGGGGCAAAGCCAACATATAAACCAAAAACATGATCTCGTTTGTGACCGTGTTTGCGTCCACCACTCCCGGCATATTTGCTGTGAGCATGGCGGGGTCAAGACTCAGCACAATCGACGCGCCGCCGGTTCGGCTGTAGATCATGCCGATCAGGTAGCGGGTTGCGCTGATGAAGAACAGGCCAACCAGTGCGGCCTCAAGAATGAATACCTGCTGTAAGCGTAAGCGCAGGCGGTTACGCATGTTGACTCCTAGCGTGAAGATGTACCAGACAAAGATGACATTTTAAGAACAGACACGCCTCTTAATCGAGACAAGCCTAGACAAAGTGTACAACAGCGATATAATCCCGCAAATTTTGTAGCAGGAGGTTTTGTCATGGAACGAGTAGATACCATATTAGCAGGCGGCATCGTCGTCACCATGAACCAACAGTTTGACATTATACACGATGGCGCAGTTGCCATACGCGACGATAAGATTATTGCTGTCGGCTCAACGAGAGATATTACCGCACAATTTCAATCTGATAATACCGTTTCTTGTGCAGACCAATATATTCTCCCCGGTTTGGTGAATGCCCATACCCACGTCCCGATGACCTTGCTGCGCGGCCTTGCGGACGATCTTCGATTGGATGTGTGGCTCATGGGCTATTGTATGCCGACTGAGCGTGAGTTTGTAACACCGGAGTTTTGCCGCCTCGGTACAGGTCTCGCTTGCGCCGAAATGATCCGCAGCGGTATCACCAGCTTTGCCGATATGTATTACTTCGAGAAAGATGTCGCTCAAGCAACCGCTGATGCAGGGATGCGCGGTGTTCTCGGTCAGACTATTCTCAAATTCCCCTCGCCGGATGCCGAAAGTTACGAACACAGCCTTGATTATGCGGCCCAATTTATCGAGGAATGGAAAGGCCATCCGCTGATTACGCCAGCGATTGCCCCTCATGCGCCTTACTCCACCACACAGGATATGCTGCGCGAGTGCGCTCAACTGGCTTTAGCCTATGATGTGCCCATTTTAATCCATATCGCCGAAACGAAACTGGAACAGGACGATAGCGTGACCTTATATGGGCAAACGGTTGTGCCGTGGGTCGAAGAAGCCGGCTTGCTCGGCGCGAAGGTATTGGCCGCCCACTGCGTTCACATCTCTAAAGGCGAAATGCGTATTCTGCGTGAGTATCATACGACCGTCGCTCATTGCCCGACCAGTAACCTCAAACTGGCAGCAGGTATCGCCCCGGTTTCCCAGATGTTGGATGAAAAACTCGTGGTTGGCATCGGCACGGATGGCCCCGCCAGCAACAATGACCTCGATATGTTCGAGGAAGTACGTCTCGCCGCTATTCTGGCGAAAACGGCTGCCAATGACCCCACCTCATTACCGGCCCGCCAAGCATTGTTGATGGCAACCCGGCAGGGCGCGGATGCCCTTTTTATCGGTGATCGCACCGGCAGCCTTGAAGCTGGTAAGTTGGCGGACATTATTACGATTGATGCCGGGCCAGTTCACAACATGCCCCGTTTCGACCGTGATCCGAATGCCATTTACTCGCGTATCGTATATGCTAGCAAGAGTACCGATGTCCAGAACGTGATGTGTAACGGCAAGTGGCTGATGCGTGACCGCGAACTCCTGACACTTGATGAAGGGGCACTGCTGCGTGAAGCCAGCGATTATGCGGTTAAGGTCGATTCATTCCTTGCCGCCCGCGAGAAAGATACGCTGCGTAAGTTGTTGGCGATTGGTGGTTTGGAGCAGGGCGAAAGTTTCGAAGTGCAGGTTAAAGCGGTTGTTTCGGACGAAGCTGTTATCGAGAAGTTGCTGTCGCATACTGACGTTCAAATTCTCAAGACCATCCACTACCGCCAATACGATACCTATTTTCTGTTTGATGACCCCGATGCGGGTCGCGTCCGTTACCGCGAAGACGATTTGCTTGATGATAAGGGCGAAGTTGCCTCTGTTCGCAGCCGCTTAACCTTTACGACAGCTTCTAAAGAAAAGGACTTTCATTCGGCTGTCTTGCTCTCGCGCTCGCGGTTCCTGTCCAAAGCTGATCGTCCGTTGCGCTTCTACCGCGAATACTTCCAACCGCAGGAAGAACGTGAACTCCAGAAAGACCGCCGCCGCTGGCACATTCTTTATCAATTTAGACCGTGTGCTAAAACCAGCACTGCCTCAGACCTTCATCGAGATCAAGAGCCGCACATGGTCTGGGTCGGATGCTGCGAATAAGGCGGATCGAATCAAAGAGATGCTCAAAATTTTGGGCATCTCTCAGTCTGATATGATACGGATGGAATATCTGGATTTTCAGCCCGCCGCGACTTAATAACGGCGGGGTTCTCGTACCGGTGTCCGGGCGCGGAAGCAGTCCTCGCAAATGTTGTAACGGTGATTAATCGAAAGCGTTGTGCCACAGCGGGAGCAGCGCTTCACCGTATTGATCTTGCGAAGGAGTGCGCCGTCGATTTGTAGCGAACATTCCATTCGCATTTCGCGCACTGCATCCCCATGTGGGGCGAAATTGCTGAACTCGCGCCGCTGTGACAGCCACAGGTAAATATCCGCGCACGACACGCAGTACTCGATACTTTCCAACTCAATCGTGTTGGTAATTTCGCGTGGCGCGACGGGTGGCAGCGGCAGCGGTTTGTCCGTCAGGATATGCCGCGCACATTGATACCAGTAGTCGCGGGTACTCTGTCGGGTAGGGGCGTTCACGATCTTCAGCGCGGCTTCCAAACCGAGTAGGTTCACTTCTCGGTCAGTGAGCATATTCGCCAACTCAATCCGTTCGCTCATATCCGCCGTTTGAATATTAGAGCGCAGCGAATCAGGGATGGATTGCAGTGAAGCCCATTGCGTGAGCTTGCTTGCAAGGTTCCCCGGTATCAGTTCCAAATCCTCGACCGTCGGGGCGACCCGCGCATGAGTCAATTCATCAGCAGGTTCATAAAAAAGCTGCTGTATGACTTTCAAATCGCGTTTGCTCGTCGCGCCGACTTCACCGACTGTTGAGAGGCCAAATCGTCCGGCTCGCCCACCAATTTGCTGCACTTCTGCTGCCGAAAGGACACGCACATTTCGCCCGTCAAATTTCTCGATCTCGTAAAAGCAGACATAATCGGCAGGCAGGTTTAGACCCATACCCACCGCGTCGGTGGCTATACAGATTTCAGTCTCGCCGTTTGCAAAACGGTCGGCCTGCTTGCGTCGTACTTCTGGCGGCAGATTACCATAGACGACTGAAACCGTTCGTTTCATGCGTTCCGATTCGGTTTTTAGGTGCAGCACCATCTGGCGGGAAAAAGCTACTAAAATGGTGCGGGCTGGCAGATCTTGTAATGACCAACTGCGTTCAGCAATTTTAATCGGCGCGAGCCGTTCATGTTCCACGATTTCCAACGGGATTGCGGCTGCTTCCGCCATTTGCGTAATCAGGCTTTGTACCGTCTTTGGCCCGATGACGTGAATATCAGCAGATTGAGCTTCCATCAAGGCGCGTGTCCATGCCCAGCCACGATCTGCATCTGCTAACATTTGCGCTTCGTCGATAATCACGCAGCGCCCGCTGTGCTGGGGGTTAAACATTTCAACCGTCGCGGCGGTGATCTCTGCGTCCATAATCGGAATGTGTTCTTCACCCGTCAGGAGGTTGCAGAACACACCTTGTTGGTTCAAACGGTCGAATATCTCAAACGCCAGCAAACGCAGTGGTGCAAGGTACCAACCGCTGCCCGCTTCGATCAGTGCTTGCAACGCCTGATAGGTTTTACCACTGTTTGGCGGGCCGACGTGCAGCACAATCCGTTGTTCCGACCGTCCATCATGTCGCCATGTTGGGAAGGCTGCGACCAACTTCGCCCGTAATGATGCACGCATTTCTCGCTCGGCTTTGCGTTCAGCCTCCATACGGGCGTTTTCGGCGATACGTTCCTCGTGGCGTTGGGCGCGGAAAAGTTCAGTCTTTTCTTTGAGTACCGTGCGGAACTCTCGGTAGGTTTCTGGCAAATCCCACTCGCCACGAATGTCACCCCATGTCGGTTCACCGCGCCGGATGCCGATCTTTTGCAAGCGTCGGCGGATAGTTGAAAATCCGGTGTCAAGCACAACTGCGAGGTCATTACTCGAAATCGACTCGAACACGGTGATATGCTCGGCATATTCGGGATTATTATACGCCGCCTCAACCGCGTCGGCTGGCAGACGTAAACGACCTTCAGGGTCTTCAAACGCTTCAATGCGGTCTTCGTCGATGGCGTGTTCAAGCGTCGCTTGGCGTACACCGATGCGCTGTGCCGCGCTGCCAACGGTATATGTTCGAGCCAGTACCTTGAGCCGGACCGACTTACCATCTTTAACACCCGGTCGCAGTTGTGTCCCGCATTTTTCGAGCAGCTTCTCCCATGATGCTTGTGACGCTTCTTCTGCGGCCTTCCGCGCATCATCCGCGCTGGCAGTTGCCAAACGCAGCCATGTGATGCCCTCATGTTGGGCGCTCATCACCTGTAGGGGCTTAAGAAAATCATGGGCGAGCAGTGAATCAATCGCATATGCGCCATACTGGTTAACCAGTTCGGCTTCAAGCGCGACTTGCCCCGGCTGTGTGGTTAAGAACATCGTCACGGTTTCTTTGACCGGCGCAAGTTTTTGTTGTGCTACCAACTGTTTGAGCGTCCGTAGGCTCAAGCGCAGTGGATCATAAACCAGTTCATCATATGATCCCAACGCGTCCATTTGGATGAGCGCGTCGAGAATGGCCTTATCCTCATCTTGGGTGACGAGTTCATCCGCTGGTAAATAACCATCTGTCTGATTAAGTTTACCGACGATGCCTTCTGCTGCAGCCCCCAATTCTCGAATGCGTTCCTCGCGGGCCACTTGACGCTCGTGAATCGTGTCCTTAACGAACACCCCACCAGCGCGCATATCCGGGAATGATGGCTTTGCCCATGCGCGTTTTTGCTGCATCTCCGCTTCACTCGTGCGCGTCCGGTCATACCACCAATCACCGTCACGCCCGACCTTATCCGTGACAAATTCGGCTAACTCGCCGCGTTGTAGGGCGACGCGTTGGCATAGCATGTCATATCGGATAAAGCCCTCAGGGACGCGGGCTAAGATGTTTTCAATGATTTCAGGTGTCGGTTGGAGTTTTGGCATTGGTTATGGTGCAAACGTTTGAATAGATTGAACGGGTGAGAAGCGGTTGGGTGGAAATTGTAACGTGCTAAAGTAATCGTCCAAGGTTTCAGCCCTGCGAATGCGCTCAACATCGCCGTTTGAACGCAGCAGCAGCTCTTGTGGTCTCAGACGACCGTTGTAGTTAAAGCCCATCGCGTGACCGTGAGCGCCTGTATCCTGAATGATGAGCAGGTCGCCATCATCAATCGGAGGCAGCGGTCTTTGTACCGCGAACTTGTCATTATTCTCGCATAATGCACCCACAACATCAACGCTGCGTTCTTCTCCGGTTGCGTTTTTGCCGTAAACGTCGATGTGGTGATATGCGTTATACATGCCGGGACGCATCAGCGCAGACATCGAAGCATCCACCCCGACATAATGACGATACGTTTCCTTCTGGTTGATTGCTCTGGTGACCAGTACGCCGTGCGGCCCTGTTAGATAGCGCCCACTTTCCATGTGCAGGTCAGGTTTGTACCCGTGCTGCGCCTCAAATTGGTTGAGCAGGCCAGCCGCTTCTTGTCCGAGCGTATGAATATCGAGCGACGCATCTTCTGGTCGGTAGGGGATACCCAGCCCACCCCCGATGTTGATGAACTCAAAAGCAATTCCGAGTTCGCGTTTTGCCGTCGTGATCAGGTCAAGCAGCATCTTCACCGTCTCGACCATGTAGGCGTGATTGCGCTCATTCGATACCAGCATCGTATGAAGGCCAAATCGCTGAACGCCTAATGCCATCGCTTGTCGATATGCCTCGATAAACTGTGTGTCGCTAATGCCATACTTCGCCTCTGCCGGTTTGCCGATAATCGCGTTACCGCTGCGCCGTTCGCCGGGGTTGTATCGAAAGCAAATACGCACAGGAATCTGCCGCAGCTTTTTGAGCAGGGAAATATCGTCAAGGTTGATGATGCAGCCGCCGTCTGCAAAAGCCGCCTCAAACTCGGACGCGCTCGTGTTATTGGAGGTGAACATGATGTCATCACCCCGCGCCCCAACCTGCCGGCTGAGTACGAGTTCCGCGACGGAACTGCAATCAAACCCGAAGCCCATCTCTCGGATGATGCTCAGGATATGGGGGTTCGGAAGTGCCTTCACCGCGAAATATTCCCGAAATCCCTGCACGTCTCGAAATGCATCTTTGAGCCTTGCGCCCGTTTCGCGGATGCCCACTTCGTCGTAAACATGAAACGGCGTTCCGAAATGAGCAACAATATCCGGCAAAATCGGATTCAGTCGCGCTTTGAAAGCTTCAGACATCGGCATGGTTTGTACCTAACTTACAGATTTCAATGTATCAAAAACGCTGGACTAATTGGCCTCGCCGCACCATTTCCACTGCCCGTCTTCTTGGACGACATTGTACTTGGTCAGTGGGAAGGTTGTGTTTTCACCATTGTACTCGGCGACAATTGCCCCGCTGCATGTAACCGTATTTGCGTTCGCATCTTGGTTACAGGTGACATTTTCGAGATGCGCTTTGACCCCTGCAAATGACTGCGCCTCGCGGTCAAGGTTGGCCTCTTGCGCCGCGCATAAGAGGTTGCGGATGCTATCGGCGTTCGTGTCAATTTTTGCTTGCATGTATTGGTGAACCACTTGCCCCGCAGCGTCCTCCGTTGTACTCGCGCCACCGCCACCGCAGGCTGCCAACATCCCTGCGAACCCGATTAAAAAGCAAAGCCTCAATGTATGTCTATTCACTTTTGAACCTCTATTCCCAACCGATGGCGGATTTCATCTAACGTACAAACGGTGAGTAAGTTATGCAAGCTAACCCCGTAGAAGGCTTCATGACCTGTATCATACTTCAGATAATCAAATCCGCTGACCTTCAGGTGGACTTTATCACGATCCAGCCCATACTCTGGCAAGATACGAGCCGCCGCCCAAAGATTGATGAGTGGAATCTGATATTCATCAGCTAATGCCACCAGTTGCAGGTTGAAGTTGATCGACTGCCAGAAGAATTCTTCTTCAGGGTGTGCGCTAAAGGTTGAAATGACAGGAATAACCCCGTGTTCTAGGCTGTCCTCAATGATCTGGCGCATTTGCCCCGCGTACTTGTCCTCGGTCATGCTGCGGACATCATTCGGCCCGAACATGATGAAGGCGACACTTGGCTTTTTGAGCCTGTATTCGCAATCTAAGGGTGTCTCCCCATTTTGACAGACTTCTTTATCCGCCCAAAATGGATCAACAATGCCGTAGGTACTCATCCCGATGCGGGCTGCTACACTGTCAGAGGCTGCCGCTTTCCCATAATAAGCAACTGTATCGGCTAAGAAACCATAAGGGCCAAGTTTGCTATCAGGGTTGCTCATCGGTATCAAGTACTGTGGGTTTGCGCTCAGACTGTCGCCCACTTTTGTAATTGCATTGCTGGCATTCCCCATTTCCTGCCCGCGTTCATACAACGCCACCATCGCGTCACTGATGGTTGGAATAATGGGTACAGCGTATAATCTTGCCATCGACCGGCTGTTGACAGTGGTTGGGTCTGCGTCAGCAATCGTCAGGTTAACCGGCAAGTCGCCAAATTGCAGTGTTTCATCGCGGTTCAAGAACGCCGAAATAATCCAACCATCCTGTACCACTCGGTTATCTGCTAAACGCTGAATATGCACCCATATGCCCGTATGGTTACGCTCGATTAGGGTGATCGGTAAGCCGGGGTTTAACCTGCCAAGCTGTTGGAAGCTGTCACCCGGCCCTGCATAAAGGACGCTCGCTTCGTAAGCGGTCGTTTCGGGGAGTGCTTCCGGTGCAGTGAGCGGCTGCCAAGTCAATGCCGTGGCGATTATGAGTACATAAGCAAGTAACAATTTCATTGAAAGAGGAGCCTTTAATCACTGTGTACCGTGAACGTGCGTTTATTGTAACACCATGTCGAACGACCTATTGAGCCTGCCGTTCTGCTAACCACTTTTCACGGTTTTTCCCACGAGCAATCTTCCCGCTGGACGTTTTAATCAGCCAGCCTTTATTTACCAACGTGACAAAGCTCAGGGTAATATCGCTTTGCCGCCCGACCTGCTGCCGGATCGCTTGTGTAAGCTGCTTGCGGGCTGCCGCGTCGCTCACATCCGCTTCCGCCACCACAGCGATCAACTCGGTGCCTTCTCGTTCATCCGGTACGCCGAATGCCACAGCCCGCCCCGGATGTACCCCCGCTACCGAATTGACGATGGCCTCGATGTCCTGTGGGTAAACATTTTTACCAGCGTTGATAATCAGGTCTTTGCTGCGCCCGACGATATAAACCTCGCCATCCGCCAGATAGCCTTTGTCGCCTGTTTTGTACCAACCGTCCTCATCAAACGGTTGCAAATCGTCGCGGTGGTAATAATTGGTCAGCATACAGTTGCTTTTGACCATGATCTCACCGACCTGCCGTTCGCCCAGCGCTTGTCCGTTGTCATTCACAACACGTACCATTGTCCCGTGTATCGGTTTTCCACACGACACGACTTTTTCACCTTTTTCCACATCGGTCGCTACCGAAGCGGTCAAATTGTTCTGTAACCCTTGCCGGTCAACCAGATCGACCTTTGTTTCACTATCGATAGCGGACTGGGTAACCGCAAATGTGTTCTCAGCCATCGCGTAGCTAACGGTTAGTTGCTTAAGGGTTATGCCGTTTATAGCAAATCGTTCTGCGAATAACCGGTGGCTGTCGTCACGCACAGGCTCAGAGCAGTTAATGAACGCGCGAATACTGCTCAAGTCGATGCCTTCGCTGTCACGCTGGCGCACTGTTCGCGCAAGATGGTTATAGGCGAAGTTCGGCAGCCAGCATAAGGTCGTCTTGTAATCTCGAATCGCCTTAAGCAGCATAGCCGGATGCCGCACCCAGTCAAACGGCGACATCAACACCAGTGGCACGCCTTGTACCAACGGTTGTACGAAACCCGCAATTAAACCCATGTCATGATACAGTGGCAGCCAGCTAACAATCACGTCGTTTTCATTCAGCTTGAGTGCGTCGCTGTAGGCCGCAAGCTGGTTCAAAACGGCTTCGTGCGATAGGGCGACACCTTTTTGTAAACCGGTTGTCCCGCTTGAATGCTGCAAGAATGCCGTCGCGCTCGGCATCGGTTGGGCGTACTCTAGGACTTCGCAAGTATTATTAGATGCTTTGATGGTCTGGGAACCATATACCGGACAGCTAACCCATTCCGCGAGTGTTGGCGCGAACGAGTCGGTCGTCAGGATCGCCTTGACCGCTGACTTGGTGACTAGTTCCCCAATATCCCGCATATAAATTTCAGGGTCGAGCTTTTCCGTCAGTGTTGGGAACATCGACGGGATCGCGCCAATCAGCATTGCTCCCCAGAAGGCGTAAATACTTTCGAGGTTCTGCGTATGCGCGATGATGACTAGATCACCTTCAGCGATATTCAACTTTGTAAGTGCGGCGGCATACTCGGTTGCTGCGTTCGAGAACTGCTGCCGACTGATATGCACAGGGTCGGCATCCGTTGCGACAAAAATAATCGCGGGTCGATCACTTTCAGGCTGTGCCAGCGTAACCGCATCGAGGAGCGTGAGATACTTGTCGCGGGTTGAGAGGGTCAGCATAAAACGCTACTTGATATCTCGCATGATACGGGCAACCATTTGGTTGAGGGTATCCATTTTGGAAACGGTTAAATCGGGGTCGGGGATATAAACGTTGAACTCTTGCTCGGCAAATACCCCGATTTGCGCCAGCGAAAACGAGTCGATCATGCCTTCGGTAATAATCCCTTCAGTATCATCCAGTTCATACTGCGGATCTCGGATGAGGTCGTTCAAAATAAAAGTGCGGAGTTTGCTGCGTACGGTTTGCTCGTCCATTGGTGTATCCTCTCAAACTAATTTGGTGTCGCCGCCCACTCGGAGACTATATCGCCGAGCAGCGTACCGAGTTGTGCCGATCCTTGCGGTGTCAAATGTACGGGACTATCCGTAAATTCGCTAGGTGAAATCGCATCCCATAAATCGATGTAATGCCACCCGTTCTGTGCAGCCAGTTCTTGCATAATCGCGCGGTAACGGTCATAAGCCCACTTGGGATACCAGAAATTGTAGCGAAGGTCACTATTTACCCCATCCGCCACAAATATTGGCTCATTAACAATGATGAGCGGTATGTCACCGACAACTTGCGTTCCGGCTTTGATTATATCGGTAGCAAGCGTATTCTCTTTCAGCTCATTTGCCTCTGTAAAACCTTGCCAACTTATGTCCGTGTCCAAATCGTTACTGCGAGGCTCATAATCTTTGTACAGTTGGTCAATACCTGTTGCTGCCCAATTGATACCGTACAATTGCAACCGCCACCAATCCGCCAGCGCTCGCCGCTGCCCGACGAGTGTTCGCCCCCAAAAATCTCGTTGAACAAACCGCGCGTCATTCACGTCTAATTGAAGCTGATAACGCTCAATCAACGGCTGAACCCGTGCCGCGTTGTTTTGTACGAGTGGGGCTTCAATCTGCTTCGGGTAGGGCAAGGATTCGAGTGTGACCAACCACATAATCAGGTCGGGTTGGTAGCGCATCCCGTAATCCATCAACATCAAATCCTTAGTTGCCGACATAATCGGATGGCCGAGGTTATAAAATTCGGCTTGTTTCCCCCTAATATCTAAACTCGCCGCATTTAGCTTGCCCGTAAGCGTATCAAGATTGTCGAGCAGTACCCCCCAGACCGACGAGTCGCCCATCACCAGAACACGGAACTCATTATCTGCCTTCTTTCGGGAAACCGTGTGTGAACTAAACATCGCCTCCAAGCTGTTCAGGCTCAGGTTATATGCAGCGCTACTTTCCCCATACGGCAGTCGCTCTCGCCCCGGCACGAATAAGTTATAAATGCTGATTTGCCCAATAAGCGGTATCGGATCGACAATCGCAAAAATGAGGTTAGCTGCGATAAATAGGACAATCGCTTTGATGAATACGCGCACAACAAACAGTAGCGTATAACGGCTTTCCGTTAGCCATTCCCACCCCCTCATCTTACTGCCCCCATCAACATGCCGAATGCCCTCACTGTCGCTTCGATGTCAGGCAAAGCGAACCACACCCAACCGAGCAGCACAAAATGGAACGTGAGCAGCACACCCGTTACCTGCCAGAGTTGCAGCAGGCGCGGGTGTTGTTTGAGTTCACGGTACCACTTTCGGGTGCGGTCACTCCACAGCTTGTGAACAAACAGCCCGATGCTGTGCCACAACCCCCACAGGGCAAAAGGCAGCGTAACCCCGTGCCATAACCCGATCACCAGCATCGTACTCACGGTACAGATCAAGATGATAACGTTGGGATGCGGCTTATTTTTGCGTTTCAACAATGCCCGCGAAAGGGGAGAATAAACGTAAAAGCGCACCCAATTACTGAGCGTCATGTGCCAGCTTTGCCAGAAGGCTGTGATATTGTTTTTCAAGTACGGTCGGTCAAAATTTTCCGGCAGTTGTATACCAAAGAGTATCCCAATTCCAATCGCGATGTCGCTGTAACCGCTAAAGTCGAAGTACAGCCGCAGCGCGTAACTATATAACATCACCCACACCGCGCCAGTCGATTGCGCCTGTCCGAATGTCATAGCACTCAAACTGAAAAAGGCCAAGCTGTCGGCGACCACAAACTTCTTGAACAAACCGATTGTGATACGTGTGAAACCTAGTGCGATGAAGTTGGCTCGGTTGCCATCAAGCATCCCTACATGACGGTAATCTTCGCTAAACCGTTCGACGCGATCAATCGGCCCAGCCGCATACGCCGGAAAAAAGATGACATAGGTCAAATATTCCCGCAGCCTTAGGTTAGGCAGAAGCCCGTTTTGTCTGTCTCGCAGCATATGGATGAGCCGGAACGCGACATACGAAAAACCCAACCATTGAATATCGATGCTGCTCGCGAGTGCCACATCTTGCCCTGTTTGTGTTCTCAAGATGCTGCTCAACCATCGGCTCAACCCATCCGTCTTGAGGACGATGAAAAGGCACACCAAGAAGAATAACCCTACGGTGATGACCCTTGTCCGTATTGGTCTTCGTCTCAACGCAAAAATAACGCTGACTAGACCTAGCAAGCACAATGCGACCTGCCACGTCTCCGGCGGCCTTGATGTCAGTTCAACAGGAATGGTGATGTAGCGGGTGAGTGTCAGGCTTAACACAAGGGCTGTCATTACGCCGAGGGCAACCCAATCCTCACGCGCGAGCTTTGCGCCACCTTCTTGTGGTTGCTGCGTGATGAGCCAGCCCAAGACGCTGATGGCGAGTGTCGCGGTGGGTAAACTGTAATCCAGCCATCGGATGTTGAGGGTCGGTTGCAGCCAATAGATAGCGAGGATGCTGCCGATGAAAAGCGCCCACGTTCGCCATCTTGCAGGTAAAACGAGTAAGTAGAGGAGGCCGAACACGGTGAAGACCCCAATGTGAATCAGTTCCACGCTTCAGAACCCTTGATAAATCCATTGGGGTGCTGATTCCGTTGTGACGATTATCAGCAGGATAAAAATGAGGCACAATACGAGCGCGAATACATTCTCGCGTGTGAAGATACGCCGCAGCATAAATGAGACAATCTAAACAATGTTCGAAAATGATAAGATGATCGGCTATCCGACCGGATTCTCCAACCGGAAGCCGTGACCTCGAACTGTAATGATGTATTGACTGTCAGGATCGACTTCCGCCAGTCGGTCGCGCAGCCGCCGGATCAGCGCGTCAATCGCCTGTTCACTGACCCCTTCACCCATCGCCTCAGGCCACACCGTACCTTGCATCCGATACCGTTCGCCCCGATTGCTTGTGGAACCCTTCCTTGACCGTCTCCGCACGGCACAATCCGACGCTGGAACCTGCTTGTGCGTGGGCCTCGACCCCGATCTCGATCGGATGGACGAGGCGTGGACGCGCGGCGTTTCGCCGTTCGTCGCGCTCAACCGGTTCGGGCAGGCCATCGTCCGGGCCACCGCTGACGTTGCCTGCGCTTTCAAGCCCAACCTTGCCTTCTACGAGGCGCACGGCATGGCGGGGCTGGCGGCACTCGAAGAGCTGGTCGGCGCGATCCGCCGAGACGCGCCGCATGCGCTCGTGGTGCTCGACGGCAAACGCGGCGACATCGGCAACACAGCGCGGCTCTACGCCCAGTCGGCCTTCGGATGGCTCGGCGGCGACGCGCTTACCGTCTCGCCGTACATGGGCCGCGACGCCGTCGCACCGTTTCTCGAGTACGAAGGGCGCGCCGCGTTTGTGCTGGCCCGAACGTCCAACCCCAGCGCGGCAGAGGTACAAGACCTTCGGGTCAACGACGAGCCGCTGTACCGGCACGTCGTACGCGCGGCCACGCGCTGGGCCGACGGCCTGCCGGGAACGCTTGGGTTTGTAGCCGGAGCCACCGACCCGGCTGCGCTGGCCGAACTCCGTGCGCTCGCCCCCACCGCGCCGCTGCTCGTGCCCGGCGTGGGAACGCAGGGCGGCGATGCCGAGGCCGTCGTGGCCGCTGCCGGAGACGGGCCGCTGCTCGTCAACGTGGGCCGGGCGATCATCTATGCCGACGATCCCCGCGCCGAAGCCGAGCGCTTCGCAGCGGCGCTGCGCGTTTAAACGAAGCACCCTGCCAAGGCCTTACGAGCTTGGCAGGGTGTTGCCTTAAGGCGACTTCGCTTACCGCACCACGACGAGGCGCTGCGTGCGCACCTGCGCGTCCGACACCAGCCGGACGAGGTAGGTGCCCGGCGCAAGCGTGGCGGAGTTGATGTTCGCCTCGTGCGCACCCGGAGCGACCACACCGTCGGCGAGGACGGCCACTGCGCGGCCCAGCAC
>Ga0102832_1001639_pt1 | contig 16152 bp, 15 predicted proteins | sample EBPBio282013_DNA_FD_88942 | JGI IMG/M metagenome (GOLD analysis project Ga0102832, IMG submission 88942) | Wastewater treatment Type I Accumulibacter community from EBPR Bioreactor in Madison, WI, USA - Reactor 2_5/28/2013_ DNA (Illumina Assembly) | ecosystem: Engineered > Bioreactor > EBPR >...
ACGACGACGCGCTTGCCCGCGATCGAGGGCAGATCGTCCTCGCTGACGCGGCGCAGGAACTTCAGCCCGGTGTGGACGCCGGTCGCGTCCTGGCCCGGCACGCCGAGCGCCATCGACCTGGGGGTACCGGTGGCGACGAGCACCGCGTCGTAGCCCTCGGCCTTGAGCGCCTCGAGGTCGTGGACGGCGTGGTTGGTGCGGATCTCGACGCCGATCGCCGTGACGTTGGCGACGTCCTGGTCGACGACGTCGTGCGGGAGGCGGTACTGGGGGATCGCGTGGCGCAGGAACCCGCCGGCCTTGGCCGCCGAGTCGAACATGGTGACCTGGTAGCCGGCGCGGGCGAGCTGCCACGCGGCCGTCAGACCAGCAGGACCCGTACCGACGATCGCGACCTTGAACCCGTTGGCCTCGGCGACGTCGACGCCGGGGCCCCTGCCGTCGCCGTAGTGCAGGTCCGCAACGAACCTCTTGAGACGGCGGATCGGGATGGTGCCCTCGAGAAGGCTGCGGGTGCACTCGCTCTCGCACGGCGCGTAGCAGGCGCGGCCGAGGGTGCCGACGAGCGGCGTCGCCTCGAGGACGAGCTGGAACGCCTCCTCGTACTTGCCGGAGCGGATGAGGGAGACGTAGCCGTGGGCCTTGATGCCGGCGGGGCAGCTCGCGATGCAGGGCGACGTGCCTGCGCGCTCGATGACCGCCTTCTTCGGCACCGCCTGCGGGAACGGGATGTAGGCCGCGTGGCGCGGCACGAGGTCGGCGTTGAACTGGTCCGGCACGGCGACGGTGCACGCCATCTGGCAGTCGGAGCAGCCCGTGCAGGCCGCCCAGTCGACGAAGGTCGACTTCTGCTTGACGGCCGCAGTGAAGCGACCGTCCTCGCCGCGCCGGATCTGCTCGACCTCGGCGTACGTCATCGTGTGGACGTTGGGGTGGTTGATCGTCGAGGACATCTTCGGTCCGGAGATGCAGCTCGCGCAGTCGAGGGTCGGGAAGACCTTGCTGAGCAGGATCATCCGGCCGCCGACGCTCGCCTCCTTCTCGACGAGCAGGACCTTGTAGCCCATGTCGCCGAGCTTGATCGACGACTCCATGCCGGCGATACCGCTGCCGACGACCATGACGTCGTACTTCATCCTGGGCTCCGCTTCGATGACGGTGCAGGGCAGGCCGACGGCCCGGCTACACGAAGAGGTTGACGTTGGCCTCGTCGGCCTCGCCGAGGTAGCTCGCGACGCCGACGCACTCGACGCCGTCGATGAGCTCCTCCGGGCTGATGCCCATGACGTCCATGGACATCGTGCACGCCACGAACTTGATGCCCTGCTCGCGCGCTGACTCGATGAGCTCGTCGAGCGACATGACGTTCTTCTGCTTCATCACGTGCTTGAACATCCGCGGGCCGGCGCCCCCGAAGTTCATGTGCGACAGCTTCAGCTTGTCCGTGCCGCGCGGCATCATCGCCGCGAACGCCTTCTGCAGGCCGGTCTTGCCGTCGACCTTGATCTTCTCCGGCTTCCGCAGGGCGTTGAGCCCCCAGAACGTGAAGAACATCGTGACGTCGTCACCCATGGCGGCTGCGCCGTTGGCGATGACGAACGCCGCGAACACCCGGTCGAAGTCTCCGCTGAAGACGATGATCGTCTTCTTGCTGGTGTCCACTTCCACACTTCCCTAGGTCGCGCGCGGGCGCGTCAGGCCGTGACCGGCCCGATCTCGACGAGCTGCGCCGAGAACTCGCGCATGTACTTGACGAACGGCTCTGCGCAGACGGAGCAGACGGCTGCCATCCGCAGGCGCTGCGGATCGATTCCCTGCTCCCGCATGAGCGCCTGGGCTGCGTCCGCCAGCTTCGCCGTGCGGCTCGCACAGTCGGGCAGGTAGGCGCACTCCTCGCCGTCGGAGGCGATGAAGACACCGTCGATGCCGTTGTGCAGAGCCCGGAGGATCCAGCTGGGCCGGATGCCGCTGCTGCAGGGCACCGCGATGGTCGTCGCGGTAGCCGGGTAGTGCAGGTGCCGGCTGCCGGCGAGGTCGATGCCCGGATCCGAGATGTTGTGGGTGGAGAACACCAGGATCCGCGGCTTGAACGCGACCTCCGCGATCGTCGCCGTGGCCATGGCGCTACTTCGTCTTCCGCAGGTACAGCTTGATGCAGCCGGCCTCGTCGAACGCGCCCAGGTAGTCGTGGCCCATCTTCTTGGACCAGGCCGGGATGTCCTTGAGGGTGCCGGAGTCGGTCGCCTGGACCTCCATCACGCCGCCGACAGCGAGGCCGCCGATGGCCTTCTTGGCAGCGAGGATGGGGCCGGGGCAGGAGACGCCGCGCGCGTCGACCACCAGGTCGGCGGACAGTGCCTTGAGCTCTTCGGTCGTGACGGTCATCGTGGCTCCTTCGTCGGTGCGGCGCTGGGTGCGCCGCCGTGATCCACCTCTTCGACCGTACGCTCACGGAATAGTGGTTTCTTGCTCAAGCACAAGGGTTCTCGTGCCTCGTGCGTCACGGAAGGTGAGCCTCACATACCCCCAGGGGTAGGGGTATGCCGCCTGATCGGCAGTGCTTAGCCGCAGGGTCGGATGTCTGCACGCTCACATCGGCACGACGCGCTCGACCGATACCCCCGCGGGTACCGTGGCAGAGCCGGCACAACGACCGCGGCGGCGCGTCGGACTGGCTCCGTCCGCACCACCAGCGCCGCCGCGGCCCCGGCGGCGCGGGAGCCGCAGGGCGCGCCGACCCCCTGGCGAGACGAGGAACCCGTGACGGGCCACGACCACGACACCTACTTCGACCAGCGCGATGGGGCATGGTGCACGCGGCTGCGCGGCCGCGCCGTGCTGGGCGATCCCCGGCTCAACAAGGGGACCGCGTTCACCGACGACGAGCGGCGCGCCCTCGGTCTCGTGGGCCTTCTGCCGCCGCGGGTCCTGACGCTGGAGGAGCAGGCGACCCGTGCCTACCTCCGCTACCTCGAGCAGCCCAACGATCTGGCGAAGAACGTGTTCCTCACCGCGCTGCACGACCGCAACGAGGTGCTGTTCTTCCGCGTGCTCGGGCGGCACCTCCCCGAGATGCTCCCCATCGTCTACACGCCGACCGTCGGCGAGGCGATCCAGCGCTACAGCCACGAGTACCGGCGCCCCCGCGGCGTCTACCTCTCCGTCGACGATCCCGACGGCGTCGAGGCCGCTCTCCGGGCGGCAGACCGCGGGCCGGACGAGGTCGACCTCATCATCGCGACCGACGCCGAGGGCATCCTCGGCATCGGGGACTGGGGCGTCGGCGGCATCGAGATCGCCGTCGGCAAGCTCAACGTCTACACCGCTGCTGCGGGCATCGACCCCGCGCGGACGCTCGCCGTGATGCTCGACGTCGGCACCAACCGCCAGGAGCTCCTCGACGACAGCCTGTACCTCGGCCTGCGCCACGAGCGCGTCGATCGCGAGACGTACGACGCCTTCATCGACCGGTACGTCTCGGCCGCCACCCAGCTCTTCCCTCGCGCGATCCTGCACTGGGAGGACTTCGGCACCAGCAATGCACGGCGCATCCTCGACCGCTATCGCGCCAGCACCCTGACGTTCAACGACGACATGCAGGGGACCGGTTCCGTCGCCCTGGCGGCGATCCTGTCGGCCTCGGCAGCGACCGGGACGGCGCTCAGCGAGCACCGTGTGGTCGTCCATGGCTCAGGCACGGCAGGCATCGGTATCGCCGATCAGCTGCGCGACGCCATGTGCGGGGACGGGACCGCTCGCGAGGCCGCGACGCGCAGGTTCTGGTGCGTCGGCAGGCACGGGATGCTCACCGACGCACGGCCGGACCTGCGCGACTTCCAGGTGCCGTACGCGCGGCCGGTCTCCGAGGCCGACGGGTGGGGTGTCACCGACGAGTTCGGCGGTGCGAGCCTGCTGGAGGTGGTGAGGCAGGTACGGCCCACCATCCTCATCGGGACGTCGGGCCGCCCTCAGGCGTTCACCGAGGAGATCGTCCGCGAGATGGCGGCGCACGTCGACCGGCCGATCATCATGCCGATGTCCAACCCCACAGCTCTGGCCGAGGCGTTCCCGGACGATCTGCTCGACTGGACCGACGGCAGGGCCCTGGTGGCGACCGGCAGCCCGTTCGCCCCCGTCGTGCGCGAGGGGACCGTGCACGAGGTGGCGCAGGTCAACAACGCGCTCGTCTTCCCCGGCCTCGGCCTCGGGACGATCGTGTCGGGGGCGACCAGGATCACCGACGGCATGCTGCTCGCGGCGGCGGAGGCTGTCGCCTCGCTCGCCGACCCGTCGGCCGCCGGAGGGGCCCTGCTTCCTCGCGTCGCCGACCTGCGCGAGACGTCCGCGGTCGTGGCGACCGCCGTCGCGGTGCAGGCGGTGCAGGAGGGTGTGGCCCCCCAGCCCGTCGACGACGACGTGGAGAAGCAGGTCAGGGCAGCCATGTGGCGCTGCGACTACCACCCCGTCCGCGCCGTCTGACGCCGCGAGCGCGCGGCCTGGCGCGCTCGGGCCCGCTAGGGCCGGTGCGTCACGCCAGGGGCGCTTGACCGGGCTGCTCGCCGAGGATCTCCACGATGTCGCCGGTGATCTTCTCGGGCTCCACGGTGGGGGCGTAGCGCGTAACCGTGCGGCCGTCGGGCGCGACGAGGAACTTGGTGAAGTTCCACTTGATCCGCGAGCCCAGCAGTCCGCCGGTGCGGCCCTTGAGGTAGCCGAACACGGGGTGCTCGTCGTCGCCGTTGACGTCGACCTTGGTCGAGAGCGGGAACGTCACGCCGTGGTTGATGCGGCAGAACTCCTCGATCTCGCCGTCGTCGCCGGGCTCCTGCCCGCCGAACTGGTCGCAGGGGAAGCCGATGACGACCAGGCCCTGGTCGACGAACTGCTCGTGCAGCTTCTGCAGGCCGTCGTACTGCGGCGTGAAGCCGCACTTGCTCGCCGTGTTGACGATGAGCAGCGGCTTGCCCTCGAACTGCGCGAGGTCGACCGGCTGCCCGTGGTTGTCGGTGAAGGAGAGCTCGTAGACGCTCGACGCCTCGGTACCCATGCCGCCCGCCTCAGGCCACGCGCAGGGCGACGTCGACGTTGCCCCGCGTGGCGTTGGAGTAGGGGCAGACCTCGTGCGCCTTCTCGACGAGCGCGAGGGCCGAGTCGTGGTCGAGCGCAGGGGCCGAGACGACGAGCTCGACGCCGAGCCCGTAGCCGCCGGCGTCCAGCGCGCCGAGCGACACGTGCGCCGTCACCGTCGAGCCGGTGAGGTCCGAGCCGCGGCCCACGAGCTTGAGCGCCGAGTGGAAGCACGCGGCGTAGCCCGCGGCGAACAGCTGCTCGGGGTTGGTGGCGCCGCCTGCTCCGCCCATCTCCACGGGGACGCGGACGTCGACGGCGAGCAGGCCGTCACTGGACTCGGAACGGCCGTTGCGGCCGTCCCCGGAAGCGGTGGCGATGGCTGTGCAGAGAGAGGCTTCATGTACACGATCATATTGTGCGCAATCGAATCCGCAACTAGGGTGGGAACGTGACGAGGCCCACGCCCCCTCAGCTGCAGCTCGACAACCAGCTCTGCTTCGCGCTCTACCGCGCGAGCCGGGCGGTGATCCGCTCCTACGGCCCGGCGCTCGACGAGCTGGGCCTGACGTATCTGCAGTACCTCACGATGATGGTGCTCTGGGAGGAGCAGCCGCTGTCGGTCGGCGAGATCGGCGAGCGCCTGCACCTCGACTCCGGCACGCTCACACCCCTGCTCAAGCGGCTCGAGGATGCGGGCCTGGTGACCCGTGAGCGCGACCCGCAGGACGAGCGCCGCGTCGCGGTGGGCCTCACGCGCTCGGGGCGTGCCCTGCGCGCGAAGGCCGAGGATGTGCCGCTCAAGGTCGGCCGGTGCTTCGGCCTCGACGAGCACGCGGCGCGCGACCTGCACGCGGTGCTGCACACCCTGGCCGACACGGTCGAGCAGGCCACGGCCTGACGCCTACTCGAGGATCTCCTCGCGCTCGACCGGCACCTCTCCCGTCGCCTTGAGCGCCGACCGCAGGAAGAACGGGCCCGTCGCCTCGTTGAGCACCACCGTCGCGATGATGATCGTCGAGAGCTCCGGCCCGTAGGTGGGGAAGTCCGTGGCGATCGTCGTCGCCAGCGCGAGCGCGATGCCGGCCTGCGGCATGTAGGCGCGCCAGGCCACTTTCCGCACGACCGGCGGCTCCTTGACGACGGCCATGGCTGCGGTCGAGCTGACGAACATGCCCACAAGACGCGTGATCCAGAGGACGGCAGCAGCTCCGGCCGCGGCGACGATCGCATCGAGGTGCAGCCCGAGCCCGGTCAAGGTGAAGAAGATGACGTAGATGACCGGGGCCATCGCGTTGAGGATCCGCTCGAACCGCTCCGGCCGCTTCGTCCAGTTCGCGACGATCACGCCCGCGATCATCGCGATGAGCAGCGCATCGATCTCGATGCTGACTCCGAGCTCCTCGGCAGCCCAGTCGCTGAACGCGGGCGCCAGCACCGCGGCGATGGCGGCGACACCGATCGCGATCCCGCCCACCACGACGTCGGGCCAGCCCCGCTCCATCACGTAGCGCAGGATCACCCCGACAATCCCGCCTCCGAGCAGAGCCAGCACGAGGACCGCGAGCACGCTGACTACGAGGATGCGGTCGCTCGTGCCGCCCGACACGAGCCCCTCGGCGACGAGGAGCGTCACGGAGAACAGCGACACGACCACGACATCCATGACGACCGTGGCCCCGAGCACCAGCCGCGTGAACGGACCCTCGGAGGCGCTCTCGCCGATGACGGCGATCGCCTCGGGCGGCGACAGCGCGAGCATGACCGTGCCGGCGAGCAGCGCCCCGGCCAGGCGGATGCCCGTGTCGAGCTCGGGGGTGAGGACGTAGACCACCGTGCCGACCATGAGCGGCACGACGATGGTCATCGACACGACCTGCGCGGCGATCGGCCGCAGCCGCGGCGCGACCACCTTCCAGATGAGATGGCTGCCGGCGACGAACCCGATGAACGCGAGCATCACGGTCTGGATGTGCGGGAACGCCAGGCGGGCGCCGTCCTCGGCATCGGCGTACACCGCGCCCGCGACCGCCCCGACGGCGAGATAGACGGGCAGCCTGGGGATCCTGGCGCGCGCGGCGAGCTCGCCGACACCCCAGGCGATCGCGCAGATGATCGTGAGCGCGACGTAGTGCTCGAGCTTCAAGCCCATCCCCGACCTCCGGGTCGGCAGCCTACGGCCCTGCCGGACGCCGTCGTCCGGGTATCCGTCGAGGACGGCGCGCCGGGCGCGCGGGGCGCATGGACGCTGCCGACGAGGGGTAGGAGGACCGCCGGAGGGGCGAGGACGGAGGCGGCGGTGCGCATCGCGATGGTGGCACCGCCCTGGTACGAGGTCCCGCCGCGCGCCTACGGCGGGATCGAGTCGCTCGTCGCCGGGCTCGTCGACGGCCTGGTCGACGAGGGTCACGAGGTGCTCCTGGTGTCGGCGGGTGCGTCGCGCACCCGGGCGCAGCACGTCGTCGCGACCTCGCCGGGGGCTGCTGAGCTGATGCTCGGCGACGAGACCACGTCGTTGTCGCACGGTCTGGCGGCGGAGGACGCGGTGCGCGACTTCGCGCCCGACGTCGTCCACGACCACACGCTGCCCGGCCTGCTGCTCGCCGAGCACCGCGCCTGCCCCACGGTCGCGACGGTGCATGGCCGGGTGACAGGTCCCTACGGCGCGCTCGTGGCGGGCGCGCGCGGCGTGCATCGCGTGGCCATCTCGAGGTCGCAGCGGCGGTCGGCCCCGCAGGTGCCCTGGCGCGCCACGGTCCGCAACGGGATCGCCGTCGGCGGTCTGCCGTTCCGCGCGCGCAAGGACGACTACCTCCTGTTCCTCGGGCGCATGTGCCGCGACAAGGGCGTGGTGGAGGCCATCGACGTCGCCGAGCGCAGCGGCGCGCGCCTGCTCATCGCAGCTCGCATGCACGGCGACCAGGAAGAGGAGTTCTTCCGCGAGCAGGTGCGTCCCCGCCTGGGTCCCCGCATCGAGCATCTCGGCGAGGTGGGCGGCCCGGAGCGCCTCGAGCTGCTCGCACGGGCGCGCGCGCTGCTGTTCCCGCTGCAGTGGGAGGAGCCCTTCGGCCTGGTCGTTGCCGAGGCCCAGGCGTGCGGCACACCCGTCCTCTCGCTGCGCAGGGGTGCCATCCCGGAGATCGTGCGCGAGGGCACGACGGCGCTGCTGGCCGACCATCACTTGGAGCTCGTCGACCTCCTGCCCGCCGTCGACGCGCTCTCACCGGTCGACTGCCGTGCCTTCGCCGCAGCGGAGCTCGACATCGCGGGCTCCGTGGCCGGCTACGGGCTCGTCTACGAGGACGTCGTCCGCCGCGCGACGTCGCTCCCGGCATCGCCGATCGCGTCCGGCAGCTAGCTGATCCGGCTCAGCGGAACCGAGGGCCGCGCACCACCTCGAAGTCCTCGGGGACGCCGTCGACGAGCGGGCCGTCGTGGCCCACCCGCACCACCAGCCGGCGCAGAGGACCGTCGGACAGCCCGTGCAGGGTGAGCGGCAGCCAGTCATCGGGCAGGTGCGGGTCGATCAGGAGCCGGCGGCCGGGGATGTCCGGCTCGATGCCGAGCACCGTGCGGAGCACGAGCAGGGGCGAGGCCGCCGCCCACGCCTGCGGCGAGCAGGCGGTCGGGAACCGCACCGGCTCCTCCCCGCCGATGGCGTCGCTGACCTCGAAGCCGGCCATCAGCTCGGGCAGCGAGCCGTCGAAGTGGTCGGCGGAGCGCACCAGGCCGGCGCAGAGCTCGCGGCCGAGCCGGCCGAGCCCGTAGCGCGAGAGGCCCCAGGCCACGAGCGCCGTGTCGTGCGGCCACACGCTGCCGGTGTGGTAGCCGAGCGGGTCGTACGCCGGGTTGTCGGCCGACAGCGTGCGCAGGCCCCAATGGGTGCGCATGGGGCGGCCCAGCAGGGTGGCGCCGAGCCGGTGGGCCCGCTGCGGCAGCGCGCACCCGGTCCAGAGCATGTGCCCGGCGTTCGACGAGGACGTCGGCAGCGCCGCGCCGTCTGGCCCGAGGGCGAGGGCGTACGAGCCCAGGCGAGCGAGCCAGAAGCGCTCGTCGATGCGGCGCTGCAGGTCCGACGCGCGTGCGTCGAGCTCCGCGCCGTCGCCCTCCCCGAGGGTGCGCGCCAGCTCGGCCCGCGCGCGCAGGGCGGCGTACCAGTAGGCCTGCACCTCCACGAGCCGCACCGGCGGCTCGACCACGTCGCCGTCGGCGTCGACGATGGCGTTCCACGAGTCCTTCCACCCCTGGTTGAGCAGGCCGTGGTCGCTGCGGCGGACCGACTCCACGAGCCCGTCGCCGTCGATGTCGCCGTAGGTGTCGAGCCAGTCGAGGCACGCGTCGGCCGCCGGCACGAGAGGTGCCGCGAGCAGCGGGTCGAGGCCGCAGCGCACCAGCTCGCCGAGCAGCACGACGAACAGCGGCGTGGAGTCGGTGCTGCCGAAGTAGGTGCCGCGATCGCCCTCGAACAGCGAGGTGCCGGTGGTCATCCGCGTCTCGTGCAGGATGCGGCCGGGCTCCTCCTCGCTGAGCGGGTCGACCGTGCGTCCCTGACGCGCCGCCAGCGACCGCAGCACGTCGAGGCCGACGCGCTGGTCCCACACCGCGCACATCAGCGCGGTGAGCAGCGCGTCGCGCCCGAACAGGGTCATGAACCACGGAGCGCCCGCAGCGACGGTGCTGCCGCCCGTCTCCTCGTCGTGGACGCGTAGCGCGTCGAGGTCGTCCGCGCCCGTGCGGAGGGCTGCCCGGAGCGCCTCGTGCCGGGTCGACACGCGCGGACGCCGCAGAGGGCGCGCGTGAGCGCTCACCTCGTCTCCGAGCTGGTCGCCCTCGACGTGGGCGGTGACGACGATGGTGCGTTCGTAGGTCGAGCGGGGCCGCAGCACCACCTCGTCGAGGAAGCCGGAGGGTACGGCGTCGACGGGGTCGTTCCCGAGGTCGAGGACCGTCGTCGTCCCGGAGCCGCGGATCAGCAGGCGCCGTCCCACGAGCTCGGCCTCGTGATGCGTGAGGCCCGCCGCCCGGCCCTCCTTCACGGCGAAGATGTCGGCGAAGTCCGCCGCTGCGAGCAGCGAGAGCCGCACCGTGCGCTGCAGCCGCGAGCCGTTGCGCAGGACCAGCCGCACGGCCAGCTCGCCGGGCCCCACCTCCAGGTGCGTCGAGACCAGCAGCGGTGCTGTGCCCGGGGGCTCTGCCGGATCCACCGCACGTCTGAGCACCTCGGCGCCGCTCTCGCCATCACCGCGCGTCCGCAGCACGTCGACCTGCCAGCCGTCCAGCCCGACGACCAGCCGCGAGAGCACCCGCCGGTCGGCCACGAACAGACCGTCGGGCTCGGCCACCAGCTCTCCCGCGGCGTCGCACAGGACGAACGTCGACCCTCGGAACACGGTCAGACCGGCCTGGTGCCGCACGGGCTCGGCCTGCTGCCAGGTGCTCCCCTCCACGTCCTGCATCCCGCCGCGATCCCCCGGCGCGGCCATGGCGAAACCCGCGGCGGACGGTCGCAGTTGCGTCGCAATCCGGGGGGCGGCCAGGCCGCTGGGGAGGCGCACCCGCCGCGGGCGGGTTGAATGGGGTCATGAGCCGTTCGGTGATGCTGGTCGAGGACGACGAGGCCATCCGTCTCGTGCTGCGCATCGCGCTGCAGGACGCGGGCTACGAGGTGCTCGAGGCCGAGTCGGGCGAGGCCGCGCTCGTGATGGCCCTCGACGAGGCGGCCGACGTCATGCTCGTCGACCTGCGCCTGCCCGGGATCCACGGGCTCGACGTCGTCCGCACGGTCCGCGGCTCGAGCCGCGTGCCGATCATCATCCTCACGGCGCAGACGGAGAGCACCGACGTCGTGGCCGGCCTCGAGGCCGGCGCCGACGACTACGTCACCAAGCCGTTCGTGACGCAGGAGCTGCTGGCGAGGGTCGCAGCGCAGCTGCGCCGCTCGCAGTTCGGCGAGGTCGAGGACAGCCTCGAGTGCGGTCCGTTCTCGCTCTCCCCCGAGCAGGGCGCCGTCTACGTCAACGGCAGCGCCGTGCCCCTGTCGCGCACCGAGTTCAAGGTGCTGCAGGAGCTGATGTCGGCGCGGGAGAAGGTGCTCTCGCGCGACTACCTGCTCAAGCACGTGTGGGGCTACCAGCACGCCGGCGACGGGCGCATCGTCGACAACCTCGTCTACCGGCTGCGGGCCAAGATCGAGGCCAACCCGGCGGAGCCGCAGCACCTGCTGACCGTCCGCGGCTTCGGCTACCGGCTCAAGGCCTGACGTGCTCGGCCTCAAGAGCCGGGTGATCCTGGCCTTCGGGGTGCTGTCGCTCGCGGTCGCCCTCCTCGTCTCGATCAGCGCGTTCATGTTCGCGCGCAACTACCTCGTGACACAGCGCGAGTCCGCCGGTGTCACGCGCGCCCTGCTCGATGCACGGGCGGTGTCCGCCGCCATCGAGTCGGGCGTCGAGCCCGGCGAGGCCCTCGCCACCGTGCCCGCGATCGGCGGTGCGCAGGCTCTCGCCCGCGTGGACGGCGTCTGGTACACCCGCGGCGTCGGCGTCAGCCCGCCGGACCTGCCGCCGGCGCTGATCTCGCTCGCCGAGGAGCAGGGCGCCGCGCGCCAGAGCTTCGAGGTCTCCGGCCAGCCCTTCTTCGCCGTCGCGGTGGCCGACGGCGGCGACCTCTACCTCGAGCTGCTGCCCATGGGCGACCTCGATCGGGCGCTGCGCACGGCCGGCTGGTTCATCGCCGGCATCTCGCTCGTGTCGCTCGCGCTCGGCGCGGTGCTCGGCTCGTGGGCGGCGAGCCGCTTGCTGCGGCCGGTGCAGTCGCTCAGCGACGGCGCAGTGCGGCTCGCGGAGGGTGATCTCGCGGTGCGGCTCGAGCCCACCGAGGACCCCGACCTCGCACCGATCACCTCGGCGTTCAACGAGATGGCCGACGCCGTCGAGCGGCGGATCGCGCGCGAGCGCCGGTTCGTCGCCAACGTCAGCCACGAGCTGCGCTCCCCCGTCACCGCGATCGCCGGCACGGCCGAGCTGCTCGACAACCACCGGGAGGCGCTCCCGCCGCGCGACGCCGAGCTCGTCGCCAGCCTCGTGACCCGGTCGCGCCGCCTCTCGCGCACGCTGGTCGACCTCATGGAGATCGGCAGCGAGGACTCCCACCAGCCGCTGCAGGTGGAGGCCGTCGAGATCTCCTCGATCGTCTTGGGGCTCATGGCCGACCGCGGGCTCGGCGAGGAGCTGCTGCACGGCGACCGGCCGGTGGTGCGCACGGATGCCCGGCGAGTCGAGCGCGTCCTGGCCAACCTCCTCGACAACGCCTCGACCCACGGCCGGGGCGTCGTCGGCGTCGTCATCGAGCGCGAGGCCGAGCACGTTCTCGTGCACGTCGACGACGCCGGTCCCGGCCTGCCCGAGGAGGGCGCCGACCAGCTCTTCGAGCCGTTCTCGCGCGGCAGCAGCAGGGCCTCCGACGACGGTGCCGGCCTCGGTCTCGCTATCGCACGGGAGGCCGCGACGGCGCTCGGCGGGCAGGTGCTCGCCGACCGGTCGTCGCGCGGCGGCGCACGCATGACGCTGCGCATCCCGGCAGAGGTGGCGCCGTGACCCGCCTGCGCCGCACGACTTCGGCGGTCCTCGTCGCGGCGGCGGCGAGCCTCCTCGCCTCGTGCGGCGTCCCGCTGGGCGACGAGCCCGAGCCGGTCGCCGGCGTCACGCGCCCGACGTCGGCGTCGCCGAGCCCGTCGGCCAGCACCGCACCGTCCGGGCAGGCCACCCTCTGGCTCGTCGACGGTCCTCGGCTCGTGCCGCGCGACGCCGCGGCGTCCACGCCGGTGACCACGGCGTCGAGCGTCGCGCTCCTCGGCGTCGCGCCCCCGGCGGACAGCGGGCTGCGCACGCTCATCGCCGACCCCGTCACCGGGCAGCCGCTGGCCGTGGTGATGACCGACGACGCAGGGAACGGCCGCACCGAGCAGCGGGTCGCACTCGCACCGACGTTCGTCGAGCTCGCGGCCGAGGACCAGGTGCTGCTCATCGGCCAGGTGGTGCTGACCATGACCGAGATCGACCGGGCGCCGATCCTGTTCGTCGGACCGGACGGCGAGCCGCTCTCCGTGCCCCTCCCCGACGGCCGCCTCCGCGACGGCAGCGTGACCCGCGGCGACTACCTCTCCCTCACCTAGCTGCTCGGCAGGGCCGGCGTCAGCCGAGGAGCTTCTTCATCTGGTCGGCGACGGCGGTGATGGCCTTGCGGGGCGCCACGCGCGACATGCGGTCGAGCATCCGGGCGTCGTTGCCGATGAGCACCCGGAAGGTGCCGTTCGCCACGGCGTCGACGATCTGCCGGGCCGCGACGTCGACCGCGGTCACCTTGGGCGCCTTGCCCTCGGTGGCTGCGGCCATCGCCGAGATATCCACGCCGGAGTTGCCCGCGATGTTGGTGCCGATGCCGCCGGGGAACACCTCGGTGACGGCGACGCGCGTGCCCTGCAGCTCGGCGTAGAGCGTCTCGGTGAGCAGCTTCACGGCCGCCTTGCTCGCGCCGTACGCGCCCTGGCCGGGCACCGGCACGAGGCCGCCCATGCTCGAGACGTTGAGCAGCGACGCCTCGGGCCGCTCCTTGAGCAGCGGCAGGAACGCCTTGACGGTGTAGAGCGTGCCCCAGAAGTTCACGCCCATCACCCGCTCGATCTCCTCGATCGAGAGCTCCTCGACGTGGACGAAGCGCTGGATGATGCCGGCGACGTTGAGCAGGCCGTCGACCTGGCCGTGCGCGGCGATCACGGCGTCGGGCAGCGCCTCGACGGCGGCGCGGTCGGATACCGACAGCACGTGCGTGGTCAGCCGCGGGGCGGCCGACCCGGCGAGCCGCACGGTCTCGGCGAGGCCCTCCTCCGAGAGGTCGACGGCGGCGACACTGGCCCCGCGGCCGAGCAGCTGGAGGGTCACCTCGCGGCCCATGCCGTTGCCGGCACCGGTGACGACGAAGACGTTGCCGGGGATGCGCATGACGGGCTCCTGGGGCCTGTACCGGACGCTGTTGTCCGGTACAGCCGACGGTAACCCCTGCCCGCGCCGCAGTCGAGGCGCGGCCGCGGTCAGGCGGCGACGGGCTTGCGCTGCTCGAGCTCGTCGAGCTCGCGCAGGTAGGACTGGTCGGTCGACGGCACCGAGAGCCGGATGATCTTCGCCCACGCCGAGGCGACCTGGTGCGGCATCGAGCCGGTGACGTAGGTGAGCCCGTACTTCTCGAACAGCGCCTGCACCTTCGGCGCGACCTCCTGGTAGCGGTTGGAGGGCAGGTCCGGGAAGAGGTGGTGCTCGATCTGGTAGCTGAGGTTGCCGGTCATGATGTGCAGCAGCGGGCCGCCGGAGATGTTGGCCGAGCCGAGCATCTGGCGCAGGTACCACTCGCCGCGGGTCTCGCCCTCGATCGACTGCTTGGTGAAGGTCTCGACGCCCTTCGGGAAGTGCCCGCACATGATCACCGAGTGCGTCCAGATGTTGCGCACGACGTTGGCGGTGACGTTCGCGGCCAGCGTCGGGATGGCCGACGGCCCGGACAGCAGCGGGTGGACGACGTAGTCGCGCAGCGCGTTGCGGCGCACCTTGCGCAGCACCTTCTTCACGCCGGAGGAGAACTCCTCCTTGCTCTTGCGGCCCTTGAGGTACTTGCCGATCTCGAGGTCGTAGACAGCGATGCCGTACTCGAAGACCAGCATGTTGAGGAAGTTGTAGAGCGGCTGCGCGAGCATCGCGCGGCTCCACGGCTGCTCCTCGTCGACGCGCATGAGGCCGTAGCCGAGGTCGTGGTCCTTGCCGAGCACGTTGGTGTAGGTGTGGTGCAGCTCGTTGTGGGCGTGCTTCCACAGATCGGCCGGGCTGGCGTTGTCCCACTCCCACGTCGTCGAGTGGATCTTGGGGTCGCGCATCCAGTCCCACTGGCCGTGCATGACGTTGTGGCCGATCTCCATGTTCTCGAGGATCTTCGAGATCGACAGGCCGACGGTTCCGGCGATCCACGCCGGCGGGAACATCGAGATCAGCAGCACGGCGCGGCTGCCGAGCTCGAGCGAGCGCTGGATGGCGATGAGGCGGCGGATGTAGTCGGCGTCGCTCTGGCCCCGGCTCTCGAGCACGTCCTCGCGGATCGCATCGAGCTCGCGGCCGATGGCCTCGATGTCCTCGGGGGTGAGGTGGGCGATCGGGCTGACGTCCTTGTGCTGAAGGGCGGTCATGCTGCGGTGTGCTCCAGGTCTCGGTGCGGGTCGTGGGTCGCGGCGCTCAGGCGTCGATGACGCAGGGGCCGGCGGGGGCGTTGATGCAGGTCTGGATGAGGACGCCGTCGCCGGGCGCCGCCACGGTGATCGCGCCGTCGCGGACATCGCGCACCGCCCCCTCCTCGAGCGGGACGACGCAGCCGTAGCAGATGCCCATCCGGCAGCCCGAGCGCAGGAGCACGCCGGCGTCCTCGCCCTCGACCAGCAGGGGCCGCGAGCCGTCGGCGTCGACCGTGGCGCCGGTGCGGGCGAAGGTGACCGAGCCGCCCTCGCCGAGCACCGCGGCCACAGGGCGGAAGCGCTCGACGTGCAGCCGATGCGACCAGCCGCGGTCCTCGAACAGGCCGACGACGGCGTCGACGAGGCCGTTGGGCCCGCAGGCCCAGGTCTCGCGATCGGCAAGGTCGGGCACGAGCTGCTCGAGCTCGTCGGTGGTGAGGCGCCCGTCGGCGGCGGTGTGCCGCTCGACGAGCCGGATGCGGCCGTCGGACTCCCAGGCGCGCAGCTCGCGGCCGAACAGGACGTCGTCGGCGGTGCGTGCGGAGTGCACCACCACGACGTCGTCGAGCCCGGCGAGCGAGGCGCGCAGCATGCCGATGACGGGCGTGATGCCCGAGCCCGCGGTGACGAACAGCGCGCGCTGGGGCAGCGGCGAGGAGAGGACGAAGTCGCCGTCGGGGCCCTCGAGCTCCACGATGTCGCCGACCTCCGCCGCCCGGACCAGGTGGGTGCTCACCGCGCCGTCCGGCACGACCGAGACGGTCACGGTGATGGAGCCGTCGGGCCGCACCGGCGAGGTGAGGGAGTAGGAGCGCCAG
>Ga0102832_1001644_pt1 | contig 16108 bp, 17 predicted proteins | sample EBPBio282013_DNA_FD_88942 | JGI IMG/M metagenome (GOLD analysis project Ga0102832, IMG submission 88942) | Wastewater treatment Type I Accumulibacter community from EBPR Bioreactor in Madison, WI, USA - Reactor 2_5/28/2013_ DNA (Illumina Assembly) | ecosystem: Engineered > Bioreactor > EBPR >...
CATACAAATAGAGTAAAAATTAAATAAATTTTAAGAAAGTGTAAAAAAATTATAAATTAAATCTTAAATGGCAAATACCCTTAAAGATCTCAGTCGAGTGCTTTTTTGTATTATGACCTTCTTCATCGTTAACACTTCATCCCAATAATAAATGCTCGAAGAATAAACAAAAAAATAAATCATCGAAGCTGTTCAGTACAAGTACCTGATATTCACCACTCATTGTTATGAAACTTTTTTCGATAACTCTGACTGGTTCCACTTCGATTGTCTTAAAATGGTACCTAAAATCTAAATTAGACCGCTGTCAAAATCATTGGGTATGGACTCGTGATGGGAGGTGCTGTCATCAAATTCCCTCAAATCATTAAAGTTATTGCAAACAAGTCTGTTTTTGGAATTTCATTCACCAGCGTTATCCTCGAAGTATTTTATTGTTAAAAATAAGTTAAGCACTAACATTTTGGCGACTGGTTACTGCATTTATAAAGGTAATCCATTCAGTCTTTATGGTGAAAATGTCTTCATTGGGGTTCAAATGCTCGTTGTTATCCTTCTCTTTTTAGCTTTCGGAAAAGGAAACAAAATCGTTTACTCTGTGTTTTTCGTTCTTATGATTGCTGCAGCATATTACATCAGTGATCCTCATCACCTCCCCTCTTTCGTAGTTGAACACAGTATCATCGTGCAAACAATTTTCCGTAAGATTTTGATTAAATTCAGTCTGTACTTCAAGAATGTCACAAATCATCGAAGTATTCAAATTAAAATCAACAGGAAGCCTTGCTTTGACAACTTGGGCTTTGTCTCTTTTAGGAAACATTGGAAGAATCGCAACAATTGCAGTATAAGCCTCAGGTGATTATAAATTCCTCCTTTCCATGGTTTCAGTCGCTATTTTAAACGCTACCATTGTCTTCCAGTTTTATCTTTACAGAAACTCAAAATCTAAAACCCCATAAAAAATTGATTGATTCTCTTTTTTTAATCATTTCTCGAAATCAAAAAAGACGATAACTAACATATTTTTGTTTAAATTACTTTATTCATAAATCTTTTAATAGTTTATCAAATTAATGTGGGATTTAATGATTTTATTTAAAGAATCAAATTTATTGTTTTGATTAATATTTTTTATAAGAGCATGAATATCTTTGAAGCTCAGGGCTATCAACAAAGAATGCCCAACAGATAAGAAATTCTTGAGTAAAAAGCCAGAAAATGGCGACAGTATAATAACAAGAAATACGCTCCTAAAAAGAAAGGAGGTTTTGCTGAAAGTCAAAAGTAATCTTTGCCTCCTGAAATTTTACGAAAAATAGTCAAAGATCACTCAGATTTATCTGGTCGAAAATTCAAGACAGACAAGCGAGTATTCTTGGGAGCATTAAAATATGCACCCCACGCAGTGTTTAAGCTGTTATAAAATGTCCCAATGCCATGGTAGCAAGTAAAGAACGTTAAAGTCTTGTATCATATCACCGGAGCAATAACTTTTGTGGATTAAATTCCAAGGGTAATTGAACCAGTTTACAACGCACAGTGGGGGACAATGTGGATCATGATGAGAAGATAAAAGAGAGACAGAAGACATTTCAAAAGAATGAGATTTCCCCCCTTTGATGATTAAGAACCACCTTTGGATTACGGATAAAATATTTTAGACATTGAACCTTTAGAAGCAATCAATATGTAACTGGATGAGAAGTAAGATAACGCAGTTTATGATTGGTTTTATGACCCAAAACCTTTGATTTACTCTAATTTAGTAAACGGACCATCATATCGCAAATGGAATCTTCCCTTAAACGTTATGTCCAACTTATACAGACTGGCCAATCAAATGTTGTCAGATATCGTTGATAAAAATTATTACTACCTTTTCGATCTCAAATCTTTCTTCACCAGTAAAGCTCTCAACATTGCCATTCCTGGAGGACCTAAATTCTAACCTCTTTATCGAGATCTCTCCGATTTTGATTAAGATTGGAACGAGTTTAATGACATCAGTAAAATTATTCTCAGACATCCTGTGAGAACTGAGTATAAAATTGCCTTCCCTCATCTTTATAACAACAGACCAAGAAAAGTAGCACATACAACTTATCATCACCCAGCTTCAGTTTATATAAAAAATTAAGATCCTTAAATTCCCACTTTTTATTTCGACCCATCCATCAATCCCATCACAACATACAAAATCGATAAAAAAAAGACAACTTTCAGTTAAGTTTACATTGAAGAGACATAAGAAATCGACCTTGAAGAAATTGACTTTGGTCAAGATTTTCAACCCTTACTGATCGATTAATAACTTGCTGATAAGGAAAGCACAAATGGTATTAATCTTTTGTGGGCACCAAAACCTTTCAATCAAAGATGTGGAAAAACCAGAAGAGCCTACGACATTCCTCTCATCGCCGGATGGTATAAATAAAGATGTCCCACTGGATATCCAGTCAAAGTAAGAGTAAGTTATCAAAAACTTCTTAAATCTTGGGTTCTTAATGAACTTCATAAAAAGAAACCTGTCACTCAGAAAAAAAGAAGTCTTTTGAAGGCTTTTGCGAGTACCAAATTTTTCCAATTCACTGAAATGGATTGGGTTGAAGTTGGTTTACAAGTATGCAGACAAGGTTTTAATATGTTGATGCTTTTGATTCATAGAAAAAATTTGAATTATTTGCACTTGGATTACAATTTCAACTTAAAACCAGTTAAGACTTTAACAACAAAATAACGTAAGAGATCTCGATTTGGTAATGCATTCCATCTTTGTAGAGAAATTTTTAGAATTGTAAAACTCGTTGTAGATTGTTATGTACAGTATCGTTTGGGAAATGTTGATGCTTTCCAACTCAACGATGGTCTTCAGTATTTATATGCTCATTTGGGTCAATTGACGGGTATTTATCGTTACAAATATCGTATTATGAGACAGATCAGAATGTGCAAGGATGTCAAGCATGTCATTTACTACAGATTCAACACAGGTCCTGTTGGAAAAGGCCCAGGTGTCGGTATTTGGGCTCCAGGATGGAGAGTTTGGCTTTTCTTCCTCAGAGGAATCATTCCACTTCTTGAAAGATGGCTGGGAAATCTTCTTGCAAGACAATTTTAAGGAAGACATTCAAAAGGTTTGGTAAAAGTCGTCACTAAACAAAGAGCCGAGTCGCATTATGATTTGTAACTCAGAGCTGCAGTCATGAAAGATATTATGGATATGATGCCAGAAGGTATAAAAGCAAATAAAGCAAAGACAATTATGCAGCATTTTGCTTAAGCATGGAGATGTTGGAAAGCTAACATCCCTTGGAAAGTTCCAGGTATGCCTGGACCAATTTAGAACATGATTTTGAGATACGTGAAGCAAAAAGCTGACTGGTGGACGAACTCCGCATATTACAACAGAGAAAGAATAAAAAGAGGAGCAACAGTTGACAAGACAGTATGCAAGAAGAACTTGGGAAGATTGACGAGATTGTACCTCAAATCTTAACAATAAAGACAGCATAATTATTTGAAGGATGGTCCATACATTTCTGCAGAAGAAGGTGTGGCCATTTACACAACTTTGGTCCATTGGTTGGAAGCAAGAAAATTCAGTCACATTCCATTCCCTCCAATCAATTATAAGCATGATACTAAAATTTTGACTTTGGCATTATAAAGATTAAAAGAATCATATTCAGTCAAGTCCAGACTTAATCAGTCCCAAAAAGAAGAATTGGCCCTTGTCGAACAAGCTTATGACAATCCTTATGAAACCTTATCCCGTATTAAAAGACATTTATTGACTCAAAGAGTGTTCAAATAAATTTCAATCTCATTTATGGACTTGTACAGTCATTTGATCCCCACTTATGAAATCGACCCATTGTAAAAAATCACAGATGCTTATCTTGACCAGTATTTATGGTATGAAGCTGACAAGAGAAGACTTTTCCCGAACTGGATCAAACCAGCTGATAACGAACCTCCACCATTGTTGGTTTATAAATATTGTCAAGGAATCAATAACTTGCATGGAGTTTGGGACACTTCATAAGGGCAATCTGTTGTACTTATGCAAACTCGACTTGATAAAATTTATGAAAAAATTGATCTGACTTTGTTGAACAGATTGCTGAGGTTAATTGTGGACCATAACATAGCTGACTACATGACTACGAAGAACAACGTATCAGTCAATTTCAAAGATATGAATCACACCAATTTTTATGGTGTTGTTATGGGGTTACAATTCGCATCGTTTATTTTCCAATTTTATGGCATGATTATCGATCTCTTGATTTTAGGTCTTGGAAGAGCGACATAATTAGCAGGTCCTCCTGAGGATGAAAACGAGTTCATGCTTTTCAAGTCCATCGAAATTTAAACCAGGCATCCAATCAGAATGTACATGCGATACATTGATCATGTTTACATCGTCTTTAGATTTGTGGCTGATGAATCAAGAGAATTGGTTCAAAGATTCCTTACTTAAAATCCCGATCCAAACAATTAAAATGTCGTCGGTTACAATAACAAAAAATGCTGGCCTAAAGACTGTAGGATGAGGCTCATGAAGCATGATGTCAATCTTGGAAGAGCAGTCTTTTGGGAAATTAAAAACAGATTGCCTCGTTGCATCACTACAATCCACTGGTAAAATACATTCGTATCAGTTTACTCTAAAGACAATCCTAATGTGCTTTTCTCCATGGTTGGATTTTAGGTCAGAATCTTACCAAAAGTAAGAACCATCAAATAATAATTTACTTTCAAAGAAGGAGTTTGGAAACTTCAAGATTAAATTACAAAATAAGTTACTGCCAACGCTTTTATTCGAATTGATGATGATTCATTCAAAAGATTTGAAAACAGAGTTCGTCAGATTCTCATGGCAAGTGGTTCAACTACTTTCACCAAAATTGCTAACAAATGGAACACTACTTTGATCGGACTGATGACTTATTTTAGGGAAGCAATTATCCACACTGAGGAAATGCTCGATTTGCTGGTAAAGTCAGAAAATAAGATTCAAACAAGAATTAAAATTGGTCTTAACTCCAAAATGCCCAGTAGATTCCCACCTGTTGTCTTTTACACTCCAAAATAATTGGGAGGTTTGGGTATGCTTTCAATGGGTCACATCTTAATTCCCCAAGCAGACCTCAGATACTCAAAACAAACATAACAAGGCATCACTCACTTTAGAGCAGGTATGTCTCATGAAGAAGATCAGTTAATACCCAATCTTTATCGTTACATCCAAACTTGGGATTCAGAGTTCATTGACAGTCAAAGAGTTTGGGCTGAATATGCCATAAAACGACATTAAGCGCAAAACAGAAGACTCACTTTGGATGATTTGTAAGAATCTTGGGATCATGGTATTCCAAGAATCAACACACTTTTCCAAAAAGACAGATTGACTTTGGCTTATGATAAAGGATGGAGAGCCAGGCAATAATTCAAACAATATCAACTTTTAAAACAAAATCCATTCTGGTGGACTCATCAAAAACATGATGGAAAACTCTGGAATCTCAATAATTACAGAACTGACATGATACAAGCACTTGGAGGTGTTTAAACTATTTTAGAGCACACCCTTTTCAAAGGAACATATTTCCCCACTTGGGAGGGTCTTTTTTGGTAAAAAGCCTCAGGATTCGAAGAGTCAATGAAATTCAAAAAATTAACACACGCTCAAAGATCAGGTCTTAACCAGATTCCTAACAGAAGGTTTACTTTATGGTGGTCTCCAACTATTAACAGAGCCAATGTTTACATTGGTTTCCAGGTTCAACTCGACTTAACTGGTATCTTTATGCACGGTAAAATTCCAACTCTTAAGATTTCTTTAATTCAGATATTTAGAGCTCATTTATGGCAAAAGATTCACGAATCAGTTGTTATGGATTTATGTCAAGTTTTGGATATGGAATTGTAGAGTCTCGAAATTGATACAGTTCAGAAATAAACAATTCATCCAAGAAAAAGTTACAAAATGAATTCATCATGTGCAGATATCATTTTGTTCGCATCATTTAAATGGCAAGTCAGTAAGCCTTGTCTTTTGCATGAGACAAAATAAGATTATGATGGTACAACGACCAACAAATATTGGATTGATGTACAGTTGAGATGGGGCGATTTCGACTCCCATGATATCGAAAGATATTCCAGAGCAAAGTTTTTGGATTACACAACTGATAACATCTCAATCTATCCTTCACCAACAGGATGTCTTATTGCCCTTGATCTCGCTTATAATATGCACTCAGCTTTCGGTAACTGGTTCCCTGGAAATAGGACGTTGACTTTACAAGCGATGAATAAAATTATGAAAGCAAACCCTGCAATTTATGTTTTAAGAGAAAGAATCAGAAAAGGACTCCAACTTTACTCTTCTTAACCCACAGAACCTTACCTCAACTCACAAAATTATACTGATTTGTTCACCAATCAAGTTGTCTGGTTTGTTGATGATACGAACGTTTATCGTGTTACAATTCATAAAACTTTTGAAGGAAACTTAACGACTAAACCAATTAATGGAGCCATATTCATTTTCAACCCAAGAACAGGTCAATTGTTCTTGAAAATCATCCACACCAGCGTATGGGCAGGTCAAAAAAGATTGGGTCAACTTGCAAAGTGGAAAACTGCATAAGAAGTCGCTGCTTTAGTCAGAGCTCTTCCTCAATAAGAACGACCAAAACAAATCATCGTTACAAGAAAAGGTATGCTCGATCCTTTGGAAGTCCATTTACTTGATTTCCCCAACATTGTTATAAAAGGATCCGATTTACAACTTCCATTCCAATCATCATTAAAAATCGAGAAATTTGCCGAATTAATTTTGAAAGCGACGGAGCCTCAAATGGTTTTGTTCAACCTTTATGACGATTGGCTGAAAAGTGTTTCAAGTTACACTGCATTTTCAAGATTAATGTTGATTTTGAGATCTCTTCATGTTAATGTTGATAAGACAAGAGGTATCATGAAGCCAAACAAAACAATCATTACAAAACCAAATCATATTTGGCCAAGTTTGAATGACGACGAATGGATTAAAGTTGAAGTTTAATTGAAAAATTTGGTTATCAATGATTACGCAAAGAAAAACAACATTAACGTGGCTTCATTGACTCAATTATAAATCAGAGACATCATTTTAGGAATGGAACTTCCCACTCCTTCGGTAATGGCTGAACAAATCAGTCAAGTTGAAGCAGCTCGTCAAGCAGAAGGCGCAACTGTAACTGTGCAAACTACCAATGATCAAAATCAAAGAATTACAACAACCACAACAACAAATTATGAACAACAACAGTTCAAATCACACACAGATTGGAGACTTCGTGCTCTTTCAGCAGCAAATATGCAAGTGAGAGTCAATAATGTTTGGGTCAGTAATGATGACGTAAAAGAAGGAGTAACATATGTCATGCCTAAAAACCTACTCAAAAGATTTGTTGCAATTTCAGATCTTAAAGTGCAAGTGTTTGCTTACTTGTACGCTCAAAATATTGAAGGAGGAATCAAGGAAATCAAATCAATTGTTATGGTTCCTCAAGTTGGTTCAAAAGATGGGGTCACAGTCCCAAGTCAAATGCCAGAATCTTAATTCCTCAAAGGACTTTAAATTGTTGGTTGGATTCATACTTGTCCTGAAGATAAAAATTATTTCAGTTTGAGCGAAGGAATGGTTCACGCTAAATTTTTAAGTGAAAACGCAAACTGGGATTTGTAAAATTCGATTTGTTTGTCAGTGAACTTTACACCAGGAAGTGTTTCTCTTTCAGCTTATAAACTTAACCTTGGAGGTTATGAATGGTTAAGAAACAACAAAGACAGTAATCCCAACCCATCATTATTTACTGCAGCTTATTATGATAAATGTCAGTTATTGTTATCGGAACGTTTTATGGGATTCTTCATGGTTCCTGATAACATAATGTGGAATTACAATTTCGTGGGTCTTGGAGTCGTTAATAATATAAAATACGCAATCGTACCTGGAAATCCAAAAGAATTTTATCATGAGTCCCATCGTCCTTCTCATTTCCTCAGGTTCATCAAATCAGAAGAAGAAGAGTAAAAGGAAAAAGTCGATTTTGAAGATGTTTATTAATGATTTGTTTACATAAAAATTTCCATTTATTTATTTTTTATTGATATTCAAAAGTAAAGTAGTAAAAAGATCAATAAAATTCTTCACTTTTAAATTTATTGTTGAGCCTTTTATTTTTACTGTTCTTCTTCATCATCAAACGATAAAGCATGAGGGATGATTTTTTCGACTGAAATGATGCTGACATTTCTGCTCAATGTTGATGAAGTTTATCCAACTTATGTTTTAATCACTTATTCCTTCTTTACCATTGTACTGACAAGAGAATTGTTTTATTGTCTCATCTTTTCAATGTACTGGAAATCAGGTGTAAGTTCTCCATTAAGAGTAATGATTGCTCTTTTGAGTTCGGGAATCAAATTTTGGTGTTAAAATGAAAGTTTAGGATCGCTTCTTACAACACTGGGGATCCAATTTTTTAAGAGACAGCTGAATTACATGGCTAAAATTAACATTTAAATTACATGCATCATAAGCAAGTTAACTGGGCAAGAAATCAATCGCCAAATAAACTATTTTTCCGTACTCGTAATTGTTTTATGATGACTCTTACTCTTGAAGACAGTCGAAATAAAAGAAAGGCTTTTACGGTTTAGTGTATTGTTTGAGACATTCGATTGATCCATTCAAATCACAACTTATCTGCATTTAAATAAAATGTTACATCACAAATTCCCAAAAGTCTGAGTCGTTTTTGTTCAGCCAAATATTTCAGATGCCAATTTTTAATGTACCTTGGGTAATGTTTGTCCCAATAAATACAATGAAACAATGCTGTAATGTAAGGCAAAATTTTCTCATGAAAAGTATTTCTGTATTTCCCTGGATTGGTATAATAATCTTGTTTATCAAATTTTAAACTGGGATCCCGTGGCACAATCACGACTTATGTGTTTACATTTACCACATAAATTGTCTTCTGATGCTTTGGGTCTTACTTATTTTTACACAATCTTTCAATTTCATCAGGCTTAATGTAAGTTATGGGTAGATTTTTCAAAACTTAAAGACAACCTTTTGCTGTTCTCCCTCTGCCTGTGATTGCAAAAATCATAGGTCTGAGTTCCTAAGGGATTGACTTTTCTTAGATTCTCATTCCGATTGTTTTTAGGTTTTCATAGGCTTCTTTGATGTTAAAATATTTGTATGAACAATTTACATTCAGAAATGGGGTGCTAATACCCATCTGCATAATATACTCTCCAAAGCCTTTGAGGAAATCAATTGCTCCTGCGATACCTGCATACTTGCCGAAAGCAATGAGTCTGTTATGATTTTCATCGGTTATTTTTTCGTAGTCGATCAAGCGTATTTTATATTAAAGCATTTTGTCCAAAGCTGGCATGTTATGGGGTTGAGCCTAAGCTACAGAGAGAGCTTACCTTGATAGTATGGGAAAAGATCATGTAAGTCTTTTCAGGAATGAATTTGTCGACCGGTATCTCCTTGATTCCTAAAATTAAATCGCAATCGTCAAGATTCTACTGAATGATGGCCCCACTCTCTTTGTATTACCAATCAGAAAAGACTCTTTTTTTTGATGGCTGAACAATTATTTGAATGTCATGATTGTTTTAAAGAATCTCTTTGATATGCGCAGGGATGAGAGGAGTTCTCCTTTCCCACACACTCTTGTCCTCCCTTCTGATGCCAATTTTGTAAAGCTTTTCAGTCATTGAAGTTCCTAGCAAAAGAAAAATTATAATTTTTTATCAAAGATAAAATAGATTCATATTTCAATCATTAATGAATGTAATTGAAATGCAAAAATGGACATTGAATTAATATTTGTAATGAAAAGATAAAGAATTTAAAAGAAATTTTTTATAGGGTTTGATTTTCTATATTTGATAATTGATAAATGATGATTTTTTTAGGCGTAAAAACTTATAATTAAGATTGTAATAAGATAAAACAATTAATTTCGACTTTTTTTAATGGGTTATTAGGATTCAGAAAAAACTCGAAAAAAAAAATTCAAAAGTTATTGATTGATGAAATCAAAATCCATATCAATCAATTAAGATATTTAAAATTTTTCATAGAGATAAAATATTACTTTCATTTTACTTGGGGAACCTCCCTGATTTGCTTCCATTTTATTATTTATCCACTTCCGATAATTGTGTATCTGATCGCCTCAACATATTTCACCATTAACAATTTATTTATCAACGTTCCTTCATTTTCGTAAATTCTTCTCAAAATCTAAGAAGACTAAAAAAGTCTCTTCAGTCTCAAAAATATATTTGGAGACTTCACTAAATTCTAATTTTCACTCTCTTTTAAGCTCTTTGATTTGTTTGTTTGGCAAGAAGACTTTTTAATCAGTTTTCTTTTGTCAAATGAGTTTTTAGGTCTGTAAATAAGGTCAACAAGATTTTAAAAACTTGGAGAAGCTTATTTGAAAATATTAATTGCCTGCAATTCTTAAGCTGTTAATTACTTTGTATGACGCATTTGTTACAAAACTTTATTAATTATTGTCTTGAAATTTATGTTGAGTAAATTGGTATCTTTCCTATTGCCTTTAAAAGCTCTTATATTTTAATGTAAGACTTTTTGTGGAAAACCAATTTGATTAAAAGATTTTTTGACATTTAAAGACTTCTACTTTTTTCCAACAACGCTCTTTTGTTTGATTCTCATGATTTTTATGTTTTATAAATGCAATCTTTTGATTTTTTATAGAAAGAGTTGATAATAAATGCTTTGAATAAGATAAATTTCAAAAAAAATAATTAGTAATAAAACTTGATATAACATTAGTTCAATTTTTTTTTAAAAAGAAAATATTCAGATTGAATACCCGATGGTATCATTGGAGTTAGTTTTATCAGTCAACCAATCAAAACCTGAGGGAGGAGCAAGGTTTTTGGATTAAAGATTCAGAGACTGTAGGAAAGTGATGTCTTATTCCTTTAATTTTTCGAGACAACTCATTATCTGTTTATCGGCTTCAATTAAATTTATGTTCGAACTGCTTGTTTTAAATCCTGTTTCGACTTTTTAGAATTCTTACTTTTTATGAGTTTAACTTTCTGGTTTTATTTTCGACTTTACTTTTAAATCTGTGTACTAATGCACTTATGGGATTGAATGACGAACAAAAGGTTCATATACTTTGGTTGTTTAAAACTATTTTTGTTCATATTTCTTTCGATATTATTGTTACGTTAACATTTTTCTGTAAGTTTTGCTTTCAAAAAAGTAACTAAAGTTTCTGGGAGGCCAGAAATTGTTTGGTTAAATTTAAAGAGAGCCTCCGAACTTTTTTTAAAGTTGAGTTGGATTACAGTATTAAAGGAGAGCTGTCATTACTTCTCCATCAAAAAAAACTACTTTTCGTTTTGTGTCTTACTGTAAAAACTTCTGAGCAATTGACCACAAAAAAGAGCAAGTACCAGAAGGTCTGATTATGTAAGCAACATACATTCTGGATCTAAAAGTGGACTGCAAGAAAGAAATTGAACTTTTCATGGGCCCCATCATGGACATAACACCTTCATATCCCACATCGATGATGGTTATCCACATTTCTACACGACCTGGAATGAGGAGATTTCTTATGACAAATTAAAAGAAGTAAACTTCACATTCGTAAATGTCTTACTCTTTGATGTTCATTTCAATCATCTTTTTTACATCCAAAATGATGATCGGTCGATATTTAGAATCTCTTCCTGCCAAATAATAAACGCCAGCTTTCTGAATAAGAAAATAATTACCATGTACTTTTAAATTTGTGGTCGGAAATTTATTTCCTTGTTTTTGTCGAGATATTGGATGTAATTTTACATGTCTTGAACAGTTTTTTTGTTATCATAATTAGTTGACTGCAACCATCTTAGTTTCCAACTACGATTCCATCTTGGGTCAATTTTAATATTTTTTCTTTGTAAATAATCTTAAAATTCTTTGATTTTTGTGTTTTAATATTTGGTGAATTTGGTGTTTCCTTAGAAAATGAGTCTTTTGATTTGGTTGTCTTTTGTTTTGATGATGTAATCATCGGTTTGAAGAGTTTAAGTGGCTTGATTTTAAATATCAGGATTTTTGGAAGTGGGTTGGTACAGGAAAGCTTCAGGATGGATAAATGGGAAGTTATCGCTTACGATGTTTAAATGGTCGTACATATGAAACTGTTTATGATTTCAGTTTTATTAATTCCTTGTTATATGAGCAATCTAATCAAATGGGACAAGATAATAAAAACAAATCAAATGAGGTAAGATAATAAAAACAAATCAAATGAGGTAAGATAATAAAAACAAATCAAATGGGACAAGATTATAAAAACAAATATGAACGAGCATAAATTAATAAGAAATGAATGATCATAAACTGTAGAAAATAAATGAGCATAAATTATAAGAAAGATTTAGATCAAGGATATGATTGAAAAATTTGTAGTTATGATTTAATTAGATAACTATAATTCAATTTCAATTTTAATGTCTATGCTTTTTCTTAGACTTTTTTATTTCATGCAGTTATTTGTTTCCAAAACATCCATGGCAAGATATCTTATTCAGTGCCCTTTCTATCAAATTCTTGTCTCTTTTTCTGCCATGTTTCTATAAATCCTATGGCGTATTCGTTACCGAGCAAGATCGTTTGTTATTAAGCACTGGCCCCGAATTTTAAGATGAGCTCCCTTATTTTATTAAATCCAAGTAAATCTTCCTTGCCGGTAAATGACCCTCATCATACATCTGCTTATATTCCTCTTAAGTAATCATCTTTCGTTGCACGAGAGGATGTGCGTAATCATCACTAAAAAACTGAGGAGGCCAAAACTAACCCTCTACAAGGTTGGGATGTTATCCACCAAATCTTTTTTACACCTGCTTAGGATTTGCGTATTAAAGTAAAGGATGAATAGCATGGCCTTTTTCAATAACGTTAACTTTTCTGATTGTGTCTTCTTTCATGAACTGTTTCGCAATACTGTAAGCCATTTGAAACATTCCTGTGGATTGAATGATGTAAATGGCATGTAATTTATACTTGTAATTACCTTGTAAAAAACTGATTGTCATTTTCATGGGTTTTATTAAATCGAAAGGACTGATCCCTCCCACATCGATGATTCCAATAACATTTTATACCTGACCATTTATTAACATATTCCGGTACAAAAACTCAAAAAAGTATTGTAAACACAAAAAAAGTTCATCTTCGCTCATTTTCATAGAGTGTATCTTTGCGATGTCACAAACCAATATTGGTCGATATTTTGCATCCCTTCCGTTAAAGTACAAAGGCCCTTTTTTCTAACTTAAGAAAAATTTAGTACCAAGTAAGGTTCTACGGACATTCTAAGCTGCTCGAAATCCTTACTACGCAAATCTTTTTTGTATTCGTTATGAGACAAAATCTACTTTAACGCTTTTTTCTAATCATATCCTGCTGATTGCAAAAATTTATAAAGGTATGCCTTTGACCATTAATTGCCTAAAACTACTTCCTTTTTAATGATGAACTTTTTGAATGTTTAAATTTTTTGATTTTCTTAATCCGTGTATTAAATATCTCCTTCGTAAATCAATCTTTTGATTTCATTTCTAAAAATATTTTTGAAATCGTCTTCTTGTTTTTTGGTGCTGTCTCCAGTAGGAAAATAAAGGAAAGCTTCCTTGGGAATCCACTGGTGGTTTTCTATTGTATTATAGTCATCGTACATTTTCAAAATTATTGTAATAATATTTGCTAAAACAACTACTTTTAGAATTTTAACTAAAAGTTTATTTTCCCTTTTTAGAGTTTCAGTAATATTTTAACTTTGAATTTTGTCCAACTTATCAATCAGTAAAAGAAATCATTTAATTGGTTTATGGACATTCTCAACAAACCCTTTTATGATGAGCTAAAAAAAGTTTTCATTTATCAAAATTTATTTTTTAAATTACCATTGTTTCTCCTATTTTAATAAAAAACATAAAGAAGCTTTAGAATTAAAATATTGAAATTTCATTAAGAAAAAAAATTAATTTTTGTAAATAAAAAAGATAACTTTTAGAAAAGTTAGGAAATCAATATGATCAGAAATCAATTTATAAATTTAACAATTTGATTTCAAAACTGAAGTTAAATTATTTTTATAAAAGAAGTTTTTTAAAGTCAGATTATATTTTTTAAACGTAAATTATTAACAAGTAATCATGGGTGCAATAACCTCAGTGTGCTGCTAACCTGACGATAAACATGAAAATAAACCTCAAAATGGTCCTACCTTTAGGCCAGTTCCTGATTTTCCCAATAATAACAACGTAAATGACCCTAAAAAGAAAAATTCACCTTCATCGTAGGGAATACAAACTATCAATTAAAATATTGAAGAATATCTCAATGTCAAACCGAAATCCAAAAAGAAAACTTGTTTCGATGATTTTAAAATCGAAGGCAAATTAGGTTAAGGAGGCTTTGGAGTTGTGTTTCAAGCACAATTAAAGTAAAATATTGAAAAAGGCATAATTGAAAAATATGCGTTAAAAAGAGTTGCCAAAGACATTTTGATTCGTAAAAAAGTTTCATAAAATGCAAAACTTTAAAAAAATATCCTTGCCACATTTGAATGCAAATTTATCGTTGCTCTCATTATGGCTTTCCAAGATGTCAATTACGTTTATTTCGTGATGGAATGCGCAAATGGTGGAGATACTTACAGTCTTATCAAGAAAAACTCTCCAAAATTAGCTGAGTACAAAGCATTGGGTGAAAAAGCCATTCGATTTATCGCAGGTTGTGTTATTTTAGGACTTTAATACTTGCATAAAAATAAAATTATGTACAGAGATCTCAAACCTTAAAATGTACTTATGTTCGATAATGGGTATGCCAAAATAACAGATTTCGGTTTGGCTAAAAAACATGAAGATGGTCAGGTGAGCAAAACAATCTCAGGAACACCTTTTTATTATGCTCCAGAAATGATTTTAAAATCGGGATACAAAATGGGTATTGATTTCTGGACACTCGGAGTTTATTTGTACGAACTTTCAGTGCTTTAACCTCCTTTCACAACATAACAAATCAACAGACACAAATTCAAAAAAGTATGTTTGGATTCAGAGGCGAATCGAAATTGGAAGGGTGCAGTTTTAAGCGATTAACTGAAAAGTTTGATTGATGGACTTTTGAAATTCAACCCTGAAAGTAGATTGGGATTCAATGGCTGGGATGAAGTCAAGAAACACGCATTTTTCAAGGATTTTGACTGGCAAGCTTTAGAAAACCAAACAATGTAATCGCCCATTAAATAGCTTGTAAATAAGTATCCAGTAGTTTTGAAGCCATACAAGCCTGAAGTTCCAAAAGACACAGGATTAAAGAACTAATCAATCGAAGGATGGACCTACAAAAAAGATGGAGTCATTTGATTGTTAAAAATAATTGATTTATTTTCTATGAATGATTAAACAAAAATAGTTTATCAGATTGAATAAAATTATAACATTTATCAAGTTTGAATTGTTTATAATTTAAATAAATTCATTCAATGTCCAACACGCAATTCACTGGTCTCCAAATTTAGTTCAGCGAAAATGATAAGGCAAGCGTTTATTATGCACATCTTCAAAACATCTTCAAGTAACTTTACCTGAACAACCTACAAAAAACATACGAAAATTAAGAAGTCCTTCTTCAAAAAGTTGATTCTGTTCTCTACGATATCTTTTTCGAGTACCAAAAACTTCAAAAAGATTACTTTTCTGTCTCTAACAGCTTGAAAAGCATGCTGCAATAATGTGCCGATATGGTCAATTAATGTAAAAGCGATCGAGAACAGTTGGTCAAAGTCACTTAAGACAGGCAGTTCATTCTTTAAAAACTCAAATAATCAACAGATCAGTCTCTTGAATTTGCCCAGTAAAATTCTGCTTTGTATGAACAACTTTAAAAGTTTAAGGAAATCAACACTCTTTTAAAGTAGAAAAATTAAGTTTTAGAAGAACAAATACAAAATGTGACCACCTCCAA
>Ga0102832_1001645_pt1 | contig 16107 bp, 18 predicted proteins | sample EBPBio282013_DNA_FD_88942 | JGI IMG/M metagenome (GOLD analysis project Ga0102832, IMG submission 88942) | Wastewater treatment Type I Accumulibacter community from EBPR Bioreactor in Madison, WI, USA - Reactor 2_5/28/2013_ DNA (Illumina Assembly) | ecosystem: Engineered > Bioreactor > EBPR >...
CGCGCGCGATCGAAACCGAACTCAGCGACACCATCGAATTGATGGAAATGGCCGAGGCCGAAGGCGACAGCGCGCTCGTCGATGAGGGCGTCGCGGGTCTTGCCGCGCTGTCGGCGCGCGCCGACGAGGACAAGATCAAGGCGCTGCTCGCGGGTGAGGCCGACGCCAACGACGCCTATCTGGAGGTCCATGCCGGCGCCGGCGGCACCGAGAGCCAGGATTGGGCGGAGATGTTGCAGCGCATGTATCAGCGCTGGGCCGAAAAGCGCGGCTTCAAGGTCGACCTGGTCGAATATCAGGCCGAATTGCTGTTCGCGCGCGGCCGCACCGGCCTGCGCGCCGTCAACCTTGCGCTGCTCGGACTGCTGAAGGTGGGACTGCTCGCAGGCGCGATCGCCGCCTATGACGGCGGCTGGGGCCGCCCGCTGCTCTGGCAATCGGCCAAGGCCTATTCGGGCCGCGCCGCGACCATCGTCACCACGCTGTCGCATCAAGTGCTGGGCGCGATCGGCTTCACCGAGGAACATGCGCTGCACAATTACAGCAAGCGCCTGTGGATGTGGCGCGACGACTGGGGCCGGCAAGGCGTGCTCGAACAGACCATCGGCCATGCCGCCTGCACCGATCCGCGCGGCCTGTGGAGCTATCTCGTCGACAATGCGGCCTGAGGGGGCACGAATGAGCGAACAAGCAGTTCTGATCGAACGCGAGGGGCCGGTCGCGCTCGTCACGATCAACCAGCCGAAAACCCGCAATGCGCTGTCCGGCCCGGTGATCGACGGCCTGCGCAAGCCGGTGCAGATCGTGCAGATGGGCGCGACGGTCAGCGACCTCGTGAACCATGCCGCGCTGGCCGCCTACGGCGCGCTGAACAACCAGCGCAAGTAGCGTTGGCGGCGTGACCCTCGAGACGTGGGTCCTGTTCCTGGGCGCGGTGACGTTGATCGCCAGCACGCCCGGGCCGAACGTGCTGTTCGTCACGACGCGCAGCCTGCGCTTCGGGCTGGGCGCGGCCGGCATCGCGATGGCGGGCTGCCTGCTGGCGCTGGTGCTGATGCTGTCGGCCTCGGCGGCCGGCCTCAGCGCGCTCCTGCTGGCGGTGCCTGCCGGGTTCGACGTGTTGCGCTTCTGCGGCGCGGCCTACCTCGTGTGGCTGGGCATCCAGACCTGGCGCGCGCCAGTCGGCGCCGACGACGAGGACGAGGCTGCGCTGGCCGCCGCGGCGCGCGAGTCGCGGCCGCTCGCGGTGTTCCGCGGCGGCTTCCTGGTCGGCATCAGCAACCCCAAGCTGCTGGTCTTCGCCGCCGCGTTCTTCCCGCAGTTCATCGCCCCGCAGGCGCCGGCCCTGCCGCAGTTCGCGGTCCTGGTCGCGACCTTCCTCGGCGTCGAGCTGCTGGCCTACCTCGCCTACGCGCTGACCGCGCGGCGGCTGGCCGAGCGGCTGCGCGAACCGCGCTGGCGGCGGCTGTTCAACCGCGCGAGCGGCGCGGTGTTCGTGGCGTTCGGCGGCTTCCTGCTGCGCTACCGGGCCTGAGACGGATCGGGCTTGCGAACCCGAACCACCGTGCACTCCCACTGGTCGGTCTTGTAGACCGTCGTCATCCGGTTGCCCTCGATCCGCCCGGAGACCTGGAGCCGGCAATCGCGGGCCGGGGAGAAGCTGCCGTCGGCGTCGATCCTGACGCGGCAACGCTGGGTGTCGTAGTCCGCCTTGAAGCTGGCCTGGAAGGCACCGTTGCGGACCGTCACGTCGGTCGCCGAGGAGACACCGTTGTTTGGAAAGCAGCGCATGGACTCGGCCACGTACTTGCCATCGAACGTCCCGGCCTGGGCGCCGTCCCCCGCGGGAACAAGCGTCCCGGCGAGAAGCGCGCCCGCCGTCAGGTATCGTGCCCCGTTTCCCGCCATCGCCGACCCTCCGCCCTCGATGCGGGGAACGCTAGCAGCGCCCCCCGACGTCGATGCGCGAGAAGGTTTGCGCGCAGATCGCGCGACGAGGTCGCGGGACCGCCTCAGCCCGGTGCGACGACCGTTGTCACGGTCAGCCGGTGCTCGCGCCCGTCGCGCGCCGTCCAGCTGATCGACTGGCCCTCGCTCAGCCCGATCAGCGCCGCGCCGACCGGCGTCATCACCGACAGGCGGTGCGCGTCGAGGCTCTCGTCGGCCGGATAGACCAGCGTCAGCGTGCGCTCGTTTCCGTCGTCGGACCGGAAGGTCACGGTCGAGCCCATGCGCACGACGGTGGCCGGCAGGCGGTCATCGGCCACGATCTCGGCGCGCTCCATCTCCGACAGCAGTTCCTCCGCCACCTCGGGCAGGCGCTCGAGCGCCGCCGTGGCGAGATCGGTCAGCCGGCCGTGGTCGGCGTCGCTGACGATGATGCTGGGAACCGAGCGGGTGCGAACGACGTCGCGCATGGCCGTCTCCTGGACTGTCTTGATGGGTCGATCTGGAACGAGAGGACGCGCCCGGCGGCAGGCGCACGGGCGTTCAGCGAACTACGCTGGCGCGACCGGTTGGTTCCGGCGCGCGATCGACGTGGGTGCGATCGAGGTCCTCATCCCGCTCAAGATAGGAACCGGCGGGGACGAATCAAGATGAAGGGTCCCTCGCTGGCGCTCGGGATGACAGTGACTTTCTTTGTCATCCCGAGCACAGCGAGGGACCTTTCACGTCACTTCGTCAAACTGCCGAGGCCGTTGCGCGCGCGGCGCGCCAGGTAGGTCTGCAGGGCGGCGTGCGCGATGCGCAGGTTGGGCGTCGCGATGCCGGCCTTCCTGGCGCGGGCAATCATGTCGCCGACCACGTGATCGGCCTCGACCATGCCGCCCTTCTCGAGGTCGTGCAGCATCGAGGCAGCGAACATCGAGCCCTTTTGCGTCAGGTAGCCGCGCACGTTGGCCATGCCCTTCTCGCCGGGATCGCAGCCGGCGGCGGCGGCGACCTTGCGGCACTCCTCGACCGTCTCGAGCACGATCGCCTGGCCCTCGGCGCTTTCGAGGATGTCGCCGACGGTGCCGCGGAACAGCGTGGTCATCGCCGCCAGCGTGGCCAGCATGATCCACTTGTCCCAGAGGTCCTGGACGATCTTCTGGTGCAGGCCGCCGTCGAGCCCGGCCTTCTTCACCGCTTCGTCGAGCGCGACCAGCGCGGCGCGGCCGGCGCTGCCGTCGCGCTCGCCGAAGGCGATCGCGGCGAACGGGCTGGTGTGCAGCACCGTGCCCTCGGCCGACAGCGCGACGCCGATGCGGGCGAGGCCGCCGACCACGCGCTCGGCGCCGAACGTCGCGACCAGCCTGTCGATGTGGTTCATGCCGTTCAGCAGCGGCAGCACGGTGGTGTTCGGCCCGACCGCCGGGGCAATCGCCTCGATCGCCGAGTCGAGGTCGTAGGCCTTGCTGGTCACGATGACGATGTCGTACGGCCCGCCCTCGGCGCCGCCCAGCACCGTCTTCACCTTGAGCGTGGCGTCGCCCTTCTTGCTCTTGATGACGAGCCCGTCGCGCTGCAGCGCCTGCTGGCGCGCCGGGCGCACGAGGAAGGTGACGTCGCTGCCGGCCTGCTGCAGGCGGCCGCCGACATAGCCGCCGATCGCGCCGGCGCCGAGGACCAGGATCTTCATCGTCGTTCTCCTACTTGAGGCCGCCGCGCGCCCGCCGGGCCTCGTAGGCCTGCAGGTGGGCGTAGGCGAAGCGCAGGTTGGGCGCGGGAATCTTCGCGGCGCGGGCGCGGGCCAGCATGTCGCCGACGATCTGCTTGGCCTCGACCGGGCCGCCCTTCTCGATGTCGCCCAGGATCGAGGCGACCTGCTTCGAGCCCGGCGTGGTCAGCGCGGTGTCGAGGCCGGCCTTCACCTTGGGGTCGATCGGGTGACCGTTGGCAGCGGCGACGGCGCAGCATTCGTCCAGCGTCTCGCGCACGATGGCGACGCCGTCCTCGGCCGCCACGAAATCGCCGACGGTGCCGCGCATCGCCGCGCACATCGAGGCGATGGTGCCCAGCAGCACCCACTTGTCCCACAGGTCCTGCTCGACGTCGGGGTGCAGGCCGCCCTGCATCCCGGCCTTCTTCACCAGCTCGTCGAGCGCGACCAGCGCGGCGCGCGGCGCGGCCTTGTCGCGCTCGCCGAACGACACGCCCTGCGCGCCGCTGTGCAGGATCTCGCCGTTCGGGCCCAGCATGCCGGTGATGCGGGCGAGGCCGCCGGCGACGCGCGGCGCGCCGAAGCGGCCGTCGAGGGTCGCGAAGTGGGCGTGGCCGTTCAGCATCGGCACGATGGTGCTGGCAGGGCCCATCGCCGGGGCGATTGCGTCCATCGCCGAGTCGAGGTCGTAGGCCTTGCAGGCGAGGATCACCACGTCGTAGGGCGCGCCCTCGGCGCCGCTGGTGATCACCTTCACCGGCAGCACGGCGTCGCCCTTGGGGCTCTTCACGACGAGGCCGTCGCGCTTCACCGCGGCGGCACGCTTCTCGCGCAACAGGAAGGTGACGTCGGCGCCGGCCTGGTGCAGGCGCGCGCCCCAGTAGCCGCCGACCGCACCGGCGCCCAGGATCAGGATCTTCACGGCTTGAGGTTCCTTTCGGCCAGCCAGTCCTGCAGCCAGGCCGCGAAGTCCTCGGTCTGGTGGTGGACGTGGTCGAGGTCGGCGTCGGCCGCCCGCTTCACGCTCTCCTCGGTGCGGATCCACACCGTGCGCATGCCCATGTCGGCGGCGGGCTTGAGGTTGACGGCGATGTCGTCGGCCATCGCGGCGCGCGCCGGGTCGACGCCGTGGGTGCGCACCAGCTTCTCGTAGATCTGCCTGTGCGGCTTGGGCCAGTACTCGCCGGCCACGATGTCGAAGATCGCCTCGAAGTGATGCGCCACGCCCAGCCGCTCCATCACGCGCTCGGCGTGCGGCACGTCGCCGGCGGTGAAGATGATCTTGCGGCCGGGCAGCGCCGCCAGCGCGCGGTCGAGCGCCGGGTCGGGCTCGACCGGCGAGTAGTCGATGTCGTGGACGTAGTCGAGGTAGTGGCGCGGGTCGACGCCGTGCAGGCTCATCATGCCGCGCATCGAGGTGCCGTGCTCGCGCCAGTACTGCTTCTGGACGCGCCGCGCCTCCTCGAGGTCGACCTTCAGCCAGTCGGCGATGTACCGGTTGATCCGCACGTCGACCTGGGCGAACAGGTTGCACCGCGCCGGGTACAGCGTGTTGTCGAGGTCGATCAGCCAGACGTCGGGATCGTGGGTCGGCGGGGGCATGGGGTAAGCACCTAACGCTCGGAAAACGGGCTGTCGAGCCAGAAGTCCGAGGTCCCAATCCGCGGCGGAAGACACTAGGGTGTGACCCTGTTCGAATTCGCCGTTGCCCTCTCGGGGATGGAGGCACGCTTGCCCGATCTTGGCCTGTTTCTTCTCGTCGGTATCGCCCTGGTCCTCGCCGGGATCGTCGTCCTGTTCTTCCGGCTCGGCGCGGGCGGCAAGGGCCTGTCGCCGGACCAGCTCCAGGTCGAAAGCGACCGCACGCGCCAGGCGATCGAGGAAGCGGTGCGGGCGCAGCGGCAGGAACTCGGCACCACCCTGCGCGAGTTCCGCACCGAGCAGACCGAGTCCCAGGCCAACGCCGCCCGCAGCCTGCGCGAGGAAGTCACCGGCGCCGTGCAGAAGTTGCAGGAGACGCTGATCGGGCTGGCCTCCGACCAGCGGACCGCCCAGCAGGCCCAGTTCGACTCGTTCAGCCTGCGGCTGCGCGAGGCCAGCGAGGGGCTGGTGGCGGCGATGGCGGCGCTGACCAAAACGACGGACGAGAAGCACGGTGCCCTGCGGGCCGAGATCGCCACCACCTTCGACAAGCTGGGCACGTCGCTCGCCAACCAGATCAACCAGATGAGCGAGCACCAGAAGGAGCGGCTGGCCACGGTCGACCAGGCGATGGCGCAACTGACCCAGCGCAACCTCGAATCGAGCGAGGCGTTGCGCAAGCTGGTCGAGGAGCGGCTGACCACGCTGCAGGCCAACAACGCCAGCAAGCTCGACGAGATCCGCAAGATGGTCGACGAGCAGCTGCAGACGACATTGCAGGAACGGCTCAACGCCTCGTTCAAGCTGGTCAGCGACCAGCTCGAGCAGGTCTACCGCGGGCTGGGCGAGATGCAGAAGCTGGCCGACGGCGTCGGCGACCTCAAGCGCGTGCTGGCCAACGTGAAGACCCGCGGCGTCTACGGCGAGGTCCAGCTGGGCGCGCTGATGGAGCAGATGTTCGCGCCGGCGCAGTACGTCGTGAACGCGCAGGTCAAGAAGAACTCGGCCGAGCGGGTCGAGTTCGCGCTGAAGCTGCCCGGGCACGACGGCGAGGCCGACGTCCTGCTGCCGATCGATTCGAAGTTCCCGATCGAGGACTACGAGCGCCTGCAGGTGGCGGCGGAGGCGGGCGACCAGGCGGCGGTCGACAACGCGGCGCTGCAGCTCGAGGCGCGCATCCGGACCTTCGCCAAGGACATCGGCGACAAGTACATCAACCCGCCCCAGACCACCGACATCGGCATCCTGTTCCTGCCGACCGAGGGACTGTACGCCGAGATCATCCGCCGTCCCGGCCTGGCCGAGAACCTGCTCGAGAAGCACCGGGTGACGATCGCCGGCCCGACGACGCTGCTGGCGATGCTGTCGGCGTTCCGGATGGCGCTGCGCGCCGTCGCCGTCCAGAAGCGCTCCGCCGAGGTCTGGACCGTGCTGGGCGCGATCAAGACGGAGTTCACCAACTACGGCAACGTGGTCGGCAAGCTGCAGGGCCAGCTGGAGACGTCGCTGCGCACCGTCGAGCAACTGGGCACCCGCACCCGCGTCATGAACCGCAAGCTGGGCGACGTGCAGAGCATCGACATGGACCCGGTCGCCGCCCAGAAGCTGCTCGGCGTGTTCGTTGAAACGACGGACGAGCCTGCGCCGCCGGACGCCGAGTAAGGGTCCCTCGCTGCGCTCGGGATGACAGGAAGAAGAGCTGTCATCCCGAGGGCGAAGCCCGAGGGACCTTTCAGTTCACCCCCACGGGCCGCGGCGCGGGGCTTCGGGGGCCGGCGCGGCCCACGGGCCGGACGCGGTCGCCGAGCGCGGGATCGGGGTCTGGGCGGGCTGGGCGCCGGCCATCGCCTCGAGGCGCGCGATGCGCTCTTCCATCGGCGGGTGGGTCGAGAACAGACCCCTGAGGCCGCCGGCCGACAGCGGGTTGGCGATGTAGAGGTGGGCCGTCGCCGGGTTGGCCTCGGCCACCGCGTTGGGGATCTGCTGCGTGCCGGCGTGCAGGCGGGCCAGCGCCGAGGCGAGCCACAGCGGCTGGCCGGTCAGCTCGGCGCCCATCCGGTCGGCCTCGTACTCGCGGCTGCGGCTGATCGCCATCTGCACCAGCGAAGCGGCGAGCGGCGCCAGGATCATCATCGCGATGGCGGCGATCGGGTTGAGGATCGGCCGGCCGTTCTCGTCGCGGCCGCCGCCCATCATGCCGCCGAACGAGGCCAGCATGCCGATCGCGCCCGACAGGGTCGCGGCGATGGTCATGATCAGCGTGTCGCGGTGGCGGACATGGCCCAGCTCGTGCGCCATCACGCCGGCGATCTCCTCGCGGCTCAAGTGGCGCAGCAGGCCGGTCGTCGCCGCGACCGCGGCGTTCTCGGGATTGCGGCCGGTGGCGAAGGCGTTCGGCTGGTCCTCGTCGATGATGTAGACGCGCGGCATCGGCAGGCCGCCGCGCTGCGCCAGCTCCGCGACGATGCCGTAGAGCTCGGGCGCGTCGTTCGGCCCGACCTCGTGCGCGTTGGCCATGCGCAGCACCATCTTGTCGCTGTTCCAGTAGGCGAACAGGTTCATGCCGAGCGCCGCGAGGAACGCCAGCATCAGGCCGGACTGGCCACCCAGCAGGTAGCCGGCGACCAGGAAGAAGCCGGTCAGGGCAGCCAGGAGGAGAGCGGTCTTGACGTAGTTCATGGCGAGAAAGATGGCCCGCGACTGTGGCGAATCAAGGCACGGGGCGGCATCATGGGGTCATGACCGACACGACGAAAACCCCGGCCGAGCCGGTGAAAACCGAGGCCGCCCCGGAAAAGCCGGCCGCAAAGCCATTCGAGAGGCCGCCCGTGCCCAAGCCGATGGACGTCGAGGAGATCGGCGGCCCGCCGGGTCCCGAGCCGACCCGCTACGGCGACTGGCAGTTCAACGGCAAGGTCACCGACTTCTAGCGATCCGGAGAACGAGACATGCGGCCGTCCGACATCTTCCACCCCGCCTTCAAGGCCCTGCCGTGGTGGTGGGAGGCGTGGACGCCCAGCAACGCGCTGTCCCAGGACCCGCCGGCCCGGACCGACGTGGTGATCGTCGGCGCCGGCTACGGCGGCCTCTCGACCGCGCTGGAACTGCGCCGCAACGGCGTCGACGCCGTGGTGCTGGAGCGCGGCGACTTCGGGGTCGGCGCCAGCACGCGCAACGGCGGCATGATCTCGGGCGGCACCAACCTCGGCAAGGGGCTGGGCGGCAAGAGCCCGATCGCCGACGAGTTCGAGCGCAACAAGGCGGCGCTGATGGGCGCCGGCGCCGACTCGCTCAGCGTGCTCGAGGACATCATCGCGCGCGAGGGCATCGACTGCGGCCTGCACCGCACCGGCCGATTCATCGGCGCCTGGACGCCGCGCCACTACGACGACCTCGCGAGCAAGGTCGAGACCTACAACACCTACGCCAATGCCGGCGCCAGCATGGTGCCGCGCGAGCGCCAGCGCGAGCTGATCGCCTCGGACTACTACTTCGGCGGCATGCAGGCGACGCGCGCCGGCCACCTCCACCCCGCGCTCTACTACAAGGGCCTGCTGGAGGCGGCGCACCGCGCCGGCGCCGTGCTGTGCGCCCAGGTCGAGGCCGAGCGGCTGGAGAAGACGGCGACCGGCTGGCGGGTGCTGACCGCCAAGGGCCCGGTCGAGGCGCGCGAGGTCGTGGTCGCGACCAACGGCTACACCGGCGATCTCACGCCGCGGCTGAAGCGCCGCGTCGTGCCGGTGGCGAGCCACATCATCGCCACCGAGGAACTGCCCGAGCCGGCCGACAAGCTCCTGATCCCCAACATGCGCGCGGTCGGCGACACCAAGCGGGTGCTGACCTATTACCGCGCCTCGCCCGACGGCAAGCGGCTGATCTTCGGCGGCCGCGCCCGCTTCACCGCGGCGCCGCCGGAAGTCAGCGCGCCGGCGCTCTACACCTACATGACCGACCGCTTCCCGCAGCTGAAGGGCATCCGCATCACCCACGCCTGGACCGGCAACGTCGCCTTCGCGCTCGACCAGATGCCGCACATGGGCATGGACGAGGGCGTGCACTACCTGCTGGCCTGCAACGGCAACGGCGTGGCGATGATGACCTACCTCGGCACCCAGACCGCCAAGAAGATCGCCGGCGGCAGCAACGCCGCCGTGAACCCGCTCGACGGCCGGCCGTTCCCCGACCACGCGCTCTACAACGGCGAGCCGTGGTTCCTGCCGATCGTCGGCGCGTGGTACCGCACGCGCGACTGGATCGACCGCAAGCGCGCCGCCTAGGGGCGGATCGACCTGTCAGGTGCCCGTCACCGGGCGGCCCGAATCCTTCCTCGATCCGGGCGCCTCCTTTCGTCATCGAAGGAAAGGAGATTTGCCATGCGCTCTCTTTCAACCCTGACGATCGCGTCGATGGCCGCCCTCGGTATCGGCTCCCTCGCCGCCCACGCCCAGTCCGGCTCCTCCGTCCAGTGCGGGATCGAGACCTGGTCGACCGAGAAGATGAGCTACGTCTCGCTGCCGTGCGGCGACGGCCCGGAGGGCAACGCCCGCAAGGCCACGGCCGAGGAGCCGGTGGCCGTCGGACCGGCGGCCTACTGCGCCGCCCTCGTCCAGCGCTACGACCGCCTGCTCAACCGCGATTCGCGGCTGGGCGGACCGCCGCTGAGCCTCGAAACCCGGGCCGGCGCCGAGAAGTGCCGGGCCGGCGACGCGAGCGGCATCGCGCCGCTGGAGAAGGCCCTGCGCGATGCCAGGATCGACCTGCCAAAGCATTCCTGACGCAGCGGCGCCTAGAAGCGGGCGGTGATCCGGAGGTCGCTGTCGGGCCGCGGGATGCGGCCGTCGCGGAAGGTCGGTGACGCGCGCCAGGCGCGAGCCAGCTTCATCAGCTCGTCGAAGCGCTGCAACGCCATCTGCCGCCACGGCTCGTCCTGTCGATAGTCCTTCGGCTCGGCCGCGTAGCGCCGGAGGAAGGCGCCGAACGGCTCGCCGGGGCCGTCGTCGCCCCCGTCGTCCTCATAGACCTCGAGCATCTGGTCGAGCGATTCCTCGAGACGGTTGGCGGCGACGAGGAAGCGCCGCCAGCGATGCTCGTCGAAGTCGAACTCGCCGAACTTCTGCCCGGCGGCGCGGCCGTACTTCACGAGCTCGCGGATCGTCTCCTCGCTCATGGTCAGGTTGAGGCCGCCCTCCTTCGAATCGTCGAGCGCGACGTGGACGATGCGCTCGCGGTAGCCCGGCAGTGTGCTCTGCAGGTTGTCCTGCCAGCCCTTCGCCGAATCCATCAGCGATCCCAGGAAGGCGCCGAACGACGCGATGTCGCGCACCGGCTGGGAGATGTTCTCGCGCGCCTTCTTCGGCAGGTGGACGCGCTCCGTGCCGTGCTGCGCGGGGCGATACGAGTCCAGCGCCACGGCGAAGGTCGGCGCCGCCGGCAGGAAGCGGTCGAAGAAGTGGATCGGGAAGTTGCTGGTGAGGCCGCCGTCGCTGAACAGGCAGCGCCGCGGCTTCTCGCGCTCGGCGGGATCGAGCAGCGTGTAGTCGCGCGCGTACAGGGGCACCGCGGCGATCAGGCCGGGGAAGCTCAGGCTCATCCGCGCCGCCACCACGACCGGCAGCTTCTCGCGCATCGGCAGGTGGTAGTAGTCGTCGAGCGGCTGGCCGTCGGGGCCCTCGACGGGGCTGCTCGACCGCACCATGGCGTCGACCACCCGGGCCGGGAACAGCCGCAGGAACTCGGCCCGCCGGAACATGTAGAGGTTCTGGCGCAACGGCAGGCGATGGGCGCGCTGCATGGCGAGGTTGGTCGTCATCATGTCGAGCCGGATGTTCGGCTTGTCCGGGTCGGGGCCCCACAGCTCGGCGAAGGTCAGCGGGTCGCCCGTGGTGTCGCGTCCCGCCACCTCGTCGATGGTGCGCGACAGCCAGTCGGTCAGGCCTTCCTCGGACGAGCCCGGCTGGGTCTTGCCGGAGCAGATGCCGAAGTCGTGCGCCGGCAGGTCGCGCGTCACCACGCGGTAGAGCCGGAAGCCGAGCGCCACCGTCACGCCGACCGCGCCGCAGACCGCCGCCGCGAACAGCTTGCCGAGGAAGCCGCCGCCCGCCCACCAGCCGAGCGCGAGGCCGGGCAGCAGCCCGGCCAGCGTCCACGAGCCGTAGCCCAGCAGCACGGTCTTCAGCGCCTCGACGAGCAGGGCGCTGTGGCTCAGCGTCTTGTCCTGCAGGACCAGCAGGGCATCGAACAGCGGTTTCATCGACGGGTCGGGCTGGAAGAAGCCCTTCAGCCGGGTCGCCACCTCGTCGGGGATCGCCTCGATGCGGCGAAAGCCGCCGCCGTCGCGGTTGTACTCGGCGGCGGCGGTGATCGCCGCGGCGAGCGCGCCCGCCGAGGTGCCGCCGATGTTGCGCAGGCGGTAGCGCTTCGACAGTTCGACGACGGTCAGCGGGTAGACGACGCCGCTGGTGATGCCGCCCTTCATGACGATGTCGCATTCTTCCTTTGGAGCGCTGGCGTTGCTCATGCGGTTCTCCCAAGGGTTGTCGTGCGCCGATGTTACTCCCGCCGCACCGAAGTTGCGAGACACGCCGCGGGCGGGCACAACGGGGCGTGACCCGACCGCCTCCCGCTCCCCTTCCCGTCACCCTGGCCGACGTCGAGCAGGCCGCCCGGCGCATCGCCGGCGCGGTGGTGCGCACGCCCTGCCTGCGCAGCGAGACCCTGTCGCGCATCCTCGGTGCCGAGGTCTGGGTGAAGTTCGAGAACCTGCAGTTCACCGCCTCGTTCAAGGAACGCGGCGCGCTGAACACGCTGCTGCAGCTGACCGACGACGAGCGCCGGCGCGGCGTCATCGCCATGTCGGCGGGCAACCACGCCCAGGGCGTCGCCTACCATGCCGGGCGGCTCGGCATCCCGGCGACCATCGTCATGCCGTCCTTCACGCCCAACACCAAGGTCGAGCACACGCGCGGCCACGGCGCCCGCGTCGTCCTGCACGGCGACACGCTGTCGGAGGCCGCCGTCGAGGCGCACCGGCTGGCGGGCGAGCAGAAGTTGGTGTTCGTCCATCCCTACGACGATCCGCGGATCGTCGCCGGCCAGGGCACGATCGCGCTGGAGATGCTGCAGGAGGCGCCCGACCTCGACACGCTGGTCGTGCCGGTGGGCGGCGGCGGCATGATCGCCGGCTGCGCGGTGGCCGCCCGCGCGCAGAAGCCCGACCTGCGGGTGATCGGCGTCGAGACCGAGAGCTACCAGGCGATGCGCCAGCTGCTGGCCGGGCAGCCGGTGACGGCGGGCGGCGACACGCTGGCCGAGGGCATCGCGGTGCGCGACATCGGCGCCCTGCCGCTGGCGATCGCCCGCGCGCTGGTGGCCGAGGTGCTGACGGTCGACGAGGTGGCGATCGAGCGGGCGATCGCGCTGTTCCTCGAGGTCGAGAAGACGGTGGCCGAGGGCGCCGGCGCCGCCGGGCTGGCGGCGATGCTGTCCCATCCCGAGCGGTTCGCCGGCCGCAAGGTCGGGCTGGTGCTGTGCGGCGGCAACATCGACACCCGCCTGCTGGCCTCGGTGCTGTTGCGCGGGCTGGTGCGCGGCGGCCGCATCGTGCGGCTGCGGCTGATGATCAACGACCTGCCCGGCCAGCTGGCCAGGGTCGCCGGGCTGGTCGGCCAGGCCGGCGGCAACATCGTCGAGGTCCAGCACCAGCGCCTGTTCGGCAGCGTGGTCGCCAAGCGCACCGAGTTGGACGTCACGGTCGAGACCCGCGGCCCCGACCACGTCCGCGAGCTGGTTGCCGCCCTGACGGGCGCCGGCTTCAAGGTCCGCGTCCTGGAGGGGGCGGAGAGCTGACATCTTTTCCTCCCCATGCGCGAGCATGGGGAGGTGTCGCCGTCTTCGGCGACGGAGGGGTCGGGAGGACGGCGCAGGATGCCGACTGCCGGGCGTCAGCGAGTTGGTGATTCACGGACATGCCGGCACGATGGATAGCGGCTGCAGCCCAGGAACTGCCTTCCGGCATTTCTGCCGGTCCTGGCCGTCCTCAGGACTAGCGGGCTGCCGCATCTGCCGCAGGTCGTTGTGCTCTCGAATCGCTTCTTCAAATGAGCAACATGCTGCATGTGCGTGGCGTCGGTCTGCGGCAGCATCACCGCCTTGATGGTCGCCACTATCCTTTGGACCTCATCCTCGGTGAAGACCACCTTGTTCATGCTCTTGACGTAACCGAGGTATCCCCCAGCCAGGACGTTTTCAGGCATTGGGGTCTTCAGCGTGCAATCGCCCCGAAAGACGACGACGGAATGCATCTTCTCCGGTGGGATTCTGGCCGCGTTTGAAAGCGCCCTGATATGGCTTTCATTCTGAAGCAGGGGATTCAAGAACTTGAGTTTGTGGCCTCTGTTGATCTTGGTCCAAGAGCGGCTTTCCTTGTGCCCGAATATCCAGCCACTCATGTTCTTGGTTTCCACTACGAACACGCCGTAGCGGGAGACGATCACGTGGTCGATCTGGGTCGTACCTTGTCGGGTCCTGATCGTGATGTTGTTCAGATCAACGTAGTCAGACGAACTCAGGAAGACCCTGTTCGAGGCGGCGGTCTTGAGTTCGCCGATCCAGCCCGCGAACCGCCGGCCGAAGAACATTCTGAACAGGTTCACGGCCTGGTATTCTTGGAGCGCTTAGGCGCGCTGTCGTTGACGACGGCGAGGAGGCTGTCCGTGTTCATGGCCTGCGCGTCGGTTGTTGCTTGGGGACCGGTCATGCAGCTCGGTCGGCTAGACATCATGGCAGAAAGCGATGCGGTCCGCGTCCTGGAGGGAGCGGAGTGGTCCCGCTACGTCGCCGCCTTGATGTCGGTGCGCGGGAAATCGTCCCCCTTGAAGAGCAGCGGCTGCGCCACGGACTTCGCCAGGGCGTAGGCGCAGCAATCGCCGAAGTTCAGACCTGCCGCATGCCGCCCCTTGCCATAGCGGCGGTAGGCGTCGCGGGCGGCCTGGACATGGGACGGCTCGAAGGCCACGACCCTCAGGTCGAGGCTCGCCACCAGCCGGTCGAGCTCGCGCGTGCCGGCCTCCCCGTGGCGCGCTTCCACGACCATCGACGCTTCGAGGAAGTTGGGAGCGCCGATGACGGGGGCGTCGGACGAGACGATGAGCCTGGCGAAACCGGGTCCTTCCGGCTCGCCCAGGTAGATCGCCAGCAGCGCCGAGCTGTCGACCACGATCAATCGAACAGTCCCTTGTCGTTGTAGCCCAGGATCTCGTCGGGCGTCGCGGTGGACCGCACAGGGAGCGCCTTGATGCGGCGCACGCTCTCCTCGATCTTGCGCAGGCGGCGCTCGCGGTCGCGCGCGCCGTCCAGCTCCTTCAGCTTGCCATCCGCCAAGGCAATCACCGTCGCCGTCATGCTCTTGCCGAGCAGGCGAGACACGCGGCGCAGTTTCCGTTCCGCTTCGGGGCTCTTGATGCTGACGCCCATGGCATCCATCCGGTTTCTAGAATGTGACAGGATAATCTAGAAAGACGGGTTGGACAACGCGGCCCGGACGGTTGCCCATGACCCCTCCAGCCACCGCACCGGGGCTGGGCGAATCCGCCGCTTTCGCGGGACCGCCGGCGGGCCTAAAAGACCGGCCATGTCCGCCTCCACCGCCTACGTCCCGTCGCCCACGCCCGACCTCGCGAAGATCGAACGGGCGCTGATTTCCGTGTCCGACAAGGAGGGGCTGGTCGCCCTCGGCCAGGCGCTGGCGAAGCACGGGGTCGAGATCCTGTCGACCGGCGGCTCGGCCAAGGCGCTGCGCGACGCCGGGCTCAAGGTGATCGAGGTCAGCGACCATACCGGCTTCCCCGAGATCATGGACGGCCGCGTGAAGACGCTGCAGCCGTCGATCCACGGCGGCATCCTCGCCCGCCGCACCGACGCCGGCCACAAGAAGGCGATGGCCGACCATCGCATCGCCGGCATCGACCTCGTGGTGGTGAACCTCTACCCGTTCGAGGCGACGGTGGCGCGCGGCGCCGACTTCCCGACCTGCGTCGAGAACATCGACATCGGCGGCCCGGCACTGATCCGCGCCTCGGCCAAGAACCACGACTTCGTGACGGTGGTGGTCGACCCGGCCGACTACGCCGCGGTGCTCGACGAACTCGCCGCCAACAAGGGCGCGACCACGCTGGCGCTGCGCCGGCGGCTGGCCGCCAAGGCCTATGCCCGCACCGCGTCGTACGACGCCGCGATCGCGGCGTGGTTCGCCGCGCAGCAGGGCGAGACCTTCCCCGAGCGGCTGACCGTGACGGCCAGCCGCGTGCAGACGCTGCGCTACGGCGAGAACCCGCACCAGCAGGCCGCCTTCTATGCCGACGGCAGCGGCCGCCCGGGCGTCGCCACCGCGCGCATCGTCCAGGGCAAGGAGCTGTCCTACAACAACATCGGCGACACCGAGGCGGCCTACGAGTGCGTCGCCGAGTTCACCGATCCCGCCGTGGTCGTCATCAAGCACGCCAATCCCTGTGGCGTCGCCGTCTCGTCCGACCAGTTCAGCGCGTACAAGAAAGCGTACGACTGCGATCCGGTGTCGATCTTCGGCGGCATCGTCGCGGTCAACACGACGCTGGAGGCGCGCACCGCCGAGGAGCTGGGCAAGCTGTTCCTCGAGGTCGTGATCGCGCCCGACGCGACACCCGAGGCGCTGGAGATCCTGGCGAAGAAGAAGAACGTGCGCGTGCTGCTGGCCGGCACCCTGCCCGACCCGCGGTCGCCCGGCATGACGCTGCGCAGCGTCGCCGGCGGCTACCTCGTGCAGGGCCGCGACGCCGGCCACGTCGCGC
>Ga0102832_1001646_pt1 | contig 16106 bp, 13 predicted proteins | sample EBPBio282013_DNA_FD_88942 | JGI IMG/M metagenome (GOLD analysis project Ga0102832, IMG submission 88942) | Wastewater treatment Type I Accumulibacter community from EBPR Bioreactor in Madison, WI, USA - Reactor 2_5/28/2013_ DNA (Illumina Assembly) | ecosystem: Engineered > Bioreactor > EBPR >...
GCTTTCTAGCCGGTCAGTCCGAGCCTTTCGCCGCGATAGGCGCCGCTCATCACCCGCTCCCACCAGCCGCGGTTCTCGAGGAACCAGCGTACGGTGCTGCGCAACCCGGCATCGAAATCATGGCGCGGCTGCCAGCCCAGCTCGGTCTTGATCTTGCTGGCATCGATGGCGTAGCGCGCATCGTGGCCGGGCCGGTCCGTCACGAACTGGATCAGCTTTTCATGCGGACGGGTGGCGGTGTTGGGCAGCATCTCGTCGAGCAGGTGGCAGATGCCGCGCACCACGTCGATGTTCCGACGCTCGCTGTCGCCGCCGACATTGTAAGTCTCTCCCGGCCGGCCCTTGCGCAGCACGAGGGTCAGCGCCTCGGCATGGTCCTCGACATGCAGCCAGTCGCGTACGTTCTCGCCCTTGCCATAGACCGGCAGGCTCTCGCCGCGCAGGGCGCGGATGATGATGAGCGGGATCAGCTTCTCGGGGAAATGATAGGGGCCGTAATTGTTGGAGCAGTTGGTGGCCAGCGTCGGCAATCCATAGGTGTGATGCCAGGCGCGGACGAGATGGTCCGAGGCCGCCTTGCTGGCGGAGTAGGGCGAGTTGGGGGCGTAGGGCGTCGTCTCCGTGAAGCGCCCGGTCGCGCCCAGAGAGCCGAACACCTCGTCGGTCGAGATGTGCTGGAAGCGGAAACGGGACCGCGCGCCCTCGTCGAGCGTGCGCCAGTAGGCGAGGACCGCCTCGAGCAGGGTGTAGGTGCCGCCGACATTGGTCTCGATGAAGGGGGCGGCGCCGTCGATCGACCGGTCGACATGGCTTTCGGCGGCCAGGTGCAGGACGGCCTCCGGCTGGACTTCCGTCAGGACCGCGTCGATCGCGCCGCGATCGCAGATGTCCACCTTGTAGTGGCGGTGGCGGTTGCTGGCGCGCGCCTCGCCCAGCGATTCGAGATTGCCGGCGTAGGTGAGCTTGTCGACGTTGGCGACGGTCCAGTCGGTGTCGCGGATGATGTGGCGTACGACCGCCGAGCCGATGAAGCCCGCGCCGCCGGTAACGAGTATCCTCATGCCCGGCCTTCTAGGCGGAGATCGGGGCGGAGCCAAGGCGGCTCCGCGGCGTCTTCAGTGGTTGTGGAGGATCTGGCCGAGGAAGAGCTTGGTCCGGTCGTTCTTCGGATTGGCGAAGAACTCTTCCGGCTCGTTCTGCTCCACGATCTCGCCGCGGTCCATGAAGATCACCCGGTCGGCCACGGCCCGGGCAAAGCCCATCTCGTGGGTGACGCAGAGCATCGTCATGCCCTCGCGGGCCAGCTCGATCATGACGTCGAGCACTTCCTTCACCATCTCGGGGTCGAGGGCCGAGGTCGGCTCGTCGAACAGCATGATCTTGGGGCGCATGCAGAGCGCCCGGGCGATCGCCACGCGCTGCTGCTGGCCGCCCGAGAGCTGGCCGGGATACTTCAGCGCCTGCTCCGGGATGCGCACCCGGGTTAGCAGGCTCATGGCGATCTCCTCCGCTTCCTTCTTCGGCATCTTCTTCACCCAGATCGGCGCCAGGGTGAGGTTGTCGAGGATGGTGAGGTGCGGGAAGAGGTTGAACGACTGGAACACCATGCCGACTTCACGGCGGATCGCCTCGATGTTCTTCACGTCGTTGGACAGGGTGACGCCGTGCACGACGATGTCGCCGCGCTGATGTTCCTCCAGCCGGTTGATGCAGCGGATCAGCGTCGACTTGCCAGATCCCGACGGTCCGCAGATGACGATCTTCTCGCCTTCCTTCACGTCGAGATTTATGTCGGTCAGCACGTGGAACTGTCCGAACCACTTGTTGACGCCCTTGAGCTGGATCACCGATTCGACCTTCGAGAGATCTCGCGCGGTTGCGGCCATGACGTGCTCCCTGACGGCGCCTAGCGGCGCGTACCCTTGTTGAGCTCGTGTTCGAGGTACCTGCTGTACCGCGACATCGAATAGCAGAAGATGAAGTAGACGAAGGCGGCGAACAGGTAGACCTCGCCCGGGAAGCCCGCCCAGTTGGGATCGACCAGCGCCTGGTTGGCGGTGTTCAGGAAGTCGAAGATGCCGATGATCAGCACCAGCGACGTGTCCTTGAAGAAGCCGATGAAGGTGTTGATCAGCGGCGGGATCACCACGCGCAGTGCCTGCGGCAGGATGATCAGCAGCGTCTTCTGCGGATAGTTGAGGCCCATCGCGTCGGCGGCCTCGAACTGGCCCTTGGGCAGCGACTGCAGGCCGCCGCGGATGACTTCGGCGATATAGGCGCCGGCGAACAGGATGACGGCGACCTGGGCGCGCAGGAACTTGTCGATGGTCGTGCCGGACGGCAGGAACAGCGGCAGCATGACCGAGGCCATGATCAGCAGGCTGATCAGCGGCACGCCGCGGATCAGCTCGATGAAGCCCACGCACAGGCCCTTGATGAGGGGCAGGTTGGAGCGCCGCCCCAGCGCCAGCAGGACGCCGTAGGGAAAGGCGAAGGCGAGGCCATAGGTGGCCAGGATCAGGGTCACCGGCAGGCCGCCCCACAGGCTGGTCTCGACGTAGCTGAGCGGCGCGATGGCGATGCTCCACTTCGGCAGCACGCCCAGGATGCGCAGGACGAGGCCGACCGCGCCGATGCCGACCAGCGCGTAGTAGGCCATCCGCTCCGACGGCGCGGCCAGCGCGCTGCGCAGCGCGAGGCCGATTCCGCCGGCGACCAGCGCCACGAACAGGATGAGGCTCAGCGGGATGTGGATCTGGCCGAACATCAGCAGGAAGGTGACGAAGGAGCCGACGCCCCAGATCACCAGCAGGCGCCAGTTCCACATGCGGCGATCCGCGCTCAGCACCAGCATGGCCAGCATGGTGATGACGGCGAACAGCGGCCGCCAGTGCTGCTCGTAGGGGAAGGAGCCGAAGAAGATGTAGCGGAACTTCTCGCGGATCAGCGCCCAGCAGGCGCCGCCGCCGCGGCATTCACTGCCCGTCGTCGCCGTGAAATTGGCGGTGAAGAGCGCCCACTCCAGGAACCCGGAGAGGATCCAGACCATGGCGACGATCAGGACGATCGTCGTGAGGCCGTTGCCCCAGCTCGAAAACAGGTTCTTGCGCGCCCAGCCCAGGATGCCGGTATCGTCCGAGGGAGGCGCGAGTTGCTGGCGTTCGCCAGCTGGCATGTCGGTCATGCTCAGCGCTCCGTCAGGGCGATGCGTTTGTTGTACCAGTTCATGAACGCCGAGATCGACAGGCTGACCGAGAGATAGGCCGCCATGATGATCAGGACGTTCTCGATCGCCTGGCCGGTCTGGTTGATCGTGACGTTCACCGAGGCGACGAGGTCGGGATAGCCGATGGCGATGGCCAGCGAGCTGTTCTTGGTGATGTTGAGATACTGGCTGGTCATCGGCGGCACGATCACGCGCAGCGCCTGCGGCAGCAGCACCAGCCGCATCGCCTGGCCGCGCGACAGGCCGAGCGCGGCGGCGGCCTCGCTCTGGCCCTTGTGCAGGGCGAGGATGCCCGACCGCACGATCTCGGCGACGAAGGCCGAGGTGTAGAGCACGAGGCCGGCCAGCAGCGCCACGAACTCGGGCTGGATCACCGAGCCGCCGTCGAAGTTGAAGCCCTTGAGCGCCGGCCAGCTCATGTGGTGCGGCGCGCCGCCCGCCAGCCAGACGAGGATCGGCAGGCCGAGCACGATGGCGAAGCCCACCGACAGGGTCGGGAAGGGCTGGCCGGTGTCCTCCTGGCGCTTGCGCGCCCAGCGGCCGACGCCCCACGCGGCGGCGAGGCCGACCAGGAAGGCCAGCCCGGCCCACTTGAACACCGGGTCGGCCAGCGGCACCGGGAAGTAGACGCCACGATTCGACAGGTAGACCGAGTTCCACAGCAGCGCGATGGCCTGGCGCGGGCCGGGGAAGGCCTCGCTGATGATCTTGTAGAACAGGAACAGCCAGAGCAGCAGCGGCACGTTGCGGAAGCCCTCGACGTACCACTCGCAGATCTTGCCCAGCAGCCAGTTGTTCGACAGCCGGCCGACGCCGACCAGGGTGCCCAGCACGGTGGCCAGGATGATGCCCAGCACCGACACCTTGATCGTGTTGATCAGGCCGACCAGGATCGCGCGGGCGTAGGTGCTGGCCGGCGAGTACTCGATCATCGTGTCGCCGATCTCGAACCCGGCCTCGCGATCGAGGTAGTGGAAGCCGCTGGCGATTTTCTGCCGCTCGAGATTGTCGATCGTGTTGGAGACGAGGTACCAGGCCAGCAGGCCGACGAGGCCTACCACCACGATCTGGAAGACCCAGCCGCGCACGACCGGGTCGTTCCAGGGCGCTACCCTGGTTCGTGACGAGGAATTCAAGGCCTCGACTGCCATCCGCTACGTCCCCCTGCAGGCCGCCTTTTGCGGCGCGCCCCTCTGTCTTGGTCTTTGTCTATCGATGCCGGCGGCAATGTAAAATGGAATCCCGCGCTTGCAACCGGCCCCGACCGACGGGTCCTGCGGCCCCCGCCGCAAGACCCCAGATTTTACGCGCCTTTTGCCCTAGCGGATCGGCGGGGCGTACTGCAGGCCGCCCTTGGTCCACAGGTTGTTGAGGCCGCGGTCGATCTTGAGGACGGTGCCCTTGCCGACGTTGCGCTCGAAGCTCTCGCCGTAGTTCCCGACCTGCTTGATCACGTTGTAGACCCACTTCTCGTCGACCCCGAGCGCCTTGCCCATGCCGGGGGTGACGCCGAGGATGCGCTTGATGCTGGGATTGTCGCTCTTCAGCATCTCGTCGACGTTCTTGGAGCTGATGTCGTACTCCTCGGCCTCGACCATCGCGTACTGGGTCCAGCGCACGATATCGACGAACTGGTTGTCGCCGTGCCGCATCACCGGCGCCAGCGGCTCCTTGGAGATGATCTCCGGCAGCACGATGTAGTCGTCGGCGGTGGCCGGCGCCGGGACGTTGGCGGCGCGGGTCGCGAACAGGCTCGACGAGTCGTTGGTGTAGACGTCGCAGCGGCCGGAGAAGAACGCGGCGCGGACTTCCTCGACCTTCTCGATGACGACCGGCTTGAAGGTCATCTTGTTGGCGCGGAAGTAGTCGGCCAGGTTGAGCTCGGTGGTGGTGCCCGGCGCGACGCAGACGGTGGCGCCGTTGAGTTCCTTGGCGCTCTTCACGCCCAGCTTCTTCGGCACCAGGAAGCCCTGGCCGTCGTAGTAGGTGACGGCGCCGAAATCGAAGCCCAGCGCGGTGTCGCGGGTCAGCGTCAGGGTGGTGTTGTTCGACAGCATGTCGACCTCGCCCGACTGCAGGGCGGTGAAGCGCTGCTGCGAGGTCAGCGGGACGTACTTCACCTTCTCGGCGTCGCCGAAGATGGCGGCCGCCACGGCCTTGCAGACGTCGACGTCGAGCCCGACCCACTTGCCGGTGCTGTCGGCCATGCCGAAGCCGGCCGTGCCGGTCATCACGCCGCACACCAGCGCCCCGCGCGCCTTGATGGCGTCGAGGTCCTTGCCGGCCATGGCGCCGGTGGAGACGAAAATGGCGGCGAGCCCGGCGGCCGCTGCCCCGATCCTGATCCTCATGAGAAAGCCCCTCTGTTTTCCTTATTTCACATCGCGGAGTTTCCAGCCTCCGGGACCTGCAATCAACAGGCCAAACCGGGCAGGGGCGCAAAAGAAAACCGCCGCCCCGGGGGGCGGCGGTTCCACGTTTCCGTCCGGGAAATCGGACCTAGCGGATCGGCGGGGCGTACTGCAGGCCGCCCTGGGTCCACAGCGCGTTCTGGCCGCGGGCGATCTTGAGCGGCGAGCCCATGCCGACGTTGCGGTCGAACATCTCGCCGTAGTTCCCGACCTGCTTGATGATGTCGTAGACCCACTTCTCCTCGACGCCCAGCGCCTTGCCCATGCCCGGGGTGACGCCGAGGATGCGCTTGATGGCCGGGTTGTCGCTCTTCATCATCTCGTCGACGTTCTTCGAGGTGATGCCGTACTCCTCGGCCTCGATCTGGGCGAACAGCGTCCAGCGGACGATGTCGGCGAACTGGTTGTCGCCGTGGCGGACGAGCGGGCCCAGCGGCTCCTTGGAGATGATCTCCGGCAGGATGATGTAGTCGTCCGGGTTCGGGGCGTTGGCGGCGCGGGTCGAGTAGAGGCCCGAGGCGTCGGTCGTGAACACGTCGCAGCGGCCGGCGAAGAACGCGGCGCGGACTTCCTCGACCTTCTCGATGACGACCGGCTTGAAGGTCATCTTGTTGGCGCGGAAGTAGTCGGCGAGGTTGAGCTCGGTGGTGGTGCCGGGCTGCACGCAGACGGTGGCGCCGTTCAGCTCCTTGGCGCTCTTCACGCCGAGCTTCTTGTTCACCATGAAGCCCTGGCCGTCGTAGTAGTTCACGCCGGTGAAGTCGAAGCCCAGCGCGGTGTCGCGGGTCAGCGTCCAGGTGGTGGTGCGGACCAGCAGGTCGACCTCGCCCGACTGCAGGGCGGTGAAGCGCTGCTGCGCCGTGGTCGGGATGAACTTGACCTTGTTGGCGTCGCCGAAGATCGCCGCCGCGACGGCGCGGCAGACGTCGACGTCGAGGCCGGTCCACTTGCCCTGGCTGTCGGCCGCGGCGAAGCCGGCGACGCCGGTCGACACGCCGCAGATCAGCTGGCCGCGGGCCTTGATCGCATCGAGATCCTTGCCCGCGTAGGCGGTGCCGGCGGCGCCGGCCATCGTCGCCGCGATCACGCCGGCGGCCATGTACTTCTTGAGCATTTTCATTTCCCTCGTGTTGCCTCTGGCGGCCGTGTTCCGCCCGCGATTGACTCGCGGACGACCCAGCCGACGATGCGCACTTCCTAGGCGATCACCCAGCAACGTGCAACGCCGCGCGCGGCCCAACTGTGGCGGCGGGAAGGCGTTTTCCTACAGGCGGTCGAGACCGCGCGCCGAGAAGGGGTTCTGGCTCCACGGCTCGGCACCCTGCAGGCCGCGGAAGCGGCTGCCGTTGTCGTCGCGGGCGCCCGCGGCCTTGCGGATCTCCTGCTGCCACTGGCGATAGGCCACGAGGCTCTCGCCGTTCAGCACGACGTTCACGCCGCCGCTGCCGGCCAGGTAGGGCTGCGGGTCGACGAACTGGCCGCTGACGATCACCGAGAAGTGGAGGTGGGGACCGCTCGAGCGACCGGTCGAACCGATGTAGCCGATCAGGTCGCCCTTGCGGACGCGGCTGCCGGGACCCATGCCGTCGGCGAAGCGCGACATGTGGGCGTACAGCGTCTCGAAGCTGTCGGCGTGGCTGATCTTCACGGTGCGGCCGTAGTTGAAGTACCAGCCCTGGTGGTTGATCACGCCGTCGGCCGCCGCGTAGATCGGCTGGCCGGTCTTGCCTTCGAAGTCGAGGCCGTTGTGGAAGCCGCCGCCGGAATAGCGGCCGTAGTAGCGGCGCGTGCCGAACGGCGAGGACATCCGCGCGCCGGCGCTGGGATCGGCGAGGCCGGTATCGCCGAGGCGACGGCCGTTCTCGTCGAACCAGCCCTCGGGCTGGTTCGGCGGCGCGAACCACCAGTAGTTCTGCTTGGCCGAGCCCTCGCCGATCGAGGCGGCGAGCAGGCGGGTGCTGCCGTCGACGGTGCGGCCCTTCCAGACCTCGATCTTGGTCGCCGACATCGAGAAGCCGGAGAAAGCCTTGGTCAATTCCTTGAGGCTCGGGTCGTTGGCGCCCTGCGGCCCGAGGCTGGCGGCGAGGCCCGACACGGCGCTGGCCTTGACGAGGGCGACCGAGCCCTGGACCAGCGAGCGCGCGCCGACGTTGCTCTGCTGCGTCGCGCTCGGGATGCTGGAAACGCGCTCGTCGTCGTTCTCGGTGGCGTTGGGGGCGAGCTTGATGCCGTAGGTGCCGTCGGCGCCGCGCGACAGTTCGACGGCCAGCGACTTGGCCGAGTAGAGCTGCAGCGAGACCAGGCGCTTGGGCTGGCCGTTGCCCTGCGGCTGCAGGACGGCGCGGCCGGAGCTGGTGGTCTTGCGGTCGAGCTGCTCGAGCGCCTTGCCGACCGCCTGGGCCGCCGACTGGGCCTCGTTCGGATCGATGTTGAGGGCGATCAGCTGGCTGGTGACGTTGCCGTCGGCGCCGATCGAGAAGGGCTGGATGTCCTCGGCCGGCTGGGCGGGCGCGGCAGCCCGCGACGGGGCCTTGAGGTGGTTCTTGTTGGGGGCCTTCACCTGCGCGACGGCGGGGAAGGCGGCGACGGAGAGTGCGACTGCGAAGAGAGAGGGGACAAATCGCCAGCGTTGGGCGCGTTGAACTCGCGTCGTCGTGAACGCCATCGGTCTGCTCCGATCCATTGACACAATTGCCTTGCCCCGCGACGTGTAAGGCGACTTACCGGCCAGCCCCGACCGGTACCCCCCGCCTTGCCTCGGGTTGGGCAGATACTGGCCATGGATAATCCACAAGTCCAACAAAAAGTTGCAAAAATGCAACACCCGTGAAAAACGACTGTTCATATATTTTTCAATGACTTAGACGATTTCGACGCCGTGGCCGGTGACAGAAACGTCCTGCACCCGGAGTGCGGTTCTGCGGCAGCTTTGCGGAATGCGAATCACGGTCACCGGATGGAGGAGAGCGACATGGCGGATCCCCTCGAGCAGATCGTCCAGGGCCGGGCGCACGAACTGGCCCCCGGCTTCCCGGTCCGGCGGGTCCTGCCGAGCGCCCGCCGGCGCGCCGTCGGGCCGTTCGTCTTCCTCGACCATTTCGGGCCGATGACCGTTCCGCCGGGCGGCAGCGGCATGGAGGTCCGGCCGCACCCGCACATCGGGCTGGCCACCGTCACCTACCTCTACGAGGGCGGCATCTTCCACCGCGACAGCCTCGGCTACAGCCAGGCGATCCGGCCGGGCGACGTGAACTGGATGACCGCCGGCAGCGGCATCGTCCATTCCGAGCGGACCGAGCCGGAGATGCAGCGCAGCGGCTTCCGCATGCACGGCGTCCAGACCTGGGTCGCCCTGCCGAAGAGCCACGAGGAGACCGCGCCGTCGTTCGAGCACGTCCCGGCGGCCCGCCTGCCGGCCTGGCAGGAGGACGGCGTGGCGCTGCGGCTGGTCGTCGGCACCTATGCCGGCCGGACCGCGCCGACCACCCACTTCTCGCCGATCTTCTACGTCGGCGCCGAGCTGCCGGCGGCGGCCCGGCTCGCGGTGTCGCCCGAGCATGCCGAGCGCGCGATCTACGTCGCCGAGGGCAGCCTGTCGGTCGGCGACCGCGTGCTGGGTGTCGGCGATCTCGCGGTGCTGTCGACCGGGGCGCCGGTCCAGGGCATCGCCGGGGCGGAGGGCGCCAAGCTGATGCTGCTGGGCGGCGCGCCGCTCGATGGGCCGCGCCACATGTGGTGGAACTTCGTGTCGTCGTCGCCCGAGCGCATCGAGCGGGCCAAGGCCGACTGGCGCGACGGTCGCTTCGGCCGGGTGCCGGGCGAGACCGAGTTCATCCCGCTGCCGGATCGCTGATCACACCGCGGCGGGCGGCGTCCAGCTGGTCTCCTCGTCGAGCGGGTAGACCGGGCGCGGCAGCTTGCTCCAGCGGAAGTTGGACAGCAGCGGCGAGGTCAGGCCGGGGCAGTCGACCTCGTAGATCCGGCTGTTGTCGAAGAACTCGTCGAAGCCGCCGCGGAAGTGGCCGCGGCTCTTGACCACGACGACCCGCGCCTTGGCGATGTCGAGGCCGAACATCTCGAACTGCATCGGGTCCATGCACTGGCAGCGGAAGCTGATCACCACCAGCTGGATGCCGCCGAGGTCGAGCAGCGCCGACGGGCCCATGTCGGCCGACACGTTGCGCAGCACGCCGCGGCGGCCGACGTACTTGCCGTCGCTCAGCTTGACGACGCGGACCTCGCAGTCGAACGGCAGCGAGAATTCCTGGTGCTCCTGCGAGTTGAACGAGGCGGTGAAGGTCGCGCCCTCGCCAAGCGCGTGCGCCTTCGCCGCCACCGCGGCGTCGTTGAACACGCCGAAGATCACGCCCTGCGCGCCGGCCGCCTTGAGCGCGCGCAGCAGGTAGGTCGTGTTGCCGCGGCCGCCGCCGCCCGGGTTGTCGGCGACGTCGGCCAGCGCGATCGGCTTGCGCCGCCGGTCGCGCCCGACCGAGACGGCGAGCTGCACCGCGTCGCCCAGCGAGGTCATGGCGCGCTTGAAGCGCTCGCGCATCGCCCAGGCCCGCTCGGCGATGTCGAGCGACAGCGCGGCCGCGGCGGCGCGGTTGCCGTTACGCGCCGTCACCACCGCGGTCAGGCCGTTCTTCGGGCTGTCGCTGTAGGCGAAGCCGGCCATCACCGAGACGTTCATGATGTCGCCGCCGACATTGGTCTGGCCGTAGCGGATCAGGTCGGCGTAGGGGCCCTGCGCCGTCAGCAGCGCGATCTGCGGCGGCACCAGCGGCAGCTTGACCATGGTGACGGCGGTGCGCTGGCCGGCCAGGCACTCGCGCATGTGCTTGGCCGCCTCGACGCCGCGCTCGTGGATGTCGACGTGCGGGTTCTCGAGGTAGCCGACGAACACCGACAGGTTGTCGGTCATGCGCCGCGACACGTTGGCGTGCAGGTCGAAGGTCGAGATCACCGGCAGGTCGGGGCCGACGACGCGGCGGATCGTCTCGAACAGGTCGCCGTCGGGATCGTCGGTGCCCTCGGCCAGCGCCGCGCCGTGCGCCGCCACGAACACGCCGTCGAGCGGCAGGGCGGCCTTCAGGTTGGTTTCGATCTCGGCGAGGAACGCCTTGAAGAAGCTCTCCTCGACCGGGCCGCCGGGCTGGGCCTGCGAGACGCGCAGCGGCACCGGCGTCCATTGGCCGGTGCGGTCCATCTCGCCGAAGAAGCCGGGCAGGTCGGGCAGGGTGATCGAGGCCGGCGAGCGCGATTCGCTCACGATCTGGTTGCCACGGATGTCGACGTCGGTCTCGAAGTCCGCCGCCGTGGTGACCGGCGCGAACCGGTTGCACTCGATGGCGAAACTCAGCACCGCGATCCGCGGATTGTCCTTCGACACGATCCTCTCCCTCAACTCGACCATCCGAAGCCCATGACCCCTCCGTCCGCTGCGCGGACACCTCCCCCCGCTGCGCGCGGGGAGGAAGAGGTCCGATGCCTTTCCTCCCTGCGCGCAAGCGCGGGGAGGTGTCGGCGTCTTCGCCGACGGAGGGGTCGAAAGCCTACCCTATTTTCGGGCCGCGGCCTCGGCCATCTCGGCGGCGGTGTAGAAGGCGTCGGCGTGGATGTCGTCGCGGCGCATCCCGCGCTGTTCGAACAGCCGCGTGGCGGCTTCGACCATGGCCGGCGGGCCGGCCACGTAGGCCTTGCAGCCGTCGAATTCGTCGAAGTCGGCGGCGACCGCCTCGTGGACCAGCCCGAGCCGGAAGCCGGCATTGTCGCTCTCGCTCAGCACCGGGTTGAAGTGCAGCGTCGGGTGGCGCTCGGCCAGCCGCGCGAAGTGGTCGTGCAGGTAGAGGTCGCGCTCGCTGCGCACGCCGAAATAGAAGTAGATGTGCTGCGGCATGCCGCGGTTCAGCGCCTGCTCGACGATCGCGCGGATCGGCGCCATGCCCGAGCCGCCGGCGACCGCGATGATCGGCCCGCGATGCGCCTCGCGCAGCGAGGCAGTGCCCGACGGCCCCTCGACGCGCACGGCGTCGCCGATCTCGAGGGTTTCGAACACGTGGGCCGAGGCGACGCCGCCCGGCGTGCGGCGCACGTGGAACTCCAGCACCGGCTCGCCGGGCAGGCTGGCCATCGAGTAGTCGCGCGGCGGGCAGCTGGCGAAGGTGAGGGCGGCGAACTGCCCGGCCGAGAAGTCGAACGGCCCGCCCGACACGATCTCGAGGCGCAGGCGCTTGATGTCATGCGTCAGGTCGTCGAGCGCCGCGACGCGGCAGTCGAGGGTGCGGCGCGGGTGGGCGACGAGGTCGTCCTCTTCCAGCCACGACACCACGCACTCGTCGCCCGGCATGGCCCGGCAGGCGAGGATCAGGCCGCGCGCTTTCTCCTCGTCGCTGAGCGCGAACTCGGAGTAGCCCTCCATCGTGACCTCGCCGCGCACCAGCGTCGACTTGCAGGCGCCGCAATTCCCCGACTGGCAGCCGAACGGGTAGGAGATGCCGGCGTCCAGTGCCGCCGAGAGGATGGTGTTGCCCATCGGAACGTCGATGGTGCGATCGGCCTGGACGAGGCGAACCTTGTGACTCATGGCCGCCGTCTAGCACCCGCCCGGGGGAGCGTCCAACAACCGCTTCCGGCGGCCGCAAGCTTCGCTATAGTCCGCGCCGCATGAGCGTCCATCCCGATTTCGCCGGCACCGACCTCGCCTCCCTGAGCGACGCCGCCGCCGTCACCTTCCTCAACAAGCATCTCAACGGCCCGCTGCGGCTCCTGAATGCCCACCTGCTGCACATCGACTCGGAGGCGGGCATCTGCCGCATCCGCTTCGAGATCGTGCCGGCCTTCTGCCATTCCGGTGGCCGCATCTGCCAGGGCGGCTTCCTGACCGGCATGGTCGACTCGGCGATGGCCCATGCCGCGCTGGCGCGCGCCAGGTTCCAGTGCGCCGTGCCGACGCTCGAGCTGAAGATGAGCTTCCTCGAGGCGGCCGGTCCCGGCATCGTCACGGCCGAGGGCCGCGTCATGCGCTGGGGCGGCTCGGTCGGCTTCCTCGAGGGCGACATCCGCGACGAGGCGGGCCGCGTGCTGGTGCACTCGACCTCGACCATCAAGATCGTGCGGCCGAAGAAGAAGTAAGCGGCCGGGCGCGCGGCTCAGCCGAAGCGCCCGATCCAGTGCTCGGCGACCTGGCGGCGGGTCGCGAACCACGCGCCGCCCCTGGCCTTCATGTGCGCCACGATGCGGTCGAGCGCGGCGATGCGGCCGGGCCGCCCGATCATGCGCAGGTGCAGCCCGATCGACATCAGGCGCGGCGTCGTCGCGCCTTCCTCCCACAGCGTGTCGAACGCGTCGGTCGTGTACTCGGCGAAGTCGCGCGCCGTCACGAAGCGGTGGAAGCCCTGGTGGTAGTGCATGTCGTTGGTGTCGAAGCTGTACGGGATCACCAGGTGCTTGCGGTCCGACACGGCGACGAAGAACGGCAGGTCGTCGGAGTAGTCGTCGCTGTCGTAGAGGAAGCCGCCTTCCTCGACCAGCAGGCGGCGGGTGTTGGGCGACGGCGTCGAGCGGGTGTGCCAGCCGACCGGGCGCGTGCCGGCGATCCGCGTCAGCACCTCGACCGTACGGGCGATCGCCCGCCGCTCGTCGGCCTCCGCCATGTGGGCGTGCTTCTCCCAGCGCCAGCCGTGGCAGGAGATCTCGTGGCCGCGCGCCACCGCGTCCTCGATCAGCCACGGCGAGAGTTCCGCCGCCTTGCCGCAGGTCGAGACCGTGGCCGGCACACCCAGCCGCTGCAGCCGGTCGGCGATCCGCCACCACGCCGCCTTGGTGCCGTACTCGAAGTGCGATTCCATGCAGCGGTCGGCGACTCCCATCACCTCGTCAGTGACCTCGTAGACCTTCTCGTTGAACGGATCGCCGGCGGAGAGCGACATCTCCGCGCCTTCCTCGAAGTTGATCACGAACGAGACGGCGACCCGCGCGCCGCCCGGCCAGTGCGCGTGCGGCGGGGTGCGACCGTAGCCCTTGAGATCGCGCGTCATGCCTTCTCCCGGTGGGCGACCAGGTCGGCCAGAGGCACGGCCAGCCCCTGCGAGTCCTTCGGGCCGGGCCGGCGGAAGGTGCCGGCGGTGGCCTTGCGCGGAGCGAGCCGCACCAGCCCCTCGGCCATGGTCACGGCGGCCTGGATGCCGTCGACCAGCGGCACCGGCACGCGCTCGCGGATGCGCTGGGCCATGCCGGCCAGCGGCGCGCCGGCGAGGATGATCACGTCGGCCTTGTCGTCGGCCACGGTCTTCAGGGCGAGGTCGACCAGCACGGCTTCCTTCTCGTGCTGGACCTCGCTGATCGACTGGAAGCCCTCGTCGAGGGTGCGGATGGCGGCGCAGCGCCCGGTCATGCCATGCCAGTCGACGATCTCGGCGAACCACGGCTCGAGCGAGCGCGAGAAGCTGACGATGCCGAAGCGCCGGCCCAGCGTGCAGGCGACCAGCATCGCCGCCTCGGCCATGCCGACCACCGGGAAGTCGAACAGCTCGCGGGCCCCGCCCAGCCCGGGATCGCCGAACGCCGCGACGATGGCGGCGTCCATGGTGCCGCGCCGCTCGGCCAGCATCTCGAGCGCCATCGCCGAGCCGATCGCGGCCTCGGCGCGGGTCGCGATGTAGGGCACGCCGCGGCTGGCGGTCATCGGCACCAGCTCGGTGCCCGGGCTGGCGACCCGCTGGCCGGCGGCGACCAGCAGGTCGGTGACGGCGGTCGAGGTGTTGGGGTTGGCGACGAGGATCTTCATGGCGCGACCTTAGCCGATGACGTCGCGCCCGGCGCGGTTCCACTGCTGGCGCGCCACCGCCTGGGCGTCGCGCGCGATCGCCGCGCCGTCGGCCAGCGTCGGCTTGCCGCCCGCCAGCACGACCTTGCCGTCGATCACCACCGTGTCGACGTCGTGGCCCGAGGCGCTGTGGACCAGCACGCCGTAGCCGTCGACCAGCGGCGCCAGCGAGGGCGCGCTGGCGTCGAGCATCACGAGGTCGGCCTTCTTGCCGACCTCCAGGCTGCCGACGGTATCGCCGAGGCCGATCGCCTCGGCGCCGTCGCGCGTCGCCCAGCCGAGCACGGTGCGGGCATCGAGCACGTTGCCCTGGCGGTTGATGCGCTGCATCGAGATCGCCCAGCGCATCGCCTCGATCAGGTCGCCCGAGAAGGTGTCGGTGCACAGCGCGATGCGCGCGCCGGCCTCGCGCAGCTCGACAATCGGAGCGATGCGGCCGCCCTTGGCATTGCCGATCGGCGCGTGCGCCACGGTGATGCCCGCCTTGCCGCACAGCTCGATGTCGGGCCGCTCCATGTGGATGCAGTGCGCGGCGATCAGCCGGTCGTTCAGCAGGCCCAACTTGTCGAGAAGCTGCGGCGGCGTCACTCCGCTGCGCGCCTGCACCGCCTCGACCTCGAGCGGCAGCTGCGACAGGTGGGTGTGGACGTTGCCGCCGTGCGCCTCGGCCAGCCGGCCGACCTCGCGCAGCAGGTCGTCGGAGCAGGTGTCGGGCGCGTGCGGGGCCCAGTCGCAGCGGATACGACCGCCGTCGTGGCCGTTCCAGCGCGCGATCAGCTCGGCGTTCTCCGCGAGGCTGGCCTGGCCGATCGCGGTCCGGTGCTCGTAGCGGCCGGTCGCCAGCGCCGCCGGGTCGGCGTCGTGGACGCGCCCGGCGATCACGGCGCGCAGGCCGAGCTCGGCGGCGGCGCGGGCGCACGACGAGGGATAGCGGTAGTAGTCGACCACCGTGGTGCAGCCGGCGCGCAACAGCTCGTACATGCCGTCGACCAGCGCGTTCATGTCGACCACCCGCGGCTCCAGCATCTGCTGCCGGGCAAAGGCCAGCAGCCGTCGCGTGAGGTCGCTCAGCGAAGCACGCTTGCCCGCCACTTCGATCATGTCGGTGTTGCGGCCGCGGACGATGAACTGGTCGGTGCCCTGCCGTTCGACCACATCCTGCAGCAGCATCGGCGCGGCGAACCACGGCGCGTCGACGAGCGTGCCATCCGATCGGGGCTGCAGATCGACGCCGTCGTACAACCGCCATCCTGCATCGTGCGCCGTGAGCCGATTCGCGAACACGCAGGTTTCGGTCGAACCGAACATTTCCAGCAGTCGGCCGCCCAGCTTGCGCTCCACGGCTGCCGCCAACGCCGCGTCGAGCGGAGCGGTGGCCGAAACGATCAGGTCGGTCGCGGGAAACTCCTGCGACGATTCGACGATGGCGCGCAGATGCACGGGCGTACTGACGAGAATGCGCGGCACGGGTACCTCGGCCAGCGCCTGGGCGATGTCGGCCGGAAACAATGGACGTCCCGCATGCACCGCCATGCCGCCGAGCAGCGGCAACATGATGCTCAATTCCATTCCGTACATGTGCTGCGGCGGCACGGTGGCGACGATCCAGGGTGTCGCGTCCGCGGTCACGCCCAGCTCGCGGCGA
>Ga0102832_1001647_pt1 | contig 16105 bp, 17 predicted proteins | sample EBPBio282013_DNA_FD_88942 | JGI IMG/M metagenome (GOLD analysis project Ga0102832, IMG submission 88942) | Wastewater treatment Type I Accumulibacter community from EBPR Bioreactor in Madison, WI, USA - Reactor 2_5/28/2013_ DNA (Illumina Assembly) | ecosystem: Engineered > Bioreactor > EBPR >...
TCGAGGCGCTGGCGGCCGGTGACGATGTCACCGATGCGATCATTTCGGAAGCGGCCGCGAATATCATCGGCGCGCTCGAGGATCTGGTCGTGGAGCACGACACACAGACCGCGTTCGTGTTCTCGGCCTTCCCGACTTACCTGCGCGCCGCCATCCTGGAACGCCGCGACCGCAAAACCGGTTCTTACGCAATCTCGGCCTACCATCCGTCGCCGCAGCGGCCGGTGCGCCTTTCGCACTTCATCTCCTTCTGCGCCGATATGGCTGAAGCGCTGACGCACAAATCATTCCTGGATCGCGTGCAAGAACTGATCGCGACCAATACGATCGGGAATGCGGGCATTACGCCGGCACTGGTGCAAGCCACGCGGAACCGGCGCCGCGATCTCACGCAGCAGATCGAAAGCTTCGAAAGCGCGAATAAAGTCGTGTATCGGCCGGAGCGGCCAAGCCTAGCGTAACGCCCCCGGATTCGCGGGCGACGTGCATTTTATCAGCCTGCGGTGTGGCCGAAAGTCCTCAGCAGCAGAAGAATCAGCAAAAGCGCCACAGCCACAGCCTGCGTAGCCACGCGCAAGCGCATTAATTTGTTGGCGTATTTGCGATTGAATTCGCCGCCCGCGATAAAGGCGACAAGCCCGGTCGCCAGGACGGCAAGCACCGCCACCATTGATATGCCAAGAAGAACCGTGACGACGCTTTCCATAGGGGATGCTCGGTAAATACGTGGTGCGAATATGCATTCGCTTCAAGCTTGTGGCGACCTTATCACCGCAGAGTTGCAGGCGAAAACGTTGAAGTAAATAGTCCTCACGATTATCCTTTTGACCTCGGGGTAGTGAGGACATAGGACGGGGGATCATCGTGTTAGGTCGCATTCTCGTTGTCGATGACAACGTGATGGTGCGGGAGTCGTATACCGAACTCTTACGCCATCGTGGCTACGATGTGATGCAAGCCGGTGACGGCGAAGAAGCGCTGAAGGTTATCAGAACGGGTTCCATCGATCTCGCCATCATCGACGTCATGATGCCGGTGATGGGCGGGCTTGAGTTGCGCCAAGTGCTGCAGGACAAGGCCCCCGGAATCGCGACGATTTTGGTGACGGGCCAACCGGACAAAGTTGAGGATCTGGTCGACGACGATCCGGACTTCCAAACGGGCCGGGTGGCGATGCTCTACAAGCCAGTGCATCCGGTGATGCTGCTGGCCGAAGTGGATAAGCGTTTAATGCGGGTCATGGGAATGCGCTAACGGCGCATTCCTTTGTGACGAGACCGAGCAGCTTTCTCCGCGTCCGCCCACCTTCGCCAGGCTTCGGGTCCGTAGTTATATGGAGAAACTTTCTCCACACCCGCACCGCCCTTTTTCGTTCGGGTTGGTGAAGACAAACCCGCTTTCCATTTTGCTCTCGCGGTAATCCATCTCGCTGCCGAGCAGATACATGACCGCCTTGGGGTCGATGAAGACCTTCGCGCCGTTGTGCTCGACCACGTCCTCGAACTTACGCTGATCTTCGGCATATTCGACGACGTACGACTTGCCCGAGCAGCCCTTGTTGCTCACGCCCACGCGCACACCCAGCACCGGCTTCGTCGCTTTGGCGACAACCTCGTTGATGCGCTTAGCCGCGGCATCCGTGATGCGGATCGGCGGCGGCAGGGCGCGTTTGCTCTTGGGTGTCGTGGCCTGTGTGATGCTCATAACGGACCTAATATAAGAGGCGTTTCCTTAATTTCTAGAACATGTCCAAGGCGACTTTGGCGACCTCGGACATGTTCGCGGGCGTCCAGGGCGGGTCCCATGTGAGAACCACGTCCACTTCGCCGATGCCTTCAACCGCCGAGACGCGTTCGGCGACTTCCTTGGGCATGGAACCGGCCACCGGGCAGGCCGGCGCGGTCAGGGTCATGGTAACCACGGCATCGCCCTTCTCGTCGATCTCGAGGTCGTAGATGAGGCCAAGGTCGTAGATGTTCACCGGGATTTCCGGGTCATAGACGGCGCGCAGCGCCTCGACGACGGCTTCCTCGGTCGCGATGGGAAGCGCGGGATCCTTCGGCGCGCCGGCATGGACGGTCGTGCCTTCCTTGGGCGGGTCGCCGCCGCCAAAATAGGGATCGTAGGCGCGCATGTCTTCAGCCGCGGACGTTTCGTCCTTCGGCGGCTCGGCGGGTTTGTGATCGTGCGGTTCGTGCATCGTCATTTCTCTGTGGTCGTCATCTGCCCCTTACCGTCGAGGCACGACATCAGCGCGTGCCACGGCAAGGTCGCGCATTTCACCCGGACCGGAAACTGGCGCACGCCGGATAGGGAGGCGAGCTTGTCGACGCTGTCGGAGGCGTCGGGAATTTTGGCCTTGGCGGCCTCCGCGTCGATCTTGCCGGTGCAAAGATCATGCACCGTATCGAACAGTTGACGCGCAGCGGCAACGGTCTGACCGTTCAGGGCCTCGGTCATCATCGACGCCGACGCGATCGAGATCGCGCAGCCTTTACCTTCAAAGCCGACATCCTGAAGGCGGCCATCGTCAGACACTTGCGCCGTGACCGTGACGCGATCGCCGCACATGGGATTGTTGCCCTGGGCTTTGCAGGTATGCTGCTCGACCAGGCGCGCATTGCGCGGGTGCTTGGCGTGATCGAGGATCACTTCCTGATAGAGCGAGCGCAGATCGTCGTTGAGAGGCGCCACGTTCACAGCAGCACCTCCTGCGCGCGGATCAGCGCGTGCGCCAGGGCGTCGACCTCTTCCATGGTGTTGTAGATCCCGAACGAGGCGCGCGTCGTCGCGGTGACGCCGAGAACTTCCATAAGCGGCTGTGCGCAGTGATGACCGGCGCGTACGCAAACTCCATGACGATCAAGAACCGTCGCGAGATCATGAGGATGCGCACCGTCCATGACAAAGGACTGCACAGCGGCCTTATGCGGGGCCGTGCCAATCAGGCGCACGCCCGGCACCTGAGCCAGGCGTGTCATGGCGTAGCGGAGCAGCCCGTCCTCGTGGTCGGCCGCGGCCATCCGGTCGATGCTGTTCAGGTAGTCGATCGCAGCGCCCAGTCCAATCGCCTGAACAATCGGCGGCGTGCCTGCCTCGAACTTGGCCGGCGCGGGCGCCCAGGTGGTCTTGGCGAAGGTCACGGTATCGATCATGTCGCCGCCACCCTGATAGGGCGGCATGGCGTCGAGGAGCTCGGCCCGCGCCCACAGGACGCCGATCCCGGTCGGGCCATAAAGCTTGTGGCCGGAAAAAACATAGAAGTCGCAGCCGAGGTTCTGGATGTCGACATGGCGGTGAACGATGCCCTGGCAGCCATCGAGCATGATCTTGGCGCCGGCAGCGTGGGCCAATTCGGCGATCTCGCGCACCGGAAGCACCGTGCCGAGCACATTGGAGACATGGGCGATGGCGACGAGCTTGGTCTTCGGACCGATCACTTTCGCGAATTCCGCAACATCGACGCTGCCGTCAGGGTTCACCGGTACAATGCGCAGGACGCAGCCCGTCGCGTCGCGCAGGAGCTGCCACGGCACAATGTTGGAATGGTGTTCGAGGGTCGTGATGACGACTTCATCGCCGGCCTTGATGAAAGCGCGCCCATAGGCCGCGGCAACGAGATTGATCGCTTCCGTCGCACCTTTGGTGAAGACGATTTCGGACACGCTCTTCGCATTGATAAAACCGCGCACTTTTTCGCGGGCCGCTTCGTAGTTGGCGGTCGCAGTCTCGCTCAAATAGTAAGCACCGCGGTGTACGTTGGCATATTCGTCGCTGTAGACCTGGGTGATGGCATCGATGACTTGGCGCGGCTTCTGGGCCGATGCGGCGCTATCGAGGAACACCAGAGGTTTTCCATGGACAGTGCGCGACAGAATCGGGAAGTCGGCGCGAACTTTCGTCACGTCGAAAGCGGGCACGATTTTCTTGGCTGGATGCGAGGTCATGCAGACGCCTTTCGCATCAACCAGCCCGAGATCTCGCCTGACAGGATGTCACGCACAACCGCATCGTCGACATTCTCCAGCGCATCCGCAAGGAAGCCTTGCACGAGAAGCAGCCGCGCGGCCTGAGGGTCGATCCCACGCGCGGCGAGATAGAACAGGTGATCCGGGTCCAGCTCGCCCGTGGTGGCGCCGTGGGCGCATTTCACATCGTCCGCGTAGATCTCGAGTTCAGGTTTGCAGTCGATCTGCGGCCCGCGCGACAAGAACAACGCCTTGTGAAGCTGCTGGCCGTCAGTCTTCTGCGCGTGACGGGCGACAAGAACGCGGCCCTGATAGACGCCGCGTGATTCGCCGTCGACCACGCCCTTGAACACCTGGCTTGAAGTGCAGTTGGGCATGTCGTGGTTCATGAAGGTCGTGAAGTCGTGGTGTGCGCGTCCCATCAGCGCATAGGCGCCGTTGAGACGCACGGCAGCGCCCTCGCCCACGAAATCGACACTGATCTCCTGCCGCACCAGCGCGCCGCCGAGGCCGAGATGGAAGGCGTCGAACTTCGCGTCCGCCGCCACATCGGCGACAGTCGTGGCGAGATGAAACGCTTCGCTGTCTTCGCGCACCAGGACATAGCGGCGCAACACGCCGGCGGTACCCACGGAAATGGTGGTGACGGGATTGGAGAAATAAGGCTGCCCCGGAAGACCGTGATGGGTCTCAAGGATCGTGAGCTTAGCGGCCGGCGCCACGGCAATCGCGAGACGCGGATGAAACGCGGCCGGTTCCGCGCCGGCGGCGCCGATGGAAACGAGATGGACAGGCTTCGCCACGACGCCGCGCACGGAGATTGTCACGCCGCCGCTCATGTAGGCAGCGTTTAGAACCGCGAGCGGCGCATCGACGCCGTGGTCCGGCGTTTTGGCTTCAGTGACCGTCAAACCGGTTTCGGAAGCCGTGTCCGACAGGTCAGCGCGATAGACGCCATTCACGAGGACTATACGGTGGGCATCGGTAAAGCGCGGTACATCGGCGGGGAGGTCGCACACATCGATATCGTCGGCCGACGCCGCCGGAATGAACGGGATTTTCGCGAGACCGCGCAACGGGGTGAAACGCCATTCCTCACGCTTCGGGCCCGGCAGACCTTCAAGGGCGAGCGTCTCGCGTGCGTCCTGGCGCGCCGCGTCGGCCGCTGGCAGCGCAGCCGCGTAACGCGCGCCAAAAGGATGATCGAGGAGTGCCGACTGCTTCATGGCTTAAGCCGCGCTGAGATAGCGCGCATATCCTTCCGCTTCGAGTTGCTCGGCCAGTTCTTTACCGCCGCTGGCCACGACCCTGCCGCCTACGAGCACATGCACATGGTCGGGCACGATGTAGTTCAAGAGGCGTTGATAGTGCGTGATGATGAGGAACGTGCGATCGGGACCGCGCAGCGTGTTGACGCCCTCGGAGACGATCTTCAAGGCATCGATATCGAGACCGGAATCGGTTTCATCGAGGATCGCCACGCGCGGTTCGAGCAACGTCATCTGCAAAACCTCGGCGCGCTTCTTTTCGCCACCCGAGAAGCCGACATTGAGCGCCCGCTTGATCATGTCGTCGGGCATGCTCAGGAGTTTCTGCTTCGCCTTCACGAGTTTCAGGAACTCCATGGCGTCGATTTCGGGCTTCCCCTCCGCACGGCGCTTCGCGTTAATGGCGGTCTTGAGGAACGCAGACGTCGTAACCCCGGGGATCTCCACCGGATACTGGAACGCCAGGAACACGCCCGCACGCGCGCGTTCATCGGCTTCCATCGCCAGAATGTCCTGGCCGTCGAGCAGTACCTGACCTTCGGTCACATCGTAACCGTCGCGGCCCGCGATGACGTTGGACAGCGTGCTCTTGCCTGTTCCGTTGGGCCCCATGATGGCGTGCACTTCACCCGCGTTCAGGGCGAGCGAAATCCCGTTGAGGATCTTTTTACCGCCGACAGAGACATGCAAATTCTTGATTTCGAGGAGGGCCATTAGCCGACACTACCTTCTAAGCTGATCCCGACGAGCTTCTGGGCTTCGACGGCGAATTCCATGGGGAGCGTTTGCAGCACTTCGCGGCAGAAGCCGTTGACGATGAGCGACACCGCTTCTTCTTCCGTCATGCCGCGCTGCTGGCAATAAAAAAGCTGATCCTCGCTGATCTTCGAGGTCGTGGCTTCGTGTTCGGTCTGCGCCGTGGGATTACGGCTTTCGATATAGGGCACGGTGTGCGCGCCGCATTTGTCGCCGATTAGAAGACTATCGCACTGAGTGTAGTTGCGCGCGCCGTCGGCCCTTGGCCCGATGCGCACGAGGCCGCGGTACGTATTGTCCGCCTTCCCCGCCGAAATGCCCTTGGAGATAATCTTCGAGCGCGTGTTGGCGCCGAGATGGATCATCTTGGTGCCCGTGTCGGCCTGCTGATGGTTGTTTGTGATCGCTACCGAATAGAATTCGCCGACCGAATTGTCGCCCTGCAGAATGCAACTCGGATACTTCCAGGTGATGGCTGAGCCCGTCTCGACCTGCGTCCACATGATCTTCGAGTTCTTGCCGCGGCAGGCTCCACGCTTGGTGACAAAGTTGTAGATGCCGCCCTTGCCCTCAGCATCGCCCGGATACCAATTTTGCACCGTGGAATACTTGATCTCGGCATCATCGAGCGTGATAAGCTCGACCACGGCGGCATGTAATTGGTTTTCGTCGCGCTGCGGCGCGGTGCAGCCTTCAAGGTAGCTCACGTAGGCACCTTCGTCGGCGATGATCAGCGTGCGTTCGAATTGGCCGGTGTTCTTCTCGTTGATACGGAAGTACGTCGACAGTTCCATCGGGCAGCGCAGGCCTTTCGGGATGTACACAAAAGATCCGTCCGTGAAGACGGCGCTGTTGAGCGCTGCGAAGAAGTTGTCGGTGTAAGGCACGACCGAGCCGAGATACTTCTTCACCAGTTCCGGGTGCGAATGCACGGCTTCGGAGATCGGTTTGAAGATCACGCCCATCTCTTCGAGTTTCTTCTTATAGGTGGTCGCCACAGAAACACTGTCGAACACCGCATCCACCGCCACGCCCGCGAGCACCGCTTGTTCAGCGAGTGGGATCCCCAACTTCTTGTAGGTCTCAAGGAGCTTCGGATCGACCTCATCCATGCTCGCCAATTTTTGTTTAGGCGCGGCATAGTAGTAAGAGTCCTGATAGTCGATCTTAGGGTAGTTGAGCTTCGCCCACTTTGGCTCTTCATCACCAAGAGCGAGCCAATAGCGATAGGCCTTGAGGCGCCATTCCAGCATCCATTCCGGCTCATTCTTCTTGGCCGAGATGAAGCGGATGATGTCTTCGCTGAGGCCCTTGGGTGCCTTTTCCGATTCGATGTCGGTCACGAAGCCGTATTTATATTGCTCGACGCTGCGGACAGCCGCGGCGGTTTCCTGTTTCGCGGCCATGGCTCACTCCACCATGTGCACGGCCGGCGCGGAGACGCCCGGCGGTAGGCCAAAGGCGTTCATATCGGCGACCATATCGGCGAGCGTCACCTCGCTCAGCGCGGCGCGCACCGCGGAGTTGACGCGATTCCAGCGGCCCTGCACGGGACAGACTGCTTCGATGCTGCAATGCTCGTCTGAGGTGTCGGCGCACGCGGTCAACGCGATCGGACCTTCAACCGCCTGGATGACGTCGGCTAGGTTGATCTCCGCCGGCACTTTCCCTAAGGCGTAGCCGCCCGAAGCGCCACGCTGGGACTTCACGAGACCAGCCTTGTTCAGGCTTTTCATCAATTTGGCGACCGTCGGCAGGGGAATCCCCGTGTTTTCCGAAATATGCTGGCTGGACCGCACCATATGGCTACGGGCGATGGTGATCAGCACAACGGTCGCATAATCTGTTAACTTATTGACTTTAAACATTTTTATGGCCCTCGCAGGCCTCTCGCGCCGAATGTGGGACTAATTCGGTCCTGTTTACCTGGGTGTAATAGGCCTTGGGTTAAGACGATTCAAGCCTTTGAATCGCATACGAGGATTGTGAGCGTGAGCCGCTTGATCCTGATGACCCAACGGGAGTTCGAGGAACCGCTGACCGAGGCGCTGCGGCGCACGGCGCCAGGCCTCTCCTTGAGCTTTGCCTGGAGCCTCACGGACCTGGAAGCTGAACTCGCGAACGACCCTGACGAGAGCCGGATCCTATCGGTCGGCTCGAGCGTCATCCTTCCGCCGCGCGTGCTGGCGACACTCGGCTCGCCCGCTTACAACTTGCATCCGGGTCCACCCAGCTATCCCGGCATCTTCCCATCCGTGTTCGCCCTTTATGAAGGCGCGCGCGCGTTCGGCGTGACACTGCACGAAATGGCCCCCACGGTGGACTCGGGGGCGATTTGCGTTGTCGAACGCTTTCCGATCGACGCGCGCTGGGACCGGCTCGCACTCGATACACATACCCTCGTTGTCCTGATGCATGTGCTTGAGCGCATGGCGCCGCAGCTGGCAGACGTTCACACACCGCTCCGCCATTCCGGCGATGTGTGGTCGGGACGCCGCAGAACCCGAAAACACTTCGACGCCCTTTGCCAGTTGCCAGAAGATTTCACCGCCGTGGAACTCGCCCAACGCCTGCGCGCTGTCGGCGAAGGTCCCGACCACTGCCTGACCACGATCCGCGACGGTCAGGTCCTGCGCTTAGACACCGGCCGTCGCGGAATGGTGGTACGTGCGGGACAACCCGTCGCCGCGGAATAGGGCTTAGAAGCTCGCCCTCACATAGAAGCGCACATCGCGGCCCGGAAGCGGTGCAAGATCTTTCAAGAAAGACGTATGCGGCCGCCCCGCGGCGTTGGTGAGATTTTGCCCCTGAAGAACGAGTTGGATGTCCTTGTCGGCGAGAGGTTTGAAGCCCAGCCGCGCGTTTAGGAACGTGTAGCCGCCGGTCGAGGTTTCGAGCGGCGCGATACGATTCTGCGCGGCGGCGCCGGCAACTTCAATGCGCCCATCCCAAGCATCCCAACGCGTCTCCATGCCGATCCGATAGCGGAGCGGCGGAATACGCGGTAGCGGTTCGGCGCGCGTGATATTCGTGGCGCGCACGAAATCGAGCCCCGCGTCGAATGTGACGCCGTACACCGCTTCGTCAATCGCCTGCCACGCAACCTCGGATTCAAGTCCGGTGAAGCGCGCGTCAGTGGCCTCAAATTGGAACACCGGCAAACCATCCTCGATCTCGCCGGTCTGGTCGGCAAAAACAAAGCGGTCGTACCATGTGCGATAGATACTGACGGAACCGGTCACTGCGCCGACATTGCGCTTTAACGTCACTTCCAGGTTCTTCGCGTTTTCCTCGCCAAGAGCGGCATTGCCGCGCTCGAACTGGCTGGTTGCGAGGTGCGGGCCTTCGGAGAACAACTCCTCGGCGGTCGGTGGACGCTCGGTCCATGACAGGGTCACGCCCAACAAGGTGTTCTCGGCGAACTCGTAAGCCGCCGAAGCCGACGCGGCCGTGGAGGTGAAAGCGCGGCCGGCGTTGCCCGGGACATCGATGCTTGTTCCTTCGACCCGCGCACCGGCCTCAAAGCGCCAATCGCCGAGAACGGCACTTTCCAAAAGGAAACCCGCGAATTGACGCGTGTTCGACGGCGGCGTGAAGGCTTCCTCGCCGATCGCGGCGAAGTCGCGCTTACGGTATTGCAAGCCAAAGACGCCGTTGAGCGCGCCAATCGGCGCGTGAATAGCCTCGAAGCGCCCTTCCCAGCCCTGGTTGGTGAAGGTGGTGCCAATCTCCGGCCCTTCCAGCTCCTGATGTTCGTAATCCCCATAAGCGACACGCACGCGTACGGTGGAAATGAAGGAGCCGAGGTTGCGCAATTCGCCCTTAAAATCGCCGCGAGTCTGCTTGAGATCAATCCGCACGAGTTGCTCTTCATGCGGGCCAACTTGGCCTACATGCTCATGATGCCCGGCAACGCCGTAGTTCGACGTGAAGCGTTGCACCGAAGCCCCGATCACTCCATTTTCCCAAACATACGAGGCGCCGCCGGCGCCGCTCGCGGTGCGGCCACCTGTGTTCTCAACACGGCCATAAATACCTTCCGCTGCGGCGTCCGGGCTCGCGTAGCCCGGCACCTTATAGTCGCCCGTCTTACGCCAGCTTCCGTCGGCATGAAGCATCAAGCCGTTTGCGACATCGACGTCTCCGCCACCACTCACCGATCGTTCATTCGCATTGGACCCGTAACCAGCCATGGCATGACCGTGGTAGCCATTGCGCGGCCGCTCTTCGGGGATACGGCCGTCGATGATGTTGACCACGCCGCCGATGGCCGACGTGCCGTAAAGCAATGTCGCCGGACCACGCAGGACTTCGATGCGTTCCGCGCCCATGGAGTCGCCAGCGGTTTCGTGGTCGGGACTGACGGACGAAGCGTCGATACTGCCAATGCCGTCGAACAGGATGCGAATGCGGTCGCCGTCAAAACCACGAATGATGGGGCGACTGGCGTATGGTCCAAAAAAGGTGGAGGTCACGCCGGGCTGGCTGGACAGCGTTTCGCCGATCGATGGGCGCAGTGCGGCCGCGAGATCGTCGGCGGCGAGAACACTCGTTCCCTGAACGACGTCGAACCGATCGCGGGCGATCGGAGACGCGCTGATGATGATTTCGTCGATGTGAAGACGATTGTCGTCCGCATCCGCGGCCGCTGCATATGCGGACATCGAGATCAGACTAGTCGCGGCCGTTATGAACGAGACCGCGACGCCAAAATGCTGGCGACGCATAAAAGAACTCCGTTGCTTGTAAATGAGCTAAAGCAGGCAAAAGCCCGCGCTAACGATCAAACAGCAACGAAGGACGGCGGTGCGCGAGAACGGAAATGGGTCTCGACATGCTCACCGCAAGCGGCATCGGCAATAACCGCGGCCGGCCGGGCCGGACCAAGGTCTGGAGGCAGGATGACAAAAGGCTCCGGCGGCGGCGCGGCGCCGGCGGCAACATTACAAAGCACGCACTCGTGGGCGGTAGTCGGCGCGTCAGGCGTGATGCGGTGCTCGAGCTGGTGAACAGCCAGCGCCAGCTGCGCAAGCAGCAGGATCGGCGTTACCCATACGAGGAACCGGTTACGCAATATCATCCGAGACACCGGAGCAATTCATCGGCGAGGCCACGCATGAGCGTGAAATAAAGATTGGGTCCGTCCTTGAGGGCGGCGCCTTCGGGATCAAGGACGCCAGCGCGTGCGCCGGCCTCTTCCACAAGCATCTGTACGTGGCGCGGTTCGAATTGCGGCTCCGAAAAAATGCACACGGCCTTGGCCTCACGCAGTCTTTCCTGGATTGCGGTAAGACGCCGCGCGCTGGGCGGTTGGTCGGGCGTAACACTGATACTTCCCAGCGCCGCCAGTCGATAGCGCGCCTCAAAATACTGGTAAGCGTCATGAAACACCAGGAAGGGTTTCTGGCGCACAGCGGCCAAGCGGATGTGCAGATCGCGATCCAGCGCCATGGCTTCGCGGGAAAACGTCTCGGCATTGGCCCAATATTCGGTCGCGTTCACAGGATCCGCCACCGCGAGTGCCTCGGCCATCGCATTCGCCATCGCCACGGCGTTGGGCGGCGAAAGCCAGATATGGCCGTCAGGCAGCGTTGGATCGCGCGGCTCTTCACCCTGCTCCCATACGCCGCCGGCCCGCGACGTAAGAATCTCAAGACCCGGGGCATTCATGAGGCTGATCACCCGCGCCTTACCCGCTAAGGCGGCAATGGGTTTGGTTAAAAAGGCCTCCAGCGATGGGCCGACCCAGAAGACGACTTTTGCTTGCGACAGCAGGCGGGCCTCGGAGGGCTTAAGCGCGTGCGCATGCAAAGATGCCGCATTGCCGAGAAGGACCTGCGGCACCCCCACACCCTTCATGACCGCGGCGGCGATTGTTTGCACTGGACGTACGGAGGCGACAACCTTCGGGACCTCGGCCCAAGCCGGCGCGACGGCAAAAAGAGCGGCGATAAAGAAAAGAATACGTCTCACGGGAACGCCTTGATCGATCCGGATCGGTTATTTATGTTACGTTATAACATTAATCACAACGGCGCAAATGGCAACCCGCCCCCGCAAAACAGCGTCTTCGACCTTCCCTCATCCGCACCACGACCATAGCCGGTGTACAGCGGACGCACTGCGCACGGCCGAGGCAGTCTGTGAGAAACACGGCGCACGGCTGACGGATATCCGTCGACGGGTCTTAGAAGCGGTATGGGCCAGCCATGCCCCAATCGGCGCTTACGATATCCTTGCGGAACTCAACGCCGGCGGCGGAAAAATAGCGCCGATGGCAGTCTACCGCGCGCTCGACTTTCTCATGGAACACGGGCTCGTCCATCGCCTCGCGAGCCTCAACGCCTTCGTCGGCTGCGCCCTCGCCAGCGAACGCCATACTGCCCATTTCCTGATCTGTCGCGCCTGCAAATCAGCGACGGAGATGGATGGAGCCGCCGTGACCCGCGCGGTGAAGAAAACCTTAAGTGAACATGGTTTCGTTCCGGAAACCGAGATCATCGAAATTCAGGGACTCTGCTCCCACTGCCACAAAGAAAATGCATGAGCGCGACAGCGGATAAAACACTGGCTGTCGCCCTCGTCGGCGCGGTCTTGCAGCGCAACGACCGGCATGTACTGGACCACGTCGATCTGAGTATCGGACGCGGCGAGATCGTGACCGTGATTGGCCCAAACGGCGCGGGAAAATCGACGCTGATCCGAGCCGTGCTCGGGCTTGAAAGATTAGATGCCGGCGAGGTTCGACGCGCGCCCGGCCTTACCGTCGCCTACCTCCCACAACGGTATCAACTGGACCCGGCGTTACCACTGTCCGTGCGTCGCGTTTTGACGCTGACCCATACCGCGCCCGAAGCTCGCCTCAAGGCGGCGCTTGATGAGCTTGGCGTCGGTCAACTGCTCGACGTTTCGGCATTGCGACTTTCCGGCGGCGAGCTGCAACGCGTGATGCTCGCGCGCGCGCTGTTGCGTGAACCCGATCTGTTGGTGCTCGACGAGCCCACGCAAAATGTGGATGCCGCAGGCGCATTGGAGATCTACCAAATCATCGCCCGCCAGCGTGCGCGCACCGGGTGCGCCGTGCTGCTCGTCTCGCATGACCTCAACGTCGTCATGGCCGCGACCGATCGCGTTTACTGCCTGAACGGGCATATCTGCTGCTCAGGAAAACCGGCGGATGTCGGACGTGAGCGTGCGTTCGTCGATCTGTTCGGTGCGGCCGCCGCAAAAACATTAGCGCCTTACACCCACCATCATGACCATGTGCATGGCCCGGACGGCGCGCCGCACCCTCACCACCATCACTGAGGCCCGCCGTGCTTGAGCCCTTCATGATTCGCGCCATTCTGGCCGGCCTTGGGATCGCGATGGTCGCCGGACCACTAGGCTGCTTCGTCGTATGGCGCCGCATGGCCTACTTCGGCGATACGCTCTCGCATGCCGGCCTGATGGGAATTGCCCTTGGCCTGGTGACTGGCATCGATCCCATCGTCGGCGTGATCATCACCTGCATTGTCATCGGCGGGCTTTTGTTCGCGCTTCAGTTCCAGCGACGCGTTCCGACCGATACGCTGCTCGGCGTCCTTTCTCACAGCGCGCTGGCCGTGGGCCTCATCGTTGTCAGCACCATGCAGAACGTGCGCCTCGACCTGACCGCGTATCTTTTTGGCGACATCCTTGCGATCACCGACGTCGATCTAGCCTGGATCTACGGCGGCGGCTTCGCGGTACTGGGCGCACTCGCCTTTCTCTGGAACCGTCTGATTGCATTGACGGTCAGTGAAGACATTTCGCGCGCCGAAGGTTTTGCAAGTACCGGCGTACGCCTGGGGTTTACAGTCCTTGTAGCAATCGCGGTAGCCATCGCGATGAAAATCGTCGGCATCCTGTTGGTGACCGCCCTTCTCATTATTCCGCCTGCGGCGGCGCGGCGGATGGCGCACGGTCCAGAAGCCATGTGTCTCGCAACAATCGCGGTCGGAGCCACAGCGACCATCGCCGGTATTTCAGCGTCCTTCACCTGGGACGTGCCGTCGGGCGCCGCCATCGTCGCTGCGGCGGCAGCCATTTTCGCACTTAGCATCGCAGCCGGCACGATCCTGCGGATCAGGACTTAAGGCAATTTCCGCTTACTTGGGGCATAATACCAGCCATGGTCCATGCTCCCGCACACACGCCGGTTCCGATGCGCGCGACGCATATGCTCGCGATCGCAAGCCCGGCGCCTGATCTTCTCCAGTTCGCGCGTGAAGCTCTTTGGGCCGCGCAGGAGCGCGATCTGCCGCTCACCCTGGCCGTGCGCGCCATGCCGCGCCTACAGTCGCAGTTGATGGGGTTCGACACTATGGAAGACCTTGTGGTCTTCGCCGAACGCTGGAACATCACGCTGGTGCCATGGCAAAGCCAGCGGGACTTGGAAGCTATGATTGGGGGGTGGGCCGTACGTCCTCCGTCCGCGATCATCGTAGGCGGACGCCGCATCCACGCTTTTTCTCAGGGCCTTCCAGGATCCCTCATCGCGCAGATCGAGCAAGCGGCCCGCGCGCTAAGGATCGAGGTTATGCCAGATCCAAACCATGAAAGCGGCACCAGCCCCCGTCTTGGATTGGCTTGGCGTGTCGATGATCAACGTCCTTGGTATCACGCCTATATCCTCAGCGCCTTCGCCGTCAGCCTGGTTAGCATCCTTGTCCGAATCCTAGACGGGCTCGTTCCAGCCGAAGGCCTCGTCATGCTGTTTTTGACCGCGGTGGTATACAGCGCGAGCGCTTACGGGATGGGCGCAGCGACATTCACCACGCTGCTCAGCCTTTTCATCTTCAACTACTTCTTCGGCCAGCTCCGCTACGAGATCGCACTATCCTCGCCGGCAGATGTACTAACACTCGCCCTGTTTCTCGTCGTTGGCGCGATCACGAGCAATCTTTCGGGCGGCTTACGCCAGCAAGCAAGCCGCGCGCAACGGCAGGCCCGCGAAGCCCGCGCGCTATTCCAGCTCACGCGCGATATCGCCGTAGCGAGCGACACACAGGAAATCTTCCGCGCCATCGTCCATCAGTGCAACGATATCTTCGAGTGCGAAACCACGCTGCTGACGCCGTTCACCGGTGGCGGGAGCGAATCCCTTGCGCTTGCTTCACCGCGCGCGCGGGCGGCCGCGCTGCAGGCGGCCTATCCTCCCCACTCGACCCTGACACAAGAAGACATCGAGGCGGCGCGCTGGGTGTTCAATCAAGGACTTCCCGCCGGGCGTGGCACATCGATGTGGCCGGAGATGCAGGCCACATTCCAACCGCTGGAGACAGGCGAGGGCACCGTTGCCGTCCTCGTGTTGAGAAACACGGCGCGCGAGATCGTGCGATCGGCCGGTTTCCGCCGCGTTATCGGCTCCATCTGCCGCCTCACCGCTCTGGCGGTCGAACATTCGCTGCGCAAGCAGGAGCTGGAAAACGCGCGCGTTGTTTCCAAAACCGAAGGGTTGCGCTCGGCGCTCCTGTCGGCGATTTCCCACGACTTCGGGACCCCACTCGCATCCATTATCGGCTCGGCCTCGAGCCTCATCTCCTACGGCCGTAGCTACGCGGCGGAAGTCACGACAGAGCTTCTCACAACGATCCTCGAAGAAGCTGAACGTCTCAACCGCTTCGTGAAGAATGTACTGCAGATGAACCGCCTGGAAGCCGGCGCCCTGGTGCCGCGCCTGCAATGGGCCGATGTCGGCGACCTCATCTCGACATCGCTTGACGCGGCACATCGGCGTCTCGCGCAACATGAGATCTACGCCGACGTCGAAGACATGCTGCCGCTGGTTAACGCAGACTTTGTGCTCATGGAAAGCGTTTTGGTAAACCTGCTCGACAACGCGGCAAAATACTCGCCGCCCGAAACAGCGATTCAGATCACCGCGCGACGCCTTGGAGAAGACGTCGCAATCGACGTTACCGATCAAGGCCGCGGCATCTCCTCGGAGGAGTTAGGGGCGATCTTCGACAAGTTCTACCGGGCACGGCACCGCGACCGGACCATCCCCGGCACCGGCCTGGGCCTCGCCATCGTCGGCAAGATCCTGGAAGACCATGGCGGCGGTATCGAATTGCTCGACCGCCCGGATGC
>Ga0102832_1001649_pt1 | contig 16083 bp, 12 predicted proteins | sample EBPBio282013_DNA_FD_88942 | JGI IMG/M metagenome (GOLD analysis project Ga0102832, IMG submission 88942) | Wastewater treatment Type I Accumulibacter community from EBPR Bioreactor in Madison, WI, USA - Reactor 2_5/28/2013_ DNA (Illumina Assembly) | ecosystem: Engineered > Bioreactor > EBPR >...
GCCTGCCGCGACGGCCGCAGCCGAGCCGGAGGACGAACCGCCCGGGACGCGGCCGGGCGCCCGCACGTTGCGCGGCGTCCCGTCGAAGGCATTCTCGCCCAAGATACCGAGCGAGACCTCGTCGGTAATGGTCTTGCCGATCAGACTGGCACCGGCATCGAGCAGGGTCTGTACGGCCCAGGCGTTTCGTGTCGGCACGGGACGGCCCGTCGGCCAGTCGTGATTGCCACCGCCGGTCGGTACCCCGGCCACGTCGAACAGATCCTTGGCCGCGAAGGTGAGGCCCGCCAGCGGACCACCGACGCGGCCCTCGATACGCACGCGCGGGCCGGGAACGAAGGCGCCGATCTCGTCAGTCATGGAACGCTACCCAATGTTGAAAGCCTATTCGGCCGGCGCCGCCGGCATACGACCCTTGGTCCGCCAGCGCCTCGCCCAGCCAGGGCTGAACTTCATACCGGTGAGCTTGTCGAACCACATGTACACGACCGGCGTGATGAACAGCGTCAGGATCTGCGACACCATCAGACCGCCGACGACGGTGATGCCGAGCGGCTGGCGCAGTTCGGCGCCGGCGCCATGGCCCACGGCGATCGGCAGGGCGCCGAGCAGGGCGCAGACGGTCGTCATCATGATCGGCCGGAACCGCAGCAACGCGGCTTCCACGATTGCCGTCTCGGCATCGGCACCCTGTCCGCGCCGCTCGATCGCGAAGTCGACCATCATGATCGCGTTCTTCTTCACGATACCGATCAGCATGACCACGCCGATCATGGCGATGACCGAGAGGTCCATGTTGAAGAGCATCAACGTGGCGAGCGCGCCGATGCCGGCCGACGGCAGTCCCGAGAGAATCGTCAGCGGATGGATGAAGTTCTCGTAGAGGATTCCCAGGATGATGTAGATCACCAGCACGGCCGCCAGCAGCAGCAGGCCCTGGTTGGCGACCGCCTGCTGGAAGACCTGCGCGCTGCCCTCGAAGCTGGTGCTGATCGAGGCCGGCAGGCCGATGTCGACCGCCGCCGCCTGGATGTCGCGCACCGCCTCGCCAAGCGCCACGCCGGGCGCGAGGTTGAACGAGATGATGACCGACGGCAGCTGGGCGATGTGATTGACCGTCAGCGAGGTCGGCTTGTCGATGCGCTTGGCCACCGTGTCGAGCGGCACCAGCGCGCCGCTCGGCGTGCGGATCTGGATGCGGCGCAGCACCTCGTTGGTGTCGGCGTAGCGCGGGTCGGCCTCGAGGATCACCTGGTAGGTGTCGTCCGGCGCGTAGATCGTCGAGACCTGGCGCGTGCCGAACGCCGAGTAGAGCAACAGGCGGATCTGGTCGACCGACAGGCCGAGCCGCGAGGCCGTGTCGCGATCGATCTCGATCGAGGTCTGGCGCGCGCGGACCTGGAGGTCGGAGTTGACGTCCATGATCGTCGGAATGCGCTTCATGCGCTCTTCCATGCGCGGCGCGTACTCGCGCAGCTGCTTGAGGTCGCTCGAGCGCATGCCGTACTGGTACTGGGCGCGGCTCTGGGTGGTGGCGATGTTGATCGACTGCACCGGCTGGTAGAAGATGTTGATGCCCGGCACCGTCGCGGTGGCGCGGCGCAGGCGGGCGATCACCTGCAGCACGCCGTCGGTCCGCTCGGGCTTGTCGCGCAGCGTGATGAAGATGCGGCCCGAGTTGACCGTCGCGGCGGCATTGCCGCCGCCGACCGTCGAGATCACCGAGATCACGTCCGGGTCGCGCTTCAGGATCTCCGCCAGCACCGCCTGGCGCGCCACCATGGCGTCGAACGAGGCGTCGTCGGGACCGACGGTGGCGGCCGAGATCTGGCCGATATCCTCGGTCGGGAAGAAGCCCTTGGGGATCGCCTGGAACATGTAGCCGGTGAGCACGAAGGTGCCGAGCGTGATGGCCAGGATCACCTTCGGCATCTTCACCGTCTTCTTCAGCGCCCACGAGTAGCCGTTGGTGATCTTGGTGAAGGACCACTCGAACGAGCGCAGCAGGAAGTTGTGCTTCTCGTGATGGTCGATCGGCTTCAGCCAGCGCGAGCAAAGCATCGGCGTCAGGGTCAGCGACACGATGCCCGAGATCAGGATCGCGAAGGTGATGACCAGGCCGAACTCGTTGAACATGCGGCCAACCACGCCGCCCATGAACAGCACTGGGATGAACACCGCGACCAGCGACAGCGTCATCGAGATGATGGTGAAGCCGACCTCCTTCGAGCCCTTGTAGGCGGCATCCATCGGCTTCTCGCCCGCCTCGATGTGGCGGACGATGTTCTCGAGCATGACGATCGCGTCGTCGACCACGAAGCCGACGGCCAGCGTCAGCGCCAGCAGCGAGATGTTGTCGAGCGAGTGACCGCACACGTACATGCCGGCGAAGGTGCCGACCACCGAGATCGGCAGGGCGATCGCCGGGATCAGGGTGGCGCGGAAGCTGCGCAGGAAGAAGTAGATCGCGATCACGACCAGCAGGCCGGCAAGGCCGAGCGTGAACTCGACGTCCTCGATGGCGTGGCGGATCGGCACCGAACGGTCGTTCAGCACCGTGATGTCGACGCCGGTCGGCAGCTCGGCCTGGATGGCCGGTAGCATCGCCTTGACGCGGTCCACCACCTCGACGGTGTTGGCGTCGGGCTGGCGGTAGACCGCGAGCACGATGGCGCGCGTGCCGTCGAGCCAGGTCGCGACCTTGTCGTTCTCCACGCCGTCAATCGCCGTGGCGACGTCGGACACGCGGACCGGCGCGCCGTTCTGCCAGGTGACGATCACCGGCATGTAGTCGGCCGCCTTGTTGATCGGGCCGGTGGCGTCGAGGATCGAGGACTGGCGCTGGTCGGCGATAGCGCCCACCGGCTTGCTCGAGTTGGCCGTGACGATCGCGGTCTGCAGTTCCTGCAGGGTGAGGCCGCGCACCGCCAGCTGGTCGAGGTTGGCGCGCACGCGGACGGCGTATTTCTGCGAGCCGAAGATCAGCACCTGGGCGACGCCCGGCAGCGTCGAGATTCGCGGCAGGATAGCGCGGTTGGAGAAGGCGTCGACGTCGGACAGGCGGACCTGGCTGGACTTCACGGCGAGGAACATCACCGGGAAGTCGGCCGGGTTGACCTTGCGGAACGACGGCGGGGTCGGCAGCTCGGCCGGCAGGCGGCGCAGCGCCGAGGAGATCGCCGACTGCACGTCGAGCGCCGCGCCATCGATCGAGCGGTTGAGGTCGAACTGCAGGACGATCGACGTGTTGCCCAGCGACGAGGTCGAGGTCATCGTCGTCACGCCGGCGATGGTCGAGAACTGGCGCTCGAGGATCGAGGCGACCGAGGCCGCCATCGTCTCCGGGCTGGCGCCCGGCAGCTGGGCGGTGACCTGGATGGTCGGGAAGTCGACGCGCGGCACCGCCGCGACGGGCAGCTGCTTGTAGCCGAAGATGCCGGCGATGACGAAGGACGCCATGACCAGGATGGTCATGACCGGGCGACGGATGCAGAGCGCTGAAAGCATGTCCGGTCCCCTTGCCCCTTAGCCGCGCGGCGGCGCGTTGGCGGTGTTCGGGGCGTCGGCGCCCGGCCGGATCGAGACGGGGGCGCCGTTGACCAGCCGCAGCTGGCCGTCGATCACGACCTGCTCGCCGGACTCGATGCCCTTGCCGATCACCGACTCGCCGTTCTGCGTGCGCTTGACCACGACGTTGCGCAGTTCGGCGACGCCGTCCTTGACCACGAACAGGTACGGCCCCTGCGGGCCGAGCTGGATGGCGGGTGCCGGCACGGCCAGCGCCGCGGGCTCTTCGCCCAGGATCGCCTCGACCTTGACGAACTGGCCCGGCCACAGGCCCTCGCTGGCATTGTCGATGCGCGCCTTGGCGGTCACCGTGCCGGTCAGCGGGTCGACGGTGTTCTCGATGAAGGCGACCTCGCCCGACTGGCGGCGCTTGTCGTCGATCAGCGCGTTCACCTTGACCGGCCCCTTGGCCATCGCGGCGCGGAGGTCGGGCAGGAAGACCTGCGGCACGGCGAACGACACGTAGATCGGGTCGACCTGGTTGATGGTGGCGAGCGCGCTGGTCGCGGTGTTGTCGCCGACGCGCACCACGGTACCGGCCTTGCTGCCGATCGAGCCGATGCGGCCGGACACGGGCGCCCGGATCTCGGTGTAGGTGAGCTGGGTCTGGATCGCGGCCTTGTTGGCCTCGTCGGCCTCGAGCTGGGCCTCGGCCGCCTTCAGCGCGGTGTGCGCGGCGTCGCGGTTGACCACGGTGCCGGCGTTCTTCGACAGCAGTTCCTCGAAGCGCGAGACGTCGCGCTTGGCTTGCGCGACCTGCGCCTGGTCCTTGCGGATCTGCGCCTCGATCTGGCCGAGCTGGGCGCGCAACGTGCGCGAGTCGAGTTCGAACAGCAGGTCGCCTTCCTTGACCAGTGCGCCTTCCTGCACGCCGACCTTCACGATCTGGCTGTCGAGACGCGACTTGATCTGGATCGAGGCAATCGCCTGCACGGTGCCCACCGCCTCGAAGACGACCGGCATGGACTTGCTGGAGACCTTGGTGACGACGACCGGGACCGCGCCGCCCGGGTTGGCGCGGCCACGCCGGCCCTGGGGTTGCGCGGAAGCGGCCGGGCTCGCCCCGCCGCCCTTCTCGGCCGCCGTCGCGGCCGGGCCGATCCCGAGCCGGTGGCTCACCTCGTCGCGGTAATGGTAAGCCCCGCCGCCAATCGCCACGGCGAGCACCGCAATCACGGCCATCCGGACAGTCCGCATCCCAGCCTTCTCCAATTCCCCACCCCAGCGGGGAGTATAGGCAGAGCCCCCCGGCCCGGACAGTCACGTCCGGCCGTTCTCCCCCGATTTTGCCGGGGAGTATGAAGCAAAAAACCCGCCACAAAAGGGCGGGTTTTCATTCTTTTGTCGCCGACGTCCCGCCGGGAGGCGGGACGCCGCCACAGCCTGTGGTTTAGCGGCTGTAGTACTCGACGACCAGCGAGGGCTCCATCTGCACCGGGTACGGCACGTCGGCCAGCTTCGGGCCGCGCACGTAAGTGCCCTTCATTTCCTTGTGATCGACGGTCATGTACTCCGGAACCTCGCGCTCGGCGCTCTGGATCGACTCCAGGACGCGGGCCATTTCCTTGGCCTTGGCGGTCAGCTCGATGACGTCGTTGTCCTTCACAAGGTACGAAGCGATGTTCACCCGGCGGCCGTTCACCTTCACGTGACCGTGGCTGACCAGCTGGCGGCTGGCGAACGGGGTGATCGCGAACTTCATGCGGTAGATCACCGCGTCCAGCCGGCGCTCGAGCAGCTCGACCAGGTTCTCGCCGGTGTCGCCCTTGCGGCGCACGGCCTCGAGGTAGTAGCGGCGCAGCTGGCGCTCGGAAACCGAGCCGTAGTAGCCCTTCAGGCGCTGCTTCGCCATCAGCTGGAGGCGGTAGTCGGTCGGCTTGGTGCGGGCCTGGCCGTGCTGGCCGGGGCCGTACTCGCGCTTGTTGATCGGGCTCTTGGCCCGGCCCCACAGGTTGACCCGGAGGCGGCGATCGATCTTGTACTTCGAATTCTCGCGCTTGCTCACGCGATCTCTCCATCGTTGTGCGCCGGTTGGCGCTGTTGTCCGGATAGGCCTGGTCCCGCGAGAGCGGGGGCGGGATGACGGCCCGGTGGCCGGCAACCACGTTCTCCGGAGAAGGCGCGGAAGATAACCGTGGGGGCGGCGTAGTCAAGCCGCCGTTCTTCCTGCAATTTCAAAGACTTAGATCTCGACCAGCACCACTTCATGGGTCACTTCGGCCGATTTCCGCACCATCGCCGTGGCCGAGCAGTACTTTTCGTCGGACAGGCTGACCGCCCGCTCGACCAGCGCCCGGTTCAGCTTGCGGCCGCGCACCGTGTAGACCAGCTTCACCGAGGTAAAGACCTTGGGGTGGTCGTCGGCCCGCTCGGCGACCAGCGAGACCTCGACCCCCTCGATGTCCTGGCGCTGCTTCTTCAGCATCGACACCACGTCGATCGCGGTGCAGCCGCCCATGCCGATCAGCACGATCTCCATCGGCCGCGAGGCGAGGTTGCGGCCGCCGACGTCGGGCGCACCGTCCATCGTGATGGTGTGGCCGCTGCCGCCTTCGGCGACGAACAGGGCGCCGTCGACCCACGAGATCCGGGCGGTGGTGGACATGATCACTCCTCGCTGTGCTTGTGCTTGGCCAGATACTTGATGACGCCGTGGAACGAGCGGACTTCCTGCTCGGTCATGTTGGAGCGCTGCAGGAAGGCCCGCAGGTTGTGGACCATCGACGGGCGCATTGCCTCGTTGCGCAGGAAGCCCGACTGGTCGAGCGCGCGCTCGAGATGGGCGAAAAGGTTCTGCAGCTCTTCCTTGGTGGCCGGGCGGACCGCGTACTCCGACAGCCGCTCGGCCGGGGTCTCGTCGGCGGCCGTCGCCCACTCGTAGGCGACCAGCAGCACCGCCTGCGCGATGTTGAGCGACGAGAATTGCGGGTTGAGCGGGATGCACAGCGCCGTGTCGGCCTGCACCATGTCCTCGTTCACCAGCCCGGTGCGCTCGGGCCCGAACAGCACGCCGACCCCCTGCCCGTCGCCGATCCACTCCCGCATCTCCGTGGCGGCGCGGCGCGGCGTCACGATGCGCTGGCTGAGTTCGCGGTTGCGCGCCGTGGTGGCGACGACGCGCTCGAGGTCGGCCACCGCCTCGGCGACCGTGTCGAACACCTGCGCCTGCTCCAGCACCACGTCGGCGCCGGAGGCGGCGCGCTGCGCCTTGGGATTGGGCCAGCCGTCGCGCGGCGCCACCAGGCGCAGGGTCGACAGGCCGCAGTTCAGCATGGCACGCGCCGCCATGCCGATGTTCTCGCCGAGCTGCGGCCGGACGAGGATGATCGTCGGCGTGGCGTCGGCGGTGGCGCGGCCTTTGGCGGAACGTCCCATGGGAAACGGGTTCTAGCCGCTTGGCGGGCGCTGTCTACGCCCCGTTTTCAGCCGGCCATCGCCCCCGGTCCCGGCACCGCCCCCGGCGGGCACGAGCCCAGGATGATCATCCCCAGCACCTCGTCCTTGGTGACCGCGCCGGTCGGGGCGGTGCCGACCAGCTTGCCGTTCTTCATCACGGCGACCCGGTCGGCGAGGTCGAAGACGTCGTGGATGTCGTGGCTGATCAGGAAGATGCCGATGCCTTCCTTCTTGAGCTGGAGGATCAGGTCGGCGACCTGCCTGGTCTCCTGCGGTCCCAGCGCCGCGGTCGGCTCGTCCATGATCAGGACGCGGGCGTTGAAGTGGATGGCGCGGGCGATCGCCACCGCCTGGCGCTGGCCGCCGGACAGTGCCCGCACCGGGTCCTTGAACTTCACGAAGTGCGGGTTGAGGCGGGACATGACCTTGCGGGTCTCGGCCTCCATCGCGACGTCGTCGAGCGTGCCCCAGCGCGTCAGCAACTCGCGGCCGAGGAACAGGTTGGCGGCGGCGTCGAGGTTCTCGGCCAGCGCCAGCGTCTGGTAGATCGTCTCGATGCCGTGGCGGCGCGAGTCGCGCGGGCTGGCGATCGTCACCGGCTGGCCGTCCAGACGGATCTCGCCGGCATCGCCGCGGTAGGCGCCCGACAGCATCTTGATCAGGGTCGACTTGCCGGCGCCGTTGTGGCCGAGCAGCGCCACCACCTCGCCGGCCGCGAGGTCGAGCGAGACGTCGTCGACGGCGCGCACGCCGCCGAAGCTGATGCTCATGCCGCGCAGTTCGACCAGCGGGGACCGGGTGCCGGTCATGTCGCGCCGCCCCTCAGCGTGCGCGTGCGGTACAGCCTGTCGAGCCACACGGCGACCACCAGCACGATGCCGACCACGATGTTCTGCAACGGCGTGTCGAGCCCCATCAGCACCATGCCCGACTGCAGGCTCTGCATCACCAGCGCGCCCAGCATGGCGCCGGCCACGGTGCCGAGGCCGCCGCTCAGCGAGGTGCCGCCGATCACCGCGGCGGCGATGACGTAGAGCTCGTCGAGCGTGCCCTGCGAGTTGGTCGCCGCGTTGAGGCGCGCGGTCGAGATCGCCGCGCTGACGGCGCACAGCGTGCCCATCAGCACGAACACCCGCACCGTGACGCGGCGCGTGTCGACGCCCGACAGCTCGGTCGCCTCGGGATTGCCGCCCAGCGCGAAGACGTAGCGCCCGAACCGCGTGCGGGTGGCGAGGAAGGTGACGAGGATGCCGATCGCGACGGCGATCAGTACCGGCACGGCGAGGCCGTGGGCGATCGACAGGCCGCCCGGCGGCACGGCGATGCCCTTGGCTTCGGCGATCCGCTCGGCGACGCGCGGCGGCAGGTCGTAGCTGTTGGCGACCAGCACGACGGCCAGCACGCCGGCACAGGCCAGCCCCGCGACCGTGAACTCGGCCCACACCGGGCGCAGCGCGAAGCCGACCCGGGCGCGGCGGCGGCGCGACGCCAGCGTGCGCCAGGCGATGGCGGCGAAGGCCAGCGCCGCGACCGCCCAGGTCCACGACGCACCGATCGAGCCCTCGATGCCGCCGCCCATCCGGCGGAAGGCCTCGTCCATCGGCGCCACGGTGCGGCCCGAGGTGATCCACCAGGCGCAGCCGCGCCACACCAGCAGGCCGCCCAGCGTGACGATGAAGGCCGGCACGCCGAGGTAGGCGACGATCGCGCCCTGCAGCAGGCCGATCGCCGCGCCGGCGGCGAGGCCGACGGCCAGCGCCAGCAGCCAGGTGAGGCCGTGCTCGTAGCCCAGGAACCGCGGCAGGAACTCGGACTGCACGACGCCCATGATCATGCCGACCACGCCGAGGATCGAGCCGACCGAGAGGTCGATGTGGCGGGCGACGATCACCAGCACCATGCCGGCCGCCATGACGGCGACCGACGCGGTCTGGACCGACAGGTTCCAGAGGTTGCGCGGCGTCAGGAAAGCGCCGCCGGACAGCAGGTCGACGCCGACCCAGATCAGGGCCAGCGCGACCAGCATGCCGACGAGGCGGGCGTCGATCTCGGTCGCCCGCAGGAAGTCCGCCAGCGCGCGCCCCGGTTCGCGGCGCGCCGGATCGGTCAATTGCAGACCTTGGCGGTGCCGGGCTTCACGCCGCGGCAGACCACGTCCTTGCTCACCCAGCCGGCCCCGATGACCACGTCGAGGTTGTCCTTGGTGATCGGCACCGGCGTCAGGAAGATCGAGGTCATCGGCACCTTGCGCGGCCCGTCGGACCACGTGCGGGTGCCCTGCAGGGCCGCCAGCTTGGTGCCCTTGGCCATGGCGATCGCCTGTTCGCCGGCCGTCCGGCCGAGCAGTCGCGCGTCCTTCCAGACGCTGACCGTCTGGGTGCCGAGCGCGATGCGGTTGAGCGCCGCCTGGTCGCCGTCCTGGCCCGACACCGGCACCTGGCCGGCGAGACCCTGCGCCGCCAGCGCGGCGATGGCGCCGCCCGCGGTGCCGTCGTTCGAGGCGACCACGGCGTCGACCTTGTTGCGGTTGGCGGTGAGGAACTGCTCCATGTTGCGCTGGGCGTTGGCCGGCAGCCAGCCGTCGGTGTAGGCGTCGCCCACCACCTTGACCTTGCCGTCCTTGATCGCGCCCTCGAGCACCTCGCGCTGGCCGGCATAGAGGAAGTCGGCGTTGGGATCGGTCGAGGAGCCCTTGATGAAGGTGTAGTTGCCCTCGGGCTTCACCTTGAAGACCTCGCGGGCCTGGATGCGGCCCACTTCCTTGTTGTCGAAGGTGATGTAGAGCACGTCCTTGTTCTCGATCAGGCGGTCGTAGCCGATCACCGGGATGCCCTCGTTCAGCGCCTTCTCGATCGCCGGGCGGATCGCGTTGGCGTCCTGCGCCAGCACGATGATCGCCTTGGCGCCACGCGCGATCAGGCTCTCGATGTCGGTCAGCTGCTTGGCCGGCGAGCTCTGGGCGTCGGCCGACACGTAGGTGCCGCCGCCCGCCGCCACGGCCGCCTTGATCGCCGCCTCGTCGGTCTTCCAGCGTTCCTCCTGGAAGTTCGACCAGCTGACGCCGATGACCTGGGCCTGGGCGGCCGTGCCCACGGTCGCGCCCGCGGCGCCGAGGGTGGCGGCGCAGAGCAGCGCCGCGATGGATTTGCGAGCCATGTTTCCTCCGTCTCTTGTCGCGGGCGACGTTACGTCAAAATCGCCGCCGCCTCTAGCGGGCGAGCACTGGCCGCCGCATCAGGAAAAGCAGGGGAATTACAACCAGTGTGCAGACCATCATGACCCGGAAGTCGTTGAGGTAGCCGATCATCGCCGACTGGCGGTTGATCTCGGCATCCCACACCGCGAGCATCTGGGGATCCGGCCCCAGCGGCACCTTGCCGAACGGCCAGCCGGCGCTCCACGGCGTCATCTGGCCGACCAGATCGGCGCGGTTCTCCTGGGTGTTGCGGGCGAGCAGCGAGACCAGCAGGGCGATGCCGATCGAGGCGCCGAGGTTGCGCATCAGGGCGTTGATCGCCGCGCCCTCGGTGCGCAGCCGCGCCGGCAGGGTCGAGAAGGTGATGGTCGACAGCGGCGGGAAGACGAGGCCGAGACCGAAGCCCAGCAGCACGCCGTTCCAGATGATGTGGCGTTCGCTGACCTCGAGGGTGAAGTGCGTCATGTCCCACAGCGACAGCGCGCACAGCGCGAGGCCGATGGCGATCAGCTTGCGCGAATCGAAGAGGTTGATCAGGCGCGCCACGATCATCATCGCCACCATCATGCCGGCGCCGCGCGGCGCCAGCACGACGCCGGTGGTCATCACCGGGTAGCCCTTGAGCTGCTGCAGGAACGGCGGCATCAGGGTCGCGGTCACGATCAGGATCAGGCCGGCCAGCGAGGTGAAGACCAGGCCGACCGTCAGGTTGCGGTCGTGGAACAGGTCGCGCGACAGGAACGGGTGGTCGTCGGTCAGCACGTGGATCACGAACATCGCGAAGGCGACGGCGGCGACCAGCGCCTCGACGATGATCTCGATCGAGTCGAACCAGTCGAGCTGCTGGCCGCGGTCGAGCATCAGCTGGAAGCTGCCGATCGCGATGGCGAGGAAGGCGAAGCCCAGCATGTCGAACGGCCGCGGCCGGTCCGGGATGGCGTCGCGCACCAGCGCCAGCACGCCCAGCGTGCACAGGATGCCGACCGGCAGGTTGACGTAGAACACCCAGCGCCAGGTGAACTCGTCGGTCAGCCAGCCACCCAGCGACGGGCCGGCGATCGGGCCGACCATGGTGCCGACGCCCCACAGCGCCATCGCCTTGCCCTGCTCCTCGCGCGGGTAGGTATCCATCATGATGGCCTGCGACACCGGCACCAGCGCCGCGCCGAAGCCGCCCTGCAGGGCGCGGAACAGCACCAGCTGGTCGAGGCTCTGCGCGGCGCCGCACATCATCGAGACGATGGTGAAGCCGATCACGCAGGTCGACAGCGTGCGCCGCAGGCCGAAGCGGGTGGCGCAGAAGCCGGCCAGCGGCGTCATGATCGCCGAGGCGACGATGTAGGACGTGACCACCCACGAGACCTGCTCCTGGGTCGCCGACAGCGAGCCCTGGATCGACGGCAGCGCGACGTTGGCGATGGTGCCGTCGAGCGCGTGCATGATGGTCGCCATCATCACGGTCAGCGTGATCAGGCCGCGACGGCGACGGACGGCGGGATCGAGGGCGGTCATTGGCGAGCGCTGCCCTCTTTCCTCCCTGCGCGCGAGCGCGGGGAGGTGTCCGCGCAGCGGACGGAGGGGTCATGGGCAACCGTCGCGAAGCTTACGACCCCTCCGTCGGCGAAGACGCCGACACCTCCCCATGCTGCCGCATGGGGAGGAAGGGACGACCGGCTAGTCACGCGAGAACAGGCTGCGGAACAGCCCGCCGAGCGAGCGGCTGTGGCCGGTGTCGATCTCGACCGTCGTGCTCATGCCGACGCGCAGCGGCGGGTCGCCCTCGCGGCAGGCGACGCTGACGCGCACCGGGATGCGCTGCACCACCTTCACCCAGTTGCCCGAGGCGTTCTGCGGCGGCAGCACCGCGAACTCCGCGCCGGTCGCCTGCGCGATGCTGGTGATCTTGCCGCTGCACCTTGCGTCCGGGTAGGTGTCGACGTGGATCGTCGCCGCCTGGCCCGGCCGCACCAGGGTCAGCTCGGTTTCCTTGAAGTTGGCCTCGATCCACAGGTCGGTGTCGGCCACCACCACCATCGCCGGCACGCCGGCCGTGGCGTAGCTGCCGGGCACCGGCCGCTTCGACACGATGCCGTCGAGCGGCGCCTCGACGGTGGTGCGGCGCAGCTGCAGCAGCGCCTCGGACCGCGCCGCCATCAGCTGCTTCACCTTGGGATGGTCGTCGGCCCGGATCTTCGGGTCGCCGGCCAGCGCCGCCTCGATGCGCTGCAGGTCTTCCTCGGCGGCCGAGATGCGCTGGCGGGCGACGTCGAGCGTCATCCGCGTCTCCTGCAGCTTCTGGGTCGAGGCGATCTTCTTGTCGGCGAGGTCGGACTGGCGCTCGAACTCGGCCTGCGCGTAATTGTACTGGCTCTGCGCCGCCTTGATCTCCTCGCGCTTGGTGCGCCACTGGGCGCGCAGCCCGCGGATCTCGGCGCGCGCCGTCTCGATCTCGGCATCGATCTTGGTCAGCGCGAGCTGGTAGGGCTGGTCATCGAGCTTGAACAGCAGCTGGCCGCGCGACACCCGCTGGTTCTCCTGCACCGGCACCTCGACGATCAGGCCGCTCAGTTCCGGCGCGATCTGGGCGCGGTCGCCCTTCACGTAGGCGTTGTCGGTCGAGACGTAGCGCCCGGCCGACAGCCAGGCGATCAGCGAGACCGCGACGACGACCACCGGCAGCAACCACATCGCCAGCCGCGCCAGCGCCCGGCGCTGGAGGCGCGGCCGCTGCACCGCCGCGACAGGCGGCGTCGCCGCCGTCACCCCGGTCGGGACGCGGGCGTCCAGATGTTCTCCGTCTCGCACGGTTGCATGGTCTTCCGCGCCCCCGCGCCGGTCAACCGGCGGGGCGGACATGGCTGCTAGGACTTTAGGCGGCGCGTGCCGGCTGGGCGCCGTCGCGGAACAGCTTGAAGGTGATGGCGTCGAACAGCGCGTTGTACGAGGCGTCGACGATGTTCGGCGACACCCCGATGGTGGTCCATCGCCGCTTCGCGTCAGCGCTCTCGATCATCACGCGGGTGGTCGCCGCGGTGCCGCCGGCCGCGTCGAGGATGCGCACCTTGAAGTCGACCAGCCGCATGTCCTCGAGCTCGGGATAGACCGGCAGCAGCGCCTTTCGCAGCGCAGCATCGAGCGCGTTGACCGGGCCGTTGCCCTCGCCCACTTCCATGGCGCGGCGGCCGCCGACATCGAGCTTCACGGTGGCTTCCGACAGCGCGATCAGCTGGCCGCGGGCATTGACGCGGCGCTCGGCCAGCACGCGGAAGCTGTGCAGGGCGAAGTACGCCGGCACCGTATGCAACTCGTGCCGCGCCAGCAGCTCGAACGAGGCGTCGGCGCCGTCGTAGGCGTAGCCCTCGGCCTCGCGCTCCTTGACGATCTCGAGCAGGCGGCCGACCGCGGGGTCCTTGGGATCGACCTCGAGGCCGATCTGGCGGAACCGCGCCATGATGTTGGAGCGCCCGGCCTGGTCGCTGACCACGATGATGCGCTGGTTGCCGACCAGCTCGGGATCGACGTGCTCGTAGGTCCGCGGGTCCTTCTCGACCGCCGAGACGTGCAGGCCGCCCTTGTGCGCGAAGGCGCGGGTGCCGACGTAGGCGGCGCTGCGGTTCGGCACGACGTTCAGCCGGTCGTCGAGCAGACGCGACAGGTGGGTCAGGCGCGCCATGGCGCCGTCCTTCAGTCCGGTTTCGTACCCCATCTTGAGGACCAGGTTGGGGATCAGCGCGATCATGTTGGCGTTGCCGCAGCGCTCGCCCAGCCCGTTGATCGTGCCCTGCACCTGGCGCACGCCGGCCCGCACCGCCGCCAGCGTGTTGGCCACCGCGTTCTCGGTGTCGTTGTGCGTATGGATGCCGATGGCACAATTCAACTTGGACTTGGCATACGCCACCGTCTTCGCGATCTCACTCGGCAAACGCCCGCCGTTCGTATCACACAACACGATGCAATCCGCGCCCGCCTTCTCCGCCGCCTGCCAAGTGGCCAGGGCGTATTCCGGCTCATCCGCAAAACCGTCGAAAGAATGCTCCGCGTCGTAGATGACCTTTTTACCATGATCTTTGAGATAACGGATCGTGTCGCCGATCATGCCGAGATTTTCATCCGGCTTGGCCCGCAACACTTCCGTGACGTGCAACAGCCACGTCTTGCCCACGATGGTCACGACCGGCGTCTTGGCTTCAAGGATCAGGCGCATGAGTTCGTCCTGTTCCACCGCGACACCCTTGCGCCGCGTCATGCTGAACGCCGCGATCTGCGCGGTCTTCCACTTGCGCTTGGCCGCCTGCTTGAAGAACTCCATGTCCTTCGGATTGCTGCCCGGCCAGCCGCCTTCAATGTAATGAACCCCGAAAGAATCGAGCTTCTCGGCAATGCGGAGCTTGTCCACGGCCGAGAAATTGATGCCTTCGCCCTGCGCGCCATCGCGCAGAGTCGTATCGTAGATTTCGACTTGAGGTTTCATTAAATGCCCGCCAAAGCGGAGGGATAGCATACAAAAGAACCCGCTAGTGGCAATTCGCAAAACCCACTTCCCACCACTTCCCGGTCGCCACCTGCAAAAATCGCCTAAAATCCCCCTTGCCCAAACCACACCATTCCTGTAATTTCTGTTCAGACAGAAACAGGGGAAATATGGCAACACTGAGTCCAGTCCAACAAAAGTTCATTCTCCACTGGGGCGAGATGGGGATTCGGTGGGGTATCAACCGCACCGTGGCCCAGATCCACGCATTGCTCTTCATTTCGCCCAAGCCGGTGAACGCGGAGGAGATCGCCGCCACCTTGAATGTCGCCCGCTCGAACGTCAGCAACAGTCTCAAGGAACTCCAAGGCTGGGGCATCGTGAAGCGCGTCCATGTCCTCGGCGATTCGCGCGATCACTTCGAGAGCATGCACGACGTGTGGGAGATGTTCCGCGTGGTGCTGGACGAACGGAAGAAACGCGAGATTGATCCGACGGTCGCCCTGCTCCGCGATTGCGTGGCCGAAGCGCACAAGGACAAGGAGACCGACGAATACACCGAGCAAAAGCTGAAAGAGCTAGCGGACTTTTTTGACACCACGACCGCGTGGTATGGCCAGATCCGGCAATGGCCCACGGGCGCATTGACCAAATTCGTCAAAGCCGGCGACAAGATCCGGAAACTGTTGGGCATCGGTGGGTAGTTCCCGCCTTTTTATTTGAGGATCTATTTCTGTGAATACGGAAATGTCAGATAACATCGCCAAGCAACCCGCCGCTGGTTGGGTTTGTTATGACGGCGAATGCCCGCTCTGCCTCCGTTGGCTGCGGCGCATTGAACGTCCCCTGCTCCGGCGTGGCTTCAACTTCGTTCCACTGCAAACGGCGTGGGTCAAAACCCGCCTCAACCTTCCGGACCACGACCCACTGACGGAGATGCGCTTGTTGCTCCCGGAGCAACAAGTTCTGGGCGGCGCGGATGCCGCCGTATTCTTGATGCAACAAGTCTGGTGGTTCTGGCCACTGTGGCTGATCAGTCGCATCCCCGGTGTGATGCTGCTGTTCCGCGCTGTCTATCGCCACATTGCCGCGAATCGCCAGCCATGCGCGCAAGTCGACCGCAGCTTGCTTCCACAGAGGCAATGCACGTTGCTTCCGGCCCTTACCCGTGATGCGTATCGTCGGCACCGGCTGCAACGCCAGGTCAGACAAAAGCAGTCCGGTCAACTCGGATACGCGCAGCCCAGCGGCCAAGCTGACATGCAACATGGCACGATCCCGGATGCCGATGCGGGTACTTACACTTGGGGCGTTCAGGACGGCTTCCATTTCCACCTGAGTCAGGTAGTTTATGAGGACGGTGTCTGTCTTCTTCGACGGAATTGCCTGGATACGCAGACTCTGCTCCAGCAACGATGGATCACGGTACTCGAGATAGCGCATGAATGACTTG
>Ga0102832_1001654_pt1 | contig 16036 bp, 5 predicted proteins | sample EBPBio282013_DNA_FD_88942 | JGI IMG/M metagenome (GOLD analysis project Ga0102832, IMG submission 88942) | Wastewater treatment Type I Accumulibacter community from EBPR Bioreactor in Madison, WI, USA - Reactor 2_5/28/2013_ DNA (Illumina Assembly) | ecosystem: Engineered > Bioreactor > EBPR >...
CCCGACCGTCTCCGGCACTTCGTACTTGTACACCGGCAGCAGTTGGTTGTCGCCCTGTCCCAACGGCGGCTTGCTCGCGTCCGTGAATTCGCCACCTTGCGCGAAGAATGTCAGGTCAACGTTCGCCGCGTCCTCCACTGTCGCCGTCCACTCCACTCGCTGCCGTCCGCTTGCGGCAATAGTAAACGTTTGGGCAGCATCACCATCGAAGGTCAAACCCTCGCCCTGTATCGACACTTCAACCGGCAAATCATCACCCGTGTTGTTATTCACGACCGCCGCCAGCATCACCTTGTCGCCCACCACGAAGAAGCGCGGTGTCACCGGACGAATCAGCAGCGGCTTGGTACTCAGCAGGTCAAACGTATCTTGCCCGACCAGCGTCAGCCCATCCTCGCCGCTCGTTACCGCCCGTGCGTCCAACCGCCATGTCGTCAGGTTGTCCGGCAGAGTCACACTAAATGTCGCCGTACCGTTTGCATCGGTCGTCAGCGTGGCGTTCCAGTACGCCGTATCCACGAAATCCTGCCGGATGTCGAAGATACCGCCCTCACCACCACCACCGCCACCACCCTTGATGGTGTCGATAACCGTTTGCGTCAGCAGGTCAACATTGATCGTCAGCGGGGTTGTCGTCCGCACGCCTAAGCCCTGCTGCCCGTAAAAGAAACCCAATATCGGCGAGCTGTTCGGGTCAGCAATCGACAGTGAAGCCAAATCCGTCAGCCCCACACCCACTTCCGCCTGCACCGGATTACCCGCATAGTCGGTCGTCGTCACCGTATAGTTGACCGTTTCGCGCGGCCCTGCCTGTTCCTTATCTGGCGTAATGCTGATCTGGATTTCCTTCTGGTTGTTATCCACGCCGAGCTGCACCAACCCCGTGCGGAACGCCGCCACCGGATTGTTCTCATCCACGCCCTTCACCAGTACCACGCTCACATATACATTCGGCGCGAAGTCCCCGGTAATCGGCACTTCATAGATCAACGAATTGCTCGTCAGCGTCACATGCTCGACCGACAGCACACTCCCGCGCTCAACCGTGACCAGCGCTTCCGCCGTCCCTTGGAACGGTGACGCGATCAGGATCTCCGCCGTATCGCCGACGCTGTAATCCTTCTTATCGGCGATCAGGTCGATGCGGTTGCTGTTCTGCTGCCGCCACGACACATACTCGCCGCTCGATACCCACATCGTCGTCGCCGCGATGACTTCATTCCCGCTGCCGTCGCGCGTCTTGATCTTCACCTTGAACACGCCGCCGTTCGGGGGTGTAAATGTGTAAACCGCCTTGCCGGTTGCGTCGGTGGTCACACTGCCGGTCGTAACCGGAATTTCCTCGACCTGCCACGTCCAAGTGGTACGTCCGCTCTCGTCCTGTTCCTGCACATTCGACCAGCGGCGTTCGACGACTTCCACGTCAATCGTCTGGTTCGCGATGCCGTTGCTCGCCCAATCCACGGCGATCAGGTTGACGCTCGATTCCTCACCCGCCAAGCCAACATATTCCTCCGGTCGTGCGCCGATGTAAATCTCGCCCTTATGCACCACCACGTCGGTACGCCCTGCTACCACCTGCTGGCTCTCATCGGTGATGGTTGCCTCGATGGTAAATGTTTGACTCTGGGTACTGTCCTCAAGCGCCGCCGGAATCGTCACAACAAGCTGTCCCTCCGCGTCCGTCACCCCGCTGCCGCTGGCAACCTGTGACGAACCGCCGCCGTAGAACTCGCTTGCCCCTTCGTCATAGTTGAAGTCCTCGAAGTCGTAGTAACCGTTGCCCCCGTACTGGAAGAAGTACGGCGACGACACCACCGTATACTCGACATTCGCGTTTGAGACCGCGCCACCGAAGAAGTAGCGGCTGTCAATCGTCACCTGTAAATCGCTGTCCTGTACTACCGCGTCCGCCGATGGCGTAACATTCACTTGGAACTCTGGCAAGCGGTATTCCGCCACGCCGAACGTCAAACTGCTGCTCGGTTGGTAGGTGCTTTCGGGGTCGCTCCCCGGTAAAAGCGCCTGTACTTGGTAGTAACCCAACGGCGCATCATCCGCGATGTCGAACTGCCCGCTGAACGTCCCGTAGGCCGTAACCGGAACACTCGTCTCCATCACGATCTGCCCCTCAGGGTCGATAATCCGTACCGGCATCTCGTTCACGTCGGCGGGTGTGTAAGCCACATCCTTCTGCTCGCGGATGACACCACGGAAGTACACCGGTTGGTCAGGGCGGTACAACGGGCGGTCAGTATATAAATACGTCCGGTAGCGTTCAGGGAAGTAATTGTAATTCTGCCCGAATTGATATGGCTCGATGCCGCTCGACCATTCGGAGAAGCCTAACCCGAACTGTGTCTCCGTTTGCAGCGTCGCGAACAGCGGCTGATACAAATCCGTCACGCGCGGGATACTCAGCCTCACCAATCCGTCCGCGTCCGTCACGCCCGATTGCAGCACGCTATTATCGCGGTTCGTTAGCGTAATCGGCGCGTTCGGGATTGGCTGGCCGGTTTGCGCGTCTGTCGCCCAGATCAACACTTCGTCAACCGAATATTTCATCGTCAGGTTAGCCGATGCCACGATCAGGAAGTGTCCGGTCGGCTGGTAGCCCAGCGCCGCCGTTTCCGGTGACTCGGCCTTCAGCAGATACACACCGGGGCGCAGCGTCTCACCGTCGTTCGTCACCGTTACCGCCGCCGTCTGCGCGGGAATCCGCACGTCCAGCAGGTATTCGAGTGCGCCGTTCTCAATCACGGCTTCTGCTACCCATGCCATGCGATCATCGCGGAGCCGCACCTGCCACCACACAATACTGTTGGCGCAAACGGGTCCGCCAACAATCGGCATCTGGTAATCTCTGTAAAGCTGATCAATGACTTCGCCGTCCGGTACGCTGGCACGCGCCCGTACCGCCTCCGGCCCGCTGATGACGACCACCACATCGCCGACGTGTAAGCGGCTTGGCGGTGCGCCTTCGCAGTTCGCCGCTTGGTCGCCGCCCGCCAATTGCAGCAGTTCGTACTCGCTCACGTTCAAATCACTGGTCGCGTCCAACTGCCAATCGCGCAGCAGCGTGGCGGGGTCAGGCGTAAAGTTTGAGGCCGCACTGTAGCTGTCCTGTGCCAGTGCCGCTGTGAAGTTCGCCAGCGGCACGTTGTACAGTTGCAGGTTCAAGCTCGAAATGTTGCGGTGTGTGAGATACAACCGCGTTTGTTCAGCGTTCGCATTATAAAAGCCGACTTCACCCGGCACTTCGAGCGCGAATGTCGGTTCATATGGCGCGGTCGTAAACGTGATCGTGCGCGGCTCCGTGATGGCGTTCCCGTAGACATCTTCCATCCCCGCCGCAATCGTCACCGTGTAAGTCGTACTCGGTTCAACCGGAAAACTGATATTATAGCTGTGGTCATAATCGCCGTAGTAATAATCAGGGTCGCGCCACGGTTTCGGCTCAATCATGATCTTATCTTTCAGCGTTTCCACGTTCATCTGCGAGGCAAAGTAAATCGTCATGCTGCCGTAAGGGTAAACATCGGTCGCGCCGTCTTGCGGGTCGGTACTAATAATCGCCGCACTCGGCACCGTCACAAAGCTCCAACGGGTTTCGTCAGCCGTCGCTTTGCCCCCGCCAACCGCCTCGACACCCGCGTTCAGCACCGCCTCATATACCGTGTCGATATTCAAGGACTCAGCAGGGATGAACCGGAAACCAGTGCTGTCCTCCGCCCACTCGAATGTACCGTCAACCGCTGTGTTGGTGTCCGTATCCGTCAGTGAGAAGGCCGCCTCGGCGCTGGTGTGGTCAACCGCTTGGTTGAACTTTACCTGTACGCTGTCCGTCAGCAGGATACCCGTTGCCTGTGCCTGTGGGTTCACCTCAACCACCATCGGCTCAACTGTGCTGAATGACCAACTGTAAAGCGCTTCGAGCGTCGCCCCATCCTGCGCCGTCAAATCGGGATTAACAGTCACCGTGTATTGGCTGCCACCCGCGAAACCCGGTTCAGGGTGGAAGACATAAATCGCCGTATTCAACCACTCGCCGGTTCCCTCAACCGCTGGCGAAATCGTGATCGGGCTGGGCAGCGCCGCCGCTTCTTCAGACGAAACCAACGGCACAACCGGACGATTGAAGATCACCGTGATTGCCGCGTCGGTCGCAATATCAAAACTGCCATCTTTGGGCAGCACATCGGTCACTTCGAGGTAGCCCTGCCCGTTGACTTCCAACGTGTAGGGTTCAAGCAGCGTGCCACCGCTTACCGCTTGCAGCGCCGTACTAATCGTTACGGTATAGGGGGTCGCCCGCGCATAATCACGGCTCGGTGTAAAGATGATTGAAGCCGTCGCATTGTCACAGGTCACACTGCCCTCGACCGCTGGCGAAATGCTAAACGCGCCGCTCGTATCGCAGTTAATCGGCTGGTTGAACGAGATCGTGACCGGTTCGCCAGCCGCCAATTCCTGCCCTGTCGCCGGTGACGACTGCACCACACGCAGCGGTGCGCCGGTTGCGTCCTGCGCCAGCAGCGTCGATGCGCTCAAACTGACCAATAAACTGACCAAAAGCCATAGTTTGAATCGGCGCATAATGCCTCTTCCCCCTAATCGTAAGTAAAAGCAGTGGCTGACGAGAGCCAATTAATCAGTGTATCCATTTTGCCTGCTCAAAACACCGGGCATTCGTCTCATTTTGATTATATGACAAACCCTAAACCAACGATATGTAGTTCGTAATCCGCCTACCCTACGCCTAACCCACGCCGATTGAACCCTTCTGAGTATGTCTCTACTGAGTTCCCCTATTCAGGAGTACCCAACATTCTTGAGTGTATAATCTTGGCGACTTGGCGGTTAATATTTTCTTGTGCCTTCCGACACCTTACTCAACCCTTCCCTTTTAACCTTCCACTTCTACTCATATCCCCTGCACATACGTCACCTGCAAATTCAACGCTTCTTTAACCAACTGCCAGTGGAATGCCACCACTTCACGCATCAAAAACACCACATACTCACCCGTACTCGGCTGCACATCGGCGGGACTCGTCACCACCGGCACACCCTCATTCGCGAATAACCGCCGTGCGCGGAACAGGTGATAACCATCACTCACCACAATCGCCACCTGCCAACCGCGTTCCTGCATCAGCCGGTGCGTATATATTGCGTTTTCCTCGGTACTGCGGCTGCCTTCCTCAAGGAGGATCGCCGTTTCCGGCACACCATCCGCCATCAGCAGTTCAGCACAAGCTGCGGCCTCGCTCCGGTCGCGGTTGCCGGGGTTGCCGCCCGAACACAATACATACGGCGCATAACCTTCGTTCCACAACGTCGCGGCATGGGCAGCCCGCCGCGTCAAAGCAGGGCCGGGTCGGTTGTCCCGCCGCAAACCAGCCCCCAGCACCACGATCACATCCGCAGGTTGCGCGCGGTCAACCCGCCCGTAGCCGTCAATCACAATCACCAGCACAAACATCACCCATATCCATAGCACCAACGCCAGCGCGATCACCCGCCGCCAGCGCCATAGCATTCGCCGTACAATCCTCACACCTTCACCTCGTTACCCTTCTCCCCCACCCCATACAGCCTACTATTCTAACCCAACTCAAACTTGACAATTTAGCTATTTTGTTCTAAAATCAGATTTTAACCTACTCATTCACCTATAAAACCATGCTTCTCAAAATCGCACCGACAACCGCTAACGAAATAGAAACACCCATCTTCAACCTGTACGTGCAATTGCTGGAAGCGTGGAACGCGCAGGATGCCCACGCCTTCGCCGCCGGATTTGCCGATAACGGCAGCGTCATAGGCTTCGACGGCAGCCTGATGAACGGCCTATCCGAAATCGAGATGACCCTTAGCGGCATCTTCGGCCACCACAAAACAGCAGAATATGTCGCCCTCGTGCGTGAAATCCGTTTTCTCTCGCCGCAGACAGCTCTACTCCGCGCTGTGGTCGGCATGATCCCACCGGGAAGTACGGCGATCAACCAAATCAACGAACGCCATCCAATCGTTAGTTGCTGCCCAAATCGATAATAAGTGGCATATCGCCCTATTCCAAAACACACCCGCGCAGTTCCACGGTCGCCCTGAACTCGCCACAGCGCTCACCGAAGAACTCAGCCACCTGCTCTAGAAACACCCATTTTGCAGCAAACGTTGCAGCAGCGAACCTCACCTTCGCCGCTGCAAATAAAAAAGAGCGCGGCTTCGTGACCACGCTCTTTCTATGGACTACTGACTATCAACTAACGACTATTAATGCCGGATTTCGTTCGGTGCGACCGGTGGAAAATCCGTAATGTCGTCATCAATCGTCACCCTACCGACCATCCAACCATCAATCGTGGTCAGCTTCACCCGTAAAATCGACACCTGTGTATGGGTAAAACTCACTGCCGGCTGCGGTTGAATAATCACCGGATCTTTGAGGTGCAGGTAACGAATGTTGGGCATCGTACGGTCGTCGTCTTCTTCGATTTCCGCCTCGGTACGTGCGGGTGGCTTACCGGGTTTCTTCTCGCCGTCTTCCTGCCCGTAAAGTTCGTTCATATCCACATCTTCAGCCAATCCGGTGAAGTCGAAAACTTCCTCGGTATTTCTCAGTTCTTCTGGTGAAGGGTTCACCAGTGATTTTTTCGCCTGTGCCGCGAACATACCACTAATTGCCCTCAGGTAATCCTGTTCACTGGTCAGCGTTCCCGTCAGCACCAAACCCTTAACGAATAAAGTGATGCCAAGTTCCATACCACCTTTATTGACGAAGCCAGATACCAGATCAGCCAATAGAAAATCGGGTTCCTGCCAGAATTCAGAATCGCTGCCAAACTCATTGAACATATCGTTCTTTGTCCCGCGTGTGTTTATAAGGGTATTTAGTATACAACTTCCGTTATTCAAAGTATAGATAAATAGGAATGTCGCACACCAGAATCAAAAGCGAGAGATGTATCATCCCTCGCTCAAACTTCAGAGTCAAATGTGTCGTGGCTTAACTGGCTGCCTCAGTCGCTTCTGGTGTCGCCTCCGCTTGAACCGCGCTCAAAAATGGATTGGGCGTTTCAATCTCGACATCGAAAATACGCTCGTATTCATCCACAATTTGGTGCGCGGCCATCAAGCTCGACTGCTGGAAATAATCCCCGACCGCGAAAACCTGCTCATTCTGGAAGGCATCGAGCGTGTTCCACAATGGGTTTGCCATCAACTCGGCGACCATTTCCTCGCCTTGCACACTCTGGTTATTCGCGCCGCCGGTCGAACCAATCAAAATCGTGAAATCGGCATTCGCCAGTTTGATGTCCTCGTCCCCGAAACTGACACCCCATGCATCGATATTTTGCACTTCCTCGGCAATCTGGAAGCCGATTTGCGTCAGGATTTCGACGCTGGTATAGCGTTCGCTCGCGAGGAAATAATTCCCCGGCTCGAAAATACGCACGAGTGAAGCCTTCTGCTCGGTCACATCGCCGTACTTCGCCGTGAAAGCCGCGCTCAATTCGCTGATGCGCTGGTCAACCACAGCCAACTGCGCTTCCGCCTCGGCTTCTTGCCCAAATACCGCGCCGAGGAACAAGTGGCGGTCACGCCAATTCGCGCCTTCCGAATAGATGAGTGTAGGCGCGATCATCGGCAGCTCATCCACAATCTCGGTCACCCGCGTATCCGCCATAATCATCAGATCAGGCTGCGTTGCCGTCAGCGCTTCCAAGCTCGGCGGTAATCCAAGGTCAGCGATTCCTTCCTGCGAAATCCAGTCCGCGATCACCGGAAAGTTGGCTGCGTCGCGCTCAAAGCCCCATGCACCAACAGGTGTCACACCAAACGGATACAGATACGAAGCATAAATCAGGTAATTGATCCGCTGCGGGTTTTCAGGAATGCAAACCGGATCGGTTACGAGAACCTCATGGTCAAATAGGCGAAAACCCTCTTCACAGGTGGTCGTGGTATCCTGTGCAAACACGCTCCCGACCCCGAACGCGGCGCAAGCCCCAAGCACAACCAACCCGCGCCGAACAAATGATGTCAACGATTGCGAAATCAAAACGCTTGCTCCTTAGAAAATTAAATGTCACCGAAGATCATAATCAAGCGCAAACCGTGAGTCCACGCAGCGGGTTAAGGGAGAATTTGTGTTAAAGATGGATAATCTCACGCGAGGAACAACACACATCATGCAAAACCGAAATTCGAAATTAATCAGGGGTATTCGCGTCAATCAATGGAGATTAAGTGCTGATGGAAACAAAAAGGGTGATCTTTCGACCACCCTTTGTCATTACTCTACCACTGCGAACTTAGCACCGGCTGTAGCCGCACACGTCGCACTTCTCGCAGCCTTCGATGCGGATCAGGCTGACCGTTCCGCAGCTTGGGCAGATGTCCGCCCGCACCTTGTAGCCGAGCGAGTTCGAATGGCCGTTACTGTGTCCATTCGTGTGACCGTGCGCCTCGCTAACCACTTCCAACGGTTGTGGGCTTGCCACCGGCGCGGGAGCCATCGGCAGGTTCAACTGCTGGGGGGCGTTCTGCGTCAGGTAATATTCCACCAACGCCCCTGCCACCGCATCCGGCAGTGAAATCACACGCTGCGGTCCTAAGCCAATCGAGCGCGAACCACCAATGCCTTGCAGTTGCTCAACGATCAGCTTGAGCATTTCCATCCGGTTCTGTGGTGCGGTCGTTCGCAGTTGGAGCGAAAGCATACGTCCCAAACCTTCCGCGTCGGCTTGCAAGTCGCTGCCCGCCTTACCAATGGTGATGAAAACCTCGAACGGATTGCCAATTTCGTCGCTGTTCATGGTGATGAACGCCGTACCGAACGGTGTCTTACGGCTCACCGTCACGCCGGAAAGGCGCTTCGGACGCAGGTAGACATGGTGCGGGGTCGCTGCCGGAGCCGCCGTCTTCACCGGTTCCGGCGCTGGCACGGGTTCAGCTACCGCAGTCGGCTTCTCGTCACCCTTCATCTTGGACATTTCGCTCTCGGCGCGTTCGTCGCCCTTGAGCATGAGCACCTGCTCGTCACGGCTGCCGTCACGGTAAATCGTACCGCCCTTGCAACCCATGTCGTACATATACAGGTACAGGTCGCTCACCTGCTCCACCGTGTAATCGTTCGGCACGTTGCAGGTCTTGCTGATGCTGCTGTCCACCCAGCGTTGAATGGCAGCTTGCACCTTAATATGTTCTTCCGGTGACAAGTCCATCGCCGTCACAAAGTAATCCGGCAGTTCGGTTTCGCCGGGGTGCGCTTCGAACCATTCCTTGACCAGCGGCACTTGTTCCTCGTGCAGCCCCAAACGGCTCTTGCGGTAATACACCCACGAGAAGAACGGTTCGATACCCGTCGAGGTGTTGACCATCGTGCCGGTCGTACCCGTCGGTGCTTGCGTGGTCAGCGTCACGTTGCGGATGCCGTGCTTACGAACCTTGTCCTGAATATCCTTCGGCATCGACTGCATGTAGCCGCTCTTGAGGAACTCATCCGCCTTAAACTGCGGGAACGCGCCCTTTTCCTGCGCCAGTTCAACCGAGGTTTCGTAAATCGCGCGGGCAAGGAAGCCGTACAGCTTGTCGATGAACGCCACCGACTCGTCACTGCCGTAACGCACACCGAGCTTAACCATAAGTTCCGCCAAGCCCATGTTGTTCAAACCAACACGGCGTTCGCTCAACTGCTGCTTCTTGTTTTCGTCGAAGAAATACGGTGTGCTGTCGATCACGTTATCGAGGAAGCGTGTCGAATACCGTGCCGTCTTGTCGAGATCATCCCAGTTCACATCGTTCGTTGTGGGATCGTAGAACTTCGCCAGATTGATCGCGCCGAGGTTGCAAACGCCGAACGCTGGTAACCCCTGTTCACCGCAGTTGTGTACAACAAGGCCGTTTGCCACGAATGAATGGGTCATCGATTCGGTCAGGTCGAAGACTTCTTCGATGCCGTCGGGCGTAATCGACTCAACAGTCACTGTAAAGTATTCTGCGTAAGGACCGCGCTTGCCACGGTTGATGTAATCCTCAAGCCCTTCCTGTTTGTAAGCCGTCATGAAGCCAATTTCGTCCGCGAAGACGCTCATATTCTGCTTGGTGATCGCCAATTCGTGTTGAGCCTCGCACCAATACGCTTTCGGCTCGCGGTTAGAATCCGGCAGCATCCGGTAACCAGCATCGCGGCGGTTCCGGTAGATGCGGCTGGCAATTCCAAAGTTGCTGAGCAGTTGTTGTACGCCTTCGAGCAGTTCAATCTGGTTCGCCGCCAAACGGATGCTCGCGCCTTTTACGCCACCATCTTGGAAGCTGCCATCTGCCGTGAACAGCGCTTGCAAGAAACCACGCTGCATCGCCTCCGAACCTTGAAACACCGCTTCCGGTACGCGATGTTTCGCCTCTGTCAAACCGTACTGTTCTGCTACTTGGTGCAGCCGTGCCGAACTCACCCGCGCTTCGTCACGCTCAACCACCTGCCCGATACCGACTGTATACGAGCGCGTCTGGTTCTTCGAAAACGGAGCAACTAGTGTATTGACGTGTCTGGCAAAAACAGGCGCGAGTTCTTGCTTTTCTTCACCGAAGAAGGAAAGCACAACTTCATCCTGCTTGACGGTACCGTCTCCAACAATCCAGCCCAAAACCTGTCCGAGTTCCAACGAACCTTCAGTACCAAACCCACCTTTACGGTTCAGGATATGGATTTTTTCGCCGGTCTTGAGTTCGTTCAGTTGCTTCCAACCACTATCGGTCATAATGCGGTGATCTGCTGTCGCCCGCACAAAGTAACCTTCTGCGGTTTGTAGCCGGAAGACAGGCTTCACACCCGTTCTAAACACACGGGTGGACGGTGTTGTCGCGTTGTTCAGACCAAAACGTCCATCAACGGCGACTTCAATCGCAGACTCGTTATCAAACAGTTCACGCGCCTTAACCAAACCACGGTTGGTATGAATGCGAGTATCACCTGTCACACATGGGTTAGTACAAATGATCGGTGCGAAGTAGTGGCTGTTGGACATCTTGTTATAGCGTTCGTTGAAGAACACACCCGGTTCAGCGCTCGCCCACGCGCTCTCGATGATGGCGTTCCAAATTTCCTTCGCCTTCACCGTGCGGTACTTGATAACTTTGTGGCCTTCGTCAATCCACTTCTCGATGTTGCCGTCCCACAATTCATCATAATCAGGGTCGGTGCTGTCGGGGAACATCAAGTCCCAATCGGCATCCGCCTTGACCGCTTCCATCAGCTTATCGCTCACGCCCACGCTGATGTTGGCGTTCGTTACCTGACCAGCCTTGCGCTTGCTGTTGATGAAGTCAAACACGTCAGGGTGCCAGTCGTTCAGGATCAGCATCAAAGCCCCGCGGCGAGAATTAGATGTGTAAACACCTGAACCACTAAGCAAATGAACATCATCGACTTCAAAATCATAGACTTCCGAATCACCAATTAGTTCTATAGATTGAATGCGATCAGGAATAGTATGCAGCAGGTCGCTTATTTCTTCCGCAGTCTCAATCTGACCATCAGCAGTCAAACGATCACTAATCCGGGTGAGTTGTGCAAACGAAATACGTTCAGATACGCCATCATAAATCCGTTGGCGGTATTTAGCCCTCGCCCCTAATTCAGTCCATACGGATGCGGGATACGTATTGTACATTTCACGGGTTCCATTCAATTCGGATGCCTTCAAAGTCGGCACAAATTGAACAAATCGATTTTTGAACTCCCCACCTGTAATGGATAAGCGATAGATCGTCTGCCAACCATATTCAGCACGGTCGGTTGAATGTATGGTAGATACAATTCCATTCAAAGACAGTAACTGCTGAATATCTTCCAGCATTTGGCAGCTAATACTGTCAATACCATAACCACCCTTACGCCCACGGTTGCATCCATCAGCATCAAAATAGCCCGCGATAAAAGCACCCATAACACTTGATGGTGATCTGAAAATCGCTTCCGGCACACGAATATCTTTAGTTTTTGCCTTCAGTAACCCATTCTGGATAAGCCACTCAATCATCAGCCGAGAATAGAAGGCAACCTCTTGTAACGCACCATCGCCTTGTCGTATATGGCATTGAAGGCCAAATAGCTTTTCAACAATCGAAACCAACTTTTCTCGGATAGACGGATGGGCATCAGCCGTTGCCAGTTTGATACCTTTTGGTTCACTCCAATTGATCTTTTTGCCCCAGATCACATTTCCATCACCATGCATATAACCGAGTAGATACGCTAAATCCTCATTCAGCGTTTCCGGTAATTTTATATCCTCTTTCAGCGTCGTACTCATAATCGAACGCTCATACGCAACGGGATTCAGTGAGGTATAATCCGTTTGAACACCCTCACCCAATAACAATAGGATTTCATCGCCTTTTACGAGATACTTGAGAGGCATTGTTGTAACTTTGCCATCCATCAATACGGCGACTTTGTGCTCTTTCGTAATACGCACTTTATAACCACGCTTTGTCGTCACTTCATAAAGCGGCTTCACACCATTGCGGAAACGCGCCGTAACACGTCGAAGTCCTTTGTGCGTATGAGCATAGATAACCTCGCCATTTTCAATCCGTTCAGTCAATTCCAACGCTGGAATTAAACCGATATGCGTCGCAATACGCTCATCAGGCCCAAAGCACCCGCCCTGTTCAATCAACCCGGTGACGAAGCTGTACAGCGCACCCCACGACACCGAACCGCTCGAACGCCCATTCACGCCCTTCACATACCAGTGACGCGGACGCAGCGACGAAATATTAATACCCACACCACCACCGCGCGACATAATCTCCGTCATCTGCCGCAGGGTTTCAATAATGCCCCCGCGCGAATCTTTCGGGGAAGGAATAACGTAGCAGTTTGAAACAACTACGCCTGCCGAAATGAACGAGTGATCTTCAGCGACTTCGATATCCATCACGACACCCGCGTACTCCTCAATGCCAATTTCATCAATCCGCACCCACTTCAAGCCATCATGTTCAAAGTAGTATTTAAGATCGACATCGTGACCGGGTGCAGCCACGCCGAAAAATTGCTTGAACAAAGGCGCGCATTCATTCGCGGTCGCCTGAATACGGAAGGCCGGAACACGTCCCAAACGGTGCGTATTTTCCTGAATTGAGAACATATATCCGAGTCGTAGGAGCAGTTGGTGTACTTGAATCGAGAGGCTGCGGTTTGAGAGCAGGATACCGAGTTTGTTGTCCGAAATGTATCCATCCGCACTGAATAACCCTCGCAGCAAAGCCAGCGTCATCGCGTCGGACATGTGCATCAACGGTTCAGGAATACGTTTGCCGTAACTGTATGCGCCTAAAAATGCCTTAAAGAACTCACCGATGGGCATCGAGTTTACCCACAGATCGTACCAACGTTCGGTACTACTTAACTTCAATGAAGCCGCGATGCCAAACTTTGCCTCAACAATCTGGGCAATTTCTTCCGCTTCGGCTTTTTCATCTAGCCCAAATACAATTTTGATTCCCGACGGAATATCAGTTCCGGTGCGGTGCGTAATGCACCCGTCCCCCAGCCAACGCCCAAACAGGTAGTTCAAATCAGCATCAAGTTCAAGCTGGTTGTGAATGCGGTAATGCGTTCCCCGGTCTTTCACATAACCATGTTGACCGCGTGTCGTGGGCTTGTGCAACTGTCCCTCTACGATGTCATAGCCGCCCACATAATCGCTCAGGAAAATCGGTTCTTCGGGGCAAATTTCGCCATTGTAGGCCACTGCAACATAATCTCCCGCTTTGACCTCTTTAGCCGGAATCCAATCGGGTTGTTGTTGCAGTTTTAAACCATCGCGCGATTTATGTTTATTTACCCATTCCGAGCGAATAATGTAAATTTTATGATCGCCTGTAACCCGTAGATCATCATATCCAAGTTTTTTGGGGCGAAGGATATAAATTGATTCGACAGTTTCGCGTTCAAACTTGTGCAGTACCGGGCGTAGGCGGTTGCGATGCGTGACAACCAGATCACCCACCTTGACATCAGCAATCGCTTTATAACCATCTGCCGTCAATAATTCTTGTTCAGGTGGCATACAGTTATAATACGTTAGCGCTTGGTCAGTCCCCGCCGCCGTCAAAATACGACCTGCCGGAACAAACTTCCAATCATCCAGCATCCAGCGGAAGCGTTCCGTCCACTGCTTACGCAGCTTGCCGTTCTTCTCAATCGCCGCAATGCCCGCCGCCACCCGATCCATCATCTGCCCCGGATCAGTTTCCAACGGCTTATCCACCGCTTCAAGGTCGCGCTCAACCGTGTCGCCATCCAGCAGTTTGACCGAAACCTTCGGCAGCTTCATCGCCGTCACGGTACCGATTTCACGTTGTCCCGTTTTAGAATCGACCACCACAATAACGGTATCGCCCACCGCGAGCGTCGAGCGTGTCATGTCCTTTTGGGCATAACGGTCGAGGAATATCTTGTAACCCAGCTCATGCAATGCATTGCGTTCAGCGGCTTTGGTTTGAACCATCCCTGTTACGTCCTTTCCCATATAAATAAACTAAAAGCAATAACCTGAAGTACAGATAGATAACCCCCAATTGAAAGGATCGCATGGGGGTCAAGAGTAATGTCAGATTGTTATGCTTATTTTGACCATATGTTCTTTAATTTATCACTGTAGAGCACGCTTGTCCATAACAATAGATAGGCGCTTTGGTTAGAAAATAGTTTGTATCTTCCAACCTATTTCCCACTTAATTCCAGCAATTCCCACATTATTGTTTGAGAATTGTTACAGGTATTACACATTGCCTTAAAGCAACTTTAAACTCATGAAAATCAACACAACAATGGTCAAAAACATGCTACGCTAATGCATAGTAGATGTATCAATCCATGACGCTATGCCAGATGCATTCATTACCCGCCAACAGCACCAGATCAGCATGAAATATTCGTATTTCGTCGAGCTGCTTATTATCACACTCGTTGGCATTTTTTTCTTCGCCTTATGTGCGCCCGTTCCTAATCCGGCTGATCAATCTACTGTCGCCCTCGACTTGCAGCCGGTTCGGCAGCTTTTTACCGACCCCGGTATTCGCCCTGCAGGTATCGAGCATGAACGCCTCGCCGGAATCCTTTCGCCCATCCGCGTCGGCATCCAGCGCTATGGTCATGTCCCCTTCTGGAACTCGTACCTCAGCAACGGTGTTCCGCTTTTCAATAACGCCTTCAATTACTTTTTCAACCCGTTTCACAGCTTACCGGTGTTGCTCCTCGGCGATGTCACGGGGACGAAAATCGCTATCCTCCTCGCACTGCTCATCGCCGGTTACAACACTTGGCTGTTGGGATACACAATCGGTTGTGGCGCACTTGCCCGCGTCAGCATGGCGTGTCTTTATCTACTCAACGGCGGCATCGTCGCCAAGTTCGGCGCGGGGCATTTTCAACTCGCGTGCAGTCTAGCGTGGGTTCCACTGGTCATCGCCTCCATGTGGTGGCTGCTGCACAGCAAAAAACGCATTGCTCCCATCGCTTTCGGCATTAGCTTTGCGCTGCTCTTTTACGCAGGCAATATCTACTACACACTCCACACACTAATCGCTTGCTGTCTCCTAATCGTTACCCATCTCGTCGGACGCAAAAACAACCGTTGGCACTTTTATACGGATCGCTTGTTCCATACAGCCATCGCGTTAGCCCTCGCCTTCGGGTTATCAGCCCTCCTGTTCTTCCCTGTGTGGCAAACGCGCACTTTCGTCACCCACACGCCACAAGAAATCAACGGGGATGGAACACTGGTCAACAATTACAACCTTGCCCAAGCCGCTGCGAACCTCACCCAGCCGTGGTACACATGGCACGATCAACGCCCCGAAAGCCTCTCTGATGCAGTTGACTACAACAACATCGGCATGATCAGCTTTATATTGATCGCACTTGCCGCTGGCCTATGGCTAACCAACCAACTGCGCCATAAAAAGCAACCCCACTTCCGCCCCTACAAACGTCTCATTCCGGTCGCCCTCT
>Ga0102832_1001656_pt1 | contig 16017 bp, 15 predicted proteins | sample EBPBio282013_DNA_FD_88942 | JGI IMG/M metagenome (GOLD analysis project Ga0102832, IMG submission 88942) | Wastewater treatment Type I Accumulibacter community from EBPR Bioreactor in Madison, WI, USA - Reactor 2_5/28/2013_ DNA (Illumina Assembly) | ecosystem: Engineered > Bioreactor > EBPR >...
CTCGTATCCTTCCTTTTCGCCAGATTGATACTCAAGACAGGCGCGGCGACAACACTCGCGCTGCCGCATAACATCTTATCATGTTTGGGGTCGGGCTGCTTTCGGTAAGAGGATCAACCCCACCCTAGCCCTCCCCGTGGTAACAGGGAGGGAAATAAGGCGGCGTTTTGAAGATTTAGATCAATGCCAGCAAGCGGGCGGGGCCACCGGAACCGGCTTCCCAGCGGGGTACACCGACGAAGATGGTGGCGGGAACGTGGTCTTTGATCGCGGCAAGGTTGGCGACCCCTTCGATGCCGAACTTACCCGCGCTGAGGATGCTCACATGCACGTCGAAGGTGGTGGACGCGCCGATGTCGAGGCTGAGGGTATCGACCCCAATGCCGCGAATGTCACGGTTTTCGAGCAGGAAGGTGGCGGCTTCGGCGCTGAAGCCGGGGTAATGCTGTACGCCGTCCGCGTCGGCGTTGCGGAAGGCTTCGGCATCGTCCCACTTGGCATCCCAAGCGGAGTAGAGGAACACAATCGCCCCTGCCGGAATTTCGCCGTTGGCGGCTTCCCATGCTTCGATGTCGGCGACTTCCAGCGCCGCGTCGGCGTTTTCAGCCGCTTTGGCCGAAATGTCGATGACGATGCCGGGGCCGATCAGCAGTTCCGCCGGATAGTTATCGACCGTCTCGCCGTCGGCAACGAAGTGCGCGGGAATATCGACGTGGGTACCGGCATGTTCGGTGTACGTCCAGCGCTGGATGTAGAAGCCGTCGTTCTCGACCGTCACATAGGTTTCGCGCTTGGGCTTTTCGTCCAGCAGGTAGGTGGGGATGTCCGTGCCGAACACATGCGACAGGTCAACCACTTGGCCTTCGGTACTCTGCGCCAGCGCGGGAGCCGCCACGCCGAACACGGACGCGACCGCACCACTGGCCGCTGCCGTCCCGCCGAGCTTCAAGAAATTCCGGCGGCTGAGGTTCGGCACCCCTTCCTTGTGAATGCGTTCCCGTACAACTTTAGCAACTTCTGGTGAGCACATCGTCAATCCCCTTTGCATTTATAAATGATGGTTCATCAGGCACAATCCGGCGGCTGCCGGAAATAAAATACCCCGGTCTGTGCCGGGGTATCGTATTCACAAACTTGATGCGCTTCTCAGGCAGCCAAACCCCGACCCATCTATTGATATAGGGTACGCATACAACAGGTTTGGGAGGCCGTGGCAAACATGCATATCTCCTGTAGCCGAGATTGCGGGGAAAGATAACCTGTAATGTTCAAGCTGTCAAGCAATGTTTTATCAAATCGTTTTCACCCATGTGGGACTGCTTCATATACTAACAAACTGGCTGATGAGTACTAGCTGTACAATATCCGCGTCGTTTCCTGATACTTAGCAACTAAGCGGCTGTGGTGTTCCGTGCCTTCCAACGCGGCGAGGCGGCTCATGTTGTGCGCCACGTCAGCCTTCTTCACCGCCAGCGCCAGCGCGTTCGCCTTCACACGCTGGAGGTAAGCCTCTCGCGCTTCATCCTCGCGGTGGGTGATGGCATCCACCGCCGCCACAATCTCCGCCGGGAAATACTTTTCGAGGTCGCCCAGCGTGACCGATGTGTCCTCCACGATGTCGTGCAGCGCCGCCACGATCTTTTGTGGGAGCGTTTCGCAGCTATTGACGACCGCGATCACATGCAGGATGTACGGTCGCCCCAGCTTATCGACCTGCCCGAAGTGCGCTTCCGCTGCCAGCATCAGCGCCTGTTCGATGCTGTTATCCATGTTCGCGGTCATAAGACACGCCCCCTAAGAAGAAGCCGTTTGAAAAGGAGGTTTGGGGTTCATCGGACGCGATGTATCGCGTCCCTACACACAACCAGAAATTTGTAGGGACAGCACACATGCTGTCCGGTATTTCAGAACTCCCCTTTCCAAATCTTTACTCAGCAAATTGGAGGGGTCAGGTTTCGTTTGCTCCCTAATTATTCGCCGCTTGCAGGGCGGCCTTCAACTTGGCGGCATCCCCCGCGCTGCAATACGACCCGTTCATATGAACCTGATGGGCGACCCGCAGTTCGGTCGCCTCGTCGTCACTCATCTCAGGGCGGAACTCGTCGCTGATCTGCCACTGGAACTGTTCACCCTGCGGATACTGTGCCGCGTAACGTTTCAACCCCAGCGGAACCAGCCGCAGCCGTTGGTCAATCCATGTGCGATCCCACGGCCCATCCTCGACGATTTCTTCCGCCGCACGGAATTCGTAGTAGATCGTCCGGCGCAGGCGCTTGCCCTCGGTCTGCGGTGAGCCGTGCAGCACCATCACGTCATGCAGCAGCACATCCCCCGGCTGCATCTCAATCTCAATCGCCCCCGGCGCGTTCCAGCCGTGTACCGCCGACAAACGGCAAACATCGTGTGACTGGAGGTGCGAACCGGGGATCACCCACAGCGCCCCCGCGCCCGAAAGCGACTCGTCCAAGTACAGGTCGTAGTTGAAAATACGGTGCGTACGCGGATGCACCGCGTCTTGGTGCCACTCCACCGCCGCGCCGTTGCCTTCCTGCTTAAACACGATGGCCTCATACGTCGGCACGAAGTTCACGCCGCACATGCTCTGCGCCACCTCGGTGACTACTGGACTACCGAGCAGTTCCAACGAGGCCGGTAGCCCTTTGTTATGCAGGTAATCCACCCGCCACATCGTCCTGCCGTGATCGTTATTCACGAAGCGGTAATCTGGCCCATGTTGGGGGTCATCCTCACCCGCCGCCATGCCATCGGCGATCCATGTATCACCCGCCGCTTGTAAGCGTTCGAGCATCGGTTGGGGTATCCAGTTCCGCAGCAGTAAATAACCATTCGCGTCATAAAAAGCCAGTTGTTCGGGGGTTAAAGCATACGTACTCATTATTTTTGACCTCACAAAAATGCAGTGTATTAAAGTCTTTCATTCACAATCTTAACCGAATCATCCATGTCGCGCTTTGAAAATCATTGTTAAAGCATTCAACTAGTTAAGACCGCGGGCCTAAAAACCGATCACCATTGAAATGTATCAGGTGTTCAGGTGCTTCTGCTATCCAAACTTCCGTTTCCCACGCGATCTGCCTCATATGTTTACGAAACTCCGCAAAGGAGGGAAATGCGGTCACGAAAATTTTCCCAACAGTAGAGTTAGCTAACATCGCGTTCAATTCGACAAGGCGCTTGGGTGTCATTGGCCCATGTGAAGTGACTACTTCAATTAAATAAAGCCAATTTTGTGACGGCAAATACAAGATAATATCCGGCATTTTGTCGTGTTCTGTAATCGGGATACCCAAACGAACAAGTTGATCTGTTGCTAAAAACAAATTCTTGTCTGCTGTATCGCCCAGATAAAGCAAAACCGCACCTGACGCAAACTGTGGCACAAATTGTTGAATAACATCGACCTGCAATTGATTGTGTTCGCCGGGAGAAAGCGAAATTGAACTTCCATCGGGAAGTGTCAGCGCAATACCAATAGTTTCCCGTGCTGCTTGATAGCGCTTCATTAAACTTTCATAAGTGCTAAGAAAGCTCTCAAGAGCGGCATTCCAAGCATGAGTACCGTAGCTTTGGATAACCACGAGCGCAGCCTCGTTAATCGCATAATGCGCTTTGGGGCTATTCGTCGGTAAGGATGGGTTATCAGGGTTGTAATCAGCAATTCGCCCCTGAACAAATTGGTGAAGAACTTGTCGCCGGAATGTTTCACGGGTATTAGGTGCATATGGCTTATCGTATTCATCACGAATAAATGCCATAACCCCTTTGGAAATGGTTACACTATTGCGCCTTGCCAATGTCCAGCTATCTTCCGGCTTTAAACTACATAATGCAAATAGAGTTAGAGCTGCCATCTCATTCTGCTGGGCCGGTGGCATTCCCAAAGCAGCAAGTATTTTTTGAGCATCAATGATTTCAGGCATAAATCCCTAAGACTTCAGTGATAAGTGTATCAACACTCGTATTAGAACTTGTTACTGATCGACCAAGTTCAATAATTGCATCTAATGGCGGCAATGGCAAATTGCGTAGTTCAGTGGCGTTCACCTGTGTATTACCACTGAATATACGGAAATAAGCATCCATTAAACTGCTATTCAGCAAAACTGCTAATCCGACCGTTTCATCATCCGATAACTCTCCATCAGGGCGATAAATATAGTTCAGATGATTTTCCAACCCAATCGTCGGCGAATGAATGTCTGCCAAATAGGCGGCGGCAGTAATTCGTTGATGTTCTTCCTTTGAGCTAAAACGCCGCAGCAGCACATAATTCCGATTTGGAAGAAGTAATCGATTCGCACCTCGTAATGCAATGTATTGCGCCTTATGGCGTACGGGCCACTCGCATCGCATAGGCTTCACATTCTGCATCCATAGCAAAGGGGCGTGTGTACTCGGAACATCTCCTATTAGACTGATAAGTTGAGCAGCACGGAAAGGCACGACCGGTCCAGTTGAAATTTCCATTTGATAATCATGCAGATTACCTGTCCATGATCGCACAATCGCTGCTATTCTATCGTCCTGTTCCGACAGAGGGAGATGCAGGACGACATCCCTACTCATAACATCGTCAATAGATTTTTGTCGTTGAAAAATTTCCGAAAAATCTAAGTTAGTGCTAGATGACACAATAATCGGCTTATCCTGTTTTGAGCGTTCTGCCAGCATTATTAAGCTCTCTTGCAAAACATCAGCAAAAACATCACGACGAGACTCGAACAAATGCAACGCGCGAGGCCGCATTATGCTAAAAAAATATTCCCTAAAACGGCTGAAATACTGACCTGCGGCGTAACTGCGCGGTGTAATAAATACGGCATATCCCTCTGTGTGTAAAAGCGCAGCACTAATCCCCATAAATAGAGCATATATATTAGGTTGACCATACACAATCGGGGTTGCTATCTGTGCGCGGGGATCAGATTTTGCCACTTTGAAATAAGGCGGGTTGCAAATAACAATATCAAATAACCCCTCTACAGTATGATTGAGTGCATCACCATTAACGAGTACAAAATCTTCCTGAATAATCCGATAAGTTAAATGACGCTTTCTGGATTTCATCCAACGCTGAGTATAATCTAAACAAATCGTAAGATACGTTACTAAGTTACTATCGACTTCATAAGCCTCAATTTCGATATCACACTGCATCACTTCACATACTGCACATGCCAATATTCCTAAGCCAGAACCGGGATCAAGGACTCGTGTTAAGCCATCCCGTTCAGGAAGCAATTCTGACATAAAACGTGCAACCGGAAGCGGGGTAAAAATTTGTCCAAGCGCTTTATTTGGGAGATGCCATGACAAATACCATCGACCGATTCTGTCGGCATAAGCTGATGGCAATTCATCAGGTAAAGGGTGAGGAACGCCCAATGGTATTTTTTCATCCATATATTGAATCTTTATAATTTCTTGAGCTGCAAAAACCCAAAAAGATCTTCCCGGCTTCTCTGTGAACAAAAATTCTACCATGAAATTTTTCTTGGTAGATTAATATTCGGTTTGTGCTTTCAAACCGCGCCTTCACAAATCAGGGTCACAAAGGTTCACCTCACCTGTTCCCACCTGTTTTACAGGCAATTTTCTTAGCCAAATTTCTCCGTCTTTCTCTGTGTTCTCTGTGCCTCTGTGGTAAATTCTTCTCCGCCTTGACCTTGGCGTTCTTGGCGACTTGGCGGTTTAATCTTCTCCGTATTTCTCTGCGGTTAATCCTTCTTACTGACCACATCCATATTCGCCACCTCGACCGGATGCCCGTCGATGAACGCCAGCAAACGGTCAAACGCCGTGCCGAAGTACAACTCGTAGCTGTCCTGCTCCACGTAGCCGATATGTGGCGTACAAATCACGTTATCCATGTGCAGTAACGGATGGTCAACCACCGGCTCAGTCTCGTAAACATCCACCGCTGCCATCCCCGGCCTGCCCGCCTTCAACGCCGCTTCCAACGCTCCGGCCTCGATCAGCCCCGCACGGCTGGTATTCACCAGTAACGCCGTTGGCTTCATCACCGCCAAATCAGCCGCCGTCACGATACCGGTTGTCTCCTTCGACAGTTTGATGTGCAAACTCAGCACATCGGCCTGCTCGAAAAACGCCTGCTGGCTGCTGGCCGTCTCGTAACCATCGGCTGCTGCCCGTGTCAACGACCCCTCACGCCCCCACACCAGCACCCGCATCCCGAACGCTCTGCCGAACCCCGCCACCATCGTGCCAATCCGCCCATAGCCGAAGATACCCAATGTCCGTCCATGCAAACCGGTACCCAACCGGCTCTGCCATTTACCCGCCTTCATGCTCGCAACTTCCGCCGGAAGTTGCCGCCTCGCCGCCAGCACCAACGCCCATGTTAGCTCCGCCGTTGCCTCCGACGACCCCACGCCGCTCGTCACCAGTACGCCGTGCCGTGTACACGCCGCTAGGTCGATATGCGGCATCCCTTTTCCCGTTTGGGCAATCACCTTCAGCTTCGGCAGCTTGGTTAATAACGCCTCGCTAATCGCCGTTCGCTCACGGATTAGCACCAACGCCTCAGCATCCTTGAACCGTTCCGCCAGCACATCCTCATCCGTCACCGTATCGTGGTAAACCGTCACCTCATGCCCCGCCAGCTTGCCGAAGCACTCCAACCCCCGCACCGCGTCTTGATAATCATCCGGTATCACAATCCGCAAGATACACCTCCCCGAATGCAAAGGAAGGCTGTTTAGAGCCTTCCCCGATATGCTTATCTAGTGATGAATTTTAGCGTACCTACGGATGTGGAACGGTACCACCCGCCGACGGTAGATAGAAGAACGCTATGGCGATGATGATGTACACCGCCAGCAGCATCGCCCCTTCTAACCAGTTCGACTCGCCGTCTAACGCGATGAACGCCGTCACCAGCACTGTCGCCACAATCGCGATCAGTTCGAAGCTGCTAAACACCAGCAGCAGCGGTTGTCCGGTCATAATCAGCGTAATGAACACCAGTACCGGCGCAACAAACAACGCCACCTGCAAGCTGGAACCAACCGACACCGCCATGCTCAGTTCCATCTTGTTCTTCAGCGCCACCTGCACCGCCACCAGATGCTCGGCAATATTACCGACCAGCGGAATAATGATGATACCGATGAAGAACTCGCTCAAGCCCAGCGTCGCCGTCACATGCTCGACCGCACCCACCAGCGCCTCGGACAAGAACACGATACCCAGCGTCGTGACGATCAGGATAATGACCGATGTCCGAATGCTCCACTTGGAATGATGTTCCTCAACCGCCGCTTCCCGCGTCACCGCACCCGATGGTTCAGTACCCGCATGGGTAAACGAATAATAGACGCTCAACCCATACAGGACGATCATCACAATCGCCACACCTTCGCTCAGGCCGAACTCCGCCGCACGGTTATCACTAATCGCCACGTCGAACAACGACGGCACCGCCAACGCCATCACCGCCAGAATCAGCAGTGTCGCGTTCAAACCAGCGGTCTTGGCATCAAACTTCTGGATGCCGTGCTTCAACCCGCCGAGCAGTAACGCCAAACCCATCACCAGCAGCAGGTTGCCAATGATCGACCCAACAATCGACGCTTTCACAAGGTCAAGCAACCCGGCTTGAATCGCCAGAATGGTGATAATCAGTTCAGCCGCATTCCCCAGCGTCGCGTTCAGCAAGCCGCCGATCTTCGGCCCCGTATGATGGGCTATTTCCTCCGTCGCCTCGCCGATCAAATCCGCCAGTGGAATGATGCCCAACGCCGCTGTGATAAAAATGACAATCGGGTCAGCATGGAGCAGTTCCGCGATCAGCGCAACCGGCACGAAAACCAGCATCAATTTGACGATACGATCAATAGACACAATGGCTACCCCCTTCAAATAGTTTGGTCAATAGGCTGCATAAGTGTTTGCAAGTATGGATGGATTGATGCAGCACCGCAAGGGTAGTATGGTATGAATTTAGTGGCGAATTGGCTACCACTCAAAATGAGGGGTTTGTTGTTACCGTGTACCGCGCATCCGTGGGTCAAGAATGTCGCGCAGACCGTCGCCCAGCAGGTTAAAGCCCATCACGCCCAGCATGATCGCCAAACCGGGAAACAGCAGCAGCCACGGCGCTTTCTCGGCAATCCCACGGCTCTCACTGAGCATCACGCCCCACGAAGCCGCCGGTGGTTGTGTCCCCAACCCCAAGAAGCTCAACCCCGCCTCCGTCAGCAGCGACCACGACAGCGCAAGGCTGATCTGCACGATCAATGGTGCTAATGTGTTCGGGAAGATGTGCCGGGACAACACCCTCGCTGGATTCATCCCCAAACACCGCGCCGCCAGCACGAACTCGCGCTCTTTCATCGCCAGCACCGGCCCACGCGCCACCCGCGCAAAAATCGGCATATAGACCACTGCAATCGCCAACCCCGTTTGTGTCAGCCCCGGTCCCATGACGGTAACAACCACCAGCGCCAGCAGCAGCGCCGGAAACGCGAAGAAAATATCCATCACCCGCATGATGATGTTATCAACCGTGCCACCCACGAAACCCGCGATCATCCCCAGCGTAATCCCGACGACGCTGGATAAGCTCACCGATAGCAGCGCCACCTTCAGCGAATTACCCGCGCCTTCCATCACGCGGCTGGTCACATCCCGCCCGAACAAATCGGTGCCCATCAGGTAAGTTGCGCTTGGTGCTTGCAAACGGTCACGCGGATGCTGCTCGATAGATGGATACGGCGTTAAACCGAGGATGCCCAGCACCGCCACCACCAGAAACAGCAGGACGATGACCAAACCCACTACGCCGCTGAGGTTCGCCAGCAAACGCCGCAGGAAGCTCGGCTGCTGGGGTAAGGTTTCGGTGGTACTAAGCACGGCGGTCATAAGAAATCCGTGGATCAATCGCCGCGTAGATGAGGTCAACAGCGATGTTGATAATGACGAAATTGAACGACACGAACAGCACCGCCCCCTGCACCAGCGCATACTCCCGCTGGCTGATGGCGTTCACCACCAACCGCCCCAACCCCGGCAGCGCAAACAACTGCTCCACGATGAACGTCCCACCCAGTAGGTAACCCATTTCGATACCGATCGGCGTCACCACCGGAATCAGCGCATTCCGCAGCGCATGACGGGTAATCACGCGCCCTTCCGGCAAGCCCTTGCTCCGCGCCGTACGCACGTAATCCTCGCGCAGTACCTCCAGCATCGACGACCGCGTCATCCGCATCACCGAGGCCGAAAACGCGAAGCCCAATGTCAGCGCCGGAAAGAACAACTGCTGAATATTTTTGGATGGGTCTTCGGCAAAACTGACGTAATTACCCGAATTGGGCAGCGTTCGAAACACCACCGACAGCACGAAGATAATCACCGTGCCGACGAGGAACCCCGGCATCGACAGGCCGATCAACGCGAACAACCGCGCCAGCAGGTCAATAATTGAGTTGTGGTAAATCGCGGAAAGTAACCCCAGCGGAATGCCGATGGTCAGCGCAATCGTCACCGCGAACAGCGCCAGTTCCAACGTCAGCGGAAACCGTTCGAGGATCAGTTCTAAAACCGGCTTGCCGTGCCGGATCGAAAAGCCGAGGTTGCCCTTAACCGCCTCCGTAATCCAGAACACGTACTGCTCCGGCGCTGGCCGGTCAAGCCCGTAATAAGCACGCAGCGACTCGCGTTGGGCAGGGGTCAGCATCCCCGCCTCGGTACCCAGCGTCGCCGTAATCGCGTCACCGGGTATCAGGCGGATCGCCAAAAAGATCAGCAGCGAAATACCGATGAAGGTCGGTAACGCTGCCAACAGGCGCTGCAATAAGTAGCGCAGCATGATCTAAGTGACCTGTGGGACATTTGCTGCCCCACAGGTATGAAGCAGACGCATTAGCCGCCTTTGCCTTCCAGCTTGATCTGGCTGAACGAGTACAGCGAACCGGACGGGTTCGGCACGAAACCGCTGACATACGGCTGCTGTGCGCTGTAGTCAAATCCGTTGTACAGCCAAATCCACGGCGCAATCTCGACGAGGTACTTCTGGAACTCGGCGAAGATTTCATAACGCTTGGCCGGGTCGGTTTCCGAACGGCCAGCCGCCATCAGTTCATCCAGCTTATCGTCATGATAGTTCGTCACCTTCTGCAGGTTACCGGCGCTCGTCCAGTAACGGGCGTACATGGTGTACGGGTCAGGACGACCACCGTTCAGCGCAACCGCCGAGTCAAAGTCTCCTGCTAACCAGCGGTCGACATAGGTTTGTAGTTCGAGCGATTCGATCTCGATGTTGATACCGATTTCAGCCAACTGCGCCTGAATGCTCTGCGCTTCGGACAACGCAGTCGGCGGTTCAGCCGTCGCGGCGATCACCTTGATCGTAAAGCCATCCGGCACACCCGCCGCCGCCAGCAGTTCCTTGGCCTTCTCGATGTCCTTGGTGTAGCACGCATATTGATCCAGCGGCACACCGTAAGCCGGAATGGTCAGCGGGCCAGTCACGGTACCGAAGCCCAGCGAAGCCGTATCCAGCACTTCCTGCCGGTCAATCGCGCAGGAAATTGCCTGACGCACTTCCAGCTTGTCCAGCGGCGCACGGGCAGGGTTCAGTTGGAATACATGGTAGGAAATCGACGGCACTTTGTTCAGGGTAATTTCCGCGTCGCCGTCCAGCAGGGTTGCGACCAGCGGGTCGCCCAGCAGCGCGAAGTCGATTTCACCCGCGCGCAAAGCCGCCAGAATCGAGCTTTCGTCAGGGATGATGCGGATTTCGATACCGTCGACATACGGGCCTTCACCCCACCAATCCGCGTTGGCGCTCAGGGTGGTGTTTTCGTCAGGCAGCCAGCTATCCAGCTTGAAGGGGCCGGTACCAACAGCGGTCGAAGCAAAGTCACCGCTCGCCGCCGCTTCCGATGTGACAATCGCCGCGTTCAGGCTGGTGAAGGCCGCCAGCAGCGGTACATCAGCAATCGACAGGTTCAGGACGACGGTGTTGTCATCCGGTGTATCAATCGATTCGATGCTGGTGAAGTTGGCACGAGCCGCCGCGCCGGTGTCTTCCAGCAGGATACGGTCGATGCTCGCCTTCACATCTTCCGAGGTGAAGTCCGAACCGTCATGGAACTTCACACCTTGGCGCAGGTGGAAGGTCAGCGTCATAGCGTCGTCGGAAAATTCCCAGCTTTCCGCCAGCGCCGGAACGATGTTCAAATCGGCATCCAGCGTCACCAGCGGTTCGTAAATCAGTTCCAACAGGCGGAACGACGCGAACGCTGTTTGCGTATGCGGGTCGAGGCCGGTCGTATCGGCAGCACGCGCCATCACCAGCGTATTGCTGCCGCCCTGCGCCATCGCGGGGACAACCGAAACCAGCGCGACCAAAAAGAGCATTAAAACGAGACGAATAGATTTGTGCATCGTGCGACTCCCTTTAGCAAATAAGACTTTGCGAGACTCAAATAGGGGTTAATAGCCCCTATGTGGCTGCCGCTGTACGCCCTAACGGTTTCCAGTATATCAACTCGGAAACATCCGGCAAAACGTAGCCGGGTAACGCGCCGGCCTGTGTGTAGCCCTGCCGCTGATAAAAGCGTTGGGCATCGGTGTTAAAGTCCGAGACGAGTAAAACGAGGTCGCTCTTGCGCTCAACCGCCGCTTGCTCCGCCGCACCCAGCAGCGCCGCGCCCACCCCCGCGCCGGACAAATCTACCCGCACGCCGATCAGCCGCAGGTAAACACTCCGCCCGAAAGCACCCTTCGGTAAACACCACACGAAGCCGCAAGCGCTGTCGCCGCCCACATCCGCCACCAGTAGGATGTCCGCTTGTACCAGCGCCGTTTCAAACTGCTGCCGCGCCCGTTCAACCGTCAGGTTGTAGCGTTGCATCAGCGGCAGTTCAACCAGCCACGCGGCAGTTGCGGGAATATCCCTTGCGGTCATCGGGCGAACATGAATGGCGCTCATGTTATCTATGGTAACAAATCACCTCCTAATTCCCACTTTTTGGTTATAGCCACTTTGAACGAATCCCAAAGGTTTGAAAATTCGAACCGCACAAGCAGAATTTTTGTGCTACAATGAGATTTATATTTCTCTGTGTCTCTGTGGTAAAATTGTATTGGCTTTTTCCGTATCCGCTTGGTGGTTCACATGAATTGCTCCGCAGTCATCGCTCGGTTTTCGGTGTCGCTGCGCTTAAGATGATTGGCTCCCCATTGATCGCTGTGCCTTCGGTGGTAAACCCTGTTTTGCAGCAGCCACAGCAGCAGCACTGACATTTGCGACGCGGTGATCACACGGGAGCAATCCGCTGAAAGTGTGTCATTTCAGCGCCAGCCTCCCTCACATCCGCCGTCACAAAATGTCAATTCGGCGGCATGAGCCGAGCGTCCCGCCTGCCATTTCGGCGGGAAAATGTGCAAAAAACTGCGAATATTTTGCATGTTGTGCATTTTACGCACCTAAAACTACTCATCAACCAGACAACAATCGATCTCAAGAGGTTTATAACCTATGCCCCACATCATTCGTCCTGCCATGAGCAGTGACCTGCCCGATTTAGTCCACATGACATCCTTATCCTTCGAACCCATCTTCACCTCATTCAAGCGGGTGATGGGTGACGATATTTATGATTTCGTTTATCCTGACTGGAAGAAAGCCCAAAAGGAAACCGTCGAAACCTACTTCACCAACCCCGACAAATATCATGCGTGGGTTGCCGAAGTCGATGGTATCTTAGCAGGGCTGCTGGTGCTGGTGTTTGATGAACAATCGAAAACTGGCGAACTGGAATTTCTGATGGTACATCCCGACCACCAGAAGCGGGGTATCGCCGCCTCCCTGAACGCCTTCACCTTCGACAAAATGCGTGAACACGGTATGGAACTCGTCGCTGTGGGTACGGGTGGCGATGATGGACATGCCGCTGCCCGCCGTGCCTACGAAAAAGCCGGCTACACCGCCCTACCCATCGTCCGCTACTACAAAAAACTGTAGCCCTAGCACCACGTCCGCCGGATGAGCGTGGCATAATTAGTACCGGGGGTAATCTGCCCCAACACCACTGGCGCTTTCGCCCCTGTCAGCGAAGGCAGGTTCCCCGGTCGCGCGTGCCATGTTTCGTGCGCCAAAAGGGCGAACACCAACGCCTCCTTGTTATCACTGTCCAGCCCGATGTCCTCATGCGTCAGTACCCGCGCGGCAGGGAGCAAACTTTGGAGCAACCCGATTAATGCCGGATTACGCGCCCCGCCACCGCCCATAATCACTTCGTCTACAGGCGCGGGAGCGTAACGGGTGTAGGCATCCGCGATGCTTGCTGCCGTCAGCGCCGTAATCGTCGCCACGAGGCCGCTGTTGTCGAGGCCGCGCTGCCGTCCTTCGTTCACCAACTGCTGCGCCATAATCGCGCCAAAGAGTTCGCGTCCGGTGGTTTTCGGGGGTTTCAGTTCGTAGTAGGGGTGGAGCATCAGGGTTTGGAGCCAATCCTCATCAATCTTGCCCGTGCTAGCAAGCTGCCCGTTGTGGTCGTAGCTCTGCTTCCCCTCCGTGAGGATGGTCATCGCCCCGTCGATCAGCGCGTTACCGGGGCCAGTATCAAACGCCACCGGAACGTTGGTGGTGTCCGAAAGGGGCGGGAGGAACGTCACGTTACCCATCCCGCCCACATTCTGCACCGCCCGCCACGCCGTTGGATGCCGGAGCAGTAACCAATCAGCGTATCCGGTCAGGGGTGCGCCCTGCCCGCCCGCCGCAATATCACGCGGGCGAAAATTGCTAATCGTCGTGATACCGGTACGCTCGGCGATGATCGAGGCTTCGGTGATTTGCAGAGTCGCGCTCACTTGCCCCGACGGCTGTACCATATGCCAGATCGTTTGCCCGTGTGAGCCGATCAGGTCAATCTCTGACGCTGGCATACCGCAGTCGGCGATCACCTTATTCGCCGCAGCCGCGAAAAGCTCGCCCATATCAAAGTTGAGCTGGCATACCGTATCGACACGACTCTTTTCGGGCAAACATGCATCCCAAATCCGTGCCTGAAAACCTTCAGGATAAGGGTAAGTAATCGCTTTCACGATGCGAATCCTGAGTAGGGGCGGCTCACCCTGAATTTCACACAAAGCCGCATCAATCGCATCCGCCGAGGTGCCGGACATTAAACCGATGATATACATTTGCGTTCCTTTACGATCTGCCCCAGAAACCGAGGACATCCGCATAAAACTGGCTGGTGTATGGTGGCAGCATCATGTAAACATGCCCACCCGGATACAGGCCAATCTCCGCGCCGGGGATAAGCCCCACGATTTCATTCTGGTAGCGCGGTGGCACGAGCATATCCTCGCTGCTGCCGAGGACCAGCGTGGGAATATTCAACGTCTTTAAACTGTCGCGCACGTCATAACCTAAAATAGCATTGCTTTGCAGTTCGAAACCCGCCTGCGTTTGCCCCATTGGGTCAGGCGGTGCATTCACCCACGCATCCACGATAAACGGCATATCGCTGAACACACTTTCACCCAGCAGCATCACCGCGTTGTGCCGGTTGATATATTCCAGCGGGATATTGTTCTCACGCATCAGGTGACCGGACGCTAACAGGAACGCCGAACGGCTGGGGTTATCCGGCGTGCGCGCTGAAGTCACCGCAACCACCAAGCGGTTAATCCGTTCGGGGTGCTTGACCGCCAGCGAAAGCGCGACCATCCCGCCCATCGAGATACCCAGTACACGCGCGTTGTCCATCCCGATATGTGCCATCACCGCCGCCACATCGTCTGCCATGTCCGCGAGGTTGGAGGTGTCGTTGGGCTGCGTGGCCGTCTGCCCCGAACCACGATTATCGACCGTCAGCAAGCGGTACTTCTGCCCCAGCATCTGGCGAACCGTTTGCCCTAAGAGGTCGTTGCTGTGCGACCCCATACCGGGGATGTAAACGGCATCCGGCCCACTGCCATCCACTTCATAATGTAAAACTGCCGTCCCATGTTGGAAGGTAGGCATAATGTTTCCTGTCTCTGATTAAAGTTGCCGCTTATTCTAGCGCCGGAATGGTGCGCGGCAAGCGGAATGGTGCTATAATCCCTAAAACATTTGAGCTACCCCGATAGCAGGAAAAACACCATGACCCATCCTTTGGTCATTCAGCTACGATTCACCCGCAGTGAATTTCAACGCGGTTTGCAGGGCATAACCGACGAAGAAGCCCGTAAGCGATTCTTGCCGATGAACTGCATCAGTTGGATGATCGGACATCTCGCTAACCAAGAAAACCGCTACTGGATGCGATTTGCACAGGGTAAAGATGCTGCGCCCGGTTTGGATGCGTTAGTCGGCAGTGGGCAGCCCGCCAGCACCCCACCCTTAGCCGAGATGTGGACAGCGTGGGAAACCGTGACCGCAGCCGCCGACTCATACCTCGACACGCTGACGACCGACACGCTTTCTACTTTTTTCACGGTCAATGGTCAGCCCGCGCGGGAGAGCATCGGCAGCCTGCTCAGGCGCAACACCTATCACTACTGGTTTCACCTCGGCGAAGGCATGGCGGTGCGCCAGATGCTTGGTCATACTGGCCTGCCAGAGTTCGTGGGTGCCATCCACGCCGAAGCACCCTACACGCCGGAAGGCTAGCGAGCAGCATTTTGCCTACCGAATATCAGCCCTTACTTGTCCGCGATGCCACAGTAGACGATATACCGGCCTTAGCCGCCGTTCGCTCATCAGCCGCGCTGCATAAAGGGCGCTTGCGGGACGCGCAAAATCCAACGTTCCGGTATTTCGTCATGCGACACGGGGAGCAGGTCGTCGGCTTTTTATCGCTAGTTTTTCGCCGCCCCGCATCGTGGCTCAACGCGGATGACACGTGGCATTTGCCCGAAATCAACGACTTATACGTCGCGGAAGCCGAACGGGGTAAAGGCTATGGAACGCTCGCCATTCGCGCGATGGAACGGATCGCCACGGAAGCCGGTCACCAGCAGCTTTACATCTCC
>Ga0102832_1001661_pt1 | contig 15979 bp, 6 predicted proteins | sample EBPBio282013_DNA_FD_88942 | JGI IMG/M metagenome (GOLD analysis project Ga0102832, IMG submission 88942) | Wastewater treatment Type I Accumulibacter community from EBPR Bioreactor in Madison, WI, USA - Reactor 2_5/28/2013_ DNA (Illumina Assembly) | ecosystem: Engineered > Bioreactor > EBPR >...
CATTGGTCACAATTAAAACCATTGTGCACTTACTTGCATCTTATTTAATCGTCTCTTTCAACAATACAGTCTGTTCTGAAAACATCGTTATTTACAGAAAACCTAACTTTTGGTTGGGGCCGATCATCAGAGGATATTTTTGGATTGACGGTTGAAAAGTACATGTTGCAGTGCTCGTTTGGATTGTTTCTTCTGCTCAACTGTTTTTCTTATTTGTGGCGATAAGATTAATTTTTACCCAATTTGAATTCCAAAATGTATTAAAAAAACTTTATCATTTTATCATTACCGTTTAGTTTTGTTTTTCCTTTACAGATTTCGCAATTAGGATTGAATTGGTGAGAACAATTGTGACAAATAAATTAATCGTTAACATTAAATTTCCTCAAATTATTGGAAAAAGTTTGTTTTTCTTGTTTTTCGTTACAATTTTCTTAGTTGAGCGAATTTTTGGAAAGAGTTAATTTTATTGAACCTTTGGTTTTTTATTTGTGACTACGAGAGGTGCTGAGGTATATGGAAGGTTTGGTAGAGGAAGAAACCTTGAGATTTGTATTGGATTAATTTTAATCTGAGGAGGAATTAGGATTTTAAGTTTGTTACAGGACATGTTTTTTATTCTGTTAGTTTGTGTCATCGTCGAGGATTTAGACAACTTAAAGAGAATCAAAGATTGAGTTCATTTATGATTTAATATTATTATTACAGTAAGATGTTTATTAATTACAATCAAACTTAACATAACTTAGCATAACATAACAAAATTACAGTTAATAAAAAGATTTCGAGTTTATTTATTGCTTAACAAATTATCATTGATTTTGAACTTATTATCTCTTTGTTATCAAATAATAATTTTAGAATTAGATCAATTAATCAATTTGCATATGATTCTTTGTCTCTATTGTAATAACTATTTTCAAACTCATGAAATACAGATAAGAAAGTAAAGGTTCGAGTATGTTCTAGAACTTTTTACTTCGAAAATACCTACTTTAGAAAACTTAAAGTATTGGCTTTTTTTTCTGTCTCGACACATCTCCTTCAAAATTTCCAATTTTTGTTTTAGATTTTGCTGATTCTTGAGATTTTTTGCTTCCATCTAAAACCTTTTTAATAAAAGAATGATTTTAACTGAGAGATTCCAAAAAGAATGAATGAAAAAAAGTTTTTAGAAAAATAAATTAACACAAAAGAAAGATACCTAAAAATACTTATGAAACGAAAGACTTGAATTGGAATTAGGTTTTAGCATTGACTAAAATCAATTTTATGTTAATAAAGACTTTTAGAAGGCAATAAAACTAAAATAGGATTTCCTGTTAATTTTTTGTATTAATGTATAAAAGGAATAAAAGAATAAAAGTTTGCTAAAAATTAATCCATTCCATGAGCTCATATCTGATGAAAATTGTTATTGTATTGATTGAGTTTTTATATTAAACTTTTTGAACTAAGAGATTAGATGAATCCTTTTAAACTTAAAACATTTCGATTATTTTTTTACTTCACTTTCAATGATATATTCAGATTGAGCAAATTCTTTATTTGATCTCTTTAAAAATCAGAAATCTTTTGAACAGATAGATTTATTGGTCATTTATCTAAAATTTATTAAATTAACTTTAGAGCAATTCTTGTGAATCTCATAAAGTCTTTTACCAATTTATTATCATCTTATTTGCGCATTTCTTATAAACAAAAGAACATTGATAAAAATATATTTTTTTATAATATTAATATTAATCTGAATTTATGGGTAAAACAGTTTATTCAAGAAATCCAACCGTCAACAAGGTTGCAAGAACTTCAGGAAAAGACCTCAGAGTTCATTATAAAAACACATATTAAACTGCCAATGCTATCAAGGGTTTGACTATCCCTAAAGCTAAACAATATCTTAAAGACGTCCTTGCTCACAGAAGATGCGTCCCATATTTGAAACATTTCGGTGGAATCGGTAGAACTGGACAAGCCGCTTAATTCGGAAAAACTTTGGGAAGATGGCCCGAAAAATCAGTCAGAGTCGTTCTCGGATTAGTTAACAATTTGTAAAGCAACGCTAACGCTAAAAATCTTAAAAACTTGACCATCGAACACGTTCAAGTCGACAGAGCTGCCAAGGGTAGAAGAAGAACTTATAGAGCCCACGGTAGAATCGGTCCATATTTGTCATCTCAAACTCACATCCAAATGTGGGCTACTGAAAAGGCCGTTGACGTCAGAAGAGAAGGAAAAGCCAGACAAGTCGCCAAGGGAAAAATTCCAGTCGGAGAATCTCAATGATCGGCTTCTATTTAAATTATCTTATTTTTTTAATTTTTTGAAGATGTTAAATTTTAATTTTTAAGTTGAAGAGAATAGAAAAAAGGTAGTAAATTATTTGAAATCATTTTAGTTCTCCATCCTGAGTGAAAAGAACTCTGTATCTCTTACGGATTGGAGAGAATTTTGGTAAATACCGAATGCTGAAGAGAATTTCAATATACGAAACGTATTTTGAAAAAAGCTCGTCATCTAAAAAGTTTTCTGATGAAAAAGCTTTCTTTGTCAATAAGGGACAAATTTTACTTTTTCTTAATTTCATAGCTGTGTAGAGAACAGCTAAACTGAGTTCGATTGGTTTTTTTCTACAGAACTAAAATTCGACAAGGCACATTTAAAGCAAGAAATAACCAAGACCCAAAACTGACTTGGGAACGCTGTATTCTTCACTTTTAATTTCGAAAAAAGTCAGGGTTGATTTTTATTGTATTTTAAAATTGAGAGTCAATAAGACTTCGCTTTCCATGTACAACAATTAAGCTGCAGTATACGCTTTGTCAGAAATATCAACATATTTTTTGAGTCTGGGAGTTACGATTTATTCATATTTGGCAGCGATATACAGACAGGCCCCACCAAGGACTTGATACTTTTTATTGAGTACACTTCTTGCATAACAATATCTATCGACAAGCAAGACTGCAAGATGAAGAGTTTCAGGTCTGAGATTAAGCCCGCTTGAAACTTAAATAAACCAACCAACAAGGATTTCTCTCATGTGAGAATTGATATCAGTTTGCCATTGCATATAATTTTAAGTGATGATGGAGTCTAATTGGGTGTTTGAGACATGTTTCATGATATCTTTGGCGTAAGTTCTGACTTCCTGATTGAAGTTTTTGGCTTGTGGAAAAGGATCCTAAATTTAAATTTTGGATGATGAATTTTGAATTTTAGAAATTCTGTTGCGTTTAATTCTGCGAGAAGTCCTTCGCAGAGATGTGGTTTTTTCGAGATGGAATTCATACTTCCTGGAATCGCTTTCAGATTATGAGTCTGTTGTAGTTTGGTAAGAATTCATGGATGGCTTCTTTTTTTAAATATTTATATTTAACTGTGTAACACTCCCAAACTTTGCACCAAAAGTATTTGAATCTGAAAAATCATGAAATTTCAAAATACTTCGTCTTTCGTTAAGAATATTTCATTTGTTCTTAAAGTAAGGATTTGAAGACTTTAGTTGCTAAAATGAAGATGATTGACATGGGAAGGGATGGATTAATGAATAATAAAAAGAGAGATAAAGTTAGTTAAAAATAATGAGTGATAAGAAAAGAAAAAAGGTCAGCACGTACAATTCTTCTCATAGGGCTTTCCCTCTGAAGGTGTCCTACGAAGTATCATCATGGTATTGGTGTTCAACACTCAATGTTATATTATTTAAATTATATAATATCCAAATAACCAGATATAAATCTATAGTATTTAAGATTCTATGATAAAAAGATTGAAATCAATATTAATTTAGAGGGCTTTTTAAATATACTTATTGTTCATTAAGATGAGAAGTTTAATAAGGACCTAATTACCATCCACTTACGTTTTCTTCAATGGAGTTGAACTTTATCCTCGTGCCGAATCTTGAACTTTTATTCGGAGAGAAATACCGTTGTTCTAAGTTCAAAGTGGCTGATTTTCTTCGGCAATTGTTAATCGTGTCGTCAGTAGAAGTTCTTTTAAACTAAAAAAAATCTTGATTATTTTTGGATTCTTTCATCATAGAAATGGGAAGTTTTCTTTTTTTCTTGATTTTAATAAAATTAGCGACATTTTTGTCGTTGATAGTTTAAAGATCCTCAGGTTTTGATAAATACCGAGATTATTGATTTTTAAAGCCATTTTTAAATTATGTTTTTGTATGGAAATTTATTAAGGTTGATTAAGTTTGATTGTCAAACCAATTGAATTTGGTCGTGTTTCTCTTCTACGTTTCTGGCCAATCATTTTCAGTAAAGCAGCTGTCAATTGATTGTTTCCTGTTAACATGCTGCATATCTTTGTCATGATCTAAAACATGTTTATTTTAGCTAAAATGAAGACTTAATTTGTTTTTATCTTGATTTGTGTTCAGTTTACATTTTTCAACTGATATCTGCGGAATCACTTCAATATAAGGGTTCTGTTTCAAAAGTACTCTGTACTTGTCCACTCTAAAATTACATTAATTCTCTTAAGGAGAAGAAAGTAATTTTTCTTTTTACTTTGAATGAGGACTTTTAACTGATTTTGTTTGAGCTGAAAAGTTCGCTGAAAAGGACATCTAAATACTTTAATTTTGAGAGTTAAATTTTAGGATATTCTATTTTTTATTGTTGACTTTTGGATGGTAGAGTTTTAATCTTTAAGCATTAGTCTTTCGAATTGACTCGCGAAAAATGATTTAATACTTTTTGCCTGAAGTGCTTTTGTCGTTAATCAATTAAGCGCTTTGGTGGGATTTTTGTCTATCGTTTAGTTTTTTGTCATTTGGAAACATTTCTTTTTATATGAAACACTGAGATAAATGATCACCATTTTTTGTGTATCTGACACTGAATGAACGCTCTCTTTGTAAATCAGAAGTTAATTTCTTTTTTTATTTCTGTTTGAGTTGTAATATTTTATAAGGAGTCTGCATAAAATTAATTATCCTTCCTTAATAAAACATTTTTACACCGAAAATTATTAAAGTTAACAATAAATTCTCTAAAATTTTCACAATAATTTTTCTTGCTTCAAATGATATGAAATCATCGAAATTGAGAACTCATTTAAATTTTACGAATTTATGAATTATGTGAACTGAAATTTTTCTAAACTTATGTATGATTAATGAGAATAAGAAAATTAATGAGAACAAGAAAATATTAGAAAATCATTTTATGGGACTTTTATTTTTCTAAACTTAATCAATTTACTCATTAAGGTAAGGAAAGTCGTTAGCATTCGTAATTTAATCGTTCATATCAATTTTTACACTAACTGATTCATCCTTTGGTATTATTGGTACATTGTTAACAGCATCAGATTTAATGTCAAATTGGGCTTCAGAACCATATTTATAGTAATTCATACCTTTGCATTTGTAGTAAACTTTTCTACAGAGGTAAAAAATGGAGGAGAATCCATAATCGACCTTTGCCAAATGATTTTGAATGAAAAAGTACCAAAATGGAGCAAAGATAAACGCTCCAATTACGTCAATCGAATAATGAATTCTGGTTATTGTCAGCATATTAATCATGTACATTATTGAAACTACACATACTGCACATATTGACTTTCGCCCCAAAGTCCATAATTAAAGTGAAATAATTGTCAACGTTCCTGTATGGCCGGAATAAAAGAAATCTCTGGTATGATCGTATGGGACTGTTATTGAGAAGAATCCTGGATTATGCCAAACTATGTCTTAAGGAAAAGGAAATTTTTATGTATTCTAAGTAAGGAAAGAAGTACCAAGAGAAAGGCTCTGAAAAGGAAGAAGACTCCTGCTGAAATCGGGAACCTCATGTTCTTAATGTTCCACAACCTTGATAAATTTAAATTTACCAGTAGAAGCCCATGAACAAAACCCACCCATCCATGAGAAGCTGACCGATACCAATAATTGCATTGTCCCACCCATGGTAGAGTTTTCGGTTGGCTTCATATGTTATTTAATGGTATTTATCAATGTTGCATGCATTGCCGATATATTTTTTGTACAGTAATCTGTACAGGAAATAACCAAAGCCGAAAATAAAGGCGATAAGGATTTTGTATTTTAAGGAAATGGTTTTGTTTTTCGGTTGATTTTGGGTCGCAGTGAGATCGTCGTTGAGAATAATGTCTTCTGCCATTTCTGGTCAGTGAAATGGATGTTTATAAAAGTTGTTTAGAAAGTAAGGTGAGATTTTAATTTAAACGTCAATGCTTTTGAATAATTTTATTTTTTCGTATAAATGTTACATCTAATTTAGAAATTTACATCTAATTTAGAAATAGGCTTTCCCAATAATTGTTTCAGAGAAGTAAAAACCTTAAATAAATTTACATTCCAAAATAATCTTTAGAAAGTATTCTATTCTTATTTCTTAAAGTAGATGATATTGGAATATGAAAATAAAATAAATCGACAAATTTATAATTACTTTTTGAATAAAGCATTCAGAATAAAAGTTACAAATAAATGTAAAACGAAGTCGAAGAATTTGGAATTTAAGCCATTGCTTATGAAGAACTTGAGTCTGAATTCCAAGAAGTATTGATGAGTCTCAGTTCTGATCAAACCTTGGATCGTTTTAGAGTCGAATACTAAAAAATCCATCGCGCCCTTAAACATTCCCACGAACAATAAAAAAAATTACTTGGTAAATGTCGTTAACTCTCCAAAGACATCATTGCAGGAGCAGCCAAGCTTCAGTCAGCACTTAAATTTTCCAATGATGATTCTCACACAATATCATACTTGAAAGCTTAAGTCTCTAAAACTTATAAATACCTTTAACTCTCTCGTTAGCATGAATAACTGTCCAAACAAAAGATTTAAAAGCTTAAAGCTGAAATGAAAAGGCTGCATACAATGATGTAACAAAATTAATCCATAAACGAAGGAAGAGTCGCTTCTGTAAGTTAATACACAATTGCCAATTAAGAACTCGAAAAAGAAAAAGAAATTCTTCAAGTCTCACTCGAATCTAATAAGGCTTAATTACTGCAAATTCAACAAAAAATATCTGAAAATTAAAGCCTAAAACTATCTTTGAAACAACAATATGAAGAATTGCTTAAGAAAAAATCTGAACAGTAACTTAAAGTCAAATCAGAGGAGTAAAATAAGAAACTCAAGAAGGATGAACTTGAAGTTATAAAAGTACAGTTTGATAACGCCAGAGCTGAATAAGGTAACAATAAAAATCTCAGAAAAGAACTCAATTTTAAATTCAAAGAACTTGATTCAAAACTTTATGAAGTGGAACTTGCCATTGAGAAATAAAAGAAGACTTTTAAAAAACTTGAGAAGTAAGAAGCAATTTAAAACAAAAAACTCAATGAAATCGAGGAAATTAACACTTCAATGTCCTAACTCACAAAAAAGAAATAAAAATAACTTGAAACATTGAAATAAGAAGTTTAGAAATAACAAATGAGACAGGCAAATCTGAGAAAGACCTCATAAGGGATTCAGCAGTAAATAATGTCTTTAAGAATTTAAAAATAAGAAATCGAAAAGTTGAAGGAATCAATTAATCTTGGATTAATGCAACTTTAAACCGAAATTAATGAATAAAAAAAGAGCTCCTCAAAAGACAAAAGTTTCATATAAAAACTCAAAAGAGATCGGGACATGTACAAAAAGTAACTTTAAAGATCTGAAACAAACAACAAAAAAGTTTACTAAGAAATTATTAATAAAGAAAAAACACTCAAATAAAAAGAAAATTAACTCTTCGGGCAGAAAAAGTAAATCGAAAAACTTAACAAACAAATTACTGCTCTTGAAAAAGAAAGAGATGCCAACTCTTTTCAAGCAACTTCTGCTGAAGCGAAATACTTTTATGCCAGAGATTAAGTCAAATTAAGAGACAATTTTATTGCTTAATTTCAAAAGCAGAACATCGAAACTGAATCAAAACTTAAGAAACAACAATCTTTGTATGAAGCTGTCAGAGCAGACAGAAACCTTGTATCTAAGAAACTGGCAGAAATACAATAACAAAAATCATAATACAGTAACAGATACCGAAGGGTAACCCACCAAATTACTCAATTGAAGTAAGAAATTGACACAAAAGAAGCCGATTTGGTGAAAGAGCACAATTAGCATAAGAAAAAAGATAAGAAAATTGAAGATGAAGAGAAGAAAATTGGAAAATACGAGAAGGACATTACAGAAAAAGATGATAAAATAAAGAACTACAAAATTGAAATTGAAAAATTAAGAGCAATCATCAAATAAACAACTTATCAACAACAGAAACTCCAATAAGAATATTAACTTGTGGTTTCAGAAAGGGATATTTTAGGAACTCAACTGATAAAAAGGTCGGCATAAGCTGATTTACTTTACGAAAAAATTAAAATAAACCAATCAGCTTTAGCAAAAGGCGAAGTCCAATACAATTAAAAGTAACTTTTTAATCTAAATTTAGAATTATTGACATAGAAACTCAAAAAGAAGAAATTGCAGCTCTTATGAATGAAATCAAAAACTATAGAAACCAAAACAGTGCTATTTCTGATTTGAAAGCATAAATTCATAATTTAACTCGGTAACTCACAGAAAGTAAATTGAAAGTCAAAGCTTTATCGTAAGAGATTTAAAATCCCATGAATGTCCATCGTTGGCGTAAACTTTAAGCCACAGATTCAGCAACCTATGAACTCATGACTAAAATTCAATCAATTCAAAAAAGACTTATTTCAAAGACGGAAGAAGTCAAACAAAAGTAACGTTAACTCGAAAAGAGAGAACAAGAATTAAAATCTTTGCAATAAGTTTTGAAAAGACAACCTTCGATTGAATAATAAAAAATGATTCCAGTTTACGAATAAAATCTGCAGCAAAAACAAAGACAAATCACAGCAATGAAGGAGTAAATTAATAATTACGAGGAAACGATGTAAGAGTACAGCATTTAATTGGAAAGACTGCAGAAAGAGTTGCAAAATTATAAGAAGAAGTTCTTCATCCAGAAAAAAAGAGAACTTCAGCAGAAAGAAGAGAAAAAGACCCAAGAAGATTACATTAAGGTCATATTGCCCGATAAAAGATTCACAGGGGGCGGTTTCAATTTGGCCATTTGATTTTATTTTCACTTTCAATTTTTATCAATCAATTCAAAATCTCTCAATACCTTATCAAACTGTAATTTACACATTTCTTAAAACTTTATAATTAATTGCATTCTGTCTTAATGTAAAATTGGTTTATTTTTATAGTAATTTCCATACAGAAAAATGTTAAGAAACTTTCATAATGAACCTGCAAATCGATTTGTACCAAAAACCTCTCAGCAGTTATTTCGCCGTATTGACGTTCCCCATACACGCAGTCAAAGTCGTCTCTCGAGAACCAGCAAAGGGTAACGAAATTTTCCTCATTTGAATGCATCCCAGTCCACAAATAACCTTCACCAAACTGGAAAGTCTCTCGATAATTCGAAATAAAATCTCATGTTTTAAAGCTTTCTTCAAAAAGTAAATTCGGCATCACGTATCGACGAGAAATCGATTGTGGGGAATTATTTAAACTCTTTAAGAAAAGATTATGATAAAATGCACAAAGAAACAAAGTAACATTTGTCTTCAATCAATATTAAAAAGAAAGACATTGAGTTCTTAAAAGAAAGAGTTAAGTTGCAACAACAATCAATGAAAAGTTTGGACCAAAAGATGGAAGACAAACTCAAATAACTAAAAAACATCAAATAAAACCAGCAATAAGTTGAAACTGAAAGAAAAACTTTGGATCATATAATTTTCAGAATGAAGAAGGATCAAATTTTCTATAAACAATATGGTCGAGTGTTTGAAGGCCATTTAAACTAAAAAAAGAAAGTTCTTAAAACGGTCAATGAAAGTATTTTAAATGAAGATTAGAAAATTCATAAATTAATACTGAGCATAGAAAACATGAGAAAATAACTTTATAAAAACCAAGAATTCAGATAAAGAAAATTAGAAGATTATTGCTAAAAATTGGAAAACATTCAGGACAAAGAAATGTTCATTCAGGAAAGAAAATAAAGAACTTTGTAACTTCAATCCATTGAGTCCAATGACATCTTAAAGGCTAAAAACTCATAAATGAGAAATATTTGTCTCATTAACAAAGTCGCTGACAGTCTCTTTGAAAGCAAAATGAGAAGACTCATTAACACGTATGAACACATTCAAAAGGCTTTCCACACCATTCAAGTCAAAACAGTAATTTTTTTGTTAATTCAAGTCAATAAATGACCCAACCATGATTGCTGATAAATTCTTTTCTTACGGGTAATTGACTTAAAACCTTATGAAATCCATTTCAAATTATGAAAAAGTGCTTTAAGAAAAAACAAAGCGAAATGAAAAGTTGAAACAAGAATTGAGGATGATTGATGAAAGAAATTATAACAATGAGACAGTGGAGATAAAAAAGTAAAATTCTAAAAATCTGACAATTTAAAAGATTAATTTGATGAACTAAAGATGTTTAGTTTACAAAAAAATAACTGATTGGATCAACAAACAAGCTAAGAAAATGAAAATACTTTAAAATTCAAACGAAGAAGAATCCGATGTTGAAAATGTTGCTAAAAAGTTCATTCAAATCTGTTTGAAAACTAAAACCTAAACTGAAGAAATGGTATTTATTGATTAATTTCAGGCCAAAAATTTCAAAACTCATTAAAAATACATTACTCCAGGGATTCGAATTAAAAAGATTGTGAAATAAAGTTATCTTGATTACAGAAACAATAAAGGAAAATAGTAACCAAGTGAGCAGTTTTAATAAAATATGAGTGAAGATGAATTATTGAAAGTTGGAAAGACAGGTGGAAAGAGAAATTTCATGATAAAACAGAAGACGATAAACCTTGGTAATTTGAACAACTCAAAGGAAATAAAGAACGAGTCGATAATCAGCGACAGAAAACTAAGAACAATATAAAATTAATGAAATTGAAAACAAAACTGAGTGATAAAAGAAAACAAAAGATATTCAGAGTTGCAAAAGAAAAATGTTACAAAAAGTTGAAGGAGCTGTAAAAGAGAAGATTGAAGATAAATTGTAAAAATAAGAAGTAAACTTATTTTAGTAAGAATTGATATTTTGTAATTTTTATTGTTAAATACAATAAGATTTTATTTCACAGAAAGAATGTTGATAAGATGACGGTAAATTATAATTAAGACCAACGACTCATTTTATTTGTATCTTAAAATATCTCCAACTTACTTATTATGCGTGCTGATACCTTAAATCTTCTTTGAAACTGAAGATTTTAGAAAGTCATTTATTTGAATACCAACAAAAAAAATAAAATATCTTCAATCCAAGTCCATTCCTTCTCAAGAATTCAAAAATTTCAACTGGTACTCAGGAGTAAACTTCTCCCACCTTTTTATGTGGATGTCTTTCGGAATTATCTGCATTGATTTTTACTTGGAATTCTTGTACTCTTCGACGATTTGCTCCAACAATTCATGTAAAAGTTTCATTGCATGATTGTACTTTTATAATGAATTCGACAACACCAAAACTTATCTTTCAGTTTCTGTCTTACGATTTACAACAAGTTTCAATAAAAGGTCTTCCACTTTAGATTCCTCATTCTCATGTTCGAATCTGAACATCTTCTCACACATGTAATGAACTCTGATAAAGTTACAGCCCTAAGTTTGATAAAATTTTACTTAAACGCCCAAAATTCTCTGTTTGAGCTGGAAAGACTTGTCACTGATATCAAGGCCAATCACTCCTTTGTACTTGAAAATATCAAATACTGAGTCAAACTCGTAATCCTGAATTATTAAAAAGGTACGTCTTCGGTGTAAGTTATCATGTCTTAAACTTTTATCGATCCAATAAGAGGCTCGCTAAAAAGTTTCTCATCGTGCTGCAACTTTTTAACACATAATTTTGCTGTTATTATACGTTCCTTCTCATCCATAGAATTGAGAACTCTTAAAGCCAACAAGGCTGAAAAGTAATCACTGTAAATTACGTAGGCGATTGATTCTTACTTTTTGACCACTTGATCTTCGGATAAATTTTTAGTTGATTGCTTCAAGATTATGTTTTAAATTTTGCCAAATTTTCTAAAAAACTCTTCAATGTCGTTTTGGTTGAAACTGAAACTTTAAGGTAAAGAAATTCTTAAGACACCAACATTTTCTTTGTACATTTTGGAAATGCTGTAAATTAATTTGTTTGCATATCGATCGTTTTAAAGGGCAATTTTAAGTTCTTTGTAAAGGTCTTGAGGTTATTATGAAGACGAGTCATCGTATGAAGATTATGACTCAGATTACGAATATCGCCGATCTGGTCGAGAGTAGCCTCTTTTCATTTGATTTTAATAATGCAAAAATTTATAAAATTGCTTTATAAATGGTTTTATAAAAGATGGGTTTATTTATAAACATGGTATTTAATTAAATAACAAGATGGTAAAAAACGACATTGGCAGGATTCGAACCTGCGCGGGAAAACCCAATGGATTTCAAGTCCATCGCCTTAACCACTCGGCCACAATGTCTTCTCAAAATACTCTTCTCTTGTTTCCAATTAAAATTATTTAAATTTCAGCTCATAAGGTCATACAAAACAAGAACAGAGGTAAGATATTGACAGCTGACATTTAGCAAATAATTTTTGCAACTATAATTTGAACAAATAAAACAATTTGAATTTCTAAAATTCACTGAATACAAAACAATATCTAAAATAAAATTTATTATTAATCAGGTATTGATTCTTTGAATCTTACCATCTGTTTACAATTATATCATTTGATAAACGATCTTTTCTCTTCTGGATTTTAAAAGTTTCTTTACTCATTTCCTCTAATGTTATTGTTCAAAAGTTATGAACATCCTGGAGAAAATCTGATAAAATCGTCCATTAAAATTTATGATGGCCTTTTAGAGCTTATTGTCTTTTGGGAACTCTTTCTGCTGTATTACATCAGTTGCATACGATTTAGGCGAGTACTAAAAAACGTCTTTAAAGGGTTTAAACCTTAAATACTCTCCTCTAAGAATTATAATTTATCTTCCTTTTTACGATTTTATTGGCTCAGAAGAGAAATAGTTTTATTCATATTTTCAATTTCATTTTCATACTCCAATAACTTTAATTCTTAATTTTTTATTTTATAATTGTAGGAGTCAAGACTTTGAAGATTGCGTTTTCTGTAAAATGCATCAATTTTTCTTTGACCTTTTTATTTTTGATTTCGTATTGAGTTATACATGCTCTGAATATGAGAAAAAACATTACTTTTCTTTTTTAAAGTTGAAACTAATTTCTTTCTTAGAGCTGATTTTTTAACTTGTTCGATTCCCACTTTGCTTCTTTTGTAGATTTTTTTTTCTAATTTATCATCGTTGATATTGTTTATCTCAGAGAATTTTTCATATTTTTTCTTTAGGAAATGTTTTTCTTTTTTAATTATTGCAGCTGGTGATTTTTGCGCTCCTTTAATTAAGTTTTCTAGGATAATAAAATTTTTACTTAAAGTGATTCTTATTAATGACGTTGCCTTACTTTTTGCAAAGTTTTTAATTCCTTTCCTTTTGAATCTAAAGATTTGTCGAGGTTTTAGCTGAGTTTTTGAACATAAAGAAGATTATTATGAGTTTTATTGAAAAGATTCTCGACTCTTTTTGTTTTATTTTTTTATTCCATGTGGATAGTCGCTATTCCTATGAAGTCAGGTTAAAAGCGAGATGACCTGATCATATTGTAAACTGAGGAGGGATTAATGGTAGACATGTATTAATAAGAACTAATAAATTATTTTTATTGCCGAGTTATAATATTTGATCCTAATGAAGGTTGGTAAAAAATATCTTATCGTTAAAATATTGATAAATTAACAAGAAAAGTAATTAATAAAATTAAATAATATTTTGGGAAATAAATTCCAGTTTATTAGATTTTAGAGCTCTTTTAACTCCTTCATGAATATTAAGTCCCTATCAATAGCCTTAATTATAACCTTCATATCTTTGTCATTGGTTGCTGTTTTGAAAGAATCAACCAAGAAGGAACTTTCCTAATATCAAAAATGGAAACACGAATTCAACATCAATTATCAATCCGCATTTTAAGATCTTTACCGATAGAAACTCTTTCTCCAAAAAAAAGCCCTCATTGATCTCCACAATCAAAATAAAACTAAAACCTACACCAGAGGACTCAACCAGTTCTCTGCACTTACTCCCGAATAATTCCAATAAACTTACTTAACTTATAATCGCCAACCTGTTTAATCTCAACCCAATACCATCGTATAAATTGACTCAGAAAACGTTCCAAACGCTAATATTGATTGGAGAACTCAAGGAGTTGTTGGACCTATAAAAAATCAAGGAAAATGTGGATCTTGTTGGGCCTTTTCAACCGTAGCAGGACTGTAATCCATGAGCAAACTTTTCTACGGTTAATTAAGAAGCTTCTCCTAGCAACAACTTGTTGATTGCGATTTACAAAATAGAGGATGTGTTGGTGGTCAGATGAGACTTGCGATTGATTATGTCAAAAAACACGGAAGTCTTTAGGAATAAGAATACCCTTACAAAGATTCAAGAGGGCTCTGCCTCAAAAGGAATGGACATTTCTTCGTTTCTGGACACAGTGATGTCACAGGATGTAATAATCTCGCTAATGCACTCGTCTCTAGACCTCTTGTTGTTGGTCTTGACGCTAATACATGGGATGACTATCAATCAGGAATTTTTGATAATTGCAAAAACGATAAGGATGTTTTCAATCATGGAGTTCTTCTGATGGGAATGACAAGCGAATATTGGATAATCAAGAACTCATTTGGAACAAAGTGGGGCGAAAATGGATTCATGAGACTCGCCATGGGAGATACTTGCAATATTTGTGACGATGGAATTTTAATTTTAAAATGATTTGCTCTTTTTAAAAGTAAATCCCTCTTTTAATGTTATTATTTGACCAAAATATTAATATAGCAATATAAAATTTTACTTCTAAAATAATGGATTTCAATCACCTCGAATCATTGATCGTTTCCTTATAAACGCGTCCAGATAAGATCAAAGCTTTGACAGATTACATTTTGCTTAACAGTTCATCCTGTGAAAATTAAGTTGCCACAGTTCTCCATCAAAGATACAATTCATTCCCACTTGACAAAAAGTTAGCGATATTTTACACCGTATCTGAGATACTTATTCTTTCGAGTCAAAGGAGATAAATTGCTTTTTTCAAAGCATTTGGCAATAAACTGAGACCATTTTTAGAGGCTCTTAGTCTCGAAGTTAAAGATACGAGAGTCATGAGAGATCTATGTAGAACTTTAGATAAATGGTAATCTTAGTAAATGTTTGCTGGCAATTTTATGGAAAAACTCAAGGCAGTTGTCAAAGATTTTTATGTAAAAGTTCGTGAATAAAATAATGAATAAGCGCAATCAATGGGCTTCAGGAAGTACAAAAAGACATTCTTAATGTAAATTAATGATTTACGAGGTTCGAAATCGTCTTATGAAGTGTATCAAACTTACTGTTCATACTTGTAAATTGAGCAAAAACTTGCTAATCTGAACATGGAATTCAGTAAAATAGATTTTGATCGGTCCAGTGAGAATGCTGAGATTCACAAGAGGAGATCCGAATAACTTCTTAAAATTTACCATGATTTGAGGTAAAAATTATAAGCTTGCCTGATTAAAATTCATAATTCCTTCAAAAATATCAGGGAATAAGCCCTTGAATAGTATGATTCTTTAAAATAAGACGCAGGTAGGGCAGTATAAATGGTAAGAACTAACAGTATGGAGTGAGCAGAAAGTGTAAATAATTGATTGTCATAAAGAATCGCAAATAATTGGCTTTAAAGATAAAAAGACTTTTTAGATGAATTTTCTCCAAATTGATTGATTATTTTAACTTCAAATTTATTGATTAAGTCTTAATTTTTTCAAATTTAATAGGAAGTATAAAAAGT
>Ga0102832_1001662_pt1 | contig 15977 bp, 12 predicted proteins | sample EBPBio282013_DNA_FD_88942 | JGI IMG/M metagenome (GOLD analysis project Ga0102832, IMG submission 88942) | Wastewater treatment Type I Accumulibacter community from EBPR Bioreactor in Madison, WI, USA - Reactor 2_5/28/2013_ DNA (Illumina Assembly) | ecosystem: Engineered > Bioreactor > EBPR >...
ATCAGTATGCTGCGGGCGCAGTATGCCGTTAATCAGCAGTTCGAAAGTCTCGCGACCACGAGCAACGATTGGGCTTATTGGGATGACACCTACCAATTCGTGCAAGATGCAAACCCGACCTACATCAATCTCAACCTAGACGAAGCAACCTTACAGAACCTCCAGCTTGATTTCATGATTTTTATGAACACGGCTGGCGAAGTGGTCTATAGCGAAACCTTGAACCGGGTCGCAGAAGTCAGCGCCCTCACCGCCGATACCGCCATTATGCAAAACCTGTTGACGATGCCGACGGATTGGCATGTCAATCAAGGCATCGTGGAGGTTTCAGGGCATATCGCCTTCGTCTCGTCCCGCAACATATTAAACAGCCTGCTCACCGGCTCGCCCAAAGGTGTGCTGATTATCGGTCGCTTCGCCGACCAAGCGATCATCAGCGAAATCAACCAACAGACACAGCTTATGGTATCGATCACCCCGTTGGATATGCTCTACCCGACCGACGATTATCTGGCTGCGCGAGCGGAACTCGCCTCGGCTGAACCCCCTGAGATTGTCTACCGCTTGCGCGAGCAGTCGGCAATCGGGTATGCCGTGTTGAAGGACATCAACGACCAACCGGTAGCGATGCTTCAAATCCAAACTCATAACCGCATCTACCAAGCGGGTAAACAGGCCGTTTTCTACATCTTGGTCGCGCTGTTGGTTTCGGGGGTGGTGTTTGGCGGGGTGGTGTTGTGGCTCATCGACCGGATTGTGATTTCACGTCTGGCCTATATCGACCGCCGTATCAAAGAAATTGGGAATGCGAACAACTTATCGGGGCGCTTAGTGGTTCCCGGCAACGACGAACTGTCGCGGCTTGCAGAGACGATGAACGGCTTTTTCGCTAAAAGTGAATTGTCGCAAGAGCAGCAGTTGAAAGACCTAAATACGAGACTGACGCGGCTCAATACGGAACTCAGCGAAAAAATCACCGAACTGCACGAAAACCAGAAGTATAAAGATCGCTTTTTCGCCCATGCCTCGCACGAATTTCGTACACCGCTTGCCATCCTGCGAACGCGCTTATACCTCGCCCGCCGCAAGCCGGAACAGTGGGAAAAACACCTCGACTCGTTTGAGGAAACGCTGGAACACCTCATCCGCATCATCGAAGATATTTTCGACCTCACGCGCTTGTCAGATAATAAGATGACGCTCAACTTGCAGCCTGTCGATCTGAATGAATTCACCGATATGATGCTGAAGTTGGATCAGAATAGTTCACACAGGCCGTCACAGCGGCTCTGCCACGACTTCCCGCCAGAAGCACTCTCGGTCATGCTAGACCACGCCAACTTTGGTCGCGCGTATGAAAAGAGCATGAAGTATATGACCGATTTTACGCGGGAGGACGCGGACATCTGGTCACGATCACCCGAAATGCTCAGGCCGAGATCCCCTCCGCCACCCTCAGTATGTACAGTCATGGGTTACATATTGATGAAAGCCATTTGGATGATATGTTTTCGCCGTTCTTCCAGGCCAGCGAAGGCACAATCCGTCATACCGGCCTCGACCTTGCCATCGCCCGCCAAATCGTTTCCCTGCATGGTGGCTCGCTCATCGCGCACAACGACCCCGAAAAAGGCGGCGGCTTGACGTTCAACATTCCGCTGGTGCCTTCCAACTGACAGTCATGTGATTAGATTGTTAAATCCCTTAACAAAATCTTCAATCATCTCTTAAACATCTTTTTACATCCGGTTGATTGAGTTACAGTACGCTTATCCTTCAGCTTCCGGTATTGCGCCGTCAACAGAATAGGCGGATGACTCATGACCCCACGACAATTTACCTCGCTTGAGCGCAGCGTTCGCCAGCGTGTCTTACGCATCGCCCATCGCGGCGGCTCGGCCTATGCCCACGAAAACGGCGCGAATGCCCTGCGCGTCGCCGCCGAGATGCAGGCGGATATGGTCGAAATTGACATTCGCGTCACGGCGGATGACCGTCCAGTCGTCGCCCATGACGACACGCTCAAGCGGCTGTACAACGTGTCGGCTGCTATCCGTGACCTCACGCTGCGCGATCTACGGACGGTCGTCCCGCCGCACAGCGAACCGATCCTCACGTTTGAGGAAGTGGCGCTGACGTGCGTGGCGCTGCGCTTAGGGATGTACTTAGATATAAAAGATTGGAACGCGGCTGCATCGCATCAAATCTTCCGCACACTCGACTCGTTCGAACTCACCGATTACACCATTGTCGGCTTGTTCCGCCCTGATTGGCTGGCGGAGGTCAAGTCGCACCGCCCCCGCCTCCGCACCTCGGTGCTGTTCGGCTCGGTGCATGTCGATCCGGTGGCGCTGGCGCAGTCCGTCAACTGCGATTATGTGCATCCCTGCTGGGAAAATGCCGCGCCCGAACCGCATATCCTGCTCACCGAAGATTGGCTGCATCGCGTCCGCGCCGCCAACTTGGGCATCGTCACATGGCACGAGGAACGCCCCGCCGAAATTACCGCGCTCAATAACCTCGGCGTGGATGGCATCTGCTCGGACACGCCGGACATCCTCTATAACCTAACAGGTGTCACCGCCGCGCAAGCAGAATAACAAAAAGGGCAGTGCCGTTTGACACTGCCCATGACCTCAGTTGCTCTTACGGCAGCGTCCAATCCGGCTCGCCGATGTCCGCGATGCAGCTTGCATCCGGTTCCTGCGTCGGGTCGTCAAGGAATGCCTGCATGATGCCCGCCGAGCATTCGTTCATATCAATCACCCCATGCCCGCCGCCGGGGAACGCGAAGAAGTAGCTGTTCGGCAGGTAGCTCGCCGCGCCTTCCGCCCACTTCGCCGGGGTAATCGGGTCGAACTCGCCGGACACGACCAGCGTGGGGATGTCACTTTCGACTGGCTGGGTTTCGATGTCATCGGCAGGGGTAACACCCCAGATGGTGCAGTCGTTAAACGCCCCTTCAATCGACAGAATACTGTTGTTATGCAGCGCTGAACCGGGGTCAGGCACATTGTCCAGCGCCGTATCGAGGTCGAGGAAGGCGATTTCTTCTTGGCACTCTACCGACAGGTTCATGCCTTCACTGTCGCTCACATCTTCATCCTGCCGCAGCTTCTCCATCCCGGTCGAGCCGGACTCCAATTCATCCAGCGCGATGTAATTCCCATTGGCAATCTCATTAATGACCCACGGCACCGACGGAATGCTCTCGCTGCTGTACAGCACTTGGAAAAGGCGGTCGATCAGCGCGTCGCCCGTCAATTCTTGGTCAGTTTCCTCGCCGGTATCCGCGTCCGTACCCGTATAAAGGGCGGGTTCGGCGTTCAACTGCTCGACCGTATCGAAGAACAACGTCTCCAAATCGGGGTATGCGTCGTTGCAATCGGCATTATCCGCACACGCCGCGAACAAACGGCTGAACACATCAGCGGTGTTTTCGCCATATTCTTCCCACGAACTGACTTCCGGCGGATATACCGAGTCGATGATGACACTGCGAACACCTTCGGGGTAATCGCGCATGATGGTCAGCGCCAAACGTGTGCCGTAAGACACGCCGTAGACATTCCACTCCTCAATGCCCAGCGCGACCCGTAAATCCGCCACGTCTGCCGCGTTTTCGGCGCTGTTGTAGGCTTGCAGGTTCACGCCCTCATCAACGAGGCGGTCATGGCAGGCTTGGGTCGCGTCGTCCTCGCCCGCGTCCGCCTCGACACAGTTAAGACTCGGTTGTGAATAACCCGTGCCGCGCTGGTCGAGCAAAATCAGGTTGCGGTCTTGCATATACGCGGTATCGAGCCACCCTTCGAGTTCACCAACCGCGTTGCCACCCGGCCCACCCGCCAAATAGATCACCGGATCAGGCTGCGCCGAGTCGCCCGGCGCGTAGTAAATGGCATAGGCCAGTTGAATGGTCGGGCTGTCGTCAGCCGTACGGTCTTCCGGCACGAACAAGTAGCCGCAGTCGACATCCTGCCCCTCGGTCAGGCCATCCGGCAGTTCCATCCAGCAGTCAGTGAGTTCGACATACGGCAGGCTGTCCTGTGCCAGCACGGGCGCAGCCATCAGGCTCATCAACAAAAAAACGAGTCCGTAAGCGTATCGCATCGAAATGTCCTTTAATAAATACGGTCGTATTCATTGTAGGGCTATTCAAGACGATGGGTGATAAAGGTTGTCTCAGCTCGGTTCTGGCTGCTTCCGGCTGATCATCACGAAGGCCAGCAAAGCGCTCAGTCCCGCCATCGCCGCGCCGATGAGCGCGATCAAGCGGAAGGTTTCGACGTATGACGTTTTCACCGCAGTACTCAGCGCTGCCGTCGTTTCTTCGGGTAAATCTTCCGGCGGCTTGGCATCTGCCAGCTTCGAGGCTTCCGCTTGCATGTGTGCCTGTACAGCCGGTGGTACGTTCAAGCTGGCGACCTGTGCATCGAGTAAACCACCGAAGCGTAGCAGCGCCAGCGAACTCAGCAGCGCAATCGCCAGCACACCACCCGTACGGGCAACCGCGTTATTGATACCGGAAGCCACACCGCTGCTGTTGGCGGGTGCCGAACCCATCACCGCTGTTGTCAACGGCGCGACAGTGATACCCATGCCGATACCCAGGAACAGCGCGGCAGGGAAATAAGTCGTCCAATAATCACTCGGCCCGTTGGTTAACCCCGGCAGCGCGAACAGGAAGAACCCGACACCCGCCAGCGCCGGGCCAATCGTCAGCAGCAAGCGCGGCCCCATACGGTCGGCAATCGCGCCCATCCGCCGCGATACCAGCGTCAAGATAATGCTCAATGGCAGCAGCACCAAACCGGATTCGAGTGGGGGATAACCCTGCACTTGAATCAGGTTGAAGGATAAGAAATAGGGAACAGCCGACAGCGCCCCGTAGAGGAAAAAAGTCAGCGCATTCGTCCCGCTGAAGGTCGGCGACTTGAACAGGCTTAACGGCATCATCGGGTGTGCGCTGCGGTTTTCCACCACGATAAATGCGGCAGCCGCAATCATCCCGCCAATGATCGTCACCAGAATCAGTGGGTGGGCAAAGCCGTAGTTGGGTGCTTCGCTCAGGCCGAAGGTTAAGCCCGCTAACCCCAGCGTAATCAGCAGCGCACCCGCGTAATCTAAATTCGGTGGCGCGGTTTCGTCACGGGTTTCTGGCACATACTTGACCAGCGCCCACAGTGCCACTACCGCTAACGGCAGGTTGAGGAAAAAGATCAGCCGCCATAATCCCGCACCCGCCAGCCACCCACCGATGACGGGGCCAAGCAGCGTGGTCAGCGTGGTGAAGGTTGACCATGTGCCAATCGCTTTGCCGCGCTGGTCGCCATCGAAAAACACGGCGATGATCGCGAGGCTGCCGGGAACCATCAACGCCCCGCCGATGCCCTGCACCGCCCGCGCCGCGATCAACATACCCACGCTCTGCGAGAGGCCGCAAACCAGCGACGCACCGGAAAAGATCACGATGCCCGTCATATACACGCGCTTGCGCCCGAAGCGGTCACCCAGCGAGCCGCCGACCAAGATCAACGCCGCGAGGAACAAGAGGTAGGCATTAGCGACCCACGCCGTTTGCGAGGCATCCATGCCCAAATCCGCCTGTATGATCGGTTGGGCGGGGTTCAGCGCCGTGCCGTCCAAAAAGGCCATGCTGGAGGCTAAAATCGTCGCCAGCAGCACACCAAACTCCAACCGCTGGCGGTTATCAGAAGTGCTCATCGTGTGTTTTTATGTCCTGTTGAATAAGGTGCTTATTTGAGCAATCGATTGCATGAAAAATCGCGCGAAATCTTTATGGAATACAGTCGGGTTGATGTGAGCATTCCTTTCTTTTTCGGTGTAGACTGAATAAATAGCACGATACACATCAGGAAGCGAAACATGATCGATCAGGTACTGTTGAGTTCCAGCGACCGGAATATCGTAGATTGCATCCGACTGGCGCAGGAATATCAACTGGGTATCGAACTCATGGCGTTTGCTTTTCCGCATGTGCTGGATGGTGATTGGCAGGGCATGGTCGCCCGTTACAAGCAGTTGCTACAGCCTATCGTCGGTGCGCGCTCGATGCACGGCCCGTTCATGGATATGGCCCCCGGCAGCCCTGACCGCCGCATCAACACCATCTGCTTCGAACGCTACCAGCACGCCATCCGCATCGCCTCCGAACTCGAAATCCCCATCGTCGTCTTTCACGCCAACTTCATCGCCGCCATTCACACCCTCGAATACCGCACCGGCTGGCATCAGCGCAACCTCGACTTTTGGATACCCGTAGCCGAATACGCGCAGCAGTATGGCGTAACGGTCGCCGTCGAGAATATGTGGGAGTTTGACCCGGATATTATCGGCGACCTGCTCAAAGAGATTAACCATCCCAACCTCCGCGCCTGCCTCGACCTCGGTCACGCCCACCTGTTCGGCGAAGTACCGTTCGAACGCTGGTTGGAGTCGCTCGGCGGGTTGATTGTGCATACCCACATGAATAACAACGACGGCAAAATTGACATTCACATGGGGCTGACGCACGGCGTTCTGGATTATGCCGATCTGCTGCCCAAAATTCGCGCCCTCCCCGCCCCCCCCACCATCACGCTCGAAATGGATCAAATCGACTTCATGAAGGCCAGCCTCGCCTATATGAAGCTCGCCAAACCCTACCAACCCGAACTGCCGTAATCCCCACAAACCCGATTGTAGGGAAGAGGCGTGCCGCCTCCGCGCCACCCCCACAAACCAACCGCACATCCGTAGGGACAGCAGACAGGCTGTCCGGTACTTTCAGAACGTCTCCATTCTGAATAACACTGCCACTTGTTTTCACGACCGGCTCCGAAAAACGCTTGGCGAAGCCTATTAACTCGACTCTGTGTATCTCTGCATTCTCCTCTGAAAGTCAGGTGTCCAAACGACGGATTATTCCCTCCCCATTGCTATGAGGAGGGTTAGGGTGGGGTGTCTGACAAAACTTCAATCGCCTTTGTAATTCTGCTCCGAAAGTCCTATCAAAAAGCGCTATATTGCTCTCCCTCTCTGTACACGGAGAGGGGGCTGGGGGTGAGGTTCTGATAAACTTTCATCCCTCGGTGTGATGTTCTTTCATAGGGACTCTGCGGTTCAATTCTGGTTTTTCATCTTCTGGGGTGCTGTTATTTCATAGGAACTCTAAAGACCATCCACAACCTCCGTTTGAATCCGGTTTACCTTTTCAAACCGCGTCTTCACAAATCGGGGTCAGAAAGGATCAAGCTGCCTGTTCCTGCCTGTTTTACAGGCAAATTTTTCCACCTTTCTTTGCAGTAAATTCTTCTCCGTCTTTCCTCTGTGTCCTCTGTGCCTCTGTGGTAAATGCCTTTGCCTTTCTCCGCCTTTCCTCCGCACTCTCTGCGGTTCAACCTTCTCCGCATTGTCTTGGCGTTCTTGGCGACTTGGCGGTTCAAATCTTCTCCGTCTTTTCTCTGTGTCCTCTGTGCCTCTGTGGTAAATGCCTTTGTCTTTCTCTCTGTATTTCTCTGCGTTCCTCTGCGTCTCTGCGGTTAATCGCCTTCGTCTCTACTCGCTTCTGTCTTTTTAGGTGTCCTGCCTTTATACTTAGCAGCACTTTGTATAGCCTACGAATGAGGAAACGATGCGCTTAGGAATTATCGGTTTACCCAACAGCGGCAAAACCACCATCTTTAACGCCCTAACCCACCAGAACCTTGCCACCGGTGCAGCCACCAGTGGTCAATTTGAAGTCCATACCGCCGTCGTCAACGTACCGGATCCCCGTGTTGAAAAGCTCAAGGCCATGTATAACCCCAAGAAAACGGGTTATGCCACCGTCACCTACGCCGACATTGGTGGCCTTGATAAGGGCATCAGTGAAGGTGGTTTGAAGGGTCAATTCCGCAATGAACTGTCGCAGGTTGACGGCTTCTTGCACGTTGTCCGTGCCTTCAAAGACGATACCGTACCGCATCCCTACGAAACGGTTGATGCCCAACGCGACCTCGAAATCCTCGACAGTGAATTTTTGCTGTCGGACTTGGTTATTGTGGAAACACGCCTCGAAAAATTGCAGAATGAAATCCGCATCAAGGGCAAGAATGTCGATAAGTTCGTTCCCGTCGAACTCGAACTGATGCAGGGCTTTAAGGCGCACCTTGAAGCCGAACGTCCCCTGCTCGAACTCGATATTACGCCCGAAGAAGCCAAAGCTATTCGCGGCTACGGCTTCATGACACTCAAGCCGGTACTGGTCGTCGCCAACCTCGGTGACGAAGCCGTCGATGTCAACAACATCCTCAAATACAACCGTGCTGGCAGCAAACTCGTCGCCCTGCAAGGCAAGATCGAAGCCGAACTGTCGCAGTTGGAACCCGATGATGCTGCCATGTTCATGGAAGAATATGGCATCACCGAACTCAGCGCCGCTAAGGTCATCCGCCTGTCCTACGAACTGCTGGCTATTCAGTCGTTCTTCACCGTCGGCGAAGATGAAGTCCGCGCATGGAGTGTTGCTGTCGGTGCAACCGCCCCCGAAGCGGCTGGTGCTATCCACAGTGACCTGCAAAAAGGCTTCATCCGCGCCGAAGTCATGGCTTATGACGATCTCATCACCGGTGGTAGTGAAGCTGCCCTCAAGGCAACCGGTAAATTCCGCCTCGAAGGTAAAGAGTACATCGTCAAGGACGGTGACATCGTTCACATCCGCCACAGCAGCTAAACGGCAGTAAGCAATCAAAACTTTTTAGGGGACATCAATTGATGTCCTCTTTTATTGACCTCCTTCACGAAGCAATCCGTTTACGTACTTCTGTCGTAACTATTCTCGACAACCTTCATCGACAACTGAACAGAAATTGAGCAGCGTTTGATCTGTAACGAAACACGGGTTTCGCATACAGTTTAGGTAAGCATTTATGCTCAAACCGCTAATAACGGATAAGATAATGAGTAATCGTTCAGCGTATCAGCCATCCACAGCCATGAGTCAACAAACAGCTTCTCAACCGTCCGGCAAACGCGGTTTGCTCCGCGAATTTCATTACCGCTGGCAGTGGCATCTGCAAGCCAGCCCCGAAACACTCTGGCCGCTGGTCGCGGATACCAACCGCTTCAACCGTGATACCGGCGTACCGGAAATCCATAAACACGGCACCGAAACGCTGACCAACGCCCGCCGCAATCTGCGCCTCGTCCGCTTTGGGGTACCGATTGAATGGCAAGAAGAACCCTTCGAATGGATACGCCCCTTCCGTTACGGGGTCATGCGGCATTACACACGCGGCCCTGTAGGTGATATGCGTATTCAGGCCACCCTTGCCCCACAAACCGATGGGACAACCGAACTCACCTACGAAGTTTGGGCAGCCCCACGCAGCATCCTCGGCCTCGCCGCTATTCCGGCACAAGTTGGACTACTCAGCGCCCGTGCCTTCGCCCGAACCTTCCGCGCCTACGATGAAGTCGCCGCTAACAATCAATCGCTGATTACACTCGCGCCGACTGCCGAGTTTATGCCCGGTGGACATGCACGGCTCAACACGTTATGCGACCGTTTGCTGAATGACGGCGCAAACGCAGACATCATCAACCGGCTGCATGATTTCATCCAAACCGGTGATGATATAAGCCTTTCCAAGATGCGCCCTTATGCCCTCGCCGATGAATGGGGTATTGACCGCCGTCACCTGCTGGAACATCACCTGTTAGCAACACGCACGGGTATGCTCGAACTCCAATGGGATGTCCTCTGCCCGATGTGCCGTGGTGCCAAGCAAACCGGCACATCGCTCGATCAAATTTCGAGTGAAGTTCACTGCGATACCTGCAACGTAGACTTCAAAGTCAACTTTGAGCGTTCGGTTGAACTCAGCTTTCACCCCAATCCGTCGATCCGCGCTGTCAATCAGGCCGAGTTTTGTATGGCTGGCCCACAGACCACGCCGCATATCGTCGTGCAGCAGCTTCTGGCAGCCGGTGAAGAACGGGCAGTGCAGCCCATCCTCGACAACGGACGCTACCGCCTGCGGACACTGGGCTTACGCGGTAGTGAATATATACAGGTTGGCGACGACGGCCTGAATGACATTACCCTGCGTGCCAATAAATTCGACGGTTGGCCGGAAGTGGAAACCGTCATCAGCAACAGTCCCACCCTGCGGCTGCGAAATACCACCGACGAAGAACAGCTTTTCATCCTCGAACGTTTGGCATGGACTGACCAAGCAGTCACCGCCGCCGAAGTCACGACGTTGCAGCTATTCCGTGACCTGTTCGCCAGCGAAGCGCTGCGCCCCGGCCAGCAGATCAGCGTCGGTAGCCTCGCCATCGTCTTTACCGACCTTCGTGGTTCGACCCGCCTCTACAACCAGATTGGCGACGCTCCCGCATTCGGGCTGGTCATGGATCACTTCGATGTGCTGCGTGAAGCCATCAGTGCCGAAGGTGGCGCAATCATCAAAACCATTGGTGATGCGGTCATGGCGGTGTTCCCGCGTCCGGCACCCGCCCTGCGTGCCATGCTGAACGCACAGGCGCAGTTGGCGAACACCCTCGGTCAGCATCCCATCAAACTGAAAGCCGGTATCCACTATGGCCCGTGTATCGCGGTGACGTTGAATGAACGCTTAGATTACTTCGGCTCGACCATCAATAAAGCCTCGCGGTTGGAAGGCTTCTCGACTGGTGAAGACGTGGTGATCTCTAAGGCGGTCTATGATGACCCTGAAGTCGCGGCGCTGCTCTACAGCGGTGAGTTGGTTGGAGACCTTTTCGAAACCCGGTTGAAAGGCTTTGACGACCAAGATTCGCTGTGGCGAGTCATGGGGCAGCCCATCGTAGATGAGGCGTAAAACTCGCTTATTAAGCCTCTTGATGTGCCTTATTTAAAGGGGTGTTTAATAGAAATAGTATTGACGGACATGCTCACCAGCACCACATTTATTGAGAATTCGTAAACAGTTGGCAATTCTTGCTAAAAAGCTGGTACACTATTAGTGCTTTCAAGCCCATACGAGCCGCCTGCTTTTATGTTTAACTATTAAAAGCATTCGAGTTCGCCAAGTGCGATCAGCATAATTTAGGTGCTATTATGTTCGTAGACCCTGCAAGACTGACACTCAGACACCGCAGAACCCTACATCCCGCTTCTTCATCGATTTACCAACCTCCTGCTGTCACGTCAAAATTGTCGATGTCTTTTACTTCGGTTGGAGATTCTTTCCAAACGGATTTTTGCATCAATCTCTGATTGACCTACATAGGGCTGATTGAACGGTACCGGATATGCGAATATCCGGCGGCTGGTCATATCAGTTATTTTTGCGTTCACGAATGCAGCTAAGGAACGATAGATGTCTGATTTTATATTTAAACAACTGATTAATGGGGAATGGGTCGGTGCATCCAACGGTGGCACATGGGCTTTGCTCAACCCTGCCACAGAAGAAAAATTACTCGATATTCCCTTTGGTGATGCGGAAGATGCCCGCGCAGCGATTGACGCAGCCGCAGCAGCCTTCCCAGCGTGGTCACGCAAGACCCCTTACCAGCGTGCCGAAGTGCTGATGAAAGCCGCCGATTGGATTTTGGCACGGGTCGATGAACTGGCCGTCATCACCACCGAGGAAAGTGGTAAGCCACTCTCCGAGTCACTGGCTGAGTGGCGCAGTGCTGCCAACTACATTATTTGGAACGCGGAAGAAGCCAAACGTGCTTACGGGCGTACCATCCCGGCACGCCTCGCTACCCGCCGCATCATGGTTCTTCAACAGCCGTTGGGTGTAGTCGGGACGATTACAGCGTGGAACTTCCCGGTTTACAACGTGGTGCGCTGCTGGTCAGCGGCTTTGGCGGCAGGCTGTACGGTTGTCGGTCGCCCGTCGGAATACACACCGCGTTCGGCGATGATGATGGCGCAGGCTTTCCACGAGTCGGGCGCACCTGCGGGTGTCATCAACTGCATCAACGGCGATGCGGCGGCCATGGGACAAGTGATGCTTCAAGACGAACGCCTGCGGAAGATCAGCTTTACCGGCAGCACCCGTGTCGGCAAGCTGTTGATGGACGGCGCTTCACAAACCGTCACCAAGCTCTCGCTGGAACTCGGTGGTAACGCCCCGTGCATCATCTTCCCCGATGTGAACGTCGAGGAAGTCGCCAAGCTCTCGGTGGCGTGGAAATACCGCAACGCCGGACAGGTTTGTGTCGCCCCGCAGCGCTTCTACGTCCACAGCAAAATCGCTGATGAATTTACTGACCGCGTTGCCAAAGCCTCGCGTACCCTGCGCGTCGGTAACGGCCTCATCAAAAGCACCGAAACTGGCCCCCTGATTAACGCCGTCCAGCGTGACCGCGTTGAAGCGATGGTCAACGAAGCGGTGGCGGCAGGGGCAACCACCCTCAGCGGTGGCTCGCGCCCGTGTGATATGCCTGCCGGTTACTTCTACAGCCCGACTGTGGTGACCGGTTTAAAGGACAGTATGCGCCTGTACACCGAGGAAATCTTTGGGCCGGTGATGCCCATCGTCACTTTCGACGACACCGACGAGGTGCTGGCGATGGCGAACGCCACCCAGTACGGGTTAGCAGCGTTCGTCCAAACCAATGATTTAAATACGTCCGTCCGCATGTACGAGGGACTCGAATTTGGCATGGTGTGCATCAACGATTGGCTGCCTGCCACGCCCGAAGCCCCGTTCGGCGGCATTAAACAAAGTGGGTTGGGTCGCGAAAGCGGCTCGGAAGGATTGGAGGAGTATATGGAACGTAAGATGATTATGATTGGAGGACTTGCATGAACGCCAAGCACGTACCACGAACGATGGTGGTACCCACGATTGCCAAGTTTGCTGATCCTTTGGCAAGAATGCAGAGTGTGATTTTCCCCACGCTGACGCATGATGAACTGCTGCGAGAAGAACATTATTTGCACCATATTAAACTCTTTCGGCAGGGGCAGTTTACAGCGCTGGTACATCACAATGACAAGTGGACGATTGCCGGTTCGACGGTGACGTTCCGCGCCAAGTGGGCGTTCTTTGAAAAGGCGCATACCTTCCAAGAAGCGGTGTCGGATGGCTGGATGGATAACCACGACCCGGATGGCGAATGGCTGTACGGTGGTGATCTCAGTGTTCATCCCGATTATCGCGGCCTCCGTTTAGCGAGCCAGCTATACGATGCCCGTAAGGCACTCGTGCGCCGCATGAACTTGAAGGGCGAGGTTGCGGGTGGGATGCTGCCGGGTTATCACCGCTACCGTGAGCAAATGGGCATTGAAGCCTATGTCGAAAAGGTCACACGCAGCGAATTGACCGACCCCACGCTCACCCCTCAGTTGCGAAACGGGTTTAAGGTCAAAGCGGTTTTGTACGATCACATCACCGACCCGCGCTCGGATAACTGCGCCGCGCTGATCGTGCGTCCAAACCCCGGTTATGAGCCGTACAGGATGCGTTCTTACGCCGTTCATTAGTTAGAGAATCGAGGTAAACAAATCAATCCGTAATGGAAAACATAGAAACGTCTTTGTAGGGGCGACTGCGGCACAACCGGGTCGCCCCTGCTGATTCTTGGGAAGTACATGAAGTGAATCAATATTGCAGTATAATCAATCACAAACCAGTGTGAGAGAAAGATTCACCCAATGAGTGATCACCCTGTAACGGTTACACTGCCTGAGTCCCTCTATACGCCAATCCGTGAGATCGCGGAAGCTAAATCACAAACTGTCGAGGATATTGTCGTTGAACAATTGCAATCAGTGTTATCGGTGCAGTTGCCATCTCTGCCTGCGGATGAGGAATCAGAACTCGTTGCTTTCAAGTTTCTTTCGGACGACACACTGAGAAATATTGTGCATGAGCAGATGCCTGTGCGCCTTCAAGAGCATCAACAAAAATTGATGGATCGTAACACTTTAGGCACAATTACCCCGGACGAATACAGTGAACTCACACAATTAGTCGAGCGTGGACAGCGACTTATCCTGCGTAAAGCATGGGCTGCTGGTGTGCTAATAGAACGCGGTCATACAATAACAGGCGATGATTTCTCCCCAGAAGACTAAAAATGAATGAACTCTCGTGGGCGCAAATTACGCGCCGTGTTCATGATCGTGCTAAACGCTGCTGCGAATACTGTCGTACCTGCGAACGTGTTTCTGGTCAGGCAATGCACGTAGTCGACAATTTCCTCAAGTGGTAGATTTAAAACGATTTTTCCTACCGCAGCCTTAATCTGAATCTCCCAGATATTGACTACGCTGATAACAGGTGTGTTTGCTTCATCTTCAAGCAATTTAAGCACATCACCCGACAGTAGTTCAGGGGTACTATTCCACCAAATAAAACGTGAGTGTCGAGCAGTAACTTCATTCATTACCTAGCCAAAAAGAGTCGGGAAGTGGCTCATCAAAATCATTATGCATCTTCATAGCACCACGATTAAGACCCGTCAGTTTTTTGCGAGGCAATTTTTCGACTGGTAAGACACGGGCTACAGGTTGCCCATTTTCAGTGAGGATAATTTCTGTGTCGGTTTCTAATAACGACAACAAATAATCCTTTACTACGGTCATCGACGTAATATCCACTGTTTTAGCAACCATCATCCCACCTCATACTTAACCTACACGCATTCTACCATAACCTTACTTAACGGCTGTTGCGGTCGCGGTTTCGGTTGGAACAGGCGTTGCGGTGAGGAGGAATATCGCCCGATCTCGCAGGATCGAATACGATTGCTCCAGTGTGCCACCCAGTTTTTCAAATATTTCCCAATCCGCGAGGGCTTTTTCAAATTCCTTGAGTTCGAAGTAAGTATTCCCCCGGTACTTGTAGTCGTCGGGATAGGAAGGGTCAATCGCAATCGCGGCATCATAATCGGCAATCGCGTTATCATACTGCTTTAGGGCGAAGTAAGCACTTGCCCGCTCACTGAAAGCGGCCGCGAAAGTCGGATCAAGCTCGACGGCTGCTGTATAATCCTCAACCGCCTTTTCATATTCGGCCTGACTATAAAATACCTTGCCACGATTGTAGTAGGCGGCGGTATCATTCGGGTTCAGTTCCAGTGCTGTGTCGAAGTCGGCAGCCGCTTCTGCATACCGCTCGCTTTGGGCATAAGTCAGCCCACGATTGTGGTAAGCATTGGCATAGGTGGGGTCAAGCGTGATCGCCTGTGTGTAATCCGCAACCGCTTTATCGTATGCCTGCATATCTTGATAGACATTACCGCGATTGTTGTAGGCACGGGTGTATGCGGGGTCAATTTCCAGCGCCTTCTCAAAGTCGGCGAGCGCGAGTTCATACTCGGTCAGCAAACGATAGACATTGCCCCGGTTGTTATAGGCACGGGCGTATTCAGGGTCAATCGTGACGGCCTGCGTGTAATCCTCGACGGCGAGGTCGTACTGGCCGAGCGCGTAATAGGCGATACCCCGGTTGTTATAGGCACGGGCGTATTCAGGGTCAATTTCGATAGCGGCACTGTAATCCGCGAGCGCAGCATCCAGATCACCAGAGTCGGCGTAAGCATTCCCACGGTTGGTATAAGCCTCAACATTTTCAGCGTCGAAATCGATTGCACTCGTGAAGTCAGCGATTGCGTTCTCATAATCACGCTCGTTGTAATAGGATAAGCCGCGCTCGTTATAACCCGCCGAGTCAGCCGGTTCTTCCGGTGTTTGTTGGATAACACGATCAGGCTGCGCGAGTGTGGGGGTCGATAGGGGTGACACGACGTTCAAACTGATGGTTAATGCCAGCAGGGAAATGAGAATCGCCATAACCTTCACCTTTCAAGTAACCGATGAAACACTACAGCTTCATTTTATGGGATTATGACAGTTATGATGACAAAGAGATGAAGCGAATGGTGTTTGATGTGGCGCATTCATCTCTATTAGAGCCTATCTGAAAATTATTTTAGTATCGGACGGCATCTGCGTAGCGTGCCGTCTCTACAAAAATGCGAAATTCAAA